>Ga0315899_10000748_pt1 | contig 38615 bp, 33 predicted proteins | sample LakEriMetagenome_2_FD_203518 | JGI IMG/M metagenome (GOLD analysis project Ga0315899, IMG submission 203518) | Freshwater fungal communities from buoy surface, Lake Erie, Ohio, United States - Buoy 4 MA112 | ecosystem: Environmental > Aquatic > Freshwater > Lake | place: USA: Lake Erie, Ohio...
CTACGAATACGCGTTCGGGCCGGTGTGTGTGTCGTAGGCGCTGGCCACCACGGGCCCACTACCCACCGCGCAGGCCGCGCGCCTCCAGCGCCGCGAGCCGCGCCTCGCGATAGCGTGTCTGCCACAGCGCCAGCTTCGCGGCCACGTCATCCACGGTAATGCGTTCGACCCGCCCCTCGCGGTACGTCATGTCGATGGGGTAGTCCTCACCCGGATCACCGTACGCGTCGATCATGAGATCGTGCGCGTAGTCGTACGGGCCCACCCGCTTGGGGTTGGTATACCCGAGCAGTGACACGACCGGCGTGCGCAGCGCCACGGCAAGGTGCAGCGGACCGGTGTCGGGTGACAACGCCACCGCAGCGCCATCCAGGATGGCCGCCAGCCGGCGCAGGCCACTGCCCAAGGCCGAGTGCGCCATGGGGGCCTCGCGCAGGATCACCGCTTCCGCCGCCACCTCGCGCGGCGACCGCCCGCCCACCAGCACGGGCTGGAGCCCATATTCATGCCACAGCAGGCGGCACACCGCCGCCCATCGATCGGGCATCCAGTCCTTGGCGGGCTTGCTGGTGGCCACCACAATGGGCGCAAGGGGGCGGTCGAACCGCGAGAGGAACTCGCGCTGCCAGCGCTGCTCTTCCTCGTTCCACGGGCCGAGCGTCCACGACGGTGTGCCGTGCGGAACGCCCAGCGCGTCGAGAAACTCGAAGTACTGCCCCTGCACATGCTGGCCGGCATGTGGCGCGATGCGGTGCGTGGTGAAGAGCCAGTTGGCATCTCGCGCCCGTGCCCGATCGAAGCCCAGCTTGACCGGGGCGCGCGTGAAGCCGGTAATCAGCCCCGCCTTGAAGTACACCTGCAGCGCCAGGACCACGTCGAATGCGCGGGTCGCCAGGGCCGCGCGCGTCTCGAGAAACGCCCGCCACCCGCGCGATCGGTCGAAGAGCACGATGTCATCCACCAGCGGGTGCCCGCGCACGAGCGTGGCCGGACCGGGCTGCAGGACCCAGGTGATGCGCGCCTGAGGCGCATGTGCCTTGAGCGCGTGAATCACCGGCATCACGTGCACGGCGTCGCCGACGGCGCTCATCATCACGATGCCGATGCGGTCGAGCCGTACCGGAGGGAGCGGGGGAGTGGTCGGCACGCCCGGCGTCTGGTGGGACGTCACGCCGCCTCCGCCGGCGTGCACGCGATCGCCGCCGCCGCAAACGCGGCAATGCGCTGCTCGGCCAGCTCACAGCCGAACTGCTGCTTCCACTTGCGCAGCGAGCGTACGAGTCGCGCCACGTTGCGCTCCATCGTTCGGCGCACGGACGTTGCGCCCAGCGTGACCACATCCACGTCAATCACCATCGCGCGAGCGGCACCCCCGGCCGGTGTTTCGAGCAGGATGTTCTTCACGTTGAGGTCGGGGTGCAGAACGCGGTGCCGGGCGAGCAGGGCAAGCAGATCGAGCGTCGCGGCGAGCGCCGCGTCGCAGTCGATGGCCGGAGCGAGACCGGCGAGGACCATGCCCAGGTCGGCGGTGTCGCGCACGTAGCGCGTCACCACATCGACCCGGGCCAGTCCCATGGCGGCATCGTACAGGGCGAAGCCGATGACCTCGGTGGTGGGAACGCCCAGCTCGCGCAGGCGGCGCGAATTCGCCATCTCCACGGGCGCGCGGGTCGGACGTCGGAACACGTCCCGGGTCAGCGGCGACAGGAGCCCCCCGTGCCACGCATGCCGCACCACCACGCTGGGCCCCTCGGGGGGCAGCGGGGCCACATATACGGGGGCGCGTCCGCGCAATGCCCGCGGTTGCGGTTGGGACGCGGCCCACTCGTAAAGGGTGCCGTGCTGCTCGACGAGCGACACGAGTGGTGCCAGCCACGACGGCGCCGCGTGCACCGTGGCGCGCCGAGAGGGGATCACGCCAACCGCCGCGCTCTCCATGGTCATCGGGGGCACTCCACCTGCCAGACCGGGCTGTCGCTGCTGGTACGCCGGAGCACCCGGAGGTCGTCGCGCGAGCGGCAGTGCACCGGCAGGATACGCGAGCGACTGACATGCTCCACGACGGTTTCGCTCACGAGCACCTCGTCGGCCTGGGCCAGGCGGCACAGCCGGCTCGCCACATTGACCGTATCGCCAATGAGCGTGAACTCGAGGCGCCGGGGGGACCCGATGTTGCCCACGAAGGCGTCGCCATGATGGATGCCGATGCCGATGTGCAGTTCGGGGCGGCCTTCCTCGCGCCAGCGGGCATTCAGCGCCGCCAAGGCGCCCTGCATGTCGAATGCCGCCGCCACGGCGCCGTCGATATCGTCGTCCCGCGCCTCCGGCACGCCCCAATAGGCCATGATGGCATCGCCGATGAACTTGTCGAGCGCGCCGCCATGGCGGAACACGCATTCGACCATCACCGTGAAGTACTCGTTCAGCTGATTGGCCATCTGCATGGGCGGCAACGACTCCGCAATGGCGGTGAAGCCGCGGATGTCGGTGAACATGACCACGACGGGAAGCCGCGTGCCGCCGGGCTCCACCTGGTGGGTCGTGGCGGCGATCCGCTCGGCAATCTGCGGTGTGAAGTACCGCTCGAAATTCTCGCGCACCCGCGCGGCACGCGAGAGCTGTTCCGCGGCGGTTTCGCGCTCCACCGCCGCGGCGGCGATGGCGGCGAAGGCCACCAGCAGCGCCAGGTCGTCGTCATCGAACACCGCCCGGTCACGCAGGTGATCCACGTACAGCACGCCGAGCGTGGCCCGGTGTTCGCCAATGAGTGGCGCGGCCATCGCCGACTTCACCGACTGCTGCAGCACCGACTCGCCGGCCGTGCGCGCGTCGCTGGAGGCGTCGTTGGTCAGCAACGCCACCTGCCGCTCGGCGACACCGTGCGCAATCGCGCGCGGTACCGGCCGGGGAATCGCCCCGCGCCGATCGCGGGACACCCGCGTCTCGAGTAGGCCATCGCTGGCCGACAGCAGAATGGCCACGCGGTCGGCATCGAAGGTGTCGAAGAGCTCCGAGGCGATGGCCTCGAGCAGCCCGTCGAGGTCACCGAAGGCTCCCAGGCGTTGCGCGATGCGCACCAGCTGCGTGAGCCGTTGTGTGGCCCGCTCGGTGCCTTCGGTATCGCGCGCCACGTCGGCCAGCGCCTGGTCCCGCGAGGGCACCACGCGCTCGCGGAGCAGCGTGGTGCCGGGGTCGGACGACGACACGGCCGGTGTCGCGCGGACCGGGGTGGGCGCGCCCTCCTCGAGCGTGAAGGCCACCGTGCCGAAGGCGATGCGATCGCCGGGACGCAACACCCCGCGCGTGATGCGGGCGTTGTTGATCCAGGTGCCGTTACGGGAGCCGAAATCGGTGACATGGACCAGCGGCTCACGCGCATCGACGCGCAGCTCGGCGTGCCGTCGTGACACGGCCGGGTCGAGAATGGGCAAATCGCTGACGGGGTCGCGCCCCACCACCAGCGCCTGACGCCCGGCGAGAGAAAACCGGCGGTCTCCCGCGACCGACTGCAGCACGAGGCGCATGATCAGGGCGGCGACGCCGCACGGGCGCGTCCGATGGCGGTGAGCATCGCGCGGGCCTTGTTCTCGGTCTCGTCCCACTCCTTCTCAGGCACGGAATCGTGCACGATGCCGGCCCCCGCCTGCACCGACGCCACGCCGTCGGCGATCACGCAGGTGCGAATGGTGATGGCGAGGTCCATGCGCGTGTCGCCGGCGCCGATCACCCCCAGGGCGCCGGCATAGGCGCCGCGCCGCTCCGGCTCGAGCTCGTCAATGATCTGCATGGCGCGCACCTTCGGCGCCCCGGTCATGGTGCCGGCCGGGAATACGGCGCGGAAGGCATCGAGCGCGCTCGCCCCGGGGGGAAGCTGCCCCTCCACCTGGCTCACGATGTGAAACACGTGCGAGTACTGCTCGATGACCATGAGGTCGGTCACCTCCACCGTGCCGTAGCGCGCGAGGCGCCCCACATCGTTCCGCCCAAGGTCGACGAGCATCACGTGCTCGGCACGCTCCTTCTCGTCGTGCAGGAGTTCATCGGCGAGGGCGCGATCTTCCGCCTCGGTACGGCCACGTGGCCGCGTGCCGGCGATGGGGCGCACCGTGACCTTGCCATCGGCCACGCGCACCATCATCTCCGGTGAACTGCCCACCAGTTCGAGCCCATCCAGCTGGAGGTGGAACATGTACGGGCTGGGGTTGAGCGCGCGCAGCGTGCGGTACAGCGTGGTGGTGTCGAAGTCGAGGCGCACTTCCATGCGTCGCGCCAGCAACGCCTGGAAGACGTCGCCCGCGAGAATGTACTCCTTGATCCGGTCCACGTCGCGCAGGAAGTCGGCCCGCGCATAGGTGGAGCGCCCGACCGCCGGCAGGGCGTCCTCGTGCAGCGCCAGCGCCGGCAGTACCTCCGGTCCCTGCAGGCGAGCCGTGGTCTCCTCGAGCGTGTGCATCGCGCGCGCGTGCAATTGCGCCAGCTGCGCGTCGTTCGCACCGGCCGGGACGGGCACCGACACGATCACGCGTGCCTGGCCCCGCCAGTTGTCGATGACCACCAGCGCGTCCGTGAATACGAAGCAGGCATCGGGATACTCGAGTGCCCGGCGCGGCGCATGGGGCAGGTGCTCGATGTGCCGCACGGTGTCATAGCTGAAGAATCCGAACGCGCCGCTCCACAGTTCGCCAAGTTCGGGCGCGGCCACCGGGTTCATGGCGCGCACGATGTCCCGCAGGTCGCCCAGCGGATCGTCCGGCGAGCGGGCCCCATGCCAGCCCTGCTCGGCGCTCCAGTCGTGCACGATGCCATCCTTGAGGCGCCACGCCCCCCGCGGCTCCGTGCCCAGGTACGTGTAGCGTGACCACGCCTGACCGCGTGTCACGGCCGACTCGAGCAGGAACGCGAACGGGCCACGGCGCAGCTTCGCCAACGCGGACACGGGCGTGCAGAGGTCGAGCAGGCAGTCGCGCCATACCGGCACGAGGCCACCAGCGGCCGTGCAGGCGGCGGCACGTGCACGGAAATCTTCAAAGGCGGTCATCGCCACAAAGTTCGCCGCGACGCTCGCCGTGGGGAAGCCGATCGCCTAGCATTCGCGCATGGCAGAGAACACAACGCCGCGGGATGCACTCCAGGATGCCCAGCCCGTGGGGACCCGCGTCGATGTGCGGGTGGTGGATGTGGTGGTCCTGACTCCTGCACCGGAGGGCAGCACCGATCAGTGGCGCGTGCTGGCCATGCGCCGCGCGGCCGGTACCCGCTGCACGGGGGCGTGGGAGATCGTGCACGGGCGCATCGAGCGAGGTGAGCGTCCCGCCGACGCGGCCCGCCGCGAGGTGCAGGAGGAGACCGGACGGTCACCCGCGCGGCTCTACAGCATTACCGTGAACCCCTTCTATCTGCATCCGTACGACAGCGTGCAGCTGGCGGTCGTGTTTGCCGCCGTGATGGAGCCGAACCAGCCGGTCGTACCCGGCGTCGAACACGACGCCTGGGAGTGGCTCACGCCAGCCGAGGCCCTCCAGCGGCTGGCCTGGCCACGGGAGCATCAGGCCGTGCAGTACACGCTGCACCTGCTGCGCCACGGCGATGCCGGGCCGGTGGAAGACGTGCTGCGGGTGCCGTAGGCGCCGGAGGGGGTCAGCGCTTGGCCGCCGCCCGGGAGCGCACCAGCGCGCGCTCACGCTCCACCCGCTGCAGAATCGTGTTCCAGTCGGTCACGCTGGGCACGCTTTCCAGTTGGGCCGTGACGGGCTGATTGAGATCGATCTGCCCGTCGAACACCAGCAGCGCCGACTGGACCTCGCGCTGCTTCAGTCGGTACTCGCCAAACCCCGGCGTGAGCGGCACGATGTCCAGCGGTCGGAAATCGCGACCGGTGTTGGAGATGATGAATTCCTGCGGGGAGAAGCGGGTCTCACCCTGCTCGAGCGCGAAAAAGCTCACGTACCAGATGGAATACGACGGGAGGCGATTGCGCTCCTTCACCGCCAGCAGCGCCTGCGCCTTGCTGGCCTGCAGCTCCCGCAGTGATCGGTAGGAATCGGGAGAGAGCAACCGGATGAATCGCTCGTCCAGCGGAATGGCGCGGATCTGCAGGCCGTTGGCCGGCGATGACTTGAGCGCGATGTCGTCCTGCCGCAGGGTGCCGTACCCGGCAGGGACCCAGTTCGGATCAAGGGTGTCCCCGGGGACGCCCGCCTGACCTGCGGGTGGCACGCCGGTGGGCGGAACCTGCGCCGCCGCGGGCCCGGCACTCGCACAGGCCGACAGCGCCACGCACGCCAGCAGCGCGAGCGCCGGCTGCCGTACGAGGCGCGTCATGGCGCCTCCTTCCAGTGTGGCATGGCGAGCAAGGCCATGAGCGCGGACGCCAACTCGTCGCGCCCCTGTCCGGTCTGGGCACTGAAGGGCACGATCTGATCAGGATCGAGCCCAAGCTGTCGCGCCAGCGCCTGCACGCGCGGTGCCACCTCGGCGCGCCGCAGCTTGTCCACCTTGGTCACGGCGAAGATGGTGGGCACCCCCAGCTCGGCCAGGAAGTCGAGCATGACCATGTCGTCGTCGGTGGGATCGTGGCGCACGTCGAGCAGTTGCACCACGCCCCACAGCTTCGGGCTGTCGGTCAGGTACCCTTCAATGAGCGGGCGCCATTCGGCCTTGCGCGCCTTGCTGATGCGCGCGTAGCCGTACCCCGGCAGGTCGGCCAGCACGAACTGCCGGTTCACGTCGAAGAAATGAATCTCGCGGGTGCGCCCCGGCGTGTTGCTCACGCGCGCGAACGCCTTGCGCTTCATGAGCCTGTTCAGCAGCGACGACTTGCCCACGTTGGAGCGCCCCACGAAGGCCACTTCGGGATACGAGGGATCCGGGCGCCAGCCGTCGCGCGTGGACATGGGCCCCAGGTATTCGAGGTGCCGGATCACCAGGGGATCGGCCGCTGCCCCCGTGGCGGGCGTCGCGTCCTCGCTCATGCCACGATCTCGTCGCCCGTCGCCATGATCACGCGCTCCTCGTGCAGGGCCGGGACGTCCCCCCGCAGCGCGAGGGTGAGCACTTCATCCATGGACTTCACCGGGTGCCAGATGACGCCGTTGCGCACGTCCTCCGGCAGCTCCGCCAGATCCTTGCTGTTGCCGGCCGGCACGATCACATGCGCGATGCGGTGCCGGTGCGCGGCCACACCCTTCTCCCGCACCCCGCCAATGGGCAGGACCCGCCCGCGCAACGTGATCTCGCCCGTCATGGCGACATCGCCACGTACGGGAATACCCGTGAGCGCGCTCGTAAGTGCCGTGGCCAGCGCGATGCCGGCCGACGGGCCGTCCTTGGGCGTGGCACCCGCCGGCAGATGCACGTGGATGTCACGCGTCCGATGGAAATCGGGGGAAAGGCCCAGCGCTCCCGCCCGCCCGCGCACAAAGCTCAGCGCCGCCGCGGCCGACTCCTTGATAACGTCACCCAGCGTGCCGGTGAGTTGCAAGCGGCCGCGGCCGGGCACCACGCTCACTTCGATCTCCAGCAGTTCGCCCCCCGTGCTCGTGTAGGCGAGGCCGCTGGCCACGCCCACCTGATCCCGAAGTTCCGGGTCGTCGTCGCCATGCTGCGGCGTGCCCAGCATCTCCCGCAGCTGCGCGGCGGTGATCTTCACCGTACCACGGCCGCTCCAGTCGCGACGCGCCAGCTTGCGGGAAAGACGGGCAATGCGGCGCTCGAGATCGCGCACCCCGGCTTCGCGAGTGTACTGCCGGATGATCGTCGGCAGCACGTCGTCGGCGAGCGCGACCCGTTCGGCGGGTACGCCATTCGCCACCAGCTGTTTCGGCACGAGAAACTGCTTCGCAATGGCGAGCTTCTCCTGCTCGAGGTAGCCGGGCAGGCGAATGATCTCCATGCGATCCCGCAGCGCCTCGGGAATGCTGGACAGCGAGTTCGCGGTGGTCACGAAGAGCACCTGCGACAGGTCGTAGTCCACCTCGAGGAAGTGATCGGTGAACGCGTGGTTCTGCTCCGGATCGAGCACCTCGAGCAGCGCCGCGGCCGGGTCACCGCGCCAGTCAGCGCCCAGCTTGTCGATTTCGTCCAGCAGGATGACCGGATTCACGCTCTCCGCGCGGCGCATGGCCTGCAGGATGCGCCCGGGCATGGACCCGATGTAGGTGCGACGATGCCCGCGGATCTCCGCCTCGTCGCGCACCCCGCCAAGGGCCATGCGCACGAACTTGCGGCCGAGCGCGTGGGCGATGGAACGCCCCAGGGACGTCTTGCCCACGCCGGGCGGCCCGACCAGGCACAGGATGGGTCCGGCCAGCTTCCCGACCCGCGCCAGCACGGCGATGTGGTCGAGGATGCGCTCCTTCACCTCGGTGAGACCATGGTGGTCTCCCTCGAGGGAGGCCTGCGCGAGCGCCAGGTCGGTCGTGTCGGCCGTGCGTGCCTCCCAGGGAAGCGCCAGGACCCAGTCGAGCCACCCGCGGGCCACGGCCGCATCGGGACTGGTCGGCGAGCTGCGCTTGAGCCGGCGCAACTCACGCTGCGCGCGCGCCGCCACGGCCTCGGGGAGCCCCCGTGCTGCCAGTTGCCGCGCCAGCTCCTCGAACTCGTCTCCCTCTTCCTGCCCGAGCTCCTTGTGAATGGCGCGGAGCTGCTCCTGAAGAAAGAACTCGCGCTGGTTCTGGAAGAGGGATCCCCGGACCTGCTCGTCGATCTTCCGCTCCAGCTTGAGCAATTCGAGTTCGGCGCCCAGCATCTGCACCAGCTGTCCGGCCAGGTCGGCAAGACTGTTGGCCCCCAGCAGCGCCTGGCGCTGCTCAATGGGAATCTGCAGGTGGGCCGCCATGCCGAAGGCCATGCGTTCTTCGTCGTCGAGCCCCTGCAGGAGACCGATCACCTCGGGCGGCAAGCGGCGCTGCAGCCCTGCGTACTCCTCGAAGAGCGCCAGCGCGTGGCGAATGCGGGCGTGCGTGGTGTCACCGCCGGTCCGGCCGGTGCTCCGGCTCTTCTTGAGCGGCAGCGCCTCCACGCGTGCTTCGAGCATGGTGCCGGCCTTGAGCCCCCTGGTGCGGGTCATGGCCTTCACAGTGCCGAAGCGCGTCACCTTCACCCGTTCGAACCCGTCGACCAGGATGCGGGTGGTGCCGTTGGCCACGCGGGAGGCCTGCTGCACGCGTGCGCGCACGCCAATGCGGTACAGGTCGCTGCCCGCGGGCACGTTCACGTCGGCGTTGCGCTGGGTGACCAGCAGGATTTCCCGATTTCCCTCGAGCGCCGCGGTCACGGCCGCGAGCGAGGCGTCGCGCCCGATCAGGAGGGGCATGGCCACGTGGGGGAACAACACCACGTCGCGAAGCGGAAGGACCGGCAGCTTGGGGCCGCCGGTCCTCGAAGTGCGTTGCGTGCTCAGGCTTCCTTCTTCTGCCGCTTGGGCGCGATTTCGAGGAGGGGTGGGGCGCCGCTCGAGACGGCGTTTTCGGTCACCCGGACCTCCACGACGTCGTCGCGTGTCGGCAGTTCGAACATGGTGTCGAGGAGCGTTTCCTCGAGAATGGCGCGCAGTCCACGGGCACCCGTGCCGCGCTTGAGGGCCTTCTGGGCCACGGCGCGCAGCGCCGTCTCCTCGAAGGTGATCTTCACGTCTTCCAGGTCGAAGAGGCGCTGGTACTGCTTGGTGAGCGCGTTCTTGGGCTCCTTGAGGATGCTCACCAGCGCGTCCTCGTCGAGCGCCTCCAGAGGCACGCACACCGGCAGACGACCCACCAGTTCGGGGATGATGCCGAAGCGCAGCAGATCGTCGGGTTCGACTTCCGCGAAGGGCGTCTTGGGGGTGGTCTGCTTGATGGACACCACCTTGCTGTCGCCCTTCTTGCTGTCGAAGCCCAACTGGCGCTTGCCCGTCCGTGACTCGATGATCTTCTCGAGCCCGTCGAAGGCGCCGCCGCAGATGAACAGGATGTCCTTGGTGTTGATCTGGATGTATTCCTGCTGCGGATGCTTCCGGCCGCCCTGCGGCGGCACGCTGGCCACGGTGCCCTCGAGGATCTTGAGCAGCGCCTGCTGCACGCCCTCCCCCGACACGTCGCGCGTGATGCTCGGGTTCTCCGACTTGCGCGCGATCTTGTCGATCTCGTCGATATAGACGATGCCGCGCTCGCACTCGGCCACGTTGAAGTCGCCGGCCTGCAGCAGCCGCACCAGGATGTTCTCCACGTCCTCGCCCACGTATCCCGCCTCGGTGAGCGTGGTCGCGTCGGCAATGGTGAACGGGACGTCGAGAATGCGCGCCAGCGTCTGCGCGAGCAGCGTCTTGCCGGTGCCGGTGGGGCCGATGAGCAGGATGTTCGACTTGTCCAGCTCGACGTCGTCCTCCCGCGCCGTGCCCGCGGCATTGATGCGCTTGTAGTGGTTGTACACCGCCACCGACAGCGCCTTCTTGGCCTGCTCCTGCCCGATCACGTACTGATCGAGGATGTTCTTGATTTCACGCGGGGTGGGCACCTGCGTGATCGATTCGGCAACCTCGCGCTCCTCGTCCTCCGCCAGAATCTCGTTGCAGAGGGCGATGCACTCGTTGCAGATGTACACCGACGGGCCCGAAATGAACTTCCGGACGGCGTCCTTGGACTTTCCGCAGAAAGAGCAGCGCAGATGCTTGTCGTGGGACATAACGATCCGGTACAGTGGGCAAGTCGGGGACGAAATCCCCGCCCGGCAAAGAAATGCAAGGCACGGCTGGACCACGCCGTACCGCTGGAAGAGTTAAACCCCTGAGACAGGCAGGGTCAAGCGAAACGCCGTGGTGGAGAGTGTCGGCACCCTCCCGCCAAATCCCAACCGGCGCCAAGTTCCAGCAAACCCCGCCGGACCGCCGGTGGCTGGACCGTTTCCCCCGCTGATACCCCCGTCCCCGTCACAGGTACCCACCCGCCGCATGTGGCCCTTCGAAGGCTTCCTGTTCGTTCACATCGCCTGCGGGGCGGTGGGGCTGGTCCTGTTCTGGATCCCCACGCTCGGGCGCAAGGGAAGCCAGACCCACCGGAAGGTGGGGCACTGGTACGCCCGCCTGATGCTGGTCACGGCCAGCATGGCGATCGGCATGTCCATCACCACCCTGCTCGATCCGCTCACCACGCACCCCAAGCAGGTCGCGCTCGCCTGGCCGCAGTACCGCATCGAGGGGATCTTCGGCTGGATGATGCTGTACCTCGCCATCCTCACCATTCAGCTCGTCTGGCACGGCGTGGCGACCATTCGCAACAAGAAGAATCACCCGGCCAACCGGCATCCGGCGAACGTGGCGCTCAACGTGCTCACGATCGTGGCGGCCCTCTACTGCGCCTATCGGGGATGGCTCATCGACGAAAGGCTCATGGAGGCGTTCGCGATCGTGGGCGTGGCCTCGGGGCTCACGAACCTCTGGTTCATCTACAGTGCCGCACCCAGTCGCATCATGTACCAGCTGGAGCATGTGAAGGCCATCGTGGGGTCGGGCATCTCCGTGTACACCGCGTTCATGGCCTTCGGCTTCGTGCGCCTCAATCCCGGTCACGCGCTGAATCCCAAGATGTGGGCCATTCCACTGGCCGTGGGGCTGGTCATCATCATCTACCATCAGGCGCGCATCCGGCTGGCCTTCTACCGCACGCGACGGGGCCCAGGGCCCGCACCGGCTGCCGGAGCTGAGGCGTGACGGGCGCCGTCACGCTCTGGCGTCCCCCCGCCCCCACCCCCCGGCCACCGGTCCCGTCGCTGCTGCGCCTGCTCTGGCGTCGCGAGAAGGACCTGCTGAGCCTCCTCCCCGACCTCGCCTATCGCGAGATGATCACGCCGCTCGGCTACACGCGGCGGGGGATTCTGCTCGTCAACGACCCGGTCTGGGTGTCCCGCATCCTCACCGATCACGACACCTTCCCCAAGAACGATCTGTTCGTGGAGGCGCTCGAGGATCTGGTGGGCAACTCCATGTTCGTTACCAGCGGCGACACCTGGCGCCGACAGCGCAAAATGGTGGATCCGGCGTTCTCGCACATGCGGATCAACCGGGCCTTCGAGTTCATGGCGGCGGCCGTGGACGATTACGAGCAGCGCCTCACGTCGCAGGCCCGAAACGGGGAGACCTTCTCCCTCGACGCGGCCATGAGCCACCTCACCGCCGACGTCATCACGCGCACCATCTTCTCCGTCCCGCTGGAAGGGCAGACCTCGCACGACGTGTTCGAGGACTTCATGCGCTTCGAACGGCAGGTGGGGAGCATCGACATCAAGCGCCTGCTCTGGGACAAGCCGTGGTCGCCGGTCACGCAGCCCGAGGCGGTGCGGCAGGCGTGCGCCCGCATTCGCATGCACCTGGGGGCCATGCTGGATGCGCGTCTGCAGCATCCCGAGTACGACGACATTGCCGGGGCCATTCTGGAGGCGCGCGACAGCGACACCGGTGCCCCGTTCACGCGCGACGAACTCATCGACCAGCTCGGCGTGTTCTTCCTCGCCGGGCACGAAACCACGGCCAGTTCGCTCACCTGGGCGTTCTTCATCCTGTCGCAGCGCCCCGACGTGGTCGAGCGCATTCGCGACGAGGTGCGCGCCGTGGCCGGCGACGGCCCGGTACTGCTCGAGCACACGAAGCGGTTGCCCTACGTGCGCAACTTCTTTCGCGAGGTGCTGCGACTCTATCCGCCCATCACCTTCCTGCCGCGCGTGGCGGGCAAGGACACCGAGATTGCCGGGCGACGGGTGCCGCGGGGGACCATGCTCATGATTGCGCCGTGGTCGATTCACCGCCACGTGAAGTTGTGGAAGGATCCGGCGCTGTTCGATCCCGACCGGTTTCTCCCCGAGCGCGAGGCCGAGCAGGTGCCGGGCAGCTACCTGCCATTCGGCGCCGGACCGCGCATCTGCGTGGGGGCGGCGTTCGCCACCATCGAGACGGCGCTCATCATTGCCCGGTTGGCGCGACACTTCGATTTCGAGACGCTCCAGCCGGAGACGGTACGGCCCTATGCGCGGCTCACCACGCGTCCGGCCGTGGAGATCATGATGCGCGTCCGGGCGCGGTGAGCGCCGGCCGCGTGAGGCGCGGCGCGGGGGAGGCGCACGGCCTGCGGTAAACGCGAACGGAGGCACGAGGGATGTCCCCGTGCCTCCGTTGTTCGGTGGCTCCGCGCCACGGTCACTTGGCGGCGACGAGCTCCGCCTGATGCTGGATGACGTTGTCCACGAGGCCGTACACGCGGGCGTCCTCGGCGCTCATGAAGCGATCCCGGTCGGTGTCGCGCTCGATCTGCTCGATCGGGCGCCCGGAGTGCTTGGCCATGAGCTCGTTCATCTTGCTGCGGAGATAGAGGATCTCCTTGGCCTGGATTTCGATGTCCGAGGCCGAGCCGCCGCCGCCGTTCTGCGACGGCTGGTGGATCATGATGCGGCTGTGCGGCAGCGCACTGCGATGGCCGGCGGCGCCAGCGCAGAGCAGGAAGGCGCCCATCGAGGCGGCCATACCCATGCACGTGGTGTGCACCGGTGCCTTGATGAACTGCATGGTGTCGTACATCGCCAATCCGGCGGACACGGACCCGCCCGGCGAGTTGATGTACAGGTGGATGGGCTTCTCGGGGTTGTCGGCCTCGAGAAACAGCATCTGCGCGATGATGATGTTCGCGACGTCGTCGTTGATCGGCGACCCCAGGAACACGATGCGGTCCATCAACAGGCGCGAGAAGATGTCATACGTGCGCTCGCCACGGCTCGAGCGCTCGATGATGTACGGCATGTAGATCGATGCCATCACGTTCTCCATTCAGGTGACTACAAGACGGCGGCTCACGCCGTCGTCACGGGATTCTTCTCGAGCAACCAGGTGAACACCTTCTCCTCGGTGATCTCGCGCTCGATCTCCTGCAGGCGCCCCTGCTTCTGGAGCTGCGCGTACACCTGACCGGGATCGGCGTTCCGGGCCTTCGCCATCTCTTCCACGCGCGCATCGACCTCGGAGGCGCTGGCGGCGATCGACTCACGCTCGGCGATCGTATCCACGATCAGGTCGCGACGCACCTGATTCTCCGCCATCGGATAGAATTCCTTGGCGAAGGTCTGCTTCTGCGCGTCGGGGACCCCGTACATCTGCATATACCCCTCGACGAGCTGCATGACCCACGCCTTGGGCACGTCGAACGGGTTGGTTTCCACGATCTGCCGCACGAGCTGGCCGCGCAGGTCGGCCTCGGCCTCGCGGCGCGCATGCTCGCCCATGTCGGTCCGCACCGTGGCACGCAGCGCGTCGAGGGTGTCGAAGTCTCCGACCTCGCGCGCGAACGCATCGTCGAGCGCCGGCAGCGCCTTGCGCTTCACGTCCTTGACCACCACGCGCACGAGCTTGGAGACGCCGCGCTGCGTCTCATCGGGGAAATCGTCGGGCCAGCGCACCGACTTCTCGGCGGTGGCACCAGGCGCGGTTTCCATGATGAGTTCCTCGATGCCGGCGATCGCCTGGCCACCCCCCAGCACGAGCCGGTACTCCTTCCCTTCGGGCAGCGATCCGTCGGGCTCGGCGGTGGAGAGCAGCACGGTGACCATGTCCCCCTCGGCCGCCTTGTCCTCCACCGGCGACCACTCCGCCTTCTGTTCACGGATGCGTTCGATCTGCTCGTCGACGAGCTCGTCGGTTACGGCCGATTCGGTCCGCGTGAGCGTGTACCCTTCGAGCTTCTCCAGCGCCAGTTCCGGGCGCACTTCACAGTGCAGCTCGAACTCCAGCGGCTGCCCCGGGACGGCCTTGAGGTCGTGCACATGCGGCTGGGCGGCGAGCTTCAACCCTTCCCGCTCAATGGCCTCGCGGAACGCCTCGTTGATCACGAGTTCGATGGCTTCCTGACGCACCGCCTCGGGGAACTTCTTGCGTACCATGGACGGCGGAGCCTTGCCCGGGCGGAACCCCGGAAGGCGGACCTGCGTCGCGTACTTGCGCGCCGCCTGGTCCTCATAGGAGGCCACGGTATCGGCCGGCACCGTGATCTGCAGGCGCCGGGAGACGCCAGCGGTCTCGGTCGGAGTAATGGTGATGTTCATCCGGCCAAATCTAGCGGGGGAGGGGGGGAGACTGGAGGGGGAGACCCGAGAATCGAGCGCGCTCATGTCTCTGTCGCCGCCTCTCGACTCTCCTGCTCGGCGCCTGAGGACTCAGGGCCGAGGGACGAGGGGTCAGACCGGTGCCAGCGTGGGCGCCGGCGTTTTTGCTCCCTTGCGCGCGGGGGCGCCCCCGATGAGCTCCGCCACGATCTTCCCCGATGCGATGACCCCCGGCAGGCCGGCCCCCGGGTGCGTGCCCGCGCCGCAGAAGTACAGGTTGGGGATGTCCTTGCTCTGGTTGTGCGGCCGCATGTACGCCGACTGTGTCAGCACCGGCTGCGGACCGAAGGCACTCCCCAGGTAGCTGTTGAGCGTGTTCTCGAAGTACCGGGGATCGATGCGCCGTTCGGTGACGATGTGCTGCTGCAGGTCGGGCAGATACCGGTCTTCGAGGTACTGCATGATCCGGTCGCGATAGCGCTGACCCACCGCTTCCCAGTCGGTGCCGCTGCCCAGATGCGGCACGGGCGAGAGCACGTACCAGCAGTCGTGCCCCGGCGGGGCGAGCGAGGGATCGGTGGCGGTGGGGCGATGCAGATACAGCGAGAAGTCGTCGGACAGGATCTTGCGCTCGAAAATGTCCTCGAGCAACTCCTTGTAGCGCGGACCCATGATGATCTCGTGGTGCGCCGTGCCCGGGTACTGCTTGTTGGTGCCAAAGTAGATCACGAACAGCGACATGGAGTGCTGCAGGTTCTCCACCTTGCGGTTCGGCACACTGGGGCGCTTGTCGGGCGCGATGAGCGTGCGGTAGGCCTGCACCAGATCGCCGTTGCACACCACGGCGTCCGCGCGCAGCTGCTGCCCGTTCTTGAGGCGCACGCCAGTGGTGCGGCGGCTCTCGCCCACGAGGATTTCGTCCACCTCGCTGTTCAGCCGAAGTTCGCCGCCCAGATCTTCGAAGGCCTGGATGAGGGCCCGCACGAGCGCCCCCGTGCCGCCCATGGCAAAGAGCACTCCCCACTGCTGCTCGAGCTTGTGGATGAGCGCATACACGCTCGACGAGCGATACGGATTGCCACCCACGAGGAGCGGGTGGAAGGAGAAGACCTGCCGCAGGCGCTCGTCCCGGATGTACTTCTCGGCGAACCCGGCCACGGAGCGGTCGGCCCGCGTACGCACCAGGTCGGGGATCGCCTTCACCATGGAGCCCATGGTGAGGAACGGCTTGTCGATGAGCGGCATGCCGACGTTGAAGATCTCCCACGACTTCTCGCGGAAGCGACGATAGCCCTCCACGTCGCGGGGAGAGAACGCCTCGACCTGACGGAAGATGTCGTCCTTGTCGCCGTTGTAATGGAAGACGCTGCCATCCTCGAACCGGATGTTGTAGAACGGATCGAGCAGGACGAGCTTGATGTAGTCTTCCGTCTTGCGGCCGGTCAGGGCAAACAGTTCGTCGAGCACCCAGGGCGCCGTGACGATCGTCGGGCCCCCATCGAACGTGAACCCATCCTGCTCGAACACGTATGCGCGGCCACCCGGTTTGTCGAGCTTCTCGACAATGGTGACCTCGTGTCCCTGGGCTTGCAGACGGATGGCGGCGGCGATGCCGCCGAAGCCACTGCCAATGACAACGATGCGCATGGATCGGAAAGCTGGAGGATCGGGACGCCGCCGCCGCGTGGTCAGCGACGCAGCAGGACGGCGATGTGCCAGAGGTGAATGACCATGGCCGACAGCATGGCAATGGCAAACCCCTCCGGCGACGGGTCAGGACGCCGGTGGAAGATCATGGCTGCAACGAGAGACCCCCCCGCTCCGAGAAACGACACGATCCGCGCAACATTGGGCTTCCCCAATGCGGAGTCGGGCTTGCGCCGCTGCCAGATCACCAGCACCAGCGCCTCGAACACGATGAGAACGAGGATGCCGATCGGCAGGGCATCAGAGTCGAAAATGGGAACGAGGCGATCCATGTCGCAGTCCAGGAGGCTAACGCGGCAGCGGTGCGCGGTGTGCCCGGGAACCCCCTATGGCTGCGGCCGCCTTGCGCGAAATGTAGGGGAAAAGGAAACGGCCGGGCGAGTGGCCCGGCCGTTTCGCCCGAGGGGAGCCTCGGTCAGTGCGTACCGAGCGCGCGGTCGCGCACCGACCGCAGCGGGGCGGTCCCCAGACTCGTCACCGGCGCCGGATCGTTGCGCAGCGCCGCCCACAGGGGGATCACCATGGCGATCGTGCCCAGCACCCCCGCCGGCACCATGTCCCAGCGGAAGCAGATGGCCAGCGGCAGCAGCCCATTGATGGCGTAGAGCGCAATCGGCAACCGGTGCGGCGACACCTTGGCCACCCACTCCGACGGCGGCACGAAGGCCAGCATGACCCGCGCCACGAGGATGCCCGTGAGCAGCCAGCCGAGCCAATTGGTGATGGGCATGCCGAAGAAGATGGGCTTGCCGATGAACTGCTCGAAGGCACTCCGGTCGGACAGGTCGCCGATTTCCCAGATCCAATGCGTGGTCTTCACCATGGCCGGGTCCATGGAGACATCCCAAAGCGTGAGCACGACCCCGCCCACCAGCGACCACCACCACTTGGAGACGTTGTCGTCCTTCCCCTGCAGGAAGCGCCCGCACATGGCCAGCGAGGCCACCAGCATGTAGAACCACGAGGTCGGGATGTTGAACGGGACCTTACCGCCAATCTTGTAGCCCAGCTGGCTCGTGTACTCGTACGCACCGAACGGGTAATCCCAGCGGGTGCCCACGTACTCCGACGTGAGCGCCAGCACGAACGCCACGAGGAAGGTGATCACCGCCTTGCGCGTTCCCACGGCCCAGGCGAGGAACGCGAGCCCGGAGATGGCCCCCAGGGTGACGGTCGTGGCGCCGCCGTACGTGTAGCCAAGCGCCATCACCTTCTGGTTCTGCGGCGTCTGCAACCACTCCGGATACGGCGGCAGCAGGAACGTGGCAAAGGCGAATGCGGAAAACGCGCTGAAAAACAGATGCCCCAGCAAGGTGATCGACGCGATCTTGAAGAGCGTCGACCTCGTGCGGTCCTGTTGGTCCGTGTACAGGGTCATGCGAACTGCACCTCAGGCAAGACGGACAAGAGCATCGGCGTTGGACGATGCCGTGTTGGGTTCCCACACGATGCGCGGGCCATGGCCCAGCGCGGACAGATCGGGCGTGGGGGCGCGGTACCGCCACGCGTTCCAGAGAATGCCCACGCGCGCGAGCCGCCCAATGCGGGCTCGCGACGAAATGGTATCGTAGCCCTGGGCCTCGATGGCGGTCAGGATGCCGGCGTAGCCCGTGGCGCAGGCGGCCGCACACCGCTGGGCGTCGGCATCGAGCAGCGCAATGCCCGGCATCGCCGCCGCATACAAGGCGCGCGCCCGGCTCACCTCGAAGGCCATGAGCCTGGCCCACGACGCATGGCGCGCCAATGCGGGATCGCGCGCCAGCACGTCCTGCGCGGTCAGCCCGAAGCGCGCCATGTCCTCGGCCGGCAGGTAGCAGCGTCCGCGCCCCGCATCTTCACCCACATCCCGCAGGATGTTGGTGAGCTGCATGGCGGTACCCAGCGTGCGTGCGTACTGAATGGCCTTGACCCGCATGGCCGGACCAGCCGGCACGCCGAAGACGTAGGTGCACATCTCACCCACCGAACTCGCCACCCCCTCGCAGTACTGCTCGAGCTCGGGCCACGTGGCGTACGTGTGCGCCTCGAGATCGCGACCCACGCCATCGAGCAGCTCGAAGAGGGGGGCGGGGGACACCTCATACGCCCGCGTTACCCACGCCATCTCGCGGAAGATGGGGCCCGACGGACGCCCATCGAGCGCGGCCTGCAGCTGCTCGCGGTACGCGTCGAGCTGCAGGCGCAGCGCCACCAGATTGCCATGATCGGCCTGATCCACCAGGTCGTCGGCCACGCGGCAGAAGGCATAGAGCGCATAGGCCGCACGGCGCTTCTCCAGCGGCAGCAGCTTGCTGGCCAGGGAGAAGGTGCGCGCATGCGCCATCGTGATGCGCGCACACTCCGCCGCATCGGTGTGCGTGGCGGGTGCGATCATGCCACCGGACTCGGAAGACGCCGAGGTTTCATCGAAGCGATGTCAGGCAGGGATGACGAAGATGGCACAGACTGGCCCGGAAACCGCAGTGAGCCCCGGCAACATGTTAACGCAGGACGGGACAACGGGTTCCAGCCCCCTTGGGGGGCGAAAACGCGACGGCGCCGGAGATGACAATGAACCTGTGACCGCTTGGTCCAACTGTCAACATTTTGGTTACAGGACAGGTGTAACGGACCGCTGACACCCAAAGCGCCCCGGACATCAGGGTGATGACCGGGGCGCTCGGCCGCCTGGTGGGGACGCGAGGGACTACTCCCGACGTCCGGGGCCAACCTGGCCCCGTAACTCACCACCGGGATTCCGTCGCGTATGGATGTTGAGGTACGTCGATCCCGCCCGCATGCGCGTGATCACCGAGTCCCACGTGAACGGCGCGACCATGGTCAATGAGGCGCGTGACACACGGTTCTGGCGCAGTATGCCGCCCGATGTCCCGACGGAGATGTTGCCGACACCGGGCGCCCGGGAGGCCTCGGTCGGGACGAACCACGCCATGACCGGCCCATTCTGCCCGGCCACGTTGGCGTGGAAGTGTGCCATGGTGATCGAGTCGATGCCGGCAACATAGATCTCGTATTGGAGCGTGTTCGGATCCTCCAGCACCCAGTTGGCCCACCCGGTCGCGCTGGTGGTCACTGCCGGCACCTCGTTGGCGCCGCTCAGCGTCGTGGTGAAGTTCGTCTTCTCCGGCGCCGAGGCAGAAATGACCGCGTAGTTCTCGGAGCAGGCGGCGAGCCCGACGGCCGTCGCCAACGCGGCGACGGCCAATATGCGATGCGTCATGAGCCGTGGACTCCTCTTAAGCGTTGCGATCGATGCAGGCGACGAACTTGCTGTTGTTCGTCTCGATGAAGGGCACCGGGTAGTTCACATCAACTCCGTAGGTGCCGCCCTTGTGGAACACGCCAGTGGGGAACACCGCCTCGGCATTCCGTCCGTACTGGCGCACGAGCCGGCGGAGGTCACCGAGGCGATGTCCGGTCAGGAACATCCAGTAGGCGCGCTCCTTGAACACCTGGTCGACTTCCGCAGCCGTATTGGCACCGCGGGCCAGCGGGGGCAGCGCGGCGATCGCCGGGGGGTTGAACGCGGCCGGGAGCGCCGCGTTCGTGATCAATGTCGGCAGCGCAGCACGCAGGGTGTTGAGCGTAGCGACATAATCACCACCGGTCCGCTGCTGGTTTTCCGCCTCGATCAGACGGGCCTCGACGCCATCCGCCAGCACAACGGTTGCCGACCGATTCATGTACTTGGTCTGCACGTTCATCAACGTGATGTTGTCGGCGCCGACGCGCGGGAAGAAGGCCACCCCAGTGCCCCGTGGCGAGAACACGCGAGGATCGGTGGCCCCATCCGTGAAGAACGGTAGCCCGTTGATCCCTTCCCGGTCACCAACCGAAAAGCGGGGGAAGTTCTGCGTCGGCAAGAACACGCCGTTGTTCTGACGTCCGGAGTTTTCGGAGTGGAACAGGTTGTAGCGATAGCCTGTCGGCACGAGCGCGACCGCTGTGGCCGCATCGGCAAAGCGCCCGAGATTGAGGAGCGCCCGCCCGCGTCCAATCCGCGTCAGGTTCAGGATTCTGGTCTGCTCGGCCGTTGGTGTGGCCGGAGTGCCGATCAACGCCAATGCCGAGTCGAACTTCGCCACGGCGCGCGTATACAGCACCTGATTGGAGAGCGGCTCGCCCAGCTCGGGCGTCCCCGCGTCGACGTCGAACGTCGAGAGTGGAATGCCGTTGCAGTACATCTCGGCGAGCATGACATACGTGAATCCGGCAAGCGCCTGCACTTCCGCGCGCAACGGGTTCGTCGGCTGGACCCTGGCAAAGGTACGCTCAACGCGCTCGGCCGTGGCCCGGGCGCGCTGCAGCGACCGGTAGATACCATCGAGCGTGCCGTTGATTGGGTTGGTGGAACGCACATCCATCTCGAACCGCGTCGGGAAGGTCTCGGCCCAGATGAACTCGTCGGCCAAAAGACCGCCGAGCGTGATCACGCCATCTTCGCCACCGGCACCCATCGCCACCTGCAGGTCGGAAATGACCGAGGCGCGCAGCGTCGGCAGGACGGCCGGATCCGCCAGCGATTCGGGCGTGGCGACGTCGGGGTCTTCAACGGCCAACAGGCTGTCCTTCGAGCAGCCCGCGGTGGTCAGCAACGCTGCCCCGAGGGAAACCATCATCAGGTGGCGCAGGGAACGAGCCCGTGGCGCCGACCCAGGCATGGAAGTCGTCATGATAAGGGTCGGTGGAGTTAGAAGGTCAGGTTCAGGCGCGCCGTGATCCGGCGCACCGGCGGAGCGGTCAGGAAGTCCTGTGTGCCGAAGTTGGAGTTCGTGGCTGACAGCACTTCCGGGTCGAATCCGGTGTAGTTCGTCCACAGTGCCAGGTTGCGGGCGCCGATCGTCAGCGAAGCGCCAGCGGCGCGCATCTTCCGCGCCCACTGCACCGGCAACGTGTACGTGCCGGCGATCTCGCTCAACCGCACGAAGCTCGCGTCCTCGATGTAGCCGTCACTCGTGCCCATCGCGCGAGCGGTCGACTTCACCTGATCGCTGAGCGGGGCATTGCGATCCCAGAAATCGGGGCCGTTGGCAAAACCGCCGTTGTTCCGGAACTCGCGCGTGTTGTTGTACAGCTTGTTACCGCCGCGGTAATTCACGAGCGCCGTCAACTGCAGCGACTTGAACAGCGTGATGCTCGTGTTGAACGCCATTTCACGCGCCGGCAACGGCTGACCGATGTAGTCGAGCGAGTCGGACAGCACGATCTCGCAGCGGGGGCCTCCCACCAGCTGGGGATTGGCCAGGCCACCGTAGCTCGGGCAGTTGACCCGGCTGATGATCCCGTCGCCGTTGAGGTCGCTGTAGCTGAGGATGCGGCGCTGGAAGTATCCGCCCGCCGGGAAACCAGCCCGGAACTGCTGCGTGCCGAACACGATCGGCGCAATGACCTGTCCATCTGCCGTTCCCAGGTCGACGATGCGGTTCGCAAACGTCGTGAACGTGACGTTCTGCTCGAAGCGGATCTTGTCGTTGTCGATCGGTCGGACCGTGATCGATCCTTCCGCGCCGCGCGTGCGCATGAGCGACAGATTCACGAACTGATTGGCGGCGACACCGAGCGATGGCGCCAGCGTGCGCTGCACCAGCAGGTCCGTGGTGTTGCGCCGGAACCCGGTGAACTCGCCCGAGAGGCGCGCATTGAACGCGGAAAATTCGAAGCCGGCTTCCGTCTCCGCCGTGATTTCGGGGCTCAGGAAGGCATTGCCGACCGGGCCACCAATAGTGACCGCTGGCAGGTTGGCCGAGGCATCCGTGATGTTGACCGACACCGGATTGAAGAACGTCTGCGACTGGCGAAAGCCAGGACGCTGGCCGGCACGCCCGTACGCGGCGCGCAAGCGCAGCGTATTCAGCCAGTCCAATTTCGGGAACCAGTTCTCCTCGCTGATCACGTACGACGAGGTGATGCTGGGATAGTAGGTCCACCCGGCCGCCGAGTTGCCGAACACCGAGGCGTCGTCGAAGCGCAGCGCCGTCGTGAGGAACAGACGATCGTTCCACTCGAACCGCTGCTCCACGAATCCGGCCACCGTGACGATCTGCTGATTGACCTCGTTCACCGTGAAGCGAGCGCTCGCGCCATTCAACGACGACGTGCCCGGCAGCAGCACCGCGCCCGAGGCATCCGTCCGGCGCGTCTGCTCATTCAGATACTGACCGCCCGCCGTCGTCACCGAGCGAATGCCGTCGGTCAGGTTGAAGGTCCCGGTCAGCGACCCCGTGGCCGACAGCGACGGGATGTAGGACTTGGACTGAAAGCGCGACCCTTCGATCGACGCCGCGTTGAGGAAGACACGGCCCGGCGGCACCAGCGTCTGGTCGTCACGGCGGAGCAGGTCACCACCAACCCGCATCGTGCCCTTGAGCCAGCTCTTGGGCGTCCAATTCAGCGTACTCGCCAGCACCAGACGCTGGATGTTCTGCTGCTGCTGCTGCACGAAGTACTGCGTCACCGGCACGTTTGAAGTCACGTAGCCGCGGGAAAGGGAGTCGTTGTTGGCCGCGCACTCGACGATTCGGGTCCGAGTCGCCGGGTTGCAATCGAACGCGCCACCGAGCAGGCCGGCGGACAGCGTGCCGGCAAACAGGTTGTCGTTCAGCGGGAAGCCCGATGAACTGTTCAGGTACCCGATATTGACCACCGCCTGCAGGGAAGGCAGTACGTTGGCCGACACGTTCGCCCTGAAGTTGCGCCGGTACAGGTTGTTCGGCGCGAAGATGCCGCGGTCCTGTTCGATGTCCGCGGCGAGGTAGTACTGCGCATCCTGCCCGCCACCCGAGACGGAGAGGCCGTAGCTCTCATTGCCACCGGTGCGGAACGGATTTTCGTTGATGAAGGGGCTGTTCTTGTACAGCGTATCCGGCGTGACGCAGGTGCGCAGCACCTGGGCCTCACGCGAGCAGGCACCAACGCGCGCACCCGCCGCATTCCGCCCGACCTGACGGTAGTTGACCAGCAGCAACGCATCATTTGAGAGCGTGCCATTGCTTGACAGGTCCAGTAGCGTTTCCTGCTGGCCAAGTTCGCCATAGAAGTTCCACCGCGCCTTCCCCGCCTTGCCGCGCTTGGTGGTGATCTGAATGACGCCGTTGGCGGCGCCGGTGCCGTAGAGCGCGGTCGCCGCCGGCCCCTTGATCACCTGAATGTCCTCGATGTCTTCCGGGTTGATGTCATCGAAGCGCGACGCTTGCGCACCACCGACGCCGAACGTCAGTGAGCCCACGTTGTTGTTCGCGAAGACGCCGTCGATCACCAGCAACGGATCATTCGACAGGTTGATCGAGGTCACGCCACGCAACCGGATCCGGCTTCCCACGCCGCTGGTGCCGGCCCCCTGCTGCACCACGATACCCGGGGTGCGTGCAGCCAGCACCTGCGAGAAGTTGGCGACCGTCGCCGGATTGAAGGCGCCCGAGTCAATCCGGCTGATGGAGGCACCCACCTCGCGCTTGCGCTGCTGCTCACCGGTCGCCGAGATGGTGATCGCGTCGAGGTTCGTGGCGGCCACGCTGAGCGCGAAATTGGCCGTCACCGTGCCGCCTGTCGTCACCGTGACGCTGGCCACCCCTTGGGAATAGCCCAGCCGAATCGCACGGAGCGTATAGGTGCCGGCGGGGAGGCCGGTGATGCGATAGGTACCGTTGGCGTCCGAGCGGCCAGCGCTCACGCTGCCCACGACCTGCACCCGGACGTCTGACAGTGGTCCCTTGGTGCCGACGTCGGTCACCCTTCCAGTGACCGCGCCGGTTGCGGCTTGGCCCCCTGCACCCTGGCTGATGCCGGCGAGTGACAGCAGCAAGGCCACGACGCGCGTGACACGTGATCTAGTCAACTGCATGAAACAGCCTCCGGAGCGGGACGAGGGAGCAGGGCGTGCACTCGCGGTGCAAGACGCGCGTGGATGGGGCCAACCGCGCTGATAAACTGATGAGGCTCCCAAATGGTGCCCACGGGGCCAGCGAGGAGCGGATGCCGGTGTGAGGAAGTGCTGGACGGAACCGGTTGGCACTTCCGCAAAAAAAGAGAAAGGGAGGAGCCCGAAGGCTCCTCCCTGATCCGTCCTGCACACCACGCGCTGCTGGTTACGGCGTGCGCATGTTGGGATTGTTGTCACGCTCGACGAACGGAATCGGATAGCAGGTGTCCGTTCCCGTGTTGCCGATGCCGGGCTTGAAGTACGGCTGCCCGGTCGCCGTCACGCCCGCCGTGGCCGCCGGATCGCGGCGGAAGTCGGCCACGCGCTTGCCTTCGAGATAGAAGTCATAGCCGCGCTGCGTGAACAGCTCGCGCTTCACGCTCGCCGCGTCCTGCGGACCGCTGTACGGCACCAGGCCGGCCGCCGCCCGGCGGGCGTTGATCAGCGTCAGCTGCGTGGTCACGTTCCCCGACGCTTCGGCCGCGATGTAGTCGGCTTCCAGCTTGCTCGCGAGGCGGATGGGCGCCGCATAGCCGGGGAACTTGAACTGCTGGTGGAACCCACCAGGCACGGGATCCTGCGGCTGCGCCGTGGGCGCGGGCGTACCGCCCTGCACACGGTACGGCACGCGCGGATCATTCGTGCGCCAGAAGGGGGCCACACTGATCGAGCCACGGTCGAAGCTGAAGAACCACAGGTCGTTCGACAGGCGGGCCCGATTACCCGGGTCGTCCGTGTAGCGCATGTTGAACTCGAACCCGGCCGGTACGGCCGCGGCATCCGCCGCCGCCCCGGCATTGTCCCGGCGCTGCAGGCGCGCACGGGCGCGGCCCACGAGCGCCAGGTTCGCCAGCGATGCGCCTTCCGCCGTCCCGTTGGCGCGCCCCACCTCGATACCGCGGGTGAGCCAGAAGGAGGCCGAATCGAGCATCTGATTTGTGTTGAGTTCCGGCCCCGACGAGAAGCTGCCGGTGCAGAAATCGCTGGCCATCTGCAGCATGGCAAAGCCACGGAACGTGGCCGCACGCGCCACGCTGATGTTGGTGTTCGGGTTCGGCAGCGCGAGGTCGAGCACCTGCTTGGCCGAAGCGATGGCGCGCGACAACGGCGCCCACACGTCGCCGTTCAGCGACCCGTTGAGCGGCGTGATGTTGCGGACGCCGAACTCGTTGCGCGTGGGGAACGTGTCGGACACGTTCGCCTCGCCGCTGAACCAGGCGCCGTACATCGCGAGCAGCCCGAACATGTCGACGAAGTTCTGCTGCGCCGACAGCGCCAGGGTGTTGCCGCTCGACACCGGGTCCACCGTGGAGGCGTCGATGACGTTGGGATTGGTCACGGTGACGAACTCGTCACCGCAGGCGGTCGCGCCGAGGGCGAGTACCGCACCCGCCGCCGTGCGCGAAACCGCGCGGACGATCTTCTTCATGGGATGGTTGCGGTCAGAAGTTGAGATTGAAACGGAGCACCGAGCGGCGCGGCAGCGGCGCCGTGAGGAAGTCTTCGCGCGCGAACGCACCCGTCTGCGAATTCACTTCCGGGTCGGCACCGGAGAAGTTGCTCCACAGGCGCACGTTCTGGAACGCCAGCGTGACCGAGGCGCCCTGCACGCGCTTGCCCAGCTTGTCCATCAGAAAGCGAGGCACATCGTACGTGGCGGACAGTTCGCGGAGGCGCACGAAGTCACCGCGCTCGATGTAGGGCTCGCGGGCGTCGTTCACCGGCACCGCCGACCCGTTGGCTTCCGACACGAACGGGCCGAACCGGCGCAGCCGCTCTTCGGCCGACAGGGCCGTGGGGTCGAGGCGCAGGTTCGAACGCACCAGCTGCGTCTCGCGGAAGAAGCGCGTGTTGTTGTACACCGCGAAGTCACGCTTCGCGTCGAGCAGCGCGGCAATGCGCAGATTCTTGAAGAGCGTCAGGGTGTTCGTGATGTTCCACTCGAGCGTCGGGAACAGGTTGCCCACCGGCTCGAGCGTATCGCTCACCACCACGCGGTTGGCTGCCACATCGACCGAGCGCACGCGCTTGGCCACCATCACGCCGAGCTGCTGACCCTCGAGGGCGCGACCCACGCCACCCAGCGCGAAGGGCGAAATGCCACCCAGGCTCGTCAGCTCGTTGCGCAGCGTGTTGGCCGCACCGCGGACGTCCCAGCGCACGTTGCGCTTGTTCACCGCCGTCACGTTCACCGCCACTTCCACACCCTGGTTCAGCACGGAGCCGAGATTGGCCAGCGGGTTGGCGTTGAAGCCAAGCGACGGCGGAATCGGACGGGCGATGATCAGGTCCTGCGTGGTCTTGCGGAAGAACGTGAGTTCCGTCGACACCTTGTTGTCGAAGAAGCCGGCATCGAGCCCCGCCTCGAACTCCGTGCCGCGTTCCGGCTTGAGGTCGGCGTTGCCGGGGTTGCCGAGCACGGCGCCGGCGAGCGTCGTGCCGGTGATGTTGTACGACGCCGCCGCCAGCGTGGTGAGCGCGTCACCCGGGTTCGGCGAGCGACCCGTGGTACCGTAGGCCGCGCGGAGGCGCAACGTGTTCACGAAGCGGCTCAGGGGGGAGAAGAAGCTTTCTTCGCTGATCGCCCACGAACCGCCGATCTTGGGGAGCACGAAGCTCGGCGCCTGGTCACCGAACGACGAGTTGCGGTCGATGCGCACGCCCACCTGCAGGAAGCGCTTGTTCTGGTTGCCGATCTGCAGCTGGCCGAGGTACCCGTACTGACGCTGCTCCGTGAAGCCGCCACCGCCCGTGGTCTGCGACCCCGAGCCGATCGAGTTGTTCGCGTTGGTCACGAAGCCGATGCCGGTGGCGTTCAGGTTCGTATTGCGGGTCGAGATGACCTGGAGGCCGAACGACAGGTTCGTTTCCCAGTCGCTCCCCCACTGCTTCTTCATGTTGCCGAGATAGTCGAACGTGTAGCGCTCCGCGCCGCGGCTGGTCTGGGCGTTGCTGCCGCCGTCGGTCAGCCCACCGTACCAGAGGCTGTCGTTGCGCGGGAAGAAGCTGGTCTGCAGGTCGTTCGCGAAGTCGAGACCGCCGGTGAACCGGTTGGTGAACCACTCGGTCGGCGCGTAGTTGGCCGTGATGCTCGACGTGACGCGCTTGGAGAGCAGCTGCCGATATACCGAGTTGATGGCGTTGAACTGGCGGTTGGAGAACCAGCCGTTGTTCGACAACCCGGCATTCGGCCCGTCATTGCGGGTGGCGGGGCTGCCCAGCAGGGCGCCGCCGAGCCAGCCGAAGATGTTGTTGTCGTTGTCCGGGAGGCGCGTCGCCGTCTGCACGAGGCCGAGGCCGATGTCGAAGTTGAGCTTCGAGTTGGCGATGTAGTTGGCGTTCGTACGGAGGTTGTAGCGGTTGAAGCTTTCGTTCGGCAGCGTGCCCGACGAGTTGTCCGAACCATAGTTGAGGGCGAAGCCGTAGTTCTGGCCGCCACCCCGGATGCCGTAGTTCACGAGCCGCTCGGTGCCGTCGCGGAAGGCGCCGACGCGCTCGAGCGGGTTGTCGCTCACCAGGTCGCCCACTGCGCGACCGCGGCAGAGCGGGTTGGTGCTCGTGGGGGCCACGGTCGCTGCCGTGCAATTGGCGTAGTTGTCGGGGATGTCCCAGTACGACACGCTCGACGTGCCCTGTTCGGCGCGCAGCGTCTGCTGGAAGTTGCCCGAGCCGGCCTTGCCCTTCTTCGTGATGATCTGGATCACGCCGGCCGATGCGTCGGCACCGTACAGCGTCGCGGCTGCGGGGCCCTTCACCACCTCGATGCTTTCGATTTCATCGGGGTTGAGGTCGTTGAAGCGGTCGTAGGCCTGACCCGACTGTCCGGACCCGATGATGCCTTCGTTCACGCGCACGCCGTCGATGAAGACGAGCGGCTGGTTCGACAGGTTGATCGAGGAGGCGCCGCGGATGCGGATCTGCGTGGCCGTACCCTTCGTGCCCGACTGCGAGCTGAGCGCCACACCGGGCACGCGCGACTGCAGCAGGTTGGCCACGTTCGTGACGGGCGCATCCTTGATGATGTCTGCCGCCGTGACGGAGGCGACGAGCGCCGACTGCGCCTTGCGCTCCTGGTTGCCGGCGGTGCCGGTCACGACGACTTCGGACAGGTTGATGGCCGACGTGGACATCTCGAAGTTGAGATTGGTCGTCGTGCCGGCGGTGACGGTGGCCGTCTGCGTGACCGACTTGTAGCCGATGCGCAGGGCGGCGACGGTGACGCTACCCGCCCGAACGTTCAGGAGGCGGTACTCACCGTCCTTGTTGGTGGGGGCGGCCAACATGGTTCCCACGAGGGAAATCCGAACATCCGAAATTGGCAGCTTGGTGGCGGCGTCGATCACCTTGCCGCTGATGGTTCCGGTGGGCGCCTGCTGCGCGCCCAACGATCCCGCCAGGACCAGGGAGGTTACCGCTGCTGCCCAACGGGTAATGCTCAACCGATGGGACATCAACTTCTCCAGAGAGTGGAACAGAGGAGGAGGGCCCCGCAGCGAAACGGGCGGGGCGAGGAGGGGAACGCGCCGTGAGCGAGGACGGGCCGGTTGGGGGGCCAGTCGCGCCGACACGGGACGAATATGGATGCTAACCGAAAAGTTTACAAAGAGTAGACAGTGGCCGCGGCTCGACCCACCGAATGCCGGCCGGGCGGTCAGGGATGGCCGGAGGCAACCGGCCGGGTTCGCGCAAGTTCCCGGTAATGGAACAACCAGGGCGCCGATGGCTCCTGCGCCTTGACGGGGGCTGGTACCGGGGTTCACGTTCGCGCATCCGGCAGGGTGTGTGGATCAGCCTGCCGGATGCTCCCCGCCGAGGGCAGCGTCGTGCCCCGTCCCGCCCCCAGTCTCCACACAGGCTGCACTCCCCAGTGCCTGCTCGATGACGCCGTATCTCACATTTCTGCTCTACCTGACCGCCATTGTCGGCTTTGTCGGCCTGGCGCTGTCGTTGAACGCCCTGCTGGGCCCCAAACCGGCAGGGACGTCCACCAAGCTGGAGCCCTTCGAGTGCGGCGCCACGCCCGTGGATGTCGTCAATGTGAAGGCCGTCCCCATCAAGTATTACGCGGTGGCCATCGCCTTCCTGCTGTTCGACCTGGAAACCATGTTCCTGTTCATCTGGGCCCTGGGAGCACGCCCGCTCTCCGGGTTCATGGTGTTCACGTTCTTCCTGTTCGCCGCGCTGCTGGTGCTCTGCCTGCTGTACGTCTACAAGGCGCGCATCCTCGAAGCGGTGACGGAGTAGGCGATGTACGGCAAGCGACTTCCCATTCTCGACGGCACGGGTGCCGCCGCCTCCGCCGGCAAGGGCGTCGAGGCGCAGAGCAAGCACGCCACCTTCGAGTATCTCACCACGCGCAAGGACGAACTGGTCGGCTGGGCGCGCAAGTTCTCGCTCTTCCCGTATCCCTTCGTCACCGCCTGCTGCGCCATGGAATTCATGGCCGTCAGCGCCTCCAATTACGACACGGACCGCTTCGGCGCCGCGCTGCCGCGCTTCTCCCCGCGGCAGGCCGACCTGCTCATGGTCGTCGGAACCGTGACGCAGAAGCAGGCCCCCATCCTGCTCAAGGTCTACGAGCAGATGTGCGAACCCAAGTGGGTCATGGCGTTCGGCGTCTGCGCGAGCACGGGGGGCTTCTACCAGAACTACGCCTCGCTCCCCGGCATCGACCGCATCATTCCGGTGGACATCTACGTGCCGGGGTGTCCGCCTCGTCCCGAGATGGTCATCGACGGCATCATGCGTCTGCAGGAAAAGATCGCGCAGGGGCGACATCCCATCATCAACGACCGATTCTGACGTGACCGCCCCACTCTTCGACCGGCTGCGCGCGCAGCTTTCCCCCGGCGAAGCGGGGCCGGGAGGACAGGTCAGTGCCGCGACCCCGGTCGTTTGCCTCGGGGTGCAGCACAAGGTCCTCGTCTTCGCCCTTACCCCCGATCAGCTGCTGCCGGTGGCACGCCGACTCCGCGACGAGTTCGGCTTCGATCTTTTCCTCGACGTGACCGCGGTGGACTGGCCCGACGCGCCGCTCCGGTTCGAGGTGGTCTGGCATTTCTACTCGACCACCGCCCACGTGCGCGTCCGCCTCAAGGCGCGTGTGCCCGAGCCGGATCCCAGCGTGGATTCGCTCACGCCACTCTACGGCGCCGCCGGCTACATGGAGCGCGAGTGCCACGACATGTACGGGATCGTTTTCCGGGGGAACCCGGACCTGCGCCCGATCCTCCTCTACGAAGGCTTCGTCGGTCATCCGCTGCGCAAGGACTACCCGAAGCAGAAGGAACAGCCGCTCGTGCCCTACCTTCCTCCGCAGGGTGCCCTTGTCCGCTGACCCCGTGCTCCGCCCGCCCATTGCGAACCCGGTGCAGCCGGTCTTCGCGGCCAGCCGTGACGACACCACCGTGGTCAGCATCGGTCCGTCGCACCCCGCCACGCACGGCACGGTGCAGATCATCGCCGAGATGGATGCGGAAAAGGTGGTCCGCACCGACGTGCACTGCGGCTATCTCCACCGCGGATTCGAGAAGGAGTGCGAGGATCACACCTGGCACAACCTCATGCCGTACGTGGACCGGCTGAATTACTGCTCGGCGCTGATCAACAACTTCGCCTACTGCGACGCCGTCGAGCAGCTCATGGGCATCGAGATCACGCCGCGCACCCGGTATCTGCGCACGCTGCTCGCCGAGTACAGTCGCGTGGCCGATCACCTCACGTGCGTGGCGGCCCAGCTCATGGAGCTGGGCGCCATGACCGGTTTCCTGTACCTGGTCACCGCCCGCGACAGCATGTACGAGCACCTCGCGGCGCTCACCGGCGCGCGGGTCACCTATTCGTACGGTCGTATTGGCGGACTGGCCTTCGACGTGCCCCCGGGCTGGTTCCGGCGGCTCGAGGAGATCCTCGCGGACTACGAGCGGTACGTGGGCATGGTGCACGGCCTCGTCGACCGCAACCGCATCTTCATCGACCGCATGCGCAACGTGGGCGTCATCGACACGGCGCGCGCCATCCATTGGGGGTTCACGGGGCCCATCCTGCGCAGCACCGGCGCCCCGCGCGACCTGCGCAAGGACACGCCGTACCTGGCGTACGGCGAACTCGATTTCGACGTGCCCGTGGGCATCAAGGGCGACAACTACGACCGCTACTACGTGCGCATGCGCGAGATGGACGAGTCGGTGTACATGATGCGCCAGCTGCTCGACCTGATCCCCGAGGGGCCCATCATGGTCGATGACCGCCGCTGCGTGTTCCCCGAGAAGGAGCTCGTCTACACCGAGATCGAGTCGCTCATCAACCACTTCAAGCTCGTCATGGAAGGGCCCGTGGTGCCGGCCGGCGACATCTATGTGGCCCACGAGGGGGCCAACGGGGAACTCGGCTTCTACTGCGTCAGCACCGGCGATGGCCAGCCGTGGAAGGTGCATGTGCGCGCCCCCAGCTTCGTTCACATGGGAGGCGTGCACACCATGCTCGAGGGGTACCAACTGGCCGACATCGTGACCACCTTCGGGTCGGTCAACATGATTGGTGGCGAGTGCGATCGATGACCGACCCGATGAAGAACATTCAGCATCTGATCCCCGAGTTCGAGCGCTGGAAGGAACGCTACCCCGACGGGTTCGAGGGGTCGCTCACCATTCCCTGCCTGCGGCGCATTCAGGAGGAACGCGGCTACATCGCCGACAGCGATATCGACGAGCTGGTCGCGTACCTCGGCGTTCCCCGTACGCAGGTCGATGAAGTCCTCGGCTTCTACACCATGTTCACGCGGACGCCGCTGGGCACCCACCACCTGCAGGTGTGCCACAATGCGTCCTGTTCCCTGCGCGGGGCGGAGGGGCTCATCGCCTACCTGTGCGGTCGGCTGGGCATCCAGCCCGGCGAAACCACGCCGGACGGCCGGTTCACGCTGTCCACGGCGGAGTGCCTCGCCTCCTGCGGCACGGCGCCCATGATGATGGTGAACGAGGCCTATCATGAGGACCTCACGCCGGCCAAGGTCGACGCCCTGCTCGAGGAGCTGTCCCGGTGAGCGACGCCACTCCCTCGCCCACGCTCTCCGGGCGGAAGTTCTTCATGAACTTCCCGGTGACCGCGCAGTCGCACGAACTGGCCGCCTATCGCGCGCGCGGCGGCTACCAGGCGCTCGAGCAGGTGCTGCGCGAGCGGCAGCCCGCCGACGTGATCAAGGAAGTGAGCGCGGCCGGCCTGCTGGGGCACGGTGGCGCCGCCTTCCCCGCCGGACGCAAGTGGGGCGTCATTCGCCCCGATGATGGCGAACCGCACTACGTGTGCATGAACGCCGATGAGGGCGAACCCGGGACATTCAAGGATCGCTGGCTGCTGGAGTGCGTGCCGCACATGTCGCTCGAGGGGCTCATCCTCGCGTCGTATGCCATCGGCGGACGCCACGCGTTCATCTACATTCGCGGGGAGTTTGATCTCGCCTGGCGGCGCATTCAGGGGGCTGTCGAGGAGGCGTACGCCGCCGGGCTGCTGGGGAAGAACATTCTCGGCACGTCCTACTCGCTCGATGTGGTAGTGTACCGCGGCGCGGGGTCGTACGTGTGCGGTGAGGCGTCCGCCATGCTCGCCTCGCTCGAGGGGAAGAAGGGATGGCCGCGCAACCGGCCGCCCCGCCTCACGGTCAAGGGGCTGTATCAGAAGCCCACCGTGGTGAACAACGTCGAGACACTGGCCAACGTGCCGGTCATCATGCGCCTCGGTGCCGAGGAGTTCCGGCGTACGGGAACGCCCAAGAGTCCGGGCACGCAGATGATCTCCATCTCGGGGCACATCGTGCGGCCGGGGGTATACGAGGTCGAGTACGGATACTCGTGGGAGCGGTTTCTCTTCGAGGACTGCGGCGGCATGCTCGGCGGGCGCGAACTCAAGTGCGTGATTCCCGGCGGGGTGTCCACCAAGATCCTCGATCGCGACGAAATCCGGGGTGTCACGCTCGACCACAACAGCGCCGTGGCGGCCGGATCGCAGCTGGGGTCGGGCGGCATGATCGCCGTGGCGGAGGGCACGTGCATGGTGCGCCTGGCGCGCGTCATCCAGCGCTTCTACCACCACGAATCGTGCGGGCAGTGCACGCCGTGTCGTGAAGGGATGGGGTGGATGGAGCGGGTGCTCGACCGCATCGTGCGCGGCGAGGGGCGGCCCGAGGACATCGACCGGCTGTATCACATCTCCAACGCGAACGATGGCACCACCATCTGCAGCCTGGGCGACTCTGCCGGCTACGCCTGTACCGCCATCCTCGACCATTATCGCGAGGAGTTCGAGTACTACATCAAGAACGGCCACTCCATGATGGGTGGGGTGCTCGCCATCGACGATCCGTTCGCCGGGGCGGTGCCCACGCCGCTCCACGCCGTGGCGGGGGCCCGATGAGCACGGCCGGCCGCAAGCGCGGCAACAACGAGCCGGTGGACACCGGCAAGACGATCGCGTTCAGCATCAACGGCGTCCCGTGCACGGCGTTCAAGGGCGAGACCGTGATTCAGGCGGCACGCCGCGCGGGCATGGACATCCCGCACTTCTGCTGGCACCCGGATCTCTCGGTGCCCGGGAATTGCCGCATCTGCATGGTGGAGGTCGAACAGGACAAGGGCGACCCCTGGTTCGACATCGGCTGCAACATGCCGGTGACCGAGGGCATGCGGGTGCTCACCGAATCGGATACGGTGAAGAAGCTGCGTCGGGAAACGATGCAGTTCATCACCCTCAATCATCCGGTGGACTGCGGCATCTGCAACAAGGCCGGCGAGTGCATCCTGCAGGACTACCACTACGAGCACAACGGGCGCGCCTCCCTCTCCATCGACCGCAAGAACCACGCGACGAAGTTCTACCCGTTGTCCGACCGCATCATGCTGGACAACGAGCGGTGCATCATGTGCACGCGCTGTGTGCGCTTCACCCACGAGGTCTCGGAATCGCACGCCCTCGCCGCCGTCCATCGCGGCGATCACGCGCTCATCCGCCCGGCGGAGGATGCGAACTTCAACGAGGACGCCTACTCCGACAACGTGATCGACATCTGTCCGGTGGGCGCGCTGCTGTCGCGGCAGCACCTCGATCATGCGCGCGTCTGGTACACCAAGGCCACGCCGAGCGTCTGCCCGGGGTGTTCGCGCGGGTGCAGCATCAACATCTGGCACCGCAAGCCCGAATGGGCGCTCAAGGCGCTCGATCCGCAGCTCAACACGCGCATCGAGCGCGTGACCCCGCTCGAGAATCCGGCGGTGAACGACATGTGGATCTGCAACAAGGGGCGTGACCTCGCGCAGATCTTCGAGCGGCCGCGCGCCACGCAGGCGCTGGTGCAGGGCATGGGAGTGGAACTCGATGAAGCCATCGAGCGCGCCTCGGCGCTGCTGCGTGGCGCGCGCCGGGTCGTGGCCCTGGTCTCGAGCTGGGGATCCAATGAGGAACTCGCCGCCTTCGCCGATGCCTTCGCCGCCCGCCTCGGCACCTCGATGGCGGCGTACGCGAAGCCCGATCATCTGCCGCTCCCCGGCGAGGTGCTCGAGGATGCGCTCCTCATCAAGGCCGACAAGAACCCCAATCTCACGGCCGCGACGGCCCGCTTTCCGCTGCTCCCTGCCGATGCGGCGGCGGTGCTCGCGGGGACCGACGTGGTGCTCGTGTGGGGCGAGGGGGTGGCGGACGACCTGCTGCCGGCGGGCGCCACGGTCATCCGCCTCGACGGGTATGCCTTCGCGCACAACGCCACCGCCCATGTGTTCATTCCGCTCAGCATCCAGACGGAGCGCAGCGGTCACTACACCAACTTTGCCGGCACGGTGACCCCGTTCGCGGCCTGCTTCCCCCCCAAGGCACCGGTGGCGCACGCCGAGCAGCTCTTCGCGCGTCTGGCCGGTCACCCGGCAACGCACGCGCTGGCGGGAGCCAGCGCATGAACGGCACCGGCATGCTCCCCGATCTGGTGGTGACGCTGGTCTTCATCGGCTATGCGATGGTGATGCTGCTCAGCTTCGGCGGGTTGCTCACCTGGGTGGAACGCAAGCAGTCGGCGGTGATGGCCGACCGGGTAGGGGCCAATCGCGCCTACATCCGCATCCCGTTCACCAACGTGAAGCTGGTGTGGCTGGGGCTGTTCCACGGCATGGCCGACGGCCTCAAGATGCTGCTCAAGGAGAACTTCAAGCCGCGGACACACGATGCGGTGGGCTACTTCCTGGCGCCCTTCCTCGTGTTCACGCCGGTGCTGCTGGTCTTCGCGGTGGTCCCCTTTGGCGGGACCGTGGTACCGGGGCAACTCATCCCGGCGCTCTCCTCGTGGTTCGGGGACCGCGCCTACCCCATGCAGATCGCCAATCTCGATGCGGGGCTGCTGGTGGTGTTCGCCTTCAGCAGCCTCGGCATCATTGGCGCCATGCTCGCCGGCTGGGCCTCCGACAACAAGTTCTCGCTGCTGGGCGGACTGCGCGCGGGGTCGCAGATGATCAGCTACGAGCTGGTCATGGGGCTGACGGTGCTGGGTCTCATCCTGGTGTACGGCACCGTGAACCTCGGCGACATCGTGCGCCAGCAGTCGGGCACCATCGGCGGTGTCCTGCCGGCGTGGGGCATCGTCTACCAGCCGTTCGCGGCATTCCTGTTTCTCACGGCGGCGATCGCCGAGAACAAGCGCATTCCCTTTGATCTCCCCGAGGCCGAGTCCGAGCTCATTGCCGGCTACTTCACCGAGTACAGCGCCATGAAGCTCGGGCTCTTCATGTTCTCGGAGTTCATCCAGATCGCTGTCGTGGGTGCCCTGTTCGCCACGCTCTTTCTGGGCGGCTACAACCTGCCGTTCATGACCGACGCCGGGTTCTCGTTTCCGTGGGGCACCGAGATCGCGCTCAGCCAGGCGGTTCGGGTTCCGCTGCAGCTCGTCACCTTCCTTGGCAAGGTCGCGCTACTCTGCGTCATCCAGATCCAGATCCGCTGGACGCTGCCGCGGTTCCGGTACGATCAGATGCTTGGCCTGTCGTGGAAGATGTTGCTGCCGCTGTCGCTGGCGAATCTCGCCGTGACCGTGGTGTGGATGTGGCTCGCCGGAGGTGGCCAGTGAATCCGATGCTGAAGGACCCTGTGGTGTCACCGCCCGCCGCCGGAGTCACGGGCGTGGCGTTCGGCGACAACGAACGGCTGGCCGCCGAGAAGGCGGCGCGCGAGCGGCCGTCACCGGCGTCCCCGCCGGCAGAGCGCAAGGCCCCCGTGCGCTACGCGCGCACGCAGTACTGGAATGAGCCGACCATGACCTGGTGGGAGAAGGCGTACCTCCCGGAGGTCCTGCGTGGTCTGGCCATCACCACGGGAATCTTCCTGCGGAACATGGGGAAGTGGCTGACCGGCAGAAAGGGTGCGGTCACGACCTACTATCCCGAAGAGAAGCGTGCCGACTTCGCGCCGCGGAACCGGGGCAAGCACATCCTCACGCAGCGCCCCGACGGATCGCCGCAGTGCATCGCGTGCAACATGTGCGCCACCGTGTGCCCGGCCAAGGTGATCGAGATCGAGGCCGGTTTCGATCCCGACGATCCCGCGCACCCCAAGTACCCGGTGCGTTTCGAGATCGACTACTCGCGCTGCGTGTTCTGCGGCATGTGCGTGGAGGCGTGCCCCGAGGATGCCATCCGCATGCAGGAGGATGTGCCCGATCTCGTGTCGGACAACCGCTACGAGATGTGGATGACGATGGAGGAGATGCTGACCTGGAGGCCGCAGCAGGACGTGGCGAAACCCTATCCGCCCAAGCCCGTGCCGTTGACGCTCGGGGAAAGCGTGAAGCGGGGACGCGGACAATAGACGCCGTGGCCCTTGCCCTGTTCGGGCTCGTGTCGTTGGGGGCGGCGGCGTCGATGTTGTTTCTGCGCGAACCGATGCGCGTGGCGCTGGCCCTCATCACGTCCATGACGGCGCTCGGCGCCGTCTACGGACTCATGGGCGTCCACTTCATCGCGGCCTTCCAGGTGCTCATCTACGTGGGCGCGGTGATGGTGTTCATGGTGTACGTCATCATGCTGCTCGAGGTCAAGGAAGCGCCCGGCAGCAGGCGTTTCTCGTCGCTGGCCGTGCCGGGCGCCGTGGCGGGAGTCCTGCTGGCGGCGGCGCTTGGCGCGGGCCTGCTGCGTGGCGGCAGCGCGGCCTTGCCGGAGCGAGGCGGCGAAACGTTCAGCCTCGTGCAGTTCTCCTCGGTCTTCTTGTCGCAGTACTGGCTGGTGTTCGAACTCACCACGGTGTTCCTCGTGGGAGCCATCGTGGCCGCCCTCGCGGTGGTGAACGTCAGTCGCCGGCGACAGGGGTGAGCATGGACCAGTCGTCGTTCCTCCTTGCCATTGCCGGCGGATTGTTCACGATCGGGCTGCTCGGGGTCGTGATTCGCCGCAATGCCCTCGTGATGCTCATGTGCATGGAACTCATGCTCAACGGCGTCAACCTGACCCTCGTGACCTTTTCGCAGCAGCGCGGCGACGCCGCGGGCGCGGTCATGGTGTTTCTCACATTCGTTGTGGCCACCGCCGAGGTGGCCCTCGCCATTCCCATCGTGTTGCTGCTGGTGAAACACGCCCGGTCGCTCGACGTGGACCGCTACTCCGAGCTCAAGGGCTAGCCGCGCATGACCAACCCGTTGGCGCTCATCGCGCTCCTCCCCCTCCTGGGTTTCCTGCTCAACGGCACCTTCGCCACCGCCCTCGGCGGCAACCGTTTCCCCCACAAGATCGCTGCGGCCATCGGGTGCGCCATGCCGATCGCGGCGTTCGTCCTCACCATCCAGGTGTTCCTCACGCTGCAGGGTGGAGGCTACGAGCCGTTGGTGGCACCGCTGTACCGCTGGGCGCTGGTGGGTGATCACCGCTTCGACATCACCTTCTACTTCGATCGCCTGTCGGCGATCATGACGCTC
>Ga0315899_10000749_pt1 | contig 38611 bp, 20 predicted proteins | sample LakEriMetagenome_2_FD_203518 | JGI IMG/M metagenome (GOLD analysis project Ga0315899, IMG submission 203518) | Freshwater fungal communities from buoy surface, Lake Erie, Ohio, United States - Buoy 4 MA112 | ecosystem: Environmental > Aquatic > Freshwater > Lake | place: USA: Lake Erie, Ohio...
CAGTTCATCAATCGAGCGTCCCTTTTTCTCGACCTTGGCTACATAATGAGGATAAACCGACGAAAAAGTCATCGTGGCTATCTTCTCATCGTGGCTGAGCTTGTTGGTCATGATTGCGATCCTAATGTGCACTCGTGATTAAAGCTGGCATTATCAACAGCCCTTTTGAAATGTCAAATATCGGCTGGGCTATCGTGCATTGCCCCTCTGGGCGATATGTATGCCAGCATTTTTCCTTGTGTCGTTGCTCTTGCTTCTGAATCTTGACGTTTGCTATCAACCCATCGTTGAACAGTGGACCATCCATTCGGGAGAAACTATTCATTTGGATGAATCGTGGCGCTGCAGCTAAATATAAATGAACTCCGAAACCGACCTTTTGCGAGGCAGCATATAGTTAGACTGCTCCATTGGCGCGGTAGTTTTTTATTGATCGGAGTGATGCTTGCCATAGTTTCAGGATTGTTCCTTAGTAACTTATTGCGATTACCGACGCGCACTCCTCTACTGATTGTCTCGTCGTCCTATCAAGCCCCATGGGACGTTAATCCCTGGCAAGACTCTAACGTTTCGTTAATGAAAAAACTCGGCGATCATGCCTACCGAGTCAAGTCGATTGAAGCCACCGGCAACTCCATCACCAGCCGCTGGATCGAATTTGAAGATGCTATCTCTCAATTGGACCAGGCAGCCCAGAGTGATAAGCCACTACTAATCTATCTGAATCTGCATGGTGTTGTTGACCCAGAAGATAAACCGTGTCTGATCTACCGCGAATCCACGCCGCTTGAGACGGAGAGTTGGATTGGATTTGAGTCTTTACTCCAATCAATCGACTCCGTGCTTCAGAAACCTCGAGCAATCGTATTCTTATGCGACAGCAGCAGGCAAAATGCACCTTGGCAATCTACAAACGATTTTTCCTCATCGCTTCATCGCCTTTTTGAACGTTATCCGAAGACAGGCAAGATAACAACGCTGGTAGGAATCAGCACGACTCGCTCCACACCCTTTGAAAACATAAGCTATGAAAAAGGGGATCACTTCACCAGACTTTTAGCTCAGGGGCTATCAGGCCAGTGCGATCGTAAAGGGAGCGGTGGAAATGCCGATCGTCATATCGACCTATCCGAATTGTATCGATACATCGAATCAAGTCTTACGGAATCGGGAGGTGTCGGCTTTAAGGGGGTACCTAATACGAGGCTGCTGTCATCCGAGTTGTTTTCAACGCCGTTAGCTTGGGCTGGAATTACGGATCCCTATTCAGAACTTCGGATTACTCCCCAAGACAAACCCCATAACAATGAAACAGTCGCTTCGATTTGGAGTGATCTACAAAACGTAGATTCCCAACGTGTTTGGCGGAATCATCCAGCCTTTTGGTCTTTACTAAAGCAAACGGCAATCGACTTGGAAGCCATGCATCAAAGCCAGCATCCGAACCCCGTGCGAATTGCAGAGCTTCAGCGTATGTTTGAGCGATTGAAAACGAAATGCTTGGAACCAATTGTTGATCCGCAAGACAGTTCTGACATCCATCTTAAAAAACAAATCACTTCCGGACTCGAGATCTGGTCAGGATTAGCGGGAAACCCAAGTTTCGGGATGGTGAAACAATTACTCGATAAATGGGAGGGAAACACCAACGACGCCGACTACCATCCTACCCCCTTTCTTTATACTCTACTTCAACACGCCGACTCGAGCGTTTGGTCTCGTCCTGATCTACTACAATCCTTTGCACGAGGCATGATCGCTTTAGAATCCGGCAGATTAGATTCTTTTAGACTGCCGAGTCTCGTAATCATGGAAACTCGCGAACAACGGCTCGACGCCGCGCGCCGCGAAATCGAAAACCGATTTTTAGCAGGTGCTCTCGATCTTCAGACGCTCGACAAGCTTAAAACGTTTGTGCTAGATTGCGAACAGTTCCAGCATTGGACCTCAAGGTTGGCCACATCGATCGATCACTACTACAAAGCCCTCGCCGAAGCATTGCCATTGGTTCGAGCTGGCCTAATCATTGACCGATACAATTCGACAAAAACAGAGCCGGAACGGTCGCCAGAACCCCAGTCTTTAAGGCCCAAGCTTGCTGACTGGATTCATACACTCGCGAGAAATGCCAAATACCTTATCTCCGATCAAGCCACGAACGACACAGAGCTGTTTATTGACGTAGAAGCGTCGTGTTCGTCGCTATCAAATACGATATCGACACAATGGCTGAAACTCATACAGGATGGCCAATCCACCTCGGACGAGCGATTACTAACAATTTCCCAACTATTGAATTCGGGATTTATCCCCACCATCAACGCCAAACCTGAATCGACGCATGTAATTCGCCAAGGATCTTTCCGAGTCCTAATGAATCAGTCAGCCTCTAGGTATGTCACAGATTCGACTCTTAGCACGTTTCGTGAAAAGTCGAAACCGCTTCAACACGACGACTTGGATCATGACTCGCAGTCTTTGTTAGCACCCCTATACTCCAGAGTATTTCCGGGTCTGATCTCGAATGAAAACAATGACTTTCAATCACCGTTGGTATGGAGACAAGTTCAGCGAGTGCACAAATCAGTCGGGATGAGATTTGACGACTCCGCTATGAAGCATGCGATTGCCGCGCGATTGCTAACATCTCAATTTGGACTTGCGGAATGTGCAAAATGGGTTCACTCCCATGAATTGCGTCTCGAAGAGCGTCGAGCTGCTCTGGCGATTGACAGGCACGCTCAAGACTTTTGGCACACGCCAGATCGAGAGGGAACGTCCCATTTCGTCATTGCGTCCGATGTCATCAAACGCAAACTGCAAAGACTTGCGATCAAACCTTCGGACTTTTCCGAAAGCGTTCTAGAAAAAGTCCAAACGTTCAACAACGCCGCCAAATATTTCCATTTCCAGACTCGATATTCGCCGGCCGTAGCGATTCATGTAAACCCGGAACTTTCCTGGACGATCAAGAACGAGTTTGGCAAGGACGAATTTGGTAAGGATGCGATACCTCGTGGCACCGGCGCAGTAAGACTGATTAGAAACCAAAACACCGGCACAGAAGTTATCGCCGCAGAAGTTATCGCCATGCAAGCGGCAGAGCCCAGAGCCGATGTGCCGTCTATATCGGGTACCTTCTCCCTGGCGAGCTTGATCGACGAAGGCAAGCGAAATGATTTTGTCATTCAATTTGACTATAGAGGTCATCGTCGCGTATCCTCGCAAGCAATCCACGCTTCCCCCTCACTCGTCGCTATCACCAACGCCCATCCAATCGGACCTGCAATTCTTCGCTTAGAAGAATCAGAAGCACCCAAGAGTAAAAGAACATTGATACTCGATTGCTCAGCGTCGATGCATGAACCTTACGATGCCGAAACAAACCCCAGTCCGAACACTTCTTCGATCGACCGCTCCAAACTCGTCGCGGCAAAACGAGCGGTTGCGGAAATTCTTGAGAGATGGTCAAACCAACAAAATCACGTTGGAGTGGTCTTCTTTGGGCACCGTGTCGCGGCAGGTGGTGAAAAGAAAGGTACGTTGATTCAAGACAGATACTTTGCGGCCTATCCATTCTCACCAACGCTTGAGCCTTATGAAGATGTAGAAACGGTACTACCCGTTGGTCGTTTCACGGATGCAGAAAAATCCAAAGTACAGGGACATTTAGATACGCTGTTGCCGTGGGGGCAAACCCCATTGTATTTATCGCTCTACACTGCCATCCAGCAAGCTGGCAGCACGCTTCGTGATGAAGCTCATGACATAATTGTCATATCCGATGGTCGCAATTATCAATTCAATCCACATCTATCGGCAAACATCACGATCGATGCGGTTATCGAACTTGCAAAACAGTACAATACACGAATCCACCTTATAGGCTTTGGCATACCAAAATCCGAATTTGCCGAAGCTGCGGAGCAGTACCATCGCCTCTCGGTTGAAACGGGAGGATCGACCAGTTTTCAAATCGCTGATTCCATGGCGTTAGTAGAGCGCATTAACTCTCTTACTCAACCACAACCCGTATTAGTCCAGTTACCTAATGCCGATCGAGTGCTTGCATCCACCGGAACGGATATACCATTGCCCTCAATTTCACAGATAAATACGCCAATTACCATCGAGTACAAAGGCATAACATCGACGTTTCCCATAAGTCCGACATCTGGATTAAAACTCTTTGTATCTCGCGACAACAAGATAAATTCCGCGCAATATGTAGCGTCGGGGCTCCCCAGTATTCATAATTTGATCACTCCCGAACAAACGATCTCCTCAGTGCAACTAGGTGTCCACTCGATGAAAAAAGTCGCAGGTGGCTATCATTGGGATCTTTCTCTGCTCAACGTAGATGGCGGTGTTGCCCCACGTCCAAAATATCACTTAGCAGAAATCGAACCAAAAGCGAAAACTGGAAACACGGACATCAACGGAGAGTCTTCACGTTATATATCCTTCCATTCCAGTTGGTTACCCAATACTCCACACCCTGTCCTGCAATTACAAGCCACGAATTGGCCTTCGGATTGTGATCAAGCCGTCCTGAATTTTTGGTGCACTGATCAGGCCCCCACGACGCTAGATCAATGGGTATGGAATCCAAAAGATACTCCAATCGCCGACCAGTCAAAATCTACGAACCAAGCCCCCTCGGCGTCGGACGATTCGCCGCTCTTTCACGAAGCGCCGTCAATCGGAATCCGTTGTTACGCGCGACTGTTGGACAAAGAACTCCTGCTGATCGTTTACCACGACAATACAGAATACAATGTGTGCGATGTGCTTCCACTAGCAACCCTCGGCACCGCTCCAGAAAGAACTGAACGTGATTATCGACCACGAGATCGCATGAGTATTCATCGATTTTCATGGGGAGCACAGCAAAGCCCCGTTCTCAAATCGCAAAAGAACTCTCTAAAACTCGTATTGCTTGATTTGAAATCGATGAAAGCCAACTCTCTCCATCTCTCCAGTCCGGTTACTAGGGAAGCCTCCGCACCCATGTTGGCGAAGCCGATTTCTACGTCCCCAGTCCTACAGCGATAATCTGACCTGATTTCACGATTTGATTTACAAAATGCGGCTAATCTGATAGGGTGTTCGTGCGTATACGCACGATAAAACTTTCTACGTTGATTAAGGCCAAAGATGGATATCACCCAGCTCCCAATGGCAATTCGAGCTGCCTATTTTACGTTGCATCGAGAAACGGATCATCGTTTTTCGGAGCTGGGTGTGACGGCTGATCAGTTTGTTCTTTTAGCTACGCTGGATCGCGAGCACGCAATAACCCAGCGGGAGTTAGCGAAACGGATGCCGTCGGACCCTAGTACAGTGCGTGCCATGCTCGTGTTGCTCGAAAAACAGGGCCTCGTCGTTCGTGCTCCCCATCCGAGCGATGCCAGGGCAAAATCTGTAAGCTTGACCGCCAAAGGCCAAAAGAAATTCGATCAACTCTGGGCAGCGAGTGAATCGATCCGTCAATCTATGAGTTCGGCATTAAACGAAAAAGAGTATCGGATCTTGGTAAAGCTATTAAATCAAGTAACCGACGCTCTCCAAAACCCAAAGACGGGACCGGTCTTGGGACACGGTGCGTAGTCCGTTAATTTTGTCGCCGCTACGAGATTGTACCCTTAAAACATTGCGAACAGTTCTCCTGAAGCGTTACAATCGTAACGCTGTGGCAGGTGTGAACCATGCTGCAGCGTTTACTGTTCTCACTGATTCGCATAGGTAAATCATGATTCGCTCGTACCATCGCGGTTTGACTCACGCAAAGGGTTCCCCTCTTTGTGTCAGGGCTTTTTATTCTGCTCTCTGCGTTTTAACAATTGGAATGGTGTTCGGGATCTCGGATTGCACTGCGACCGATAACGAAAAAGATAAACAGCAATCCAAACCGCCGACCGTTGTCGCAGATCCAAAGACTGTGGGTGGCGAGTCAAATTCCATAATCCAAGTCGCGAACTTGGTGTACGCGGGGACGAAGAGTAGCGAGTGCTTTTCCGACCACTTTCTAACACGCGCAGAACGGGAGTCATCGATTAGTACCAGCCGACGGTTTCATACCGTCAAATTAGCGTCAGACGAGGTCTTTCACTTTCCACTAGTCATCATGACGGGCGAAGGGGAGTTTACTCTCCTAGAGGAGGAACGTCAGAATCTACGTGTTTACGTAGAACGCGGTGGCTTTTTGCTGGCGTCCGCGGGTTGCTCCTCAGAGGATTGGAATCGTTCTTTCCGTCGAGAGATGCAAATAACCTTTCCTGAAAACACCATGAAGCCGATTGCGATGGAGCACATGGTATTTCACACCGTTAACGATATCCAAAAACTTGAAGCGAAACACGGTGAGCCGCAACCGATCGAAGGGATCCACTTTGGTGATCGGCTTGGAGTACTTTACTCGCAAGATGGATTGAACGATACAACGAACTCGGTCGGTTGCTGCTGTTGCGGTGGCAACGAGATCGTGAACGCTGAAGCGATCAACGTCAACATTCTTGTGTATACCCTCTTAAAGTAGTGGACTATTGACCAATCTTTGGAGCATAACCTGAGATGTACACACGCCATCGTCCTATCGCGTTCTTGCTCCTCTTAGCCTTAATCGGTTGCGATCGGGATTGGGGATCGCAGACTAAACACGTAAATGAGGATGTTGTCCTTTATTGTAGTGGTGACACGGCAGGCTGGATCACGCCATGCGGTTGCACGACGGGTCAGTCAGGGGGCATGTCACGTCGAGCATCAATCATCGAATCAGAACCTGGCAATGCAATCTATGTTGACGTAGGTGGTACGCCGGCCGGCGTTACCGAATATCATCTGGAGAAGTTTCTTGCCATTCTAAATGGTGAAAAAGAGCTCGGCGTGGTCGCTCACAATTTAGGAGTTCCTGAATTGAATATAGCATTAGAAGCCTGGGAGAGAATTGCCGAGCAGAGCCAGGTTCCCTTCGTGTCTACCAATGCAGAGCCCTCAACAACAAATGCCTCCACCAACTGGATCAAAAAATCGATCTTTGTGCAACGTAACGACAAGCGGATTCAGATTCTCGGAGTTGTTTCTCCTCGTTTGTCCACGCAAGGCCACTGGAGAGTTGCTGATCCGAAACAGGCAGTGTTATCGGAGATCGCAAAATCGAGAGCAGATGTTCGCGTGTTGCTTGCCTACGCTGAAGAAACCGAATTAATCGATCTTGCTAAATCGATCCCTGAGTTAAGTTTTGTAATTGGAGGGCCAACGGGCCAAACATTACCTCCTCGACGACATGGCAGAGTGATCGTGTCATCGGCGACCAACAAAGGAAAATACCTGGTGAGTGCAAAGCTCTTTGGAACACCCGACCAGCGACTTGAAGCAACTAAAATCACAGAAGTCAGTAGTGAACTACCGCAAAATCCAAAGCAGGATTCGAATCTAGATCGATTCTACCAACTGCTAAAACAAAAAGACTTTTCTGCCTCGGAGACAGGTGTGCAAACCGCGAGAGTTCCCCATGGAGTGAAAGACTACGAAATAGCAGGATCTGATTCATGCTTAAAATGCCATACAGTGGATCAACATGTGTGGTTGAGCTCTCATCATAGTCATGCATTTGCTTCTATCGAAAAGTCAAACGCGCACTTTGAACCAGCTTGTCAGGTTTGTCATACCACCGGCTACGCATTGCCTGGTGGCTTTGAGACGGTCGCATCTTCTGAAGATCGACTAGGGGTAGGATGCGAGAGTTGTCATGGTCCATCGTTAGCCCACGTAAACCAACCCACTAAGAGAACTCCCTTCAACGCTGTTGACCAATGTCGCAAATGCCATGATCTTGAAAACAGTCCCAAATTCGACTACGCCAAATATTGGCCCAAAATTGCGCACGGCAAAAAGTGAGGCGTATTGTGCTTTCCATGAATCAACGACGATTTTTACGCCTAATGCTAAGTCTCAATTTAGCAATCCCCCTCTCTCATCATGCGTTGGGTAGGGACGATGGCGACGGTGAAAATACTCCCCCTGTTCAGCAAAAGTCGGTTTGGGTTTCCGGTTTCGCGTCGGGTTTGGAGCAATCGCAGGTAACTCAAAAGCCGTTGCTGGTCGTTTTCGGAGCAGAATGGTGTAGTTGGTGTCGCAAACTGGAACTAGAACTCGCTAGCGAAGCGGCATCCACGGTCCGAGATGAATGGACTCTTGCCAAAGTGGATGTGGATGAAGAGGAAGAATTAGCCTCCAAATATGGTGTTCAAGCATTACCGACCATCGTAGTCGTTGACACGACAGGATCAAAAATGGAATCTGTCGAGGGCTATATGCCTATGGATCAACTCGCCGGATGGTTGGCCGATCAGAAAGCGGGAGCGGTCTCGGTCTTAGATGCAGCTCTCCAGGAATCAGCCGACGCAAACGACGAAAACATTGCCAAGTGGGTTTCTTTTCTTGGAGACCGAAAATCCTCGACACGCCAAATCGCCAAACAAAAGATCTTGCAACATCGATCGAAAACTTGGACCGCTATCCTGCCCGTATTAGAACAAGGCTCCCTCGCTCAACGTCTCTCGGCGATGGAAATTCTTGAAAAATGGAAAACACCTTCACAGCAACTCGATCCATGGCATCCTGAGTCGTTCCAACCAGATTCCATTCAAGCCATTCGAAAATGGCTTGAAGAAAATTCCGTTTCTACAGAGAAAGATATAAACGATTCAAGCGACGGAAACAAACCAAACGCTGCACTGAAATCCTCTCCATCAGAACCCGGCGATAAGGAAAGAGCTTTTGATTCACCTCTCCCTGAGGAGATTGCAAAACACATCGATAAATGGCGATCCGCCCACGACGATAATGTTGAGCTTCTTCTTGCAGAGACATTTTCGCTATCCGATGAAAAGGAAGTGATACGCGGATTCAAAAAATTGATACTAGACAGCGAGTTGGGTGATCAAGAGAAAACGAACGCAAGATTTGCTTATTACAATTTGCTAGCCGGAGCAACCATACGTTCCGAACATCTTGGACTTTTGAAGAGTCTCGCTGGGTTTGATGATGCGAAACGTCGTCGCGCCGGAGTGGCTCTCGCACAAAAGCTAACGGTGGATGACTCGCGATTACTTCATGCTTTGATCGAGGATCAAGACTCTGTGATTCGCGAAGCGTCGGTGGAGGTCATTGCAAAAGTTGACTCGAACAACGTAGCGAACTGGCTCGAACGACTTCTCCGAGACCCAGATCGCAATGTTCGGGGTATGTCCTTAAAAACCTTAGCCCCTTCGTTGTCGACCACAGCTTTTCCTATCGTCGCCAAATACTTGCCAACCGAGAACGATGAAAACTTGATCGTACAAGGGTTTAAGTTTCTCAGCAGTCAAACGAACTACAATCTCGAAAAAGAATACCTCGGCCTTATTCCATTCTTGGAACATGAACAATGGCGCATTCGAGCCGAAGCCACGGAGTTTCTTGGGAAACAAATTCATAATCAAATTGCTTACCAGCGTGCTCGGGACGATTCGCTGACGACTCCTATCATTGAAGGCTTGTCATCCAGGTTGCTAGATCCTGATAGCTTTGTGAAGGCCAAGGTGCAGGAGTATATCCCTTACTTGGTTAACGCAAAAACACTACCTAAGTTGGCCAAACTACTGATTCAAAATGTTGAGCTATTGGATCGAGTTTTGGAATCAACCGAGAGTAGTCGATCTCGTTCCGTTTATCTCGGAATCGGAGGACAAGTTGATGAGAATGACAACACAGCTGACCTTCTAATGGGACTGAATTCGAGCGATGCTGACGTCCGATTAGTTTCCGCCATTTTCTTGACGGATTCCAAACCTGAACGCGCCTTAAACGAATTGGCTAAACATGTTGCCACGGAGAGTCCACTTCTCAAATCGCGAATCGTAGATCATGCAATTCGAGCCTTTAATAACTATCGCGATGAGTCGACGTCTGCTTACTTACATGGGAATACCTTAAAAGAGGGAATCATGCAACGTGGAGGTGTTGGCCAAACTCCCGATGCCGGCAATAGAGGTCTCAGTCTGTTCGATCTGTTTACTGGCAGCGTAAAACAATCAGTCGAACGAAGCGATCAACAGGAAGAAGAAGAGGACCTCTTCGGGATCGTAGAAATCAAGCCGCCTGGACTGGACGCAAGCAAACCCGAAACCTTATCCTCGAAAGACAGTAAAAACTCTAAGCCTACAAAGAAACCCCGCAACTTTAAGGAATGGATGGAGGACTGGAACAATGAAGAGTCCTTCCACGAAACAAAAGTGAACTGGAAGCTTATTGCTAGCCAGTGGCTTCAATCGCAGGACACTGATGAACGAAAACTGGGGCTTATCCTGTCTCCTATCGTCGGGCTGCCAGTTGATCAGAAAGAGTGGCTAACACTCTTTAGGGATGACAAGATCAAAGCGACTGCGACATCCGTCGTGGGTTGGTTACCACTGGAGTGGTCGGAATCAATTGGTGACTCATGGGAACCGACTGACAAAAAGCTAAATCAAGTTTTCTTAAAATCCGTTACCTCAGCAGTCGAACCAAAGCGACTCATGTGGTTAGTAAACAACAAAGACCGCTTTGTTAGTGATTACACAGACGCCAATACTTTATTGAACGCATGCCTTAGAACGATTCTCGGATCCGGCATTCGATTCGGCGAATACAACACACACTTCGGAAACTATTTTACACTCGACAATGCGTCCGACGATGTACGTGCTGTTGTCGAAGAACTTTTCGCTAAAGTAAAACGAGACGACGACACTTCTGCATTTGCAATGGCGGTTTTGCTCCAATTGGTCCCTAAAGAAACGGAATCGTTGTGCATGGAATTACTCGATTCTGAGAGCACGAATTTACAAACAATAGCCGCTTACTCGCTTTTAGGAAAAAGTAGTTTCGCAAACGCTAAACTCCTCAACACGATTCGGGAAAAAGGATCGTCCCATCTCGATCGTTGGATTTTGAATTATCTATGGGGAAATACAGTTGAAAACAGGTACAGTGATATGATGTTGATCTACGGGGGCACTCGCTCCACGCAGCAGACCGATGAACTCGTAAGGTTCTTGAGAACCGCGAGACGGGGCACCGCCTGGAAGGATTGGCTCAAACTTCAAATTGATCGCAATGCTCCCGAGGCAGAAGCGTATGTCGCGTTAATGCGGATCGCGTTAGAACCCGATGCACCTATTGAGTTACTCGATCGTTATCCTGGAAATTCAGGTTCGCAACAGTCCTTAAATTTGATTCTGACGGCAGTCGTGGCGTCGACTCGCGAGGATGCCGCCGCTTGGCTATTTGAACATTTTGAGAAACTCAAGGCCACGTCGCAAAACGAGTACCTGAATAGCTATTCATGGGTTGAGTTGATAAAAAGCCGCAAAGGTGAGTGGATCAAGCTTAAGAAAATTCTCGAAGACAACCGCTACTAGTGCCGCAATGCTGTCTACCCGGCAACCGATCAATCCACCAAGTAATTGAGTGTATAATAGGCATCGGAGTGCAAAAGTGAAAGCCCTTGGGTCGAGCGTATTCCTTTCGATTGTAGATGATGAATACATCCTCGTTGCATACCGTCGATTTCCAAAGTAACGCGAAGCCCATCGTCGGAAACTGTGGCTGAGCGAACCGTTGGTTTAGACTCGTCCACTTCAGGACTGCCATAGGCACCTTGAAATATGTAAGTGAAGGCTCTCATTTCATACGATTTGACATCACCGGCGGTATCGCGATCTACGGGCTCTGTGAAAACCAATTCGAAACCGCCCCGAACCGCTTTCATTTCCAGAACTTCGAATGGAGTTTTACCAGTCCAATTCAATCGCTGCACTGCGAACGGCTTGGTTCCTCTCGATCCCCAGCCTCGATTCGTTTCACCTACAAACATAGAACCATCAGCAGCAATCTCCAAACCTACTACGCCACAGTCCAATCCTTCGCGGAACGGAAAGCAAGCCCCTTGGTAGTGCCCTTTTACCTTTTCCAAGTAGCAGCGCATAACCGTGCTGTTGGTCTGGTCGCCGACGAACAACTGACCTTGAAAGGGACCAAACTTTCCTCCCGTAAGATCACACGCAATTCCAGCTGCGGATTGCCCCATGTCTTTGTAAGGAAACAAAATCGCAGGAGGTTCATATTCCGGGATACGATCAGCCTCCACGACAAAGCGACTACCATCTTTAGGCTCATCAGGACGTTTACCGATATACTTCTCCGCCTCGGAATACCATTTGAAACCACCAGGATGGCCCATAAACTTGCCAGGGGCGAGATGCTTGAGGGCGCATGTTCCATTCCACGGTCCTTGGTTATCGGTATAGAACATATCCCCTACCGCGTTAGCGCCGATACCGCCGGGAGAACGTATTCCGCTACAGGTAGGAATGGTTTTTCCATCAGGAGTAACACGAACAACCCAACCTCGGTAAAGTCCGTCACTACCAAAAGAGCCCGTGAGACAAAGCGCAACCCATATATTCCCGTCACGATCAGGTTTTGACCCAAACGCATATTCGTGATAGTCACCCGAAATATGCCATCCAGAACCCAGCACTGCGAACTCATCTGCTTGTCCGTCGCCGTCGGCGTCACTCAATAGCGAAACATCTGGCCGCTGCGTTACGATCAACGAATCCTGTCGCAGCGCTAGCCCTATTGGTTCGTGGAGGCCATGTGCAAAACGCTTAAACTGATTCGCAAAAACAGTGGGTGCTGTTGGGTTATCAATCAGCCAAACCTCTCCACGCCGAGAAGCCACAGCGAGCTTTCCGTCAGGCATCATCTGAAACGAGGTTGCTTCGAGTTCGACACCCTCAGGAATCTCAAAAGAAACGAGAGAATAGTAGTCTGCTTCGGTTGGTTTATTTCGTTGTGTGCTAGGTATCTCTTGAGCCAACGTGCGCACGGCGTCACAAGGCACGGATAGAGTTCCAACACTGAGTAAAGCCATAAGACTGAGTTTGTGGTATCGCATGATCAGGTTTATCGATATTCGTCGGATATTGTTTTTGATTAGCGGGAGAATCGCGATGATCCCCCAGACACCCTAGTGAACTTATAAATCGCTATCTACCAGAGAACCGTGTATTCTACAGTGAGCGGTAATTGGGATTCCTCGAGAAGCAGTCGCAGATCTGCTTCGCCGGATGGGTCGTTTTGCATTGTCACCGCAGAGGCATCAGGCGATAATACTTTTAACTTGATCTGCTTGTTGACAATCCATTGCCCCGGCTGAGCCAGAGACAACTCTTTACCATGCGCTAGCCTCACGACAGTAGCGACATCTAGATCCGTATCGCTTTGTTGCACCGATGTTGATGTCTCTAGCTTCTCAACCTTGATCGTGCGTTTAAAGCCTTTTTGGTCTCCCGAGGGATCGACCTGAATGGAATCACTGACCGTGAGGTCTCCTATTTGGTAACGGAAAGTTGGTGATCCATCTTTCGCCAATCGATAACCTAGAAATCGGTATTGTTCGCGGATAACGGAAGCATCAGGCCATTTCTGATTCGCCGTAGTGAGTAAACTTACAGATGGCCCACCTTCAAAATCAACGATTAGATCACCGAGCGGTTTTTGGCGGCCGACGCCTCGATCTCGCCAATGCATGGACGCATCGATAAACGCACCTTGCCAGATCTTCTTGAGCGCCATGGTCTCCGCATCCCAGGCGATATTCACCCCGCCGGGGTATCCTACCGCGATCCCTCGAGCAGACAATCCATCCAAGAAGTTACGATAGAGGACGGGGCGATCGGTAGGTTCAAGAACGATTTGATCTCGCTGGAGCCCATCCGGTAAAGCAGCATCTTTTCCTCGAGACAAGTACTTCCACAGGGAAGCAATCTGATGCTCTGCATTCCCCTCATAGATTTGCTTGTACACACTTTGCCCCTCAGGAAAACTGTTCGGCATGCGTGTACCAGGCCGATATTTCGTTGGCTCCAAAAGATAGCGATAAAACCATTCGGGACGAACTCGTTTGGTCATCAGTTGCATATCCAACGCTTGAATTCCCGTAGCAGCAACATTGCCAAAAGTATGACATTGAGCACAGGACAATCCTTTTGTACCAGCGAGACGACGACCGGCGGCCAAGGCTCGAATCTCCGTTTCATCGTGAGGTAGCTGCGCCACACTTTCTGCACCGGGGCGATCCTGTTTTACGAACAGCGAGACGAGATCCGCGGGAGAGTTATGGTAATTGGGCATCCGAACTTTCATGTACGGACGATGCCTTACTCCTTGTTTCATCACTTCGCTGAGGAAGTCTTCTTTAAGTTTATCACCTACACCTGTCAGTCGAGGCGGAACCCTTCCTTCTTCTCCCATTTCAGGAATAGTGGTCGTAAACCATGGTAAATTCTGAGGCTCTGGTCCTCCAAATCCGTTTCGTTCATGACATGCAATACAATTTAGCTGCGCCATGCGAAATTGAATCGTGGACTCAGGCTTTGGCACAGACTTAGTTTTTGCCAGCGAACCTCTTATGGAATCTATTTGTTTGTCGGAAAGATAGTAGTTTGGTGCTTTCTCGGGCTTTTCAGACAAACACCCTGCTCGTAAGTTCAATTGATCCATCGCAAGCGATTTAGGGCCAATCGCTTCGCTGTTTCCATTGGGCATATTATGACAATTCATGCAACCTATCGACTGATAGAGCCCTTCTCCTTTTTTGATCAAATCTGGATTAATCGATTCCTGTTTTGTCAAACTTCGCGCCGCTTCAGGATCTAGAGCCAACCATGGTTCTATCGATTGGCGTGGTAATTCTGGACTCTCCCATTCCAGATCCAGGGACGCTTCACCTCCTCCTTGGAAATACTCGACTCGAATCTGATGTACCCCAGCGTCTAATTCTGTTTCGCCTGAAACGAATTGGTGAGGATGAATCCCATCGCAATCCGCAATCAATTTATCGTTGACATAAAGTTTGCTGCCGTCATCGGATCCCAAATGAAACCGATACTTCCCTTTCGATGCCAATGCGAAGAAGGAACTAAAGCGGATCGCATAATTGTTTCCAGTACGAGCGACAGACAGATCCAGACCAACACTGGTTCCGTCAAATTTTTTCGTTTGCTGGTTCAAATCGGGAAGCTTATCCCACGATCCGCTGAAGACCTCGTACTTGTAATTAGGTGGGACACTTTCTTCTGTCTTGGCGGCCGTAAGAAAACTCGCTATCTCCCGTGCTTCTTCATCACTTAGGTGCATCGCGGGCATGCGATCGGAGGGGCGTACGGCATGGGGATCTTTGAGAAACAATGCCAAACCATTAGCGGTATATTTATCGGCAACATTAAGCAGCGAGATAGTAGTTTGGGAGGAACCGGATCCGTCCGGCATAGCATGACAAACACCGCACCCTATCTCCTTGTAAAGTCGCTCACCACGTAGAATCGCATTTCGCCCAACTCGAGGCGCTCTTTGATTGGCCCCAGTACTTTCAAGAAACGCCGAAATCGCTTCGATCGCAGTCTGCTTTTCCGAGTCAGTCATGCTTCCTAGTATATCTGGCATCGTCGTTCCAGGCTTGAACTGGTGAGGATCAGTAAGATATCCTGCGATGTAACCTCGCCGTAATCGGCTACCAACATACGCTAGGTTAGGGGCCTGCTTTAGATACTGCGAATGCTCTGCGACCGTCGAGGCATGGCAATTTACACACCCAAGATCATTAACGAGAACTTGCCCAGCCATATCACCGTAGTCTGATTCGCCCGTTACTTCCGAATCGACCATAGAGGCTAATCGTTCGTAACCGAGGACGCGGGGACGTTTTGAAAGCTTGTCCGCATCGATCGGTACAATCCATATATTTCGATAAACAACAGGATTACCGTGATCTTGCAAATAGATAGGTCCAGGCTCAGGCGATTCAGCGATGGGAGCCGCTGTTGTTGGGCCTGGTACATCCGTTCCGCTGTGGATAAGAACACCGTTCAATCGCACGGTTAGTTTAGCATTCGTTGTTTTCTTACCCGCTTCATCCCAGCGAGCTGCAATAAACTCAACATCGTACGTCTGCCACTCTCCGGGTGGTAGAGATGCATTGACACTGGCTTTTTGAACTCCGTAAATTGCACCACACGTATTGATTTCATTTTCGAATCCGAACGAATCTAGAACTTGTGTCTCATAACGCCCCTGATGATAGACACCACTATTGCCGCGCGCTTGTCCGAGTGATTCGGGCATATTTGGCACCTTAAACTCTAAATGGAGGCGATAATCTCGAAACTTGGAACGAGTCATTGCACCTGAGACTAGCAATCCGTCTTTATACTTGGCACCCGACTCCCAATTTTCCGAGAGAGATTTTTCTGAACCATCAAAAAGTACGATTCCCCGATCGGTGACGGAATTGCCAAGCGTCGGACTACCCCGACTAACTCGCTCAGCACCCTCGATCAGTTCTTTCGCCTCCTCCTCGTCGGATTCAAAAACCTGTAGTTCGGACTTATCCCACCCCGATGTTGGCAATCCTCCTGCAAAGATCGAAATGCGGTAATTGCCCCCCCCTAAATCTGCAATTTGAATGCCACGTCCAGATTTGAGATATTCTCCGACCAGTTCCGACTGTACTGCAGTGGCTTCTGATGCTTCTACTTCATGACCAGAACCCCAAGCGCTCGAGGCACTCAATACGGCAGGCATCGCAGCGGTATATACAGCGATAACAGCGAAGCCTATTAAGCGTTTAGACATAGCTAACGTCATCAGATTCATAATCAGATATTTCCAGCAGTTCTTCGTTCGGCGAGGTAAGCATATTCCAACGGATAGCAAGAGATGGTCGTAATGCCTTTTGCTAAACACATCGTGGAGGGTTAGTATAATTAGCGTCTGAGTCGAATGGCAGTGCCCATGTCCGGTATCTTTACGAACGAGAACCTCGATAAGCTCAGGAATTCGATAATTTCCCCCAGTTGTGCGTTAAAGAGTTCCATGATTATTCGCCGATACCTCGGGGAATATCGGACGCAAGGATGGGAAATACAAAATGGAATTGATCGTTTCGGCAGCGGGCCTAGAAGTATCTCCGCAAACCATTCGTTCGCTAAGTCAGCGATTGGATTTGGCCGTGGATCGTTTGGAAACGATTTTAAAAAAGGTAACCGTTCACCTTGAACGCACGCAGAATTCGCGTTCCCATCTAACAACAACTCTACAAAATCGGTTCGATTTAGCTTGTCGGATTCAGTTGATCTTGGAGGAAATCGAACCGATTGAACTCGAAGACATGGACAACAATTTGGAGGAATTGTTGGATCGGATTACCGAGCGTCTAGGAGTCATCGTGTCGAAACGAGCGGATGAGAGAAACCTCGTTTCTATGCTTCGAAAATCTCGCACATCACAACCTCACAAATCGTCTAAAAGGTTTGAAAGTGAGGCTTCTTCTCTGCCTGATTCAGGCTTCACGATTCTCTCGTAGCTTGAAGTCGTCTTCCTCGTTGCGAGTTTCTTTTCTGCGGCAAGGCTGGGTGTGAAAACGTTCCATACTTTTGCACACCTAATGATTCGACAGTTCTTCACGGCACGCCGCTACACACCAAGCATTTAGCCCAAGCCGAACAGAAAACTCAATAAAGCCGCAATAATACCTCCCCCCTGCCCGGAGCCGCTACTACTGACATTCGCAACTGCGTTACCGTTACCGTTACCGTTACCGTTACCGTTACCGTTACCGTTTACGTTCCCGTTCCCGTTCCCGTTCCCGTTCCCGTTCCCGTTTACGTTCCCGTTACCGTTACCGTTACCGTTACCGTTACCGTTACCGTTTACGTTCCCGTTACCGTTACCGTTACCGTTACCGTTACCGTTTACGTTCCCGTTACCGTTACCGTTACCGTTACCGTTACCGTTTACGTTCCCGTTCCCGTTCCCGTTACCGTTCCCGTTCCCGTTACCGTTACCGTTACCGTTACCGTTACCGTTACCGTTTGCGTTACCGTTACCGTTACCGTTTGCGTTACCGTTACCGTTACCGTTTGCGTTACCGTTACCGTTACCGTTTCCGTTTAGAGCGTTCGCAATTGCTTGCAACCTTGGAATCCCTGTCAGCATGATCATGGGTGGACGTTCGCATATGAGAGTCACCTCACTTTTCACCATTCGCCCTCCAAAGAAATTGGGGACGACCCATCCATTATCGCATAGCGGTACAATCGCAGTGACGGTTATTACTGCTGTTTGTTCAGTGATTACGTTTGGTTCAACGAATATTTGTCCGCTTCGAATGCCCGCGGCTCGAAGCAATTCACTGGCCGCCCCAACAGCATCCTCAGGCTTGGCCCCAGGCACGATAGCGTTTCTAGCTCCTTCATACGCGGCGGTATCCGCCGAATGCTGGAGCATAAACAGTCGACTTAACTCGATCATTCCAAAAAAAAGCAAAAATACGATCGGTAAAGAAACGGCGAATTCAACCAAGTTGGCTCCACGCCTCCAGACCCTTTTTCGCTCACACCGGACACACCCTAACATGACTTAGTTATTCCTAATGTATAATCAAGGTCGGTAAACTTTGGGCTATCTCGTTTATCGCGTCCACAAAATCTGTCGCTGCAGGCGAATGAAAGTGCTTGCCATTACCGATCTTCGCGATCTTGGCCAACAATTCTACGTTCGAATCCACGGAACACGAAACCGTAAAAATCGTGACACCTTGAGCTGCTAAATCGCTAGCGATTCTTGTTGCATCCAGAGCGGACGTTGTGTTTCCATCACTGATAATCACCATAACTCTGCTGGCCCATTTTCGAGCGGTCGCTTTTCTGGACAACGTCTTCGCGGCCGCCAACATGCCGCTGCTTAAATCGCTGCGCCCCCCCACATAATTAGTCGAGTGAGTTGCTAATGCCAATGAAATCGCATCATATCGCGTCGTCAAATGACAATCGATCGACGGCATATCGGAGAAAGTGGTCAATGAGACCTTTTCTTCCGTCACCGAGTCCGCCATTAACTCACTCGCTATCGAAATAGCGCCTACCATACTATTCCATCGCGACGTCGAAGGCGTTGGTAGTCCCGAAGCCCAATTGTGCGTTATCGATACGGCTTCGCTAGACAGTTCATCATAGGCGTAAGTCATTGAAGTTGACCGATCTAGAAGAAATGCAACGTCCATCTCCGTCTGAACAGCGATCGTGTTTTTGAGAGGCCGTACTGAAATCGGAACCCCCGCGGTGGGAAACAGAACTGGCAAATCGAATTTCTGTTGACTTCGCAACTTGACTGCATTCGGCTTCTGCCCACTACTAAATGTATATCGATCTTGTTCGCGATACCGTACGGCAACACCAAAAGTGACGTCGTCTCGTGACAACACAATTCGATTCTTTAAACAGGGATTTGCGTCGAGTAGTCTTTGGGCTTGTTCACGGGATAATTCTTTATCACCCGTAGCCGCCAACGATGTAGCGGCAGCGCGAGAAGCCAAGTCGACGGAAATTTGAGTCTCGGTCCTTGCTAGCTCCATGTACACGACATTGATCGCATAAGCGCATACAGCGAGTACAGCGGGCAAAAGTAAAGCGAGGAAAATAAGCATCGCTCCTCTTCTGGATCGATAGCTTCTTGTACTGCGAAGCCATCGCGAACGGGGCTTACATTTCGGCTCCAATGAATTCATAAGGATCTAGTCTTTCATGATTCGAACAGATTCATCGATAACTCGATCTCGGTAGATCCAACTAGTCAAAACAGAGTTCTCCGAAATGGGGGCCGTTACTCGGATTGTAATCAAATCCCCTTCTGCCGCCGCCGAGGGAGGATTTGGTGTGCAAGTCACCTCATAGTGACGTATATTTCGTCCTAATAGGACACAATCGGTTTGCATCTTGATTATCTCAAACGTTGCGCCTGGCAAGTTACTCAACCTGGCAGATTCAAAGGCCGCAATCTTTACCGATTGTCGTAGGTAGATAACGCGACATGTCTCGATTGTTGCCATCGTGATCAAAAACAACACAGGCAGAGAAACAGCCAGTTCAACAAGCGCTGCTCCCCGTCTTGATTTTTTGCAGTTGTTTTTTATGGCGAACACGATGCTTAGGGTTGAATTTGAACCAAGTCGACGGCCAGGTACGACTCTGACCATGTTGATAAAGTCGCCTTCGCGACAGGAATAAGTTATCAACCGACTACTATCAACCTAGGTTGCAGCAATCAAAAGAACCTGAAACGGTAAAAATTCCAGTCGAAATCTCACCCGCTATATTCTGCACACAGGTGTCAATCGTTACATCCGGAACCCTTCATCTACTGAAGCAGCTGTTCTAAGAGCCTGGACTATCCGTTACACCAATAAAAAAGCACCTAACGAAACAGCGGTGAACGGCTCACACGACGGAACCCGCCGTACACTAATGTCAGATTATTAACAATCCAGTACCCTGGATGGCGAATGCCTCTCGGCACAGAATCCCTATGCTCACAACCCACGCATCATCCCGCAGGAACCGCGATCCGGTCTGATCCTAGCGGCTTATCGAGTTGTGATTCCACTAATCTCCAACGTGCTGCATTCGATGTTGCAGCACAAGACTCTGCATCAGTCTTAAAACCCTGGCAAACCGGCAGGCGCGGCGGGCGGGGCCGGTGCCGCGGACTTGGGTTGAATCAAATCCTCTATCTTGATCTTAAGTTTGCGATAATCTTCTTCACTGATGATGTAGTACCAATCAGCAAACCGACTGTTGAGCTCTGCGACTTTATTCTTGGCCAAATTCAACTTCTCGGCCCGCTCCTCAAGCTTTCGTTGGTTGGATTTGGTTACTTCTTCCTTCTTGACCGCGAGTCGCTCCTTCCATTCTTCCTCAGTTATGTCTGGTTCGGCAGATCCTCCTGGAGTCGGCTGAACCGGAACGGCAGCCTCCTGAACTGGTGGTGTCTGTTGTTGAGCTGGAGTCTCCTGTGGTGGAGGAGGTGTTTCTACAGGCGGTTGCTCACCATCTTGAGAACGCAAACTAACAAACTTGGCTGAACTAGAAGAAACCTCCGCAGCAACAGGATCCTTTGGTGGATCGTTAGCAGGTGGCTGAGGTGGCTCCGTTGCAGGGTCTTTAACCGGTGTTTCCGTTGCAGGTGGTACAACAGGTGTTTCTGCACCAGTTGATTCAGGAACCGCAGGCATGGTCGCATCGGAACCGAATGGAACCGCACCAACCCCAGGAACAACAGCCCCAGCATCCTTTTTCAAAGCTTCCAATGCTTTCAATTCCTCTACGGTTTCCGGTACTTTCTCCAAAACCACTTCTGGTATCTTGGATTCGTCCAAGCGGCAGGTGACTAGCAAATATCGATTGATCGAGATCTTGCCTTCTTCACCCGATCCAATAGGCTGGCTCATATCTGCCCCCGCAGATCCTCCCAGCCGGAGCACATACTGCACTCCGTTCCGCAGCGATACGATCAACTCACCATTTTCCGCATAGAACTCTACGACATCCCCATCTTTCTGTTGCGGATCTGGATAAAACCCACGCTTCGCCAACGAGACTAACGCCTCTTCGCCGAGTTGCTTGCGGTTTCCCTTGAGATCGGCGGCGAGTCCGGTCGGTTTCTTGGCGACGTCCGCCAGGATAAGTCGATCCAAAGTGGACTTGATTTCATTCAAACGCGTTGCATTAAGCTGTTCTTCTTCCGTTAAAACGCGTTCTACTTTGCCTTCACTACCGAACGTTGCGATTTGCTTCGGAGCCCATTGCCCTGTCGCGCTTAAGAAGTTGATATCGGCTTCATAATTTCTAGAAAGGGCCAACCCTTGGTTGGTCGGCAACAGTTGATAGTCCTTAATCCCAATCGAATCGATGTCATTGCTACTTAGCTTTAACAGATCGCTCTCAATCCACTGCTTAAAGTCAGTAGAAAGCGGCTGAGTATTGAGATCAGCAACATAGATCACATCTTCGTTGGGAGCTCTCAAGAATCGCTTTTTATCGTCGGTTTCTTTGCCGATGATGATGTCGACGAGCATATTGTTCTTCGCATCGCGCATCTGGACCAACATACCAACTCCATCGCCACCCTGTTCTCGTTGTGTAGTCGGTTCCAAGACGCCGAACAATTCCTGGTCTGCGCGTTTTTCACTCGCAACATCGAGCGACTTGAGCCCAATAAACAGTGTGGCCGCCTCCGCCATTTGCTTGGATGCGTCGGCAGGATAACCTTCTCGGGACGGGATGGACCAAAGCCCCGACTTGGCATCCTTTGCGACCTCGAACTCGACGGTAGCTTGTTGATTGGGATCAAACTTCACAATTTTGAGCCATGCAGCGTCGAGAGGATCTTTAAAGCCCTCGAAAAGGACCTTTCCCATGGTGGCGGTGGCTGATGGATCCACGGTATTGCGAGGTGTCGTGGCCCATGCCAACAAAGCAACCGCGCCAGCGATTAGGGCGAAAACACCTGTTTTGCTTCCTTCGTTCACTTTGGTCTTCTCCGGTTATGCTTTTCTAATTGGTTACTTAAGTCGGTTCTTGGAAATACCTTCTCGCTCGCGTAGTCTTCGAGAGACCATCACGATGATTCCGACCAACAACGGTGGAATCGGAGGGATTGCAACGGCAATCCACTTGTAGAAATCCTGTATCTTTCGAATTGCATTCTTCGCATCATTTTTGGCGTTACGAATCCCTGCATCTCGCTCTCGCTGGAGCTTTTCCTTTTCGATATTAAACTTCTTCTGAGCATTTTGTGCTGCCGCCGTTAACTGGAACTGTAGATCTTGCAATGCCTGAAGATCATCGGCATTGATACTTCCCTTGGTTCTTAGGTCCTCAATTCTCTCGCGCAGTTCTCGTTCAATCTTCGCATTTTCCTCTTCTCGTTTCGCGATGGCTTCGTTGTAGTTTTTGCTAAACTCACGACGCTTCACTTCTTCCTCCTCCAGCGCCTTTTCTGATTGGATCTCAATCAATTTAAGTGTGCTGAAAACAGGAACGTGCTTGCGAATTTGGGGGAATCTGGTCTCACCCACCAGAACGTCAATCGTATTCAAAAGGAAAGTAATATTCTGGAATTGGAAGTTGATATTCTCGATTTCCGCGGGGCGGTTTCTCAGGTTAACGAAGACCTCCGAAAGGATGTCGATGTCCGCGACGTAAACGGCATTGATTAGCTTGGAGGCACTCTCCGCAGTTTCGTCCTTCGCTCCCTCGCTGGCTGCTGCTTCTTCTTTGGACTGTTCTTTTTTCTCGACCTTATTGCCTTGAACCAACACGGCCAAAGTCTGCTGTCCAACATTCGCATTGCGACGAAGCTTGTACTCCGTCGAGCGGGACAGACTAGAACGCTCGATGCTATTCACGTCTTGTTGGGATATTGTTCCTGCTTTAGCCCCGGTCTTCACCAACGGCGTCACGGACACGTTATCAATCCCCGACAACGGCCGAATCACAGCGGGGAACGGCAACATAAGCTCACGCAATCCACTGGTAATTTCGCTCGCATCACTAAAGGCATCTTCTGCACCGATGGCATCCTTGCTCGCAAAAACCCAAAGATCGGTTGCTTCGGTCAAGTTTCGTAGGATGGGATAGGGATTAAACTCATGCCAGCAGTAATCCGGCGCTGGAAGCCCCATAGGGCCAGGGCTGCTCGGTACCTCGATTCCTAACAGACGCCAAAGAGGACGTATGTCTCCTTTGGGCTGCATCCCGCCACCGCCAAACATGGCCATCGGTCCACCCGCTTGTTTTGGTTCGCCAGTCCCTGGGACATTTAACCAAAACGCGGCTTGTGGATCCTCAAAAATCGCCGTAGGCAAACCTTTACCGACTGCTTCAATAAAGTTCGACATATCCTCGGGGGAAAGAGACGATGGCTGAACGGCGAGGAGTACATCGAGATTCTCTGTATCAATCGGAGATGCCGCCGAGACAGATACCACGTCATATTGTTTTCCTAGTTCAGCAACAATGGGATGCTGGCTAGTCTGCTGCATTGTCTGCTGATTAAAACCACCCATAAGCTGGGCATCGGTGTTCAAGATTCCTAACTTCTTCTTAGTTGGCTTCGATACAGTGGTCAATGAACGGACTAGTTCATACTCGACTGGTATACCGGGTTCAAAGAACGGTATAACCACCTTTTGAAGCCCGCTTCTGATCGCAGCCCCCAGCAACACGGCATCGTCCGTGTATTCACCACGCTCTCGTGACCGAACGGACTGAGGAATAATTCCATATTGCTGCTCCGCTTGTTTCTCTTCTTCGCTTGCAGGTTTAACGGAATCAAAAATCCGCAACTGCAACGCGACACCTGCTGAACTCGCAGTAGCCTGGAACTCTTTCAATGTCGAGATAATTTCATACTTGATCCGAGCGAATTCATCGGGAACTTCCTCCGATAAGTAGGCATCGACAATGATCTCCCGCTCCGAACCTAACGATTTTATGAGATCCTTGGTTACGGGTGATAGCGAACTAATCTTCAACTCTGTCGCGTCAAGACGTTGGTCTTTGTTTCTGAATAGTCGCACTCCGAAGAATGCTATCACCCCAATCAACGCGATACGCAGGATGTAATGTCCTAAACGTTGATTCCCGCCTGTACCACTGTTCCAGTGTCGTTTCCCGATGAGAACCATGCACAAGTAAAGCCCTAATACGGCCAACAAAACAAAGTAGCTCACGCTGGAAATACTAATCACACCTCGTCCGAAATCGTCAAATCGCTCTGGGATGCTGTAGTTTCTGATTTCACGCGTGATTCGCTGATCCGTTACAGCTTGCACGGATGAAGCAAACGCTAGAGGAGCATTGAAGAGTGCTCCCAGAATAAAGCCGACCGTAAGATTGTTGGTGAGGAACGATGCCACCATCCCGATCGAAATCATGGCCAAGCCAATAAACCAATAACCGAGATAGTTCGTGAAGAATAATCCCGTGTCGATGTCTCCTTGAGTAAGGTAGGCGAGCACCAAAAAGGTTGAGAGCTGAGAGAATAGTAGCGACACCGAGTAGATCGCGGCCGCAGCAACATATTTACCAATAACGATATCGAAATCGTCTGCGGGTAACGTCAAAAGCAGCTCATCCGTCCCTTGCCGGCGCTCCTCAGCCCAGATGCTCATCGTGATAGCTGGTATGAAGAAGAGCATGATGAAAGTGAACCACTTGTTGAGCTGAGCAAGTGTCCCAAGATTGGAACTGAAGAACTCGTCAGGCCAAAACGCTGCCAGCCCAGTTAACAACACGAATAAACATAAAAAGACATAGCCGGTCGGGTTCGAAAAATACCCATAGAAGTTTCTTTTCAAGACGGCATACCCGACCTTGCGCGACATCGACAAGGTCATGACGACGACAAGGATTACGCCGAGGAAAATCAAATCCAATACCAATAACTTGGTTAATGCAGCCAAAACGTTATTCACGGTATTCAGTCCTAGTAATCGTGTAACAACAAATTCGTAGTGGGTGTTTAAAAACATCGGTTCCCGACGGTCAAAGCGACGGAAACATTCGTAGACTCAACGCTGTGACAAAAACGGGTTAAGCGGCCGATTCCGTAAGCTTGTGAAAGGCTTCAGCTAGATCGCCCTTTATTTGTCTCAGTTCCGCAACACTACCCTCGAAAACTTTTCGCCCTTCGTTGATCATTACGACTCTCGAAGCCATCGCCTCGACCTCTTGTAGAATGTGCGTAGAAAGGAGAATTGTTTTTGTCTCGCCGAGCTTGCGCATCGTATTCCGCACTTCGCGGATTTGATTCGGATCCAAACCCGCAGTCGGCTCATCGAGGATCAAAACGTCAGGCTCATGCAACAACGCTTGCGCCATCCCCACGCGTTGCCGAAACCCCTTAGAAAGCTTACTTATGGCTTTGTGTACAACTGACTTCAAATCGCAGAGTTCGACGACCGCTTCGACGCGAGTCTTTTTGTAATCTGCGGCCAGCCCCCGAGCATCCGCAAAAAAGTTCAACAGACTAAACGGAGTCATGTCGGGGTAGAGCGGACCGTTCTCTGGGAGGTAGCCAAGTTTCTTAGAACCTTCTATTCGGTCGCGTGCCATGTCGTGACCAGCGATCCGCGCGACACCCTCGCTCGGCGATAGGTATCCCGTCAACATTTTCATGGTAGTGCTTTTTCCAGCACCGTTTGGGCCCAGAAACGCGACCAATTCGCCCTTATTCACTCGGAACGAAATACCTCGAGCGGCCGCGAACGGACCATAAAACTTGGACAATCCATCAGCCTCGATCATGGCGATTGAATTGGTTGTTGATTCCGTCATAAGGAGTCCTTCTCTAGAATTAACGCAAGTTTTCCTGTTAAGGGGTGGCAGTATAGCCGGAAAGCCGCATCAGACAACGGCTCTCAACTGGGCGAATACGACATTGCCGACAAATCGGTTCAACAAGAAAATGTACGAGTTCACAATTCGCGGGCGAAAAAAAACCTACCGGCGGCTAACTATCTCGCCCGATGATGACCAGACACATGTCATCTTCCTGATCACAGCCCGCGATGTGCTCGTGAACCTGTTTCATAATCTCCTCACCGCAGGCCGCGATTCCACGCTTGGACTGCAGAACGATTTGCCGCACTCGCTCCATCGAAAACTGCTCGCTGGCCCTATTGGGAGCTTCAAAAATGCCATCGGTATAAAGGGTCAAAGATTCGCCAGGCAGGATCTCGACCTCAATCGCCTCAAATGCAATATCGGTCATGATTCCGAGCGGTGGCCCTCCCACGTCCAATCCCGGTTCGTCGATTTTCCCATGGCGATCCAAGCGAACCGGAGGCATGTGGCCGGCAATCAGTATTTTTGCTTTGTGAGTTGCCGCATCCAAAATGATGGTCACCATCGTTACGAATCGTTCCGCCCCGAGATTAGTAATTCGGTCGTTGAGAGTGGCCATGGCAACGCATGGATTCTCAATGGATGCGAATGCGAATCGAGTTTCCGCCGAGAGCTTGGCCATAAACATTGCAGCCGCAACTCCGTGCCCCACCACATCGGCGAGCACAATGGCCCAACGACTTGGAGAAAGCTGTATATAGTCAAAGTAATCCCCACCAATCTGACTGGCAGGCTGATAACTCTGAAAGAACGAGTAGCCTACAATCTTTGGGGATTCTTTAGGCAAGAATGCTAACTGCACTTGTCTTGCCAGTTCCAAGTCTTGCTCAATTAATTTCTGCGCGATAACTTGTTCGTGTAACTGCGCATTCTCAATGGCGATACCAGCCTGGTTTGCAACTCCCACAAGAATCTCCAAATCCTTGCTTTCGAAGCCTCCCTTTTGTTGAATCGTATCGATTTGAATCGCGCCGATTGGTTCGCCATCACTATTGAGCAAAGGTGCAACAATCATTGAGCGTATGCGAAAATCCGCAATACTTTGGCTCATTTCGAATCGCTCGTCACTCCCCGCATCTAGCGACATGATGGCTTCGCCGGTTTGCATTACCTCGCGCAAAATCGTCCGAGAAACTCGAACCATCTCTTCTTGATCAGGGCGCCGTGTCTTGAACCAACGCGGTGTCAACTGTCCTTGCTCGTCTTTCAGTACGATAAAGCCGCGATCCGCTTGGAGAAATATCGTAAACAAGGAGTCCAATACCTTGGGCAGAACCGCATCCAAACCAACTGCTTTCCCAAGATTCTTCATGATCTCCAAAACAGCCGAGAGTTTGGACTCAGCCGAAGCATTGACTTGGGCACCAAATTGGCTACCCCGTACATCCAACTTCGCCGTCACGGAACGCATGACCGGTTCGTCGTCCCGGTCGTCGATCATCATGATTCCGAGACTGGAACCATCTGATGCACCGAATCGCATCTCGGACAAGCTTCCATCGTCGTGGTAAGTCAGTTCGATATCGCAAATGCGAATGGAATCGCCGTCAACAAGCTTGGTTGCCTCAGCGATCAGTTTTCCGTTAACAAACGTGCCGTTTCGACTGTTGAGATCCTCCAGATGAAAACCGGCGCCGTTTTTAGAAATCTTGGCATGCTGCCGAGAGACAGAACCACTTTCCAGAACAATATTGCAGTCTGGATGTCGGCCTAAAACATACTGTGGTAGGTCGAGTGTATAACGACGCCCCATCGCGGGGCCAGTAACGGCATCCAGGTAAGGCATATAGATTAACGGTGTCAAAAAGATGGAGAATAGCGGAGCCTCCATCTTAGCTACTTTTTCAAAAAGCTAGTAGCGAACCCAGAAAATCATGATGCGACATTGCCGAGATGCAGAATCAAAACAACTTAAGGCGATCTCAGTTGCTATTATCGGGCTGTTGTGGCTGCTGGGCCGCCACCGTTGGCAGGAGGCATTGGCAGCGAGTAGGCAGCGGCCGGCGAACTGGCCATGGTCGCACTGGGAGCCGTGACGGTCGGGAGAGTGGCCCCGCCCGCGTTGCCGGGGACTGGTGCAGCTGGCGTTCCCAAGAGCCCTTGGAAATTGTTACCAACCGCCGAGGCCTGCTGAAGCGTGGTTTGGGCTTGATTGACCCACTGATTGCCTTGATTGGCGAGGTTTTGAAGTGATTGTGCGCCTCCTATGCTCGCGAAAAGCTCTCGTGCCGGCCCGAGGTTGGGGTCAATCTGTAGCGCGGCACCAGCATAATGCTGCGCGCCGGGTACATTTTTCCGAGTGAAGTGGAGATAGGCCATCTGATAGTTTGCCATGGCTGGTGTATACGAATTCAGCAACCCCTCCATCGCGCTGTCCTCTTGCCCTAGGTCGAGCATCACGCCCGCCAGTGCTGTGCGATGGCTCGTATTTTTAGGTTCGAGAGCAACCGCCTTTTCAAGCTCCTCGCGGGCCGCATTCAAATTACCTGCCTTGGCATGGAGATTTCCGAGTTCAGCCAAGGTGGAAGCGGTGGGCGAAACCTCAATACACTTTTGATAAAAGGAAATGGCTTTGTCTCGCTCGTTCAGCCGATCGTAGAGTCTCGCCGTGGCAATCAGAGCAGCACCGTTCTTCGGCTCGATTTCCAAGGCCTTGCTGTAACTATCCAAAGCCTTTTTGTAATCTCCCGTCGATTCGTTCAATTGCCCTGTCATCACGTAGACTTCCGGGTTGATGGAATTCGCCTTGGGAGCCGCTGCAAGAGTTGCTCCGCTGGGCTGCTCCGCAGCCGGCGTCGCTGTAAACGGCGAAGTAATGGCGTCTTTGGCCTTTCCGTATGCTGAGTTAAATGCTGTTCCTACGGTGGACAACTGCCCCTTAGTCTTCGATGCCCAACCTGAAAGTCCGGACGAAGGTGGTGCAACCGATGCCTCGGAAGTACGCGTCGGCCAAATCGAGGTACGGGTCCCCGGCGTTGTCGTGCAACCTAGACTCATCCCCATCAGACTGAACATGCTGAGAGTCGAGATTCGAATGGCTAGAGATCGCTTTGCTGGCATTTCTTCGCTACTTCGTTAAAGGGTCGTGAACTACCTATACCTCATCGCTATCGGTACCGGAACAGCTTTCCCTTGAGCTACATTCGCTACAATCCCCCGAAAGATTCCCTATTGTGCTAGCGATAACCGATCGCGTACTGTGCGGGGTTAGCCGTAGCCATTGAATGCCTAATTTGAGGCCGCTTATGTACTACTAGCCGAGTAAAAGCGCCGGTTATGGCGTAAACGCTTGTTTCGAAATCGGACCTTACATGGATGGGAGGCAAGGATGCATTCCTGGATCAAGTGGGCAACTCGCTATACCTTTATTGGGAACCGTTCAACATACGTTGAGGCAGTCGCTGCTAGAGCCGCTTATGTTCCTTTGTTCATTGGGGCCGCCTTCTTTGGCCTATGGTGCTTTTTTGCATCACTGACTTTTGGTCAATCCGATGCCTTGCTCTTAGGAAGATCGGACAGTGCACGGCTACTTTTCCCTTACGCCGCACCACACACGAAACCCTTAGCGCATGTCGTCCGCACGCAAGGGGTTTATGCAGTCACAGAACTTCAATCTTTACCTATTGTTTTACCTTTCATTGTCGACGCTCTTCAAGCCAACGATCTTCCAACTCGCAATGCAGCAACTAGGGCAATCTCCAACGTTGTCTTGAAATTAGATCGCAACACCTACAAACGTATTCCCATCCAAAACTGGAACTCGATTGAACAGCAACTAGAACGAGCCAGCTTAGCTCTTTCCTTACAGCCTCAACATGTCGAGCTTCAAGAGGACATCGATAGACTGCTGCGTCGTGTAAACAGCGGAGAATGGAATCGACGGTTGCAGTTAAGAGCACACAAAACGCTGAACAAGAAACAACTAGAATTATTGGAGAGTCTTGCTGGATCGAGCAGCGAGGGTGCTCCTCGGCGTATTCAACTATTTGAGAATGAGATCGCCGGCTTCAGCCAAGTGGAAAAACAAGAGCTACTCGAACAACTTTGCCAACAATCGCATCCATCACTCCTGGAGATCATCATCCTGAGTAGCGATAGGCACGATGATGATTTTATTGAATCGCTCCTCCGGTTGGCAGAAGAAGACAATAACACAACATGGGAAGTGTTACTCGCAAGCTGTAATCCACAGGACAGAGAGACGAGAAAGCGTCTAACCGAAGCGATTTTGCGGCATACCGATCGACCGTCTTTCAGATCGGAACTCGTCCATGCGCTGTCTCGAAGTCATGCGATGGAGCCAGAATTTTCGCGGCGATTGCTTCGCGATTTCGCTTCGTTCCTCGAGCAGCCTAGGGAATCGGATTCGTATGCCTACATCAACGCGATGGCAACATTTTTGGTTCGCCATAAAGGTTCGCTGCCCTTACAGCAGCTTGGTGAACTTAGACAACTTTCTATAAAAAACGTCCTGCACCAAAAACTAGATCCGATTTGGCGTTCCGCGTTGATCGGATTCCTTGTCGATTCATTTCCGAATGACGCTTCCGTCTCAGACACTTTAGTGTACTTACTAGATGAGTCGAATGCGGATCCATCGATTCAATTCGACACACTGGCCGCCATCTCGAACTCGTCGAAATTCTGCCAAAGAGCAAAATCTCCACTACTGCATTTCGCAGTCCAAGAGGACTCGGCCTCGCAGGAGTTGGCCCTCCAAGGTCTGGCACTGGTTAACGACCTCAGCGTTTCAGACATTGATAAATTGATCGGCATCGCCTTTGACGGTTTGGATGATGCTCGAAGAAACGTTCAAGATACGACGCGCGTCCTAGCTGCGAAAGCGATCGCCGCTCAAGGCCCAAACAGTATGGATGCCCTGCGATCTATACTGACTCAGCACATGAGACGAAAGAACGACTCGGAGGATCTAGAACGTCTTTTGCGCACGATCGAATTGAGTGGACAGCGAGACCAGGGTATCGATGCGATGCTAAGCCAATTAACAAAAGATCCCTTCCGATCACTTGAGACTCGCATTGCCGCTTGGAACGCGCGAGCGACAACCGCTATGTTGACGGATCGCGTTATGAAAGAAATTCATTACTACCTTAACGACATGGAGTATGAACCAGAGGCCCGAGCAACCGCTTTGAGCTCACTGGCTCGCATTTGCGGAGCATGCGCGACCCCTAAGTTATCGATGTACTCTCATGACAACGATCCATTAATACGGATCGCAGCGAGATTTGCTCATCACTACGCTGGAGAGTCGGCGCTATCCGCTAGATTGTTGATTGAGGAAATTGACTTGATCTCGAACAACGAATCCCTGAGCGAAGATGAAAAATCATACAACTTAGCAACCATTCGCGATCTTATCCTTGAGATCGGTGATTCCGCCGATGAGTCACTGTTGCTCGTTTTAAATTCTGACACCTACACGCCAGTTCAAAAGTCCATTGCGTTTCGTACCTTAGCCTCCGGATCGAATCGGTCCTGGAAAAAGCTCCTCTCGTTTGTGAACGAAGCGAACCTTGAAAATCAATTCAGCCCCGAAATCCGAGCTGCTTGGAATTTTGATTCGGATCTCGTGCCTGCACTCTATGCTAAAATCCTAACCGCTAACCCTGACACAACCTATGCACAAGAACTTTGGCAAATAGCCGAAGACACGACCCTCGGTTTGGGAGCAGGTGAAGATGGCGAATTCTGGGGCGATAATGCTATGCGGGTTGCCATATCCGAGCACGCTCAACAACTCCGCGCCGCTCCACCGACCAAAGCCTCATCCGCTTTACCAACGACACAACCCAAGGATGCTCGTATTGAGCAGATTACTGAGGCTGTACCTCCAACGAAACTGACGGAGGCCGCGCCACTGACCGCACCTGAAACCAACACAAGCCATTCTAGCGGCACGAGTGAGGAGCAAGCTCAAAGTTACATGTCCAAACCTACCCGCATGATGGCGTTAAACCAGCCAGCACTCTTATCGGAAAAGGAGTCCTCGGCTCTCTCCGAAAACACCCGTCTCGTCAAAGTCTTCTACGGAACCAATCGACAATTACGAGCCTTACCCAACCTGGGTGGAACGCTTCGTTGGGGGGCGTTTTCCTTATCACTGGTTTGTTTTCTCGTTTGCGTTGTAAAGTTCGCGAAACAAAGATCGATGAAATTTGCGATTATCGCATTTCTAGGCTTGATGGGATTAACATCGATGGCCCGCGATTCGCTTGATATTGCCTATTGGCTCCCCAACCGCAACGCCTTGTTTAATGGTGAGTACTCCTCGGAAATCAAGTACGGCGTTTGCGAAGTGAGTATTCCCCCGATCCACACGCCAGGGGAACTGGAGTCTCCCTCATTGCTTCTTAAGTGGGAGGTCGTTGAGGATCCGGAAAAGCACATCATTTTAAAGAGCACGCAACCTCTCGACCGAAGCGACTTTTTTTCCAAACTGCAACAAACACTCGACAGAAAAGGCAAAAGCTTGCTGGTATTCGTTCATGGATACAATGTCTCCTTCGATGATGCCGCCCGACGAACGGCGCAAATGGCCTACGATCTAAAGTTTCCCGGTGCCGCTGTTTTCTACAGTTGGCCATCCTACAACAATTGGTATCGCTATCCTGACGACAAAGTTAATATTGAGCGAAGCATCGATCAAATCAAAGAGTTCCTACAGCAACTGGCGATCGATTCCAAAGCGGAGTCCATCAACCTCATTGCCCATAGCATGGGGAACGTCGGATTAACTCAAGCGATCGCGAAGATGGGAGTCGATCGACCAATCTTTAATCAAGTCGTATTGGCCGCTCCCGATATCGATGCGCAAGTATTTCGAAATGAAATAGCTCCTCGCATCACGAATAAAGCACGTCGTGTCACGCTCTATACATCAAAGAACGATTTGGCTCTCGTTGCCTCTCAATTCTTCAACGCGAGCGGTCGATTGGGAGACTCTCGCCAAGGACCCATTGCTATTCCAGGCATCGACACCATTGATGCGACCGATGTTGACACGAGCCTTCTGGGACATTCTTACTACGGCAGCAACGCGAGTGTACTGGACGATATCGCAAGCTTGTTGTTGGGTAAGCCACTTTCTGAGAGGTCGTATCTCAAGGCCAGAAGCGACGTAACTCCACCTTATTGGACATTCGACCCTGCGTGGCGTACCGCCAAAAATGCATCAACAAATGCCGATCCAATCAATCGCTGATCGAAGCCACCACTTGATTTAGACTCCAATGCCGTCCGGTGTATTCCAATAGCCACCTCGACCGTGATCAAAGGTTAGTCTTCGACCGCATGACGTGTTTACAATCCGACCTTGATCGAACACTAACTCACCTCCGACAAAGGTTTTCACGGGCCACCCACGAAGCGTTACACCATGCCATGGACTCCACTTAACCTTGGTAAATTGCTCTTCATTGCGAATCATCTTCTCACGATTTGGGTCCACGAGCACTAGATCAGCATCATACCCAACCTCGATTCGCCCCTTACCCACTATCCCCCAAACGCGCGCCGGTGCATCGCTAGTCCATGACGCGATTTGCTCCCATGTGCATTCACCACGGCTCGCTCGATCCAAGAGCAAAGAGAAGTAATTCTCAACCGCCGGCAAACCGCTGGGGCTAGCAGGATAGGGCTGTTGCTTTTCCTCCAGTGTATGGGGTGCGTGATCGGTCGCCACGACCTGGATCACGCCATTAACGAGAGCCTTCCAAAGTTCTTCGGTATCCTGTTTTGTCTTGATCGACGGATTCATTTGTATAAGAGTCCCGAGCCTCGCATAATCATCGATCGAAAAGTACCAATGATGAGGGCACAACTCGCAGGTAATCAAGTTCCTATGGTCTTTTACCAATTCCAGCTCCGGTGCAGTGCTTAGATGTAGAACGTGAAATCGATGATGATGTCGATAGGCCAAGTCGAGCGCTCGCTTGGTGGAAATAAAAGCGGCGCGATGGTCTCTAACTTTCGAATGATCTGCCACAGTACGGTTCGCAGGAAGTCGGCTGAGATTTTCGTTTACCGTTTTCTCGTCTTCACAATGCGCGCAAATGGGAAGAGTCGTCTCAGCAAAAATTCGCTCAAGCGATTCTTGATCATCGACCAGCAAATCCCCGGTACTCGACCCAATAAAGATCTTGATTCCAGGAACCCCCTGAGCTGACTTTAGATCCTCGATATTACTTGTTGATGCACCGATGTAAAAACCGTGGTTTACGTTGGCTTTGCTGGCAGCGAGAGCATACTTCTCCTCGATAAGTGTTTGATTAATCGCGGAAGGTTTAGTGTTAGGCATCTCGAGAAACGAGGTCACACCGCCTGCAGCGCAGGCTTGGCTAGCCGTTCTAAGATCTTCTTTGTGGGTCAGCCCAGGTTCGCGAAAGTGAACTTGATCGTCGATCAATCCAGGAAAAAGCACTAATCCACTGGCATCGATGATTTGATCGGCGGACGCCAATGCAGGGGCATCCGTGGAGACGATTTTGCCCTGATCGATTAGGATGTTGGATTCGGCTACGCGCCCCGGAAAAACAATTCTTGCGTTCCGTATAAGTGTCTTAGTCATCGATCGAACTTTCTACAATTAAACCCAAGAAACGTGACGGACTGCCACCTACATTCCGACTCCATCGAAAAATAATACAGGTGGCGCCAAAAGATAGGGCTAATGGGGCTGAACAAGTCCCCAAAATCCGTCTGGACAATCCGCTCTGAATACAACTTTGAATTACTGTACAATGAACAGGGCGTTTCACCAGTAGACCGCATGAGACGATTTACGTCTCACTGAAAAGTATTATGGTTTGGAGGTAAATATGGCTGAGTCAAAGGTTTGTAACAGGCACGGTAGCAAGCAACTATTTCTTTGTTGGTTGGGCTTGAACTTTTTCCTGGCATCCTATCTTGCCTTATCCGAACGACTCCACAGCTCTTGGCAGCCCCCAGGGCTCGCTGGACAATTGGAACTGGCTCTGCAACGAGGTGATACGGATACAATTCTCAAGGAATTGAACGAACGGATTGCCAAGGAGCCTGATAACGAAGATTTCTATGTTTTGAGAGGGTCTCTGTACTTCAGAACAGGCCGAATCCAAGAATCGCTTTCCGATTTTGATACGGCGATTGAGAAATCACCGGAGCTATTGCCTTACCTTTGGCAGCGAGGTATTTCCCAGTACTACGCCGGGGAGTACAAAAAAGGTGCAGAACAGTTTGTTGTCCATCGAACCGTAAACCCGAACGATGTCGAAAACGCGTTCTGGCACTTTCTCTGTGTCGCCAAGACAGAGGGTATAGAGAAAGCCTCACAGGATGTTCTGCTGGCCGGGAAAGACGGCCGAGAACCACTCATGCAAGTTCAACAGCTCATTCAAGGAAAACTTCCAGAGGAGGCTGTCGCGGAGGTAACCGAAAAGGGGCCGCGGTCGACCAAATTCTACGGCTACCTCTATCTCGGACTGTACGCGGATGCAACGGGAGATTCAGCTAAAGCCAAGCAGTACCTCGAAAAGTGCTTGAAAGTCGAATACCCAGGCTATATGTATGACGTAGCCAAAGTGCATCTGCAGCTACTGAACGAAAAACAAGAAAGAAAAATCTTGGATGAAAAATAGCAAATTTTTTCTTCACAGGGTATTCCCATAGACGAATCTAATGTTAATATTCCAATGTCGTCTGTGAGCGGATTTCGGGCGTGACCGCGAGCGACGACGCAAACTTGCCCCATTGTGCTTTGACTGGATTTCGGGCGTGACCAGTCTTGGTGCTTTGGGGCTTTTTCGTTTTTGGGGGGCAGTGTTTTTCTTGACGCTGTTTTTTCTTGGCGGAGTTCGCTTTTTTCTTGGCGGAGTTCGCTACCTGACGAATTTCCATTAATCGCCCGCGGCCTTTGGTCTCAACACTGCCGATTGAAGCCGTTGTCAGCCCCCTCGGAATTCGAACGCGAGGAGATGCCCAGGTTGCTGACTCTTACTCACGAAATTGTTGCTTTAGTCGATGCTCGATGCCACTTGCAGAAACCGCTCAGCGATCCGGCTCCGCAACCATCCGCTGATACATAGCATCGCGTACGACAGCTTGCTTCCATCCGCTGGTATGCCCCTTACCTGACTCAATGATGATCTGCCCATCGAACGCAGGGTTCGACAGGGACTGAGTCATAACTTTAAGCCGCTCTACCGCGTGATTTAGAAAATACTCGTCTCGATCGCCCACCCACACATGGAGCTTGCCACGGAGACGGTTGCCCAGATTGGACCAATTGTCCTCCAGGATCATTCTCAAATCGTATCGTTTCCAGTACTGAGCGACCTCAGGATTGATCTTACCTGTGTCTCCATCCCACAATGGAACTGGTCCGTCGGGCCCTTTTGGGCCGTAGACGGCATTCCAACTGGCCCACTGTTGTCCACCTAATTCCCACCGACCGCCTCCGAGCACTCGTTCCAGTTGGCATTCGTGACGGACGCTATAGTCGGTTTGACCGTTACGATTTCGCTTCGCGGGAATCTCATCTCCCCCCTCTTGAAAATAGGCGCTCTCGTTTTCGTAAATGTTGATGAGTTGGAAGTTCCGAAAATCGACGCCATCTGGACACGAGGACCAGCAGCCATTGAATTCGTCGGGATACAAGATTTGCAATGCCAAAGAAACCCATCCGCCAGTGCTGCCACCAGTCGTGAATCGATACTTCCCCGAGCCAGCACAACGATACTTTTTCTCGACGTACGGTATTATTTCCTCCATCAACGCTCGACCATACGGACCATTGTTCGCCGAATCGACGTAGTAAGGATCACCGTGAGGCCCTGCTCCATCAAGTAGTATCTGCACGAATCTCGGATCTCGCTCGATTCCAGCCACACTGGTGCTTCGCTGCCCAAACCCTCCGATATGTACGATCAATCCTGTTGTACTCGCATCTTGAGCTTCCGACTCGAAAGCGTTCCGAGCCTCCCCCTCGGCGGGCAATGCCACTCCAAATCGCAGCTTCATCGGTCGATTATGAAATGCACTAAGCAACGGGCTAACAATCTCAACCTGCTCATACCCCTCCCGCTCACGACTGGGCCGGGGCTCAAACGTTTTCGTCAGAGGAACCGTCAGTTTGCTCCCTTTTGGTACAGGTAAAGTGATATCGATAAGCTCGCTGTGCAGATTCCCTGTGGCAGTCGGCAAATTGATAGAGGGATTAAACACCAAAATCGCTTGGACTTTGTACTGGCCCGGTGGCAACTTATCTAGCTCAGCACCCACAGGAAATCCAACGGCAGATTTGCCAAAGAGAATAGGAGTATTAAGCCGTACCGTATTAAGCGACATCCCGAACACTGGCTGCCCGGGAAACGAGGCGTCCGTAAACCTTGGTCGCCCATTCCCCTTCGAAAAAGCTACCAGTAATCGCGAAGAAGATTCTGGCAACTTAAGATTTGCATCGGTGACAACAATCTCCAACCATGACTCTTCTTGGCCGGTCACATTGGCAGCCCCAAACAAACCTTGCCCAAACAAAATGAATAAGGTGCCCAAAAGAAAAAGAAATCGGCAACCGATCAGCAAACTCGCTATGAGTCGTTTCCAGCTTGAGCGCCCGTTAGTCCCCAAAACGGGAACGTCACAATAAGATCGCGATGCAAAAATCAAAGAACTATCCTTATAAAGAAAGGGGGCAACCGTGAGTTGCGAAGTTACACCGACACTTGCCCGTGTACCCTCTGCAGTTTAGACTCTTTCCATGAGTTTAACGCCAATTCCTAGTAATCCTATCACGAATTGCACAGCAACTTTGATCAAAATCAAAGGAGTCGCAAGGAGCCTTAACATGATGCGTCGAGCTTTGGTAACGTCCCTTTTGGTTTCGGCTTCCGGGCTGGTATCCTCCGCTGTTTTGCTATCTGGTAATGGTATTGCCGCAGATTGGCCTCAGTATTTAGGCCCCAATCGCAACGGGATTTCAACGGAGTCAGGCCTCCTAAACGAGTGGCCAGAATCGGGCCCAACTCTCGACTGGACGTTCAGTGACGCAGGGGTTGGGTTTTCCAGCATGACCATTGCCAACGGTCGGCTTTTTACTTGTGGGGCCAGGGGGACGCAAGAGTTTCTGATTTGTGTTGACTTGAAAACTGGAAAAGAAATATGGTCGGCACAAATCGGCGAGTTATTCAATTTCGACGGCAATCAATGGGGCGCGGGCCCTCGATCCACGCCATCGGTTTCGGACGGGAAAGTCGTCGCGTTAGGTGGAGGTGGTCAGT
>Ga0315899_10000750_pt1 | contig 38601 bp, 55 predicted proteins | sample LakEriMetagenome_2_FD_203518 | JGI IMG/M metagenome (GOLD analysis project Ga0315899, IMG submission 203518) | Freshwater fungal communities from buoy surface, Lake Erie, Ohio, United States - Buoy 4 MA112 | ecosystem: Environmental > Aquatic > Freshwater > Lake | place: USA: Lake Erie, Ohio...
AGGCATGTCGGTTATCAGCAAGATCGTTTGCTGAAGTTGTAAAAGCGATTCTTGATTCCACACTTGCTCCTGATGTTCTGTTCATCAGATAAAGCTGTGTAGCGGCACCACTTACATCACTGCGCAAATGAAGCAAGTTCTGAGGCGTACTAGTCCCTATGCCTACGAGCCCTGTCGAGGTGATGCGCAGGCGTTCGCTGGCATTAGTGCTGATGGCTACCTGGTCTGCGCCGGGGGAATAGATGCCGGTATTTGAATCGCCCGTGAAGCTCCACACCGGCAGCGCTGCCGTGCCCAGTGATGCCGCCAAAATCTGCCCAGCAGGATCAAGCCGTAGCCGCTCGACGGGGGTAGTAGATCCTGTCGGTGTAGTCTGAAAGCTCAAGCGCCCAGGCATTGATCCGGTGCCTGGCGTGCCGTCCACCACGCCGCGAATCAACGCAGCATTAAAGTAGTTGGTGCCATCAAAGCCGTTGAAGCTGATCTGACCAACAGCCTCAGTATCGGTCACAGGCGTGCCGGTCACGCCGCGCTGCAGCAGCAGGTTGGCGGCGGCGCTGGTGTTGCGGGTGATCGACAACGCTGCGGCGTTGGCGGTGTTGCCTTGGATCTGCAACGCTGGCGTAATCGCGGTGCTGATCGCGTAGGCGTTCGTAAGCGGTGTTGAAGTCCCGAGCAGCACGGTGCCCGTAAAAGCCGGCGATGCCAATGGAGCCCGACTGGTATCGGTCGGGTGGACGTGATCAGCTCGCGCCCACTTGAGTGCTGTGCCTGCAGCTGCCGTGCCCGCCATGGCGGGCGACGTGCTGCTGCCCTGGCCCAACACGTAGGCGGTGGTCGCCAGCTGCGTGGTGTTGGTGTCAGCCGCTGCGGTGGGAGCGGTCGGCGTGCCGGTCAGTGCCGGGGATGCCAGCGTGGCGTAAGCCTGCGCCTTCACATAGGCCGTGGTGGCGATAGCGGTGCTGTTGTCCGCCGTCGCTGGCGTGGTGCTAGTGCCGCCGCCGCTCAGTGTCGCCACGCCGGTGACGCCCAGTGTGCCGCCGATGCTGGCATTGCCGGTGGTGCTGAGGCCGGTCAGCGCGTAGGTGGTGGTCAGCTCACCCCAGGCGGTGCCGCTCCACTTCTGCCAGCGGTTCGCGGAGCTGTTCCACCGAATCGCATTGGTGGGCAGGTTGCTGGCCGTGACGCCATCGAACTGAAGTGCCAGGTCGGTGTCACGCGCCTTCAGGTCTGTGAGGAAGTCGGTGTAGAGCGACGTAAGAGTGGGGTTACTCCAGTTGGCCATCAGACTCCTCGGGCGCTCCAGCTGAATGCCCCTGTCACTCGGTTGCCGCTGGTGTCAAAAAGCAACACCTTGAAGCTCGTGGGGTTGGGGGCGTCCACGAAATCATAGATCGCAATCCTTGCCGTGGTCCCCGAAGGTGTCACGCTGATCGCCTCTACGTCAACGAAGTTGATGTTGAAGTTCACTGTGGTCCCGCCAGTATCGCCAGCGTTCGCGGTGCCTGTTCCAAAGTCGTTGCGCAGCTTGGAGTCCAGCCTGTAGTTCAACTCAGTCAGCAGCATCAGGTCGTCGCCACCAGAGCTGCTGAAGTCATACCGGAACTTGATGTAACGGAAGTCCGTGGCGTAGACGGAATCCACGCCGTTGTAGTCCGTCCACGGATCCGTGACCAGCTTGCGCACGCTCAGCTTGGGCGTGACCGATAAGCTGCCTGCCACCACGGTGCTGGTGAGTGTTTCGGTGACCTTGCTAGAAGCCACCACGCTGCCGTAATCCACGGTCTCCTCGTAGTAGGCCGTGGTGGTGGACGGCATGATCCAGCGCGTAAAGCCCGCAGTCACCTGATCTTGAGGTGTCGTCCAGCTGCGAGTGGTGAAGTGGTCCTCATAGGTCTCGGTCAGGTTTACGCCCAACAGCAGATTGCCGTCGCTCAGCAGCGCGTTGTTCTTGGTGCCGCTGAAGGTGCTGTTTTGATTCAGCTTCAGAACGTAATCCGGTGGCTGGTTCACTACCGCCGTGACGCTGCCCGGCGTGCCGTAGTTGCCTGCGCTGTCGATCCCAGCCAGCCAATAGGTGTAGGTGCCGCCGGCGGTCTCAAAGACGGACGTGAACCGGCCGGACTTCGTGCCGATCAAGGTGGCCCCGGCCCACGTTGCGCCGCGCCGCAGCTCATAGGCATCAATCGGCAATGTTTGCGTGCAGTCGTTCCATTGCAGCAACACGTTGTTGTCCACCACCTGCTGCGTGATGGTGGGCTGCGACGGCGCCACCACCGTGATGTCAACCGATACCTCTTGGCCGAGTCCGTCGCTCATTACGCTGCCGCTCCGTAGAGGCCGTTCACGTCAACCGCGACAACCCAGAACCTCTGAGAGCCGACCCAGTTGGCGCGGGTGACGAAGTAGGTGGCGTTCACCCTGCCCTCTACGGTAGCGGTGGCAAAGGTGTTGCCCCGCCTGATCTCGTAGTAGGCCGTCTCCAGCGTGCCCTTGACCGGCTGCCAGCTGATCTGCGCATCACCGCCACCGCTGAAGGTAGTGCTGAGCGTGGGCGCCGGCGCACGGTTGATGGTGGTCGCCACACTGCCGGGTGTGCCGTAGTTGCCGTTGGAATCGACTGCTGCCACCCAGAAGGTCCGAGCGCCATCCCAGTTGGCAGCCGTGGAGTAGCCGGTGCCGTCTGCGCTGATTTTGGCCAAGGTGGTGCCGGCCGCCCAACTTGCGCCGTAGCGGATCTCGTAGAACACCGAGCGCAGCGTGCCGGTGACCTGGTTCCAGGTCAGCGTGCAGCTGCGGCCATAGAACTCGGCTGTGATCTGCGGCGCTGCCGCAGCGGTGATGGTGACGTTGCGGGATCCGGCGGTGCCGGTGTTGCCTGCGGGATCCACGCCGGCCACCCAGAACGTCCGTGTGCCACTCCAGGTGACGGGCACGTTGAAGCTGTTGCCGTAAACCCTGGCAACGCTCACGCCGCTGTTGTAGCTGGCCCCGTAGCGCAGCTCGTAGTAGTCCGGGGTGTAGGAGCCTCGCGGCGTAGACCAGCTGATCGCCGCCACCGGATCCTCGATGGTGTGCGTGACGTTGGGAGCGCCAGGCGCTGTGATCGTGACGGTGGTGCTGGCCGCTGCGTTGCTCAGCACGTTGCTGGTGTCACGCGCCTTCACGCGGTAGACGGTCGTACTGGGGTCCAGCAGTCCGAGCACATAGCGGGTGGTCTTGGCGTAGGCCAAGAAGGTGGCGTCCCCCCACCCGGTGCCGCCGTAACGGATCTCGTAGTCCTTGAGGTCTAGGTCCTCGGCTGGGTTCCAGCTCAGCGTCACACCGAGATCCTTGTCGATCACGGCCGTGAGCCCGGTGACGTTGCTGGGCGCTGCTGTCTTGCCCAGTGCGTTGATGGTGCCTGTCAGTGCCTCAGACGAAGCCTTGCCGGTGGCGCTGACGCTGTAAATCTCGAGGTCAAAGCTGCCGGGGTTGATGTTGAGGATCTCGTAATCCGGCCCTTGAACGGTGACGGTGTTCCAGTTCCCTTGATTTTTACGCCAGCGCACGCGGTAGTAGTTGACGCCAGAGCGCGGCCGCCAGTTAGCGATCACCTTGGCGCGCACTTCAGCTTGGTAGGTATAGAGCGCCTCAGACAGCACTAGGTCTGTCGGTGGTGATGGCACCTCGTCGAGCCTGGTGACATCACGGAACTTCAGCGGCCGGTCCCGCTCGATGTAGTTGTATTTGCTGGCGTTGTAGGAGAGTGCTGTGATCGCATAGCGCAGCCCTTCTTCCTCCTGTACGGACACCACGCGCCACTGCGAGGTCTGCGCACCACCGCCGCTGTAAACCCACACGGTGTTGGCGCCAGGGGGCTCCGGTAGCGCGCTACTGAGCGTGATCGCGGTGCCGGTGCGACTGGCGACAGAGCGGCTTTCAACCGTGCCGTCTTTCATGACCACCGAAATGGTGCCGCCGCTTCCGGGCAGATCCACCGCGTTGTCCACCGTGATGGTGCTGGCGCTGGCCGACACAACGCGACCACCGCGGCGCACACCAGCGCGCACCGGGTCCGCGATCTCGATGATCTGGCCCGGCCGAACGATCACGCCGGCATCAATGCTGGCGACGAACTTGACCACCTCGGTCTCGTACTGCGCGGAGTAGAGCAACCACTCACCGATGCGGTTTGCTTGGCCGCGGCTGGTGCAGGCGAACGCTGAGACCTGAGTAGTCTGCACGCCGTACTTGGCGATGGCCGCCCGATCCTCCACCTGCTCGTAGGACACCTCACGGGTGTCGAGGTCTAAGTAGGACACCAGCGCGACGGTGGGGCGCACGCGGGTATCGCTGCCGGAGTAGGCGAAGCCCTCCTCTGTGACGTTGGCCAGCGTGAACAGGTAGGCCGGGTCAGCGGGCCGGTCTTGGCTGATCGTGAGCGTGCCGGTTGCCCAGAAGGGCATGGCCCGGAACACACTGCACAGATCGTTGATCAGCTTGAACGCCTCCTCTGAGGTCTGGATGTTGACGTTGCAGCTGAAGCGAGGCTCAGTGCCGCCGAACCCGGTGGGCACCAGCTCGTTGCAGTACTGACTCGCGGAATAGAAGGACCACTTGTCCAGGCTGCTGTCTGCGATCTGATCGCCGAAGCCATGCCGGCGGCTGGTGAGCAGGTCGTAGAGGATCCACGCCGGATCACTGCACCACTCGCGGCTGCCCTTGAACGTGCCATCCCAGACGCCGGCGTAGGTGACCCGGCCGCTGGTCAGGTTGACCGTTGCATTGGAAGGCAGGCGGATCTTCTTGCCGCGGATCAGATAGGCGCGCGTCGGGATGTTGTTGAACTGTTCCGCATCGATGCGCATCCCCACCACGGCACTGTGCGGATAACGCAGCCGGCGGGACGTGATCTCTGTGTAGGAGGTCCAGCTGAAGGCGTTGATGATCTTGGGGTTCGTGGAGTCGGCGGAGATGCGCCGCACGCGGATACCTACGGGGTAGTTGGCGTTCTCGTCCAGGGTGACCATGTAATCGCGCTGATACAGGTCGCCGGTGCGGCCTTCGATCGTGAACGGCGAATTGGCAACACTGGACCAGGGGCCGCCGTCGTATTGCACATCGATGGCGAACTGGAAGCTTTGGCCGTTGATGTCGCCATTGCCCTCAAACTCCTGAAGCTGAGGGACGGAGATGGTGACCCGCACCGAGTCGACGCTCTCATCTGTGATCGTCCGAATGATCGGATAGTCCTGCTCAACTAGCTCGCCAACCGGGATCTCATTGCCAACGAAACCACTGCCCGATGGCAGCACGATCACGGACTGGTTCTGCGTGCCGTATCGAGTGCGAAGTGTTGCGCCGACAAAGTTGAGCCCGCTGGCACGGACAAAGGACACGCTGCCGCTTGTGGTGCTGGCGCCGCTGCCCTTACAGGTGAAGGTGTTGGTAGTAACGCTGTCGATCTTCCGAATACCGCCGGAGCCGGTTGCGCCGCCAGATTCAATCCAAATACTGATCTTCTGCCCTTGCGTATAGCCGTGGTTCGCAAAGGTGATGACGATGTTGCCGTCAGCTTGTGCGTAGGTGCCAGTCCTGACGGTTTCGTTCTGCCTCAGGATTTGCGTGTTGTTGAGGTAAACATCCTTCAGCAGCGTCAAGTTGTAGGCGGCGGAGCTGCGGTCCAATCCAGCCGCTGATGGCGTAGCAAAGCCCTCGATCTCGCCTTCTGAGATCAGGTCAACGATCTCGGCGTAGGACGTGTTGTTGAGGTTGTCGCGGTCGATTGAAGGCATCAGATGTCCGCCACGTCAACGGCTTGGCTAATTGTGACCGATCCCACTAGCGTCTGCCCGTAGACGATCGGCACCGGCACGCCATTGCGTGCAGTGTTCTGGATGCCGCTGAAGCTGTACGACTTACGCGGATCCTGCTCACCGTTATCGCCGGCCGAGATTTGCGGCACCGGACTGAGCAGTTGAGCGACGCCGCCAAGGGCGAGGCTCGAGCCGACGCCGAGCATCAGGGAGACACCGAGCGCGCCAATGCCAGGGATGAACGACAGCGCAATCAGCGCAACGCCCGCAATGATCCGCCCAACAGCGCCAGCGCCCGCCATTACGGGCGCGATCTTGATCTCTTGCTGGCCGGCCGGATGATGTAATTCATCCTCCACTAGGTCGTAGCTGCCCACGCTGACCCGGTAGTGCTGGTCCGCCATGTGATGCTCCAGCTTCGGCCAGTTAGCCATCAAGAAGCGCATGGCCTCCGCAGGCGTGGCCACATCAGCGTGCAGCACTCGCTTGCCGATGAACTTCGCCAGAGCGCCGTAGAGCTTAATCCTGCGAAGCATGGCGAAGCCTCCTGCCGACCGATTCTAAGATCCACCCACCGAGCTGATCGCGGCTGCTAAGGCGCCCCTGCAGGTGGTGAAGGATCTCCTGCTCGCCTAGGTACACCGCGCAGTGGTTGAGACCGGGCGACCCGAACGACATCAGCAGGAAGTCACCGCGCCGTAGATCTTCGCCAGCCTGCAGCTCACGAAAGCCGGCCTGCGGCCAGCAACGATCAAACAGAGGATCCGCCAAGAAATCAGCCGCCTTGGCTGGCCGCTCAAAGTCCGGCAGCGCCAGTGCCAGCTCGCGCGCATACCAGTCGCGCGCCAAGGTCCAGCAGTCGGTAATGCCCCACACCCAGCAACGGCCGGTCAGCGGCGCCTGGTAGCCCTCAGGACGGCAACCGCCCCATTCCCCGGTGCGCGGGTTGATGATCCACCAAGGCAGGCCGGACGCCTCGCACGCCACGCGGTCCGCCGTGCTGGGGTCCGGTGGAGTGTGCGGGTGACTGTGAACCACCGCCATGATCTCCCCGCGGTCCTCGCAACTAGCCCAGTCGTCTGGCGACAGGATGAAGAACTCGTTGCCCTCCGCCAGGTTGGTACAAGGCACATACCGCTCCCGGCCCTTGATGATGACCACCAGGCCGCACGCCTCGCGGGGATCCTCCGCCTGCGCGTGAGCCAGCGCAGCAGCCTGTGCCGCCGCGCCGATCACACATACCCTCCAACGCCAGGGAACGATCCGAAGGGCAGTGATGCCAGATCACGCGGCCGCACCGTGTAGGCGTCCGATCCGGTGAAGGTGTAGGTGGATGACGTTGGCGTGATCGGGACGTAGAACGTGGCCTCAACGGTGGCCAAGTGATCGCGCTGAAGCGCCTTGTTCAGGTAGACCTGCGTGTTCACGATCGAGCTGACCTTCGTGCCTTTCAATGCGCCGGTGGCAGCTACGAGATCACCGACGCTGATGCCGCTCACGCTGCTCAGCGTGATCAATGGAGACAGGATCGAGGAGTAAGTGCCACTGCGCGTCACCGCAGAGCCGCGCAGCAGGAGGTTCTCGGTGATGCTGAGCGTGATGATGTTGCCGCTGATGGATGAGATGCGGGCGCCGGCAGGGATCAGGCTGCCGCTGACGGTCATGCCTGCAACCAACCCAGTGGCGCTACTGACGCTGAGCGTGGTGCCATCCTCAACGCCGGAGATGCCCACGCGCAGCGTGCCGGTCTTAGTGGTTGAGGTGCTGGCCGTCGCCGCCACCGACAGCGTGAGCGAACCGCTGCCCTTGGCCGCCACCGTCGCGTTGGATGGCAGGCCGTGACCTCGGATGGAGTCGCCTGTGGCAATTCGAGCCAGCTCCGTCGTGCTGAGGCTGCCCAGCGTGGTGCTGCCTGCCGTGACGGTGCCCGTCAGCTGCGCCGGGCCAAACCGCAGGTCACAGCTGTCGAGCGTCTTGCCGCACACGTCCACATCGAGCACGCTGCCCTTGACCACGCCGGTGCCCCAAGCGCCTGACGTCTTGGGGCCGTAGTAGAGGTTGTTGGTCAGGTCGTAGTAGAACTCACCGTCAGCGCCTAGGCCGGCCGACGGGGCGCCGTTGCCGGTGTGAATGGTCTTGTCTTCTGCGGTGAAGTAAGAGGCCCTGTTGTATCCGCATGTGCTGCCGTCCCGGTAGTTCCATTGGCAGACGTTGCTGATGCACAGCCGCTTAGGTGCTCGGACGCCTTGCAGGTCAAACGCTGCCGCCAGCTCAAACTCCACGGCATCGCGGGTCTCGCTGACTTTGCGGCTGATGTAGTAAACCTCCTCCGGGAACTCAGCCGTAGGGTCCGGCGTGCCGTAGGGGTTGGTGTTGCCGGGGAAGTTAGCGGCGTCGAGGTATCGGGCGAGGGTCCGCTTGCGAATTACCTTGGCCCCCAGCAGATCGTTGCCCGGTGTGATCGCGTTCACGGCCAGCAGGATGGCCGTCAGCGTGCCCAGCACGTTCGCCACCACCAGCTTCGGCTTGGGCAGCTGCCCGGTGCCGGTGTACTCAAAGCCCGTTGCTTCAACCGGAAACGCTGTGTAGGTGTTGCCAGCCCACACGATGTTGCCCCCATCAGTCTTGCCGTTTACGCCAGCGTGGAATCGATAGACATCGTTGGAGCCGTGCAACGCCGCAACCAGCCGAAGCTCAAACAGCTCGATGACCGAGCTGGGGGCAACAGCTTGAAGCTCGCGGACAATCTTTTGATCAGCCATCAGCCTGCCTCAGCCACCTGCCGAAAGGTGGCGGTGATGGTGTTGAGGTTGTAGGCATCTGCCGTGATCTGCCACTCATCGCAGACGTACTGCCCCGCAACTGCGCTCCACAGCGGCGGGGTCCAGGTGAACGACTCCACACCAGCACGAGCTTGCAGGAAGTTGCGAATGCCGGTGGTCTCGGTGTTGTCTCGCGCCTTAAAGGTCAGCTGCCAGGTCTTTAGGTCAGTGTTAAGGCCAAACCGCACCCGCTGCTCGTAGCCGTCACCGAACTGCACCTGCCGCACGCGCGGCTTGCTCACCTCAGTCGGCGGGTACTCAGGGACGTAGGAGAAGGTCGCCATGATCAGGCTGCCAGCAAGCCGCCAGGGCGCTTCTGGCGGATGAGTTCATTCTGCACGGCCTGAGACACTGCGCGACCAAGGGCTTCGGCTTGGCCTGGGTTGCCCGCCACCTGCGTGCCACCGGATGCGTCCACGTTCACTGTGACGCTAGTGCTACCACCGCCACCAGCAACACCGAGCTTGCCGTCGCGGCCGCGGCGCAGCGGGATGATCGCCTCGGGGCCGGCCTCGCCCATCAAGCCATTGCGCAGCGCGCCACCGCTGGCGAACTTGAACAGCGTGGGTTGGTCCACGATGCCGCCAGCGGCAAAGGGCTGGATGCCGTTGGCGAAGGTGCCGCCGTTGGCGAACAGACCGCCAGAGAACAGCTTGGTGCTTGACAGAGCGCCAGCACCGCTGAGGTTCTTGTTTGCAGTCGCCAGAGATCCGCCAGGGATCAAGCTCTGGATGAACTGCAGGATCGGCGCGATGATCAGCATCCGCGTCACCATCCGCGTCAGGTCGTTGATGATCGACAGCGCGAAGTCTTTGAAGCTGAACTTGCCAGTGGTGGTCAGGCTGACGATCGCATCTTCTAAACCCTTGAAAGCGTTCTGCGCCACGCTGCTGATGTTCTCGCTTAGCGTGCCAATGCCCTCTAGGTAGGAGCTGATGCCGTCGCGTGCGCCACGGATTGCACCTTGCTGAGCCTCTGCTGCGTCTGTGAACTCGAGCAGATCAATCGCAGCCTGCGCCGCCTGATCGCCAATCTCCTTTAGCCCCTGCTGGTATTCCTTATCAGCTAGCGCGACGTTGCCCTCTGAGATTTTGTTGATCAGATCCTCAAATGGCTTGATGTCGATCTGACCGCCAGCCTCGTTGATCTCGAGCGCCAGCTCCACTACGTCGCGGGTGAGCTTGTCCACCAGCCGGTTGTTGTCGGTGATCGCCGCATTTCGCCGCAGCGCCAGCTCATCGAACTCATTGGCGCCCACGCCGGCATAGGCAGCATTGAGATCCTCCAAGCTCTCTCGCAGCTGCTGCTGGAGGCCCAGCGCCTTCTGGCCCAAATCACGCCGGCGCTCCTCAAGTCGCGCCTGTTCAGCAGCTGCGCGCTTGGCCTCAGCTGCTGCACGCTTGGCTGCGGCTTCTGCTTCCTTGTCTGCGGCTGATGTGTCCAGACCTAGGCCGCGGCCGCTTGTGCGGCGGCCGGTGCCGGGGGAGGGGGCAGAGCCAAATGCCAGTTTGTTCAGATCTTTAATGGCCTGTTGCGCTTCTGCGATGCCGCTGCTCACGCGGCTGGTAATGGTCTGCCATGCACCACCAAAATCACCAGACAAAGCCTGTCCGGCAGCCTGCACCGCCGCCACTACGTTCTTGATCAGCACATCCACCGCCTTGACCACGGTGTAAATCGCCACGGCAATGCCGCGAATTACGCCCTCAATCACCTTGAACAGCGCCGTCCAATCCTGATCGGTGTCGAACAGATCGCCAAACACCTCAAGGATCGACTGCAGCGCCGGCAGCAGCGCATCGGTCAGCTCCATGCCGAAGCCCTGCGTCTTGATGCCCAGCTCCGTGATCGTGTCGTTGAACAGATCAGAGCGCGCAGCAAAGTCATCGCTCACCTTGTAGGTGAACTGCTCCATGCTGTCTGCGCCTTCGTTCAGCAGCGGGATCAGATCAGCGCCAGCCTTGCCGAACAGCGCCACGGCAGCCGCGGCCTTCTGCGCGCCGTCTGGCATGTCCGCAAAGCGATCCGCGATCTGAGCGAGCACCTTGTCAGTCGGTGCCACCTTCCCGTTGGCATCTTTGACGCTAATTCCAAGCGCAGCAAACTGACGCGCCAGAGCGTCGTTGCCCTCGGCGGCCCGGACCAGGTTGATGTTGAGCTTGGTCAGGCCCTTGCCGAGCGTGGCCATGTCCACGTCAGCCAGCTTGGCTGCATTGCCGATGCCGATCAGTGCCGAAGCTGCCACGCCGGTCTTGGCCTGCAGATTGAACAGTTCATCGCCTGCATCAATCGAGCCCTTCACGATCGCGCTCAGGCCGCCCACTATCGCGCTGCCAGCGATCGCAGCACCGAAGCCGGCCACTGCACCCTTTAGGGATCCAAAGCGGTCTGCAGCATTCTTGACCTGCCCCTGCAGGCCCTGCATCGAGTTGCCAAGCCGGCGGATGTTGTTCTCGCCCTGAACGTCCGCCTTGATGCGGAGCAGCGCATCCATGTTCATCGCCATCTCAGCTGCTCCTGTCGTTGATGGTCAGTAACGCCGCCGCCTCCATCACCTGCAGATCCTCCAGCAGCGCGCGCGGGTCTTCCACTTCGTACAGTCTAAGGAGCCATGCCACGGCCTGATAATCGAGGCCGAGCACGCCGTTCATCGTGGTGCGCCACTGCGTCTGCAGGCGCAGGAACATCTCAACCACTGGCCAGTTCTCCTCAAACACCTCGAAGTGATCAGGCGGCCGCTCTGGCAGCACAAAGCCAAAGATCGCTGCGTCTGCCTCCGTTTCATCCTTCACGCCGCCGCTGGCCCAATGCTCGGCGGCCTCGATCAGTTTTTTCTCTTGGCTCCTTTGATGCTGTCGATGTAGGACTTGAGCACTGCCACAGCAAGGAAGGGCACCTCAAGCAATCGCTCCAGTGCTTGCTGGCTGTAGGGGATCGCCTTACCGTCGTCGCCGGTCACGCCAGACCAGCCGACCAGGACATCAGCCGCAATCTCAGTAATGCGGTTCAGATCGCCCAGATCCTCCAGTCGCTGCAACTCAGCCACCATCGGGCCGACCTTGCTCTGCGGCAGCCGCTTGAACTCAGCGTCAAACGTCTGCCGATCAAACCGGCCACCGTCGATGGGAATCTCGACAGTGACCGGCCAGATGTAGGAATCGCTCTGAGAAAGAACGAAAGGCATCAAAACACCTCGATGGAGAACTCGTCGTCGCCGGTACCATTATTAGACGGGAGCGCGACGAACGGCACCGTGCATTGGGTGATGCTGTTGGCCTCGACGTAGTTGATGGTGGTGATGTTGGCCCGTGGCACGGTCACCTTCACACGGTTGCCGGCAGTTGTGCCATGCGTCACGGTGCAGTTGCCAGTGGCGGAGGTGGTGGCAGCCGTGAAGTAGTCCTTAGTGGCCATCAGCACGGCATCGAACTGAGCGGTGCCGGTAGTGTTGCGGTTGGTCAGCAGCACCTCTTTGGTGTTGCCAACCAGCTCGCGGTACACCATGTCCATGCCTACCTGCAGCTCTAGGCTTTGCAGCTCAGCGGCGTAGCTGTGGAACTGGAAGCCGGTGGAGTTGGTGTTATTGAACACCAGCGGTGACTGGAAGCCGCTGTAGCTGGTGCCAATGCTCGAGAAGGCAACATCAACCGGCGACTGGTAGATGCCCATCAGCTCGAACTGGTAGACGGGGATCTGCCCCACCGCCATGCTGAGGCTCACGGTGCCGCGGCAGCCGATGACCTTGTGGGTAACGCCGTCGATGTTGACGTAGATGGTGCAGGAGTTGAACGACTCCGACACAGGCGCATAGGTGACCTTAGTGCTGGCAGTGACCGTCTCGGACATACCGCAAGCCTTCAGGATCGGGCCGTACTTGGGCACAGTGCCAGCAGCGCCAGCGCCGGCCATCTCCACCTCAAAAGTGATACGGCTGCGGACGTTGGCGATCAGGATGTCGCTGGCGCCAAAGTAGGGGCGCACTAGGTCGCGGTTGACCTGCTCGGCGTCGATCGGCTGGATCTCTAGGTTGCGCACCAAGATGGCGTTATTAGCGCCAGTGGGCGTGGGGTCCGTGCCGTAGGTGGTCTCAGTTTTAGCGAGGATCGCTCGCTTGTTGTAAAGGAGTGGCATGGCCGGGTTACCTCAAGACTCGGGGGAGGGTGCAGGGGCAGGCTCAGAAGCCTTGGGCGGTTCGGCCTCTAGCTCCGCTTGCGTAGGTTGAGGCTCCGTGCGGGAACCTTCCACCAGCGCGCGCTTGCCAGATTTTGGGTCGACGGTGTAGGTGCCGCCTTTGCCGTGGTTTGCGTCCACCATGCTAAGCCTCACGCCAGAGAGAGGTCCGCAGCCTGCGTGCGGTAACGGATGGAGTAGTCCATCATCACCACACCCGCCGGCTGGTCTGCTTCCATGTTATCGAAGGTCACTGTCAACGGGACAATCTCCACTACTAGGCCGGTCAGTGTTGCGCTGCTGAGCAGCTTCTTGTGGACATCTTCAACGATCGGATCGGCCAGCTGATCAGGCACAGCACCACGCACAATCACCGCGATCCGCACTGTGAGCTGCCAATCGAGCTTGGGCACCACGCTGTTGTCTGCCGTGTCCGTAAGCGGCTCGACCACAATCGCAGGCGATTCGCCGCGGGCGATCGGTTCCACCCTGCTGCGGTAAATCCGCGTGCCCACCTGCGTGGTGCCTGTGAGCGCCGTGCGCACAGCGGCCAGGATTGTCTCGCGGCGTGTCGTCATACCTTTTGCAATCCGATCTCAACAAACGCGCCATCATCCAGCTGGCGGGTCTCGCGCACCTGGTAGTTCACGCCGGCCACTGTGATCGCGTCGCCGTATTTCAAACCGCCAAAATCGGCAAAGCGTGCTGTCAGCGTGTAGTCGGTGCTCAGCACCATCTCGCCAGCCAGTACCTGCGTCGGCATGTCGAGGATGCCCAACGCTGAAACAGCGCCAGCGGTGCAGCTGACGCCGAAATCATCCAGGAACACAGCAAGGTCTTCAGTCAGCGCCATCGGCAGCCTCCGCCTTGGGCTTGCGGGTTGCCTTGGGCTTGGGCTCCTCAGCCGGGGCCTCAGTTGCCTTGCCCATGCGAATCAGCACGCCAGCCACGTCGTCCGCCAGGTCGTAGACCTTGCCGGCCTCCAGAGGCTCGCCTGCGGCGATCACATTGCGGGTTGCCAGGATCTTCATCAGACAAAAAAGGGGCCGGTTGCCCGGCCCCGGCTCCTATCAGGCGGTGGTCACGTCAAGGATGGCAGCGAAGCTCTCGGGGTGCCGCACAGCCACGTCGTAGGTGATGATCCCGCGAACCGAGGTCAGAGCCTTGGAGAAGTCGTCGGAATCTTCGCCCACGGTGATCTCGAGGCCGTTGCCCCAGAAGCCAACCATGGCCTGGCTGAAATCACCCATCAGCACAGCAGAGCAAACGCCGCTGCTGGTGCCCTTGGTCAGGTTGCTGGGAACCTGGTTGGTGACACCGATCGGGTAGCCGTTGATCTCGGAACCGGCAGGGCCGCGGCCGAGGGTGTTGCCGATCTGGTTCACCAGGAAAGGGCCGTCGCTGGAGGTGGACCCACCAGCACGCAGCTTCTTCAGGGCGCCCATCACCTTGGCGTTGGTGACATAAGACACGGCATCGCGGTTCACGGCGCCGTTGTCGATCATCACCTCGGTCTCAAGGTCCACCAGCTTCTCAAGCGTGATGGCGCCACCGTTGGTGCCCATCGCCACGGAGCCGATGCCGGAGGTCTGCATGATGCCGGTGGGCTGGCCGCTGGAGCCAGAACCGTTCAGGATGCCAAGATCGACAGCCAGGTTCAGGCCATCGGTCAGGTCACGGCGCACCAGCTCCTCGATGCCAGGGGTGCCCTGCAGCAGGGTCTGGCGGGAGTACTTGGACAGGGCTGCCAAGTTCTTGGGGGCCAAGGTCACCTGGTCGAAGGTGGACTCCGACTGAGTGATCGCGGTGGTCTGGGTGCTCAGGTAGTAGGTGTTAGCCACACCGGAGCGACGGGGCACAGCCACGTTGCCGACCAGGCCGGGCATGGTGCGCACGCCGAGGCTCAGCATCAGGGAGCCGTTGCGCAGCGCCTCGATGAAATCATCGGCCAGCAGGTCGGTGGCCACCAGGTTGCCGCCGGTGGTGGGGCCGGAGGTCACATAGGTGGCGCGTTTTGCCAGAGCAGCAAAAGGCACGAAGAAGGAGCGCTCGGCGGTCTTGCTGATGCCGGACTTCTCCACCTCGCGGGACAGCTCGCGGACCAGGCCGGCCTCGCGGCTCGACCAGTCGCCGGTCAGAGCGGCGCGGATGCCAGCGGTGATGCTGTAGCCGGCGCGCTCTTCAGATGCCATCTCCACAGGGGCGACGGTATCGACAGGCTTGCTGCCAATCTTTTCGAGCACAGCAGCGCGAGCCTCATCGAGGCTGCGGCCACCCTCAATCAGCTGGCGGCCGAGATCAGCCATGCCGTGCTTCTCAGTCAGAGCAGTGATGCCGGAGATACGGGCGCGCTCAGCTTTGGCAGCCTCTTGAGCCGCTTCAGCCCGCACCGCCGAGATGTCGGGGGTGTTTTCCATCGGAACCTCAGGTTCTGTTTCGGGGGTTGGTGATGCGGCGGAGGCCGCAGGATCGATCTCTAGAGACCGACCCACACCCACAGTGGGGTCTGCAGGTATGCTAACCACGCTGATCTCGTAGGGAGCCCAGCTGGTAGCGATGAAGTCGCCGCTGCCGCGTTGCTCCATTTCGTTGATCGCGTAGCCAAAGGATACGTTCCGGAGAACGCCATCCTTCACATCAGCCAGCACTTCCTGCGCAAACGCGTTGCGGCTGAACTTCACCGTGGCATAGCCACGCTTTGCCTTGCCGTCGATCCACGCCCGCTCCACCACGCCGATCACCTTGTTGGGGTCGTGGTTGAACAGCAGCGGCGCCGAATCGTTGAGGCGGGTCAGATCGGCGCTGCGCTCATCATGAGCCAGCACCTCATTCCCAAAGTAACGGGCGACGGGATACTCACTAGAGAAGGGGAACTCGATCGAACGCTCGTCTTCGCTAACCGTGAAGTCAGCTACCTCGGCGCGCTTCAATAGCTGCCCTTCAAGATCACGCGATAGGTCCATCGGTGTCCTCGATGTCATCCTGTTCATTATCGGGTGTCTCAGGCTCAGTCACCGCTACGGGCTCCGGCTGCTCAGGCTCCGGCTCCTCCATCGGCTCCGGGTTGGTGTCGAAATAAAGCTCCAGCTCCTCGGCACGATCCACCTCGGCCTTGCGCGCCAGCAGCAGCTCCTCTAGGTCGCCGCCTTGCTCAGCCACCACGTCCGCCTGCGTCTTAAACCCGCAGCGCACGGCCTCCTTGTACGCCTGCACTTCCTTGGCGGGATCCACCCATGACCAGCCGCGCGGCATCCACCGCACACGCCGGTAGCGATCAGGATCGGTCTCGTAGGCCGGCAGGTTCAGCGCACCGCTCAGCACCGCCATCTCCAGCCATGCCTCGAACACCGGCCGGTGGAAGTTCTCCACCATGAAGTGCTGCAGCGCCTTCCAGTTCTCACGATCCTCCAGCAAGCTCAGCCGGCTGCTGCTGTAGTTGGTCTGGCTGAAGTCACGGCTCACCGTCTCGTAGCTGCAACCAAGGCCGGCAGCCATTGCGCGCAGCATTGCCCGCAGAAACGGCTCCAGCTGCCCATCCGGTGCATCGAGCTGCGGCACCGTCACGCTCTCGCCAGGCGCCAGATACTTGAAGACGCCGGGCTCGAAGTTGCTCACCCGTTCGTTGTCGTACACCTCATCGCCCAGCAGCTCGCCCTCAGGGCTGGTGATGAAGCCCATCAGCGAACTGGCCGCACGGGCGCGCACCACCTCGGCCTGCTCATAGCCCTGCAACATGTGCAGCCGCTGGATCGCGCTGGACAGCCAGGGCACGCCGCGGGTCTGGCCGGGCCGGTCCTGCACATACAGGTGCAGCACCTCATCAGCAGGCACCAGCCGGTGCCGTGCTGTGGTGCTCGGTCCGAACGTCGAGTCGCCGGGGTGCTTTGTCAGAAACGCATACTGCACCGGCCGGCCCCAGCGGTTCAGCTCGACGCCCATGCGCCACTCATTGCCCTCGATCGTGCTGCCGCCTGTGTAGTTGTCGTCGAGCAGGTCGCTCTCGATGATCTCCAGCGCGAATGGCACCTTGCTGCCGCCGAACGGCTGCCGCACCATCCGCACGAACACCTCTCCCGACTCGGCCACCGCACCGATCAGCAGGCGCTCGATGTCCTGGAAGCTCAGCCGGCCTGCCGTGTGGCAGGTGCCCTTGCGTCCCCAGTCAGACCAGGCCAGCTCAATCGCATCGTTCACCGCCGTGTCCAGCCGGCCTCCGCCGCGTTGCATCCGCACCTGCGCCTGCATCCTGATGCCGGTGCCGATCACGTTGTTGCGCACCGCACGGATCGCTTGCCGTGCATAGTCGTTGTCACGCACCAGCTGGCGCGAGCGGTTGCGCAGCCGGGGCAGGCTGCCCTTAATCTCAGCGTCTGCGCTAGTGCCGCCCGTCACCCAGTCGCTGGTCAGCCGACTGACGCGCGCGCCCTCATACATCCGGCGCCGTGGCACTGCTACCGGCTGGCTCGGGCTGCGACGGAACAGCTCGCGGATTGCGCTACGAACGCCCATCAGAATCTCACGAACAGGTTATGCGGGTTGCCAAGCCCGTTAGCGTGCAGCTGGGCTGCCTGCTCACGCTTGACCGCTGCCTTAAGACTAGATTCAAGCGCAAGCAGGTCGGCCATCTCCATCTTCTTCAGCCGCCGGCTGCCGATGCTGTACTCAGCCACAGCGCCGCCGCTGATCATTGCGCGGATCGCAGCCTGCACTGCGTCCAGATCCTTCTGCGACTGCGTGCGGTTATCAAGCGCCGCCGGCGTCCCCGCGTAGGCCAGGTTGGCGTCGATCTCGAACTGGCCTGAGCCGATCGTGATCGCCTCGCTGCCCTTCGTCGCTACAGCCTGCCAGTAGCCCGTGTCATCCGCATGGAAGCCCTCGGTCGTCGTGGCTGACAGCGTGAACTGCCACCCGGTTCCATACGCCGTGCCCACAGCCGTAGCGCCGTGGTTGTTCCGGTTGAACCGGAAGTAGTAGGTCAGCGTCCAGTCAGCACTGGTGATCGCATTGCCCAGCTGGTCGGCGCTCGCGTTCGTCCGCCACTTGACGGTATCGCCCTCGGTGATCCTCGCAGGAAAGTTCACGGCCTCACCAGCTATTGACGAACGCCGACGCCGCGGCTCCTCCCGATCTTAGGCGCGGCTTTGCAGGCTTCACATCCCCATCCTGAAGGCGCTTCTCCAGCTGATCCCAGATCGTTCTTCGGTCGTACCGCTGATACATCCGATTTAACGCCGCATACGCATAGACCAGGCAATCCAGCGCCTCGTTCCGTGCGCTTGGTTTCTTCACCCATTCCCTCACGGGGAATCCCTTCACATAACGCAGCGCTTGCTTCTCAGCCGTCAGCTGCTCGAAATATTCCTCACCCGTCTGCGCGTGGAAGTGCAAATACCCTCCGCCGGGTTCGTTGTGCTTCAGCCTCCCGAACAGCGTCGTCTTCACCGTGTCGCCACCCACCGGGAACACCAGCGCGCCGCGCTTCAGCGTCTGCCCCTTCGCGTTGATGTCCACCTTTGTCGGCTTGCCGATCGGTGGCTTGCCCCGTTGGCTCTGGCCCTTGATCGCAATCACGCCCACGCTTTGCCGCTCACGCGCGTACTGGTAAACCTCAGCCGTTGCGTGACCGCCGGAGTCCACCGCCACCACGTCCGCCCGCAGCTTGCCGCCGCTCGCGTGCTCCCACTCGTGCAGCACCAGCAGGTCCAGCTGCTTCCATACCTCCGGTTTGCACGGGTCGCCCGCGATCTCCTGGTGGTCGATCAGCCAGCCCTCCTCCTCTCGGCCCCAAGCCCACACGCTCACCGCCAGGCGATCACCAGCAGATCCGCCACCACCCTGCACGTCCACGCCGATCGTCACCGCCAGCGCGCCATCCGGCAGCCGGCCCGCCGGGTACGCCTCGCACCGCTCCAGCAGCGCGCTAGCGCTCACCTTGCTGGCGAAATCCTCCTCCCATGTCTCCGCCAGGCGCGTGTTCACGAACGACTTCAGCATCGGCGCGTCCGACTTCGCCCGCAGGAAGTCGTCCACCATGTCCGCCCAGCTCAGCCAACCCAACGGGCTGTAGAGCCCGCTCAGCTGGAAGCCAGCTGTCTTGCCGTCGCTCGGTGCCGTCGCACGCCACTCGCCCTGCCGCAGCATCGCCGGCTTGTGGATCTCAGCGAACCGTTCACCGCAGTGCTCGCACTCATACACCGCCGTGGCCGGGTCGTTGTTCTCCCACTTCAGCTGCGGCCACTTCAGCCATTGCATCGCACCACAGCTCGGGCACGGCACAAAAAACCGCCGCTGATCGCTGCGCTCAAACTCCGCCTCGATCCGGCTGAAGTCCTTCACGGTCGGCGTGCTGGTGAGCAGGATCTTCCGCCGCGCGAACGTCGTCGCACGCTTCTCCGCCAGGCTCACCGGGTCGCCCTCTCCGTCCACATCCAGCGGGAAAGCGTCCACCTCATCGCAGAAGATGTAGCGGCACGGTGTTGAGCGCAGGCCGGTGGCCGAGTTGGCCCCAGTCAGCAGCATCATCCCGCCGGGGAACTCCTTCGAGAACATCGTGTTGCCTGAGTCCCGGCTGCGGCTCGGTGCGATCTTCTCCGCCAGCACCGGCGTCTCCGTCACCAGCGACTCCAGCCGCTGCTTGCTCAGCCTCTTCGCCATCTCCACCGTGGGCTGCACCAGCAGCATCGGCCCCGGCGCGTGCGCGATCACATAGCCCAGCCAGTTGCTGCCGCTCTCCGTCTTGCCGGTCTGCGCCGCAAACATCATCACCACCCGCTGCACGTTGCTGGTCGTGCTCAGGCAATCCATCGGCTCGCGCAGGTACGGCGTCCGGTTAGTGCGCCACGGCCCCGGCTCCGCCGATGCCTTGCTGCTCAGCCGCCGGTGCTTATCCGCCCACTCGCTCACCGTCAGCGGCTGCTCAGGCCGCAGGCCCTCCATGAACGCCGTGCGCCACACGCTCATCGCTCCACCTCCACCAGCGACAGCAACGCATCGCGGTGTTCATCGCTCAGCAGCTGGTGGATCACTGCCGGATCCGTCTCACCTGCCAGCTGGTGGCTTAGCCGGTCCGCCAGGTTGCTCAGCGCCTCGCGAATGCTGCGCCCCACCTGAAACGCCTCCTTCTTCACCTCATCCGCCGGCACCAGCTCGCGCCGCTGCTGCGCAACTTGCAGCTTGCTCAGCTCCGCCTGGTAGTGCTCGCGTCTCGCGCGACTCTCATTGAGATCGGGGATCGCATCATCCGGCAGCGCCTCGATCCGCTGCCGCAACTCCCGCGGTGTCCGCGGTGCCGGCTCCTCGATCGGATCCGCCTGGCTCACCTTCGCGTTGTGCGTCGCCTTGGTGTTCCTGTTCCACAGCTCCAGCGCCAGATCGCGATCCAGCCATCGCTTGCCATCCTTCTCCACCACGGCCGCAGCGATGCGCGTCTTGGTCGCCGCCGTAACGGTTCCCTTAGCGCAGCCTTTCAGCGCAGCGAACTCGCTAAACGTGACCAGCACTAGGTTTGTGCGCTCTTAGCGTTCAATAAAATCATAGTGAACTATTGAACTATCAAACGGCTGGGGCGGTCTATGCCCGCTTGTCTCACTCTGAGTCCCGTTTGAGACCGCTTTTTGCTGACGCTAGAGAAATGCCGCGCGCGCGAATTACCCACGGCCAATAGCCCCGGAAGGACCCGCAGCGGCCTCAGCGTGCCCCTGCAACGGCCTTCTCGAGGCTGCTGCGCAGGTAGACGCCGAAGCGTCGCTGAGCGGTCTTCTGGCCGATCTCAGCCATGGGTAGGAGCTGCTTGTAGGTGCCGGGGTTGGCGGTGGCGATGAAGTAGGGGAATAGCTGCTCGCGTGAGCGGCGATAAATGCCAGGGGGCAGGTTGGGGTTGTTGCGTGGCTGGCCAACAAAGAAGCCACCGCGTGCTTTGCCGCTTAGCCCCTTTTGGATGCGCTTGATGGTGCTGAGGCTGACGTTGCCTGAGCCATCCAGCTTGACGAGTGAGGTGGGCACCAGCTGTGCAGTGGCGGGGATGGTGCGGGTGCCGACGATCTCAGCGAGGAACTTCTTCTCGAAGCCCTTCTGCCGACGCTCACCGCCTTGGATGCCATAGCGCAGGTAACGGGCACGATCACGGCCTTGCTGTGCGTTGGCGTAGACGATGGCCTCAAGCTCGCGCTTGTTGGTCTTTTGCACCAGGAAGGCGGATTGTGTGAAGCGGTTGGGCTTGTCGAAGTACTGACGAGTTGCGCCGTTAAGTGCGGTGCGTGTGTCGAAGGCTGTGGCGTTGAGCGCCTGGGATACGGCGAAGGGGAGCTGCTTGGTCATCTGGTCAGTCCACCGGATGGCCTTGGGCAGCTCTGAGCGGATGTCGAGGGTGAGGGTCGCCATGGGCCAAGGGTAGGCAGAGCCGGAGGCGGGGCGATCGAAATCGGGTAAATCGCTCCTGTCAACCTCCCAACCTCGCCAACGTTGCCCCTATAGCTCCTTTTTTCCCCCTCTCTCCCTTTTCTCCTTTATTTATTACTAAGGTTAGAAGGTTAGTAAAGATAGTAAAAGGGCTGCAGGGCAACGGTTTTCGGCCTGCCAACCTCATTCTCGAGGTTGGACAAACACCCATTTGTTCCGACCTTCCAACCAACTGCGCCGCTTTTCGTATCCCAGCTCTCTCATGATGGACGCAACCTGCATCTGGTCCGCGCGGCCCTGTCGCTCGACCGGTTTGGAGATCGCTTCGCTCAGTAGCAGCTCGCTGGTGATGGGTCTACCGATGTTGCGCGGCGTGGCCAGCCACTCTTGGATCGCGGCCTTCCATGGGCTGTCGACGAGGTAGGACTCGTTTTCGTGATCGACTTGTGCGCTGTGCTCGCGTGATAGGTGGTTGGGTTCACCTGCGCGGTATGCGGCGACCGCTGCGCTCCAAATGGCGTCGCGCTCGAGCAGCAGGCCATCCACGGGGATGTGTGGCGCTGCTGTGACGGGAATCACCCAGAAACGGCGGTTACCGGTGTCGTCGACCAGGAAGCCGGTGTCGCGGTTGGTGGAGCCGACGATGATTGAGCGGCGCGGGTATGCCTCCGTTGTGCGTTGGTACGGGGCACGGAACATGTCCGTCTGCTGCGTGAGGAATGCCTTCACCTGGCCGGCGTGCTTGCGGCCGGTGATGTGATCTAGCTCAGCCCATTCCATGAGCCAGGAGCGGTGCAGCACCATCAGGTCGTCCTTGGAGCCGATGTCACGTAGGGCATCGCTGAACCAGAGGCCGCCGAGGTTGCGCCAGAAGGTGGACTTACCGCAGCCCTGAAGGCCCATGAGCACACAGGCTGAGTCGTGCTTGCAGCCGGGCTCAAAGATGCGGCGCACAGCGGCCACGAGCGTGGCCTTGAGCATGGCGTCGTAGAGGGTGCCGGGGGTGTCACCAGGCCGCAGGTAGGCGGAAGCAAGGTGGTCGATTTGAATCGGTGGGATGTGATCGGCTACGTGCTCGAGGTATTCGCGGACGGGATCGTATGGGTTCTCAAGTGCGACGACGTGGACGGCATCAGCTGCAAGGTCTTTTGTGACCTTGACGCCTTGCTGTGAAAGGGCGAGGTAAAAGTGCTCGATGTGCTCAAGGGGCTGCTGATCCAGCTCGATGGTTTTGGTGAAGAGGTTCCAGCGGAGGCGGTCGGCCATCTGCTGGCGTAGGAGCACGAGGAGCTCATTGGATTCGAGCTTCAGGAGTTTGCCGTTATGGGTTGGCGTATGGTTTGGTGCCCCGTCTGGTGCATGGACGGATGGCCGCGCGGCTGGAGACGTGCGGCTTTTCTGATGGCCGGCTAGGTGGGCGAGGGTGCCAAGGGAGACGCCACCAGCTGCGGCTGAGAAGGTGCGCCATTTGGCTTCGCAGGCGCCGGGTTCGAACTTTCCGGAAATTCCGGACCATTGGATCCAATCGGCGAGCAATGCGTCGTCAACGCTGTGGAGTGCCATGCCAACGCGTAGCCATGCGTCGTAGTCATCTGCGTCAGCTGCTGGCACTGATGCGAGGTAGGTGCGTGCGCGTTGGATGTCGGTATCTGGCAGCTGCAGGAGCGGTGCGGGTGCAGGCTTCTGGCGCTGCATCTGCTGCAGCAGTAGGGATGGGGCATCTGCGATGGCGAGATCACCGGGTGCGCGATCTTTCAGCCAGCGGTAGGCGCCCGTCATCGGGTGAGCACCGGCTACAACGGATTGGCAACCAGCCCATCGCAGCTCGAGCTGTTCGCCTTTGACGCTGCTGCGCAGCTTGGTGGTCTTGATGGTGGCCCAGAAAGGTTCAGGGACTTGGTAGATGATCTGCACGCGGCCATCACGGCCGGATGTGACTGCCCAGGATTTCGGTAGGTCGCGGAGTGGTGCGCCGATCTGCTCGAGCACTTCAGAGGCACCGAGGCCATCGTGATCGACGAATAGCAGGCCACCGGATTGCGGGCCAGCGATGACGCCGATTGCTACGGCACGGCCGGACTGGATCTCAACGGTGAGGTCGCTGCGGCTGATCGGGTGCTTTTGCCATTCGGGCTGATAGGGGCGCTTGTCGTTGCCTACGGCTACCAGCGCCCAATGGTCAGGGATATTGGCGAGTTGCTCGAGGAGGTCGGCTACCACATGGACGGTGAGAGGCCGGCAAAGTGTGGCAGATAGGTTGGCAGGTTGCCAGTTATCTCAGGAGATCGTTTGCGTCTTGGATTGAGCGGGCGATTCCCGCGATGCCACCGGCGCCGCTAACGGCCGCCATCCATGCGTGCTGCTCTGGCCGGATGCGCCCGGTTGGCGTCTTGACTTCGATGCTGGTGAACACCGCCAGCTGACTGCCAACCATGCCGGGTGTGATGGTGATGATGCGCCAGCCGATCAGGTCTGCGGAGCCGCGTGCGAGACCGAATTGCACAGGCCGGCCGGTGCGTGGATCGGGCAGCTGGCCGACTTGGTTGCGAAAGAGGCGCAGATCGGATCGTGTGCCGAGTGCTAGGCGGATTTGCTGTTGAAGGGTGGTTTCAGCGTTTGCCACGCGCCTGATGGATCCGATACGCCCAGCCAGGAGAGTAACCGCGTTCTTTAGCTAGGGCGAGGAGTTGGGGCAGTGTGCGGGCCTGGCCGCGTCGACTTCTGAGCGAGCCAGACGGCCAAGGCGTCAACATGCTCAGCTCGGCTACATGGCTGAATTGATCATTTAAAAGCAGGTGTGCACTGCCGAAAACTATTGAACGGATCGTGTACGGGCCGACGTGTTGTCCGTACAGCGGCTCCTCTTTGTACCCGACCTTCATCCCGACTTTGAACTGCTCAGCCTCGCGTTTGAGCTCCTGCAGCTCACCCTCTCGCTGCTCGATCTTCCGCTTGGATGGCGCACACTGCGCACCACACACCGGGCACTGTGGCGCCGGCTTGAACGCCGCGTAGCACTCAGGACATGTGCGCACCGATGGCGCTGGCGTGCCGCGGCCACCACGCACGATGCCTTCGGCTAGCGACCATTCGCGCGGATCATCGGGGAACCCATGGCGGGTGACATTGCCAACGTGATCGAGGATCAGGGCTGCATCCTTCCCAGGCGCCGGGCGCAGCACGCGACCCACCTGCTGCAGATAGAGGCCGAGCGATTGCGTGGGCCTGAGCAGGATGGCGCAGCTAGCGGCTGGCACATCGAAGCCCTCGGAGACCACATCCACGGTCACGAGCACACGAACGACGCCGGCTGCATACTGCGCCACCACCTGATCGCGGGCGCCAGTGCCACCCAACAGCAGTGCTGCGCTGATCCCAGCTGTCTTAAATGCGTCGCACACTGAGACTGCATGGGCGACATTGCAGCAGAACGCGATGGCCTGCTGCCCATCGGCCAGGCGCTGATAGTGCGCGATGGCGTCACCCGTGACTGTGGGCCGATCCATGGCAGCTGCTGCCTGATCATTGGCGTAGTCGCCAGCACGGCGCCGGATGCCTGATAGGTCGGCAACGACTGGCGGCGCGTAGATCCGTGCGGCAGATAGGAATCCCCAGAACACCAGATCAGCAACACTGGGACCCATCACTAGTTGATCAAATGCCTCGCTTAGGCCGCGGCCATCGAGTCGGCATGGTGTGGCTGTGACTCCCAGCCGATAAGCATCAGACCAGTGCTCGAGGATCTGACGCCAGCTGCCTGCTGCTGCGTGGTGCGCTTCATCGACGATCACGAGCGATGGCTGCCATGCCATGCGCGACAGCCGCCGCACGAGCGTTTGCACAGATGCGATCTGCACCGCGTGATCGGATGCGGGATGGCCCGCGGCGATGATGCCGTGATCCAGTCCGGCCCATGCGAGCTTGCTGGCGGTCTGATGGATCAGTTCACGGCGATGCACCAGGATCAGCACCTGCCGCCCGCGCGCTGCAGCTTGCGCGGCGATGGTGGCGAGGATGATTGTTTTGCCCCCACCCGTGGGCAGGCATAGCAGCGGTGCCTTGGCGCCCTGCTGCATGGCAAAGCGCAGATCGCTGATTGCTTGTTGCTGGTAATCACGCAGATTCATAGCGGCAGCTCCAGCTGGGTGCCTTCTGCGGGCGCACCATGCATGGCGATCTGGGCCATGGTCAGCGCGCGGCGTTGCCTGTCATATGCAGGCCGTGCATAACCGAGCTGATAGAGGTGCAAATCGTTCTGCAGCAATGCCACGGCTACTGCACGCCACGATGGCGCACGGCCGGATGCTGCCACCTTGGCCGGAACTTCATCCGGGATCTCGTGCGAATAACAACGGGCTTGCCACGTTCGCACGTATTCCGAGACTCGCTCTGTAGCGCACCTCCCAGGATTGAATGGCTCTGTCTGCTTGGCGGTTCGCCAGAATCCGTTGCTCATCGGTCAATAGCCCCCAGGCTTGTCGTGTGATGTCTTCAGGGCATCGCAAGGCAAAAGCACAGGCTGCGTGCCCAATCCATGCCTTGCGGTTCAGGTTGTAGTCAGTCAGTGCATTGATGCAGCTGTTGGGCCACTCCACGGTGACCCGTTGCATATAGCGCCCGTAGAGGCGGTGATTGCCGGTGAAGATCACGGCCCGTTGCAGGAAGAGGCGGCGATTAGCCACCTCGCCCCACATGTTGAAACCGATCTCTTCCCAGGTATCAATGGGCAACCAGATCCTCTTCAGCTTCACGCTCGAGATCCTCCGTCACGTTGTCGATTTGCTCAACGTCCCATGCCTTGCTGAAATCTTTACCAAGGAACAGGGATGCAAGGCCGGTCACCTGCTTAAGGCGCAGCAGCTCATCAGGGCTCATGCCGATGTGATTGCAGATCCATGCGTCGCCTTTGCCCATTTCGATCAGCTCGGCAACGATCACGCTCATCAGCTCGATGTTGTGCGAACCACGAGCGCGGTTGTGACGGATGGTTGATGCCATCCGGTCGTGCAGCTCTTTGCGGAGCACAACCACAGGCAAGCGGCCACCTTCACGTTCGCGGATGCGCTGGCTGTTCTTCAGCGTCAGGTATCGGTGGAAACCGTCAACAACCACATATAGGTCACGTTCGGCATCATGCACGACAACGACAGGCTGTGTGTAGCCATCTTCCCAAATTGATGTTTCGAGTAGTGCCATTTCAGGCGGCGCCACAGAGTTGGGGTTGTAATCGTTGGCGGTAACTTTCTCGATAGGAATACTGCGGACAGAGTAGACCGGGGATCGCCAAGGGTAAGAGTCGTTCTCATCGTGGAGTTCGTCGCCTTTTAGTGGTGGATTGAAAACACAGATCAGCGTTGTGGGCTCTAAAGCTTCAAACGTATGAGCATCGTGCTTGTCGAGCACGTAGGTCACATCAGGTCCAACCGCAATGATTTCTTGCGTTGCTTCATTGATCAGCAGACCTTTCCCGCTAACGCAGTAGCAGGTCTCGAGGTGGTGCTGGTAATGCCAACGATGCGGCTTGCCGGGGTGGATGACGGTTTTGGTCATGCTGTAGCCCATGCCGTCGGTTTCAACGACTAGCCGATGGCTAGTGAAACCACCGCGCGGGCATTGCACAACGCGGTCATCAGGGAGCTGAGCGGCGTTCAGGATTTTCATTTGACGGAACGGTTGAGGACTTGGCTGTACTTGCGCTGGATTGATCTTTGGCGGCGCTGCTGCTCTTGCGTTGGCGCTAGGCCAAGGTATTTGCAGGTGTGGTCGTTCTTGAGCACGGTGATAGCAAACCGTTTCCACGATGTGACCATGCTGTTGTGGCATGGCAGGTCATCGAGATGATCAGGCGGCACCTTGATTACGACACGACGCAGATTGTTGCCACCGTGGCGCGTGGTGCCATTGATGTAGAAGCGGATGCCAATACGGCCAAGAGCTTCAATGATGGCCTCGGGAAGACCGCGCCCCACCCTGCCCCAGTAGCGGATTGATTGGATGAAGCGCTGCTTAAAATTTGCGCTGGACTGATCCGGCAAGGTGGCCAGCAGGAACTTCACGAAGGATTTCCACGTGTGGCCAGGTGGGAGCCTGAAGGATTTGTAATCAAGCTGCTTGCCATAGGTGGCCATGAAGTTGGCACCGCCGACCCTGGCGCAAAGCCTGGCCCAGATCTGCGGGTCAATCACCCGATACATGGCGAGGCTGGATTTGGACTCTGACATAAACGGCGAGGCAACCCGCATCTTCTTGATGGGGATGCCAGCCATGTAGAACACGTCGTAGAGCTTGTTGTAATCCCATCCAAATTTGGCGTTAGCGGTCCAGATGTCCTCTGTGCGCCAGTCGTAGATGGGATAACAGTTAAAGGTGTGCGCCGTGTTTTTCTTGGTCCACATGCGGCCAAGCATGGTCTCCTTCTCTTGATTCAAGATGGCCCGGAACCGATTGAGTGATTCAACGGTGCGGATACCGATCAGGTTGGCGCACGGCTCACCTTGGCTGTACCACTCCGCGAACATGTCCCAGAAGGTGGCGTAGTCCATGTTTTCAATGAACAGGTCGCCAAAGGGGTGGTTCTGCAGGTTGACGATGTAATCCTGCTGCGGCATGGGACGAATCCAGCGGTGGCGGTCAGCCTCGCCCCAGCACTGCCAGTCGATCTCGTAAGAGCTGACGGTGCAAGGCAGCGTGATAGGCAGACAGCACCAGTAGATGTCGAGGATGTCCCGATTGGCTTCGAGAATCCGGTGCATGAACTCCTCGCTGTGGTTGTAGTTGGCTTCGTTGTCCATGATCTGGACGCCAATCTTGACCGGCAGCTGCCGCTCTCGGACATAGTCGCAAACAAGGTTCAGGAGAACGCCGCTGTCCTTGCCGCCAGAGAAGGAGACGTAGACGCGGGTGAAGTGGGCGAAGATAAAATCCAGCCGCTCTATCGCGGCGTCGTACACGGATTGTTCGAGGTACTGACGCATGGTGGGTGCCGTGGCCAGCCGAACCTAGCAGCATCTGGCCGCAAGTGCTAGCATCTGAAAGCAACACGCAGGATTTCATGGAAAACGCCGACTATCACCGGCATTGGGCGGTGAGCAAGTCCGGCCTTGATCAGATCGCCAAAAGCCCCCTGCACTACTGGGCGCGTTTCTTGGATCCTGATCGGGTCTGGACGGAGGCCACGCCAGCCATGCGGCTCGGCACTGCATTGCATACGCACGTGCTCGAACTCAGTAAGTGGGATGAGCAGATCGCGATTGCACCGGGTGACATCAACCGCCGGACCAAGGAAGGGCGCGAGCAATGGGCAGCGTTTGAAGCTGCTGCCAAGCGCAAGACGGTGATCACTGCCGACGATGCCGAACAGGTCATGGCCATGGGCCGTGCTGTACTGCGTCACCCTGCTGCCGCGCTGCTGCTGGGCATGGAGGGGAAGGCCGAGACCACCCACATGTGGACCGATGAGGCGACCGGGCTCGAGTGCAAGTGCCGCCCCGACTGGCTCACCGCGAATGGCTCGCTCGTGGTGGACCTCAAGACCACCAAGGACGCCAGCCCGCGAGGGTTCAAGCAAAGCGTGGCGAACTATCGCTATCACGTGCAGGCGGCTTGGTATCTGCACGGGCTCGAGCAGGCCACCGGCAAGCGCCCCGATCAGTTCATCTTCATCTGTGTGGAATCAACCGCGCCGTATGCCGTGGCGGTCTATGCCGCCGATGCGGAGATGATCGAGCGCGGCCACGATCAGGCGATGCGCGATTTGGCGAAATTGGCGGTTTGCAAGGCCGCCGATCACTGGCCAAGCTACAGCGAGCAGATTGAACCGATCAGCCTGCCCGGTTGGATGACGGACCAAGGCGCCAGCACACAAAGCACAGAAACCATTCAGGAGTTTTGACCATGGAAATTGAAGTGCAGATGAGCAGGATTGCTCATGCGTTTGAGCGAATTGCTGACTCAATCGAGCGAATTGAGGCAGAAGGCTTGACTATTAACGTCGACATTGATAGCTCTCGACTGCGGCTTGAAGGCGGTTTGACTGTGCAGCATGAGTTTACATCTGATCCACTTTCAATCAAAGGCAAGCTTTATTTAGAGCCAGACGAACAAGAAGGTTTCAGTGTCAAACTTTGAAAATAAGACAATGACTGACAGCACAGCACTCACCACCACCCAGCCCAGCGGCTCAGTGTTCTCCGGCATCCAAGCCTTCGAAGACGCTCAGCGAATAGCGAAGGCTTTGGCCAGCAGCACGCTGATCCCGCCTCAGTTTCAAGGGCAGCAGGGCTTCGCCAACTGCTTGGTGGCGCTTGAGATCGCGGGCCGGATGGGCATCAGCCCATTTCTGGCGATGCAGCATCTGCACGTGATCCACGGGCGCCCCAGCTGGAGCAGCAGCTTCATCATTGCAATGGTGAACGGCTGCGGCCGGTTCAGCCCATTGCGGTTTGAGCTTAGCGGCAGCGGTGACAGCCTCGCCTGCTATGCGGTCGCCAAGGATCTTGCTAGCGGCCAGGAACTGAATGGCCCCACCATCACGATGGCGATGGCCAAAAAAGAAGGATGGGCCACGAAACAGGGATCAAAGTGGCTGACCATGCCCGAGCTGATGATCCGCTATCGCGCCGCGGCCTTCTGGGGTCGGCTGTACGCCAGTGACATGCTGCTCGGTATGCAGAGCCAGGAAGAAGTGGTCGACGTGGAGCCCGTCACCGTGACCGAAACCAGCGTAGCGGATCTGAATGCTGCCATCGCGCAGCCGGCTCCCGTTGCAGCACCAGTGGAGGCGGATCAGGATGAATTGTTCTGACTACATCACCGCTAGGCAGCTTGCGGAGCGATGGGGCGTGCATCGCGCCACATTGCTGAGATGGCGCCAATCAAACATTGGGCCGGCCTTTCACAAAGCGCCCGGCGTCGTGCTCTATCCCCTGGCCGAGGTGGAGCGCTACGAACAGGCCAACCCGTACCTCAAACCACAAAGCAAATGAGCTTCAAGCTGAACCTGTCGATCTTCAAGTCCACCAAGCCCGAGAGCAAGGTGGACTTCAGCGGAATGATGAACGTGAAGGTCGAGGAGCTCGACGCCTTCTGTGCGTTCGTGATGAGCCAGACGCCGGATCAGTACGGCAGCGTGCAGGTGCCGATCAGCGGCTGGAAGAAGACCAGCCAGAAAGGTCTGGCGTATGTGAGTGCTGTTGCCCAGCCGCCACGTGACTGGGTGCCGCCTGTGACTGCGCAGGCTGCTGCCCAGAGCCTGGCTCAGGCGACTGATGGCGTGGTCACCGAGGTGATCGAGGCTGATCTGTTTTAGGCCAGCCCATCAGCTCGCATTCAAGGCGAGCGATCTCGTTGACGGCCTGCTGCAGTAGCTGCTGCTGGTAGCAGGTCTGTTTAAGGAGAGCAGCCGCCAGTGTGCCCGCGTCTTTGCTTTCGAGCAGGGCGCGGGCTTGTTTTTCGATCTCGAATTGCTGCTCGGTGGATAGTTCCACCGCCATCCACTCACCGAAGTTCACTGTGCCATGATGACGGGGTACAGGTTCAGGATACCTATGGAGTGCCCCCGCTGCAGCAGCAGTGAAATCAGAGCGATCGCAACGAACGGTAAGCAACCTGACAAGGTGACCCGCCAGCGGAGGTGCGTGCAGTGCCGGCATACCTGGTACACGGTGGAACTGCCGGTGAGCTTGGTGGCGGTCGGTTGGGCGCGGACGCCTGACACGGGTAAAAGCGTGCCCGTTCTACGGGTGCCTGTGCAGCTGGCGGTCGGCACCGATGCAGTGTGAAGAACTGTCACAGCAGCTCGCAGGGTGACCCGTGGGCGGTGCATACTTAGGGGACCGGAGGCGATCGGTCCTCCACTCGGCAGCCCAGAGGCTGCGCTGAACATGGAAGCTCTCCTGAACGAGCTGGTTGAGCTGAACGATCAGGCCGAAGCCCTGATGGAGCCCGAGCAGTTTGATCAGTGGTGGGCGATCACTCAGCGCCGCCAGGAGATCATCCGGCTGCTCGATGCCTGAGCCCTTCGGGGCTCTCCCCACACCCACACCGCACCATGCTCACCGCCACTCTGCTGGTGATCTGGAAGCTGCTTCTGCCGCTGCTGCTGGTGGTCGCCGTGATCGACTGGCTCACCGCCTCTGACGATCGCCGCATCCGCGTCCTCAGCCGCACCGGCCTCAGCCAGCGACAGATCGCTGCCCGCCTCAACCTCACCCGCTACCGCGTCCGTCGGGCGCTTGCATCATGATCAACCGCATCAACAACGCCATCTGCCTGCTGATCGCCGCGGCCGTGTTCGCCATGATTGGCATCGATTCCGGCGCACATCACAGCCCCACCCACTCCGGCACGCAGCAGGTGGTGCGCAAGTGACCCCACGCCGCTACTACTTCCAGATCAAGGCCGCGAACGTGCTCGAGTGCATCACGGCCACCAGCCTCACCGAGGCCAAGCTGATCGCTGCCGACACTTGGCTCGAGTGGTGGTCGCAGATCGAATGGATCAACGCAGAGGAGTCCCATGCCTGAGATCACCGGCGCCATGCTGCCGTGGCAGTGGCGCGAAGAATCGACCAGCCAGCACGGTGACGGCATCAGCCGGCCGCGGCCCAAGACTCGCACCAAGGAGTTTCGGCTGATCATCTACCCGCAGGGTGCCCGGCCGATGACGTGGATCACGCGCGCCGAATCAAAGAAGCACGCGATCCGCTACGCACAAGCCCGCTGGCCGGGCGCAACCGTGGAGGTGGCGTGATGACTAAGCACCCGATCACCATGCCGCCTGAGCTGGTGCGGGACTGGGCGCAAAAGGCTCAACTCCTGTCAGGCGACGATCCCGTGTCCTTTGCCGAACTGCTATGCAACAAGGCTGCCCGCTGGGGCGCTGATCAGGAGCTGGAGGCGTGCTGTGAGTGGTTGAAAGGTCATTGGCTAGATGCCGATCTCCGCGCCGACCGCCGCGCACTGGAGGCGCTGCCCGATGTCTGACATTCGCCACCGCATCGAGCAGCTGCTAAGCGACACCAGTGCCTTCACGGCTGGTCAAACTGAGGAGCGCCAGCGGATCCGCCAGCTGATCGACATCAGAATCGACCAGCTGTGCGGCACCGTTGGGATCCGCAACCGCCAGCAGCTCTGCGCCGAGCTGCTCCGCATCCGCCAACACCTCGAACCATGATTGAATCCGTCAAGCTCGACCAGATGCGCGTTGACATGATGGACGCGCTCTACGCCCGCAGCGGCCGCACCAACGGGCTCTACACCGGCCTGTGGGAGGAGTTCTGCCGCGACCTGGCGGCCAACTTCCGCGACACGCCATACCCTGAGCTGCTCGCCCGTGTGGTGCGCGCCATGGATGCCACCGAGTCGGTGATGACGCAGAAGCAGGCGCAGCAGGCGATCGAGGTCTGCCGCCAGCAGCTGCTGGGGGATAAGTGGCGATGAGCCGGCCGTTCAAGCGCGGTGAGGAGAACTTCGCCGTGATCCTGAGCGAGGAGCTGGTGCGCGAGCTGCGCCAGCTTCGCGCTGCCGGGCTCAGTTATCAGCAGTTGGCCGATCGGTATGAGATCGACAAGAAGCACGCATGGCGCATTTGCAAGGGCATCGCATGGGGGTGGCTCCAATGAATGACCAGATCAACCCAGACCACTACAAGCAGGGCGGCATCGAGTGCATCGACGCCATCGAGGCTGCGCTGACCCCTGAAGAGTTCCGGGGGTACTGCAAGGGGAACATCATCAAATACACCTGGCGCGAGCGCCACAAGGGTGAGGCGGTGTCGCTGGCCAAGGCGCAGTGGTATCTCCGGCGACTGCTCGGCAAACTAGAGCAATGATGCACCTGCCGGGGCTGAACCTGATCGAGCGCGCCGCGCTGTGGGTGCTGGTGCGCAGCCCGCGCACCACGCTGGTGGTGGTAAAGGAGCGGCTGTGGCCGAGCGTGTTCGTGGCGGCCGACCCATCAGATGATGTGGCCTGCTATGTCACCAACGGCCAGGAGGAGCCGCTCTCCATGCAGCTAGAGCGGATCTTCCATCAGCCTGCCTACGGCGAAGACCAGTGATCAGACTGCACGCCGGCCGACTGCTGCTGGTGTGCAGCCGATCCGATCGCAACTGGCACGCACGGGTGATCCTTGGACCGAAGCCCCAGCACCAGCTGGAGGCTGACACCGGCACCATGCACCTGCAGGAGGCGTTCCTGCGCGCGCAGAAGATCTATGAGGCGGCGCTGCTGCAGCTGCGGCCCAATGGCGGCCAGCGGATGTGCTGGGACTGTTTGCACTGGGACACGCAGCGGCATCGCTGTGAGATGGGGTTGCCAGAATCGAAACAGAGCGGCGGCCGTTATGCGGCCAGGTGCGAGATCTATGAACCAGCCGAAGGTGATTAGCCGCACCGATCGCGGTGGCGGATGGATCGAGACGCTGGAGCCTGATGGTGGCGGTGAGCTGTACTACCGCAGCTGCGTCGGTGGCATCTGCCGGTATTCGAGCGACCTGTGGCAGGCCGAGCTGTACCTCGACCACCTGCTGGCGCGCTGATGCTCCGCGACGTGCTGATCTTGATCGTGGAGTATTGGGCGACGTGCCTGATCGCGCTGTGGGTGTGCAGCCGGATCCTGCCGTGATGGGTTTGGCCGGTGGCTGGTCCTCACGCGGTGCCAGCCTGTTGCCCGCAGCCGGCCGCTACGGGACCGCCTAGATCCTCAGAAAAGGTCTAGGGCGACAGATTAGCCCTCACCTGCCACCCAGCGCGCGATTGCCCACTCGCCCAGTGGTGTCCAGAAGTGCTGGGCTCTGTACCAGGCGATCCAGTCCTTGTGGCCTTTCTGGCTGTTGCACATCAGGCAGCAGCTCACCAGGTTCTCGCGCACGGTCAGGCCGCCGTGGACCTTGGGCACAACGTGGTCGAGGGTTGGGCTGCGGCCTAGCGGATCGTTGCAGTAGGCGCAGCGGTAGTTCCAAGCGAGGTGGATCTGATCGCGCGCGCTGCGGCGGGTGACCAGGCGCGTCTCATCAATGTGGTGCTGGTCCAAGGTCCGGCGGCAGGGGTACGCAGTTCACCTCGATGTCGATGATGTCCTCATCGGATGGGATGAACTCGGCCAGCTGGGAATAGATGTCCGCTGGCAGGTCGTCGGGTTCGGTGCTTGACCGGATGATGAGCTTGGCGGAGATCTCAACAAAGAACGCCCGCATGGGCTGGCCGCCGCTGCGGTAACGGTAGCGAGCAGAACCGAATCGGGCCTGTGACGGATTGTGAACAGGCCGGCACTGATCCGCAGAGTGCACCGTCTGCGGGGTATAGTTAGTTCATCAACGCAGCCGACCGATGACCACTGCCACCCGCCACCCTTCCATCGTCAAAGCCCTGAACCTTGCACTTGCCGAAACCGGCTGTACCAAGGAACAGGCCGTTTCGATGGTGATTTCCGCCCTGGTTGACGCCGGCATCCCAATCCAGCAAGCCATGGATTCGGTTCTTGGTCCTGGCACCTATCAAGAGATTGCCGACGCCACTTGGGAAGCCCTTCAGCCCGCTTGACCCTTGCGCTGCCTTTAATAAGAGCCGGCCTGTCCGTCTTGTTAAAAGCAGCCAAACACAACCTCCACCCATGACCTACATCCTCCGCATCGGCCCGTGGCACGTCGGGCCGTTTGACACCCACCAAGGCGCGCAGCACTGGGCCGAGCGCCACGGCTGCGACGATTACACGATGATCCCGCTCGATGATCCCTGCGAGGCGCCGATCAGGATCCACCGGATGCGCATGGCGCAGCTGAAGCATCCGATGGCCAAATAAAAGCCCCAGCTGCGCAGGCCGGGGCTCTGTCCCACAGGATCGTTCTCCGGGCTCAGACTAGCCCTTGCTTGCTGTCACTGCTAGGTCGCCGTTGTACCTGCCGGTCACCGCATAACTGCGGCCGGGAATGCCTTCCATTTTGTAGAACACCATCTGGCCGATCTTCATGCCGGGCCAGATCGCGACCGGGTGCATCTTGCGCGCGTTACTCAGCTCCAGCGTCAGGCGGCTGCCATGCCAACCGGGATCGCACCAGCCGGCGAGCAAGTGTTCGAGGCCCTCGCGTGCGCGGCTGGACTTCAGCACGAACTGCGCAGCGATGCAGTCGGGCAGGTTGAAGATCTCGCGTGTTTCCGCGAGGCAGAACTCACCCGGCTGCAGCCAGTAGGGGTCCTCTGCCGTGTGGCCGCTGATGCCGTGGATCTGCAGCTGCGGTGATTCAGCCACCTCGATCATGATGCGATCGCCCAGCAGCACATCAATGCTGGCCGGGTTGACCAGATCAGGGTCGAAGGGCACCACCATTGCGTGGCGCTTGCAGAGATCGTGGATCTCGTAGTCGGGAAGGGGCACGCCGCCTCAGTAGTTCCACCGCACCCTAGGTGCGCCCTGGCGGATGCCAAGGTGGACGAAGCCCTTTGGTGCGCCGTACCCGACGCTGTACGGCCAGTTTTGATCGACCCAACGCTGCACGGCCATCATGTCCACTCCGTCGATCACGAAGTCCACCGCACCCACGCCGGGCGCGTCGTAGAGGTGCTCCGAGCCGGATGCTCCACCAGCCGCGCGATTGATTACCGGTGGCCTGTAGCCGGATGTGATCACCACCGGCCGGCCACCGAACTGCGCGCGCGCACGCTCGAGGAACTGCGCCAGCCGCATGGCGGTGTCGCACTGGTGCTGGTGATCGAAGCGGCGCGCCTCTTGGCCGAGCGCAAACTCGCCGTAGGTGATGTGCGGCGTCAGCTTGTGGCTGAACGGCGACTCCGGCGTGAACATCGCGGAGATCGGCCCGGTGGTCTGCCGCTCACGGCCCCACAGGTCACCCTCTGCGATGCGGCGCCGCTTCAGGCCGGCCTCCACGTTTGTGCCGGGGTTGCGGTAGAGCAGCAGGGCATCGGGCACGCCAGCCCAGTTCTTGTCGCGCAGCCTGGCGCTGATCGTCTCGAAGCCCTTGGCGCTGTAGAACCCGGCGCCGAGGTTGTAGGCGAAGGAGATCAGCGCGCACTTCTGCTGGTCCGTCATCTCCACCCAGAAGGGGATGGTGGTGCGCAGCTTCGCGGCGATGCGATCCACCTCTTGGCGCAGCAGCAGGTCGGCCTCGATGGCGTTGATCCGATCGCCTTTTTGCACCGGCCGGCCGTCGCTGTAGCGCGTTGTGCCGTAACCGATCGTCCACGGTGCGCCGCCTGATAGCGGGTCGGGGTAGGCGTCGAGGTGACAGCCCTCGAAGTCTTTGATCAGCTTCAGCGCTGCTGCCAGATCAGCCTGTTTGCCGTCTTGGCTCCAGGTGTTGAACCACGCCCGATCGCGGCGCATGGCGGCCGCATAGCCGTTCACCGCGAGATCCTGCTCCAGCTGGGCGATCGCTGCAGCCTGATGGGGTAGTCCGCGATAGAACCGAAACAGCTGCTCGAGGCTGATCGGGCTGGGGTTGCTCATCTCATTTGCGCTTTGGAAACGCCATGCGAGCAGCAGTCAGCAGCAACTGGATCCAGCTGTTGGACTTCAGCGGGCTGATAGCGATCAGCTCAGAGCCGGCAGCCACCACGATGGCGATCGCGGCAAGGGTTTCGGGGCTCATTGCATCCATGTGTGTGCTCCTAAGTTAGTCGCGCAATTCAAGCGCGCGCACACGCTTGTCGAGGTCTGCCATTTCAGCGCGCGCGTCAGTCTTTAGCTCATCCACTGATTTGGCCATCTGCACGATGGTGGCCTCGATCCGTGCGGACTGCACTTGCATGGAGATGAGGAGCGCGCCGATGGCGACCATGCCGGCAGCGAGTGCAGCGGGGAGGGACGCTGCAAAGACGCCGCTAACGGTCTTCGTGTCGTCGGCCATCGGGACGCCTTGGCTCGATCACATCGTAACGAGCGGAAGCGTTGCCGATCCGCGGCGCTGCCGCAAGCGCTGGTTAGCGGCCCTGTCCCCGGAGCTTCTTGCGGCCTCTGCGACGTGGGCGCGAATGTTGGCCGAATCCTTGGCGGGTGGTTTTAGGCGGCCCGGGCTGGTGCTCGATCCGCGCAGTGCCGGTTTTACTCCTGACCGCCATCGGGTTCAGCCTCAGCGGCGGGATCTTCGGCCACGTTGGATGTGATGGTGCAGTTCTCCAGGAACTGAATCAGCCCACCACCTGCGGATTGCACCAGCAGGTTGTTGCCAGTGGCACGCGCGACGGCGTAAGCCTCGATCAGTTCAGTGAGCTGCTGCTTGGGATCAGGCATCTGAGTCCTCGGTTGCGGTTGCATTATCGGGCAGGCTGGTCTGGTGTTCGACACGCCCCAGTGCGGTTTTACTCTTAACTGCCATGGTCAGTTAGCCCAAGGAACGCCAGCGGCTTTGGTGGGGGCGTGCTGCTGATCAAGCTGCTCTTGGAGGGCTGCTTCGATTTCGGCAACTTTTTCGTCGCCGCCAAGGGCTTCCTTGACCCAGCCGATCACAACCTCTTCGGTGAGGTCGGCGTAGGGGATCAAGTTTTCGGGGCGTTGAAAACCGATGCTGCCGTAGGCGCCACTGGAGTAAGTACCGTCGTTGGCGTTCACGGTGTAGTGAGCGGTAAACACGAAGCCGTCATCGGTTTCGCGGTCCAGGGTGTTGATACCCCACGTAAAGGTGGTGGTCATGGTAAAAACCGTGTTCAGTAGCAGGTTAGTAGGGTTGCAACCTGTTGAGTAGGCCGGTTGCCAGCCTAGTGAAGGGGACTACTTCAGTTACCAAGTAGCAATGGCGGTCCGCTTCCAAGTGTTGGTGGCGGTACAAACGTAGATGTAGCTGGCATCCCAGCAGATCTCACCGGCAGTGCCTGTATCCGTTGCGGAAGCCGGTGTTTTTGCAGTAGCAATTCTAATTCGGTTGCTGTTCACTTGAAGCAACGCACCGCCGCTGTCCGAGCTGGTACCAACTAAGAGCCTGCCGCTGGAGTCGATGCGGGCGCGTTCGTTGCCACCGTTGAAGAACACAGTAGACGCGGCATCTTGCGCTTCAATGATTAGCAGTCCCGTCCCCCGATGCTGGATCTTGCTATCTGCGTTGGCTCCGCCGTTAGCGCGAATAATTCGCAAGCCATAATCAGTGTAGGTGGTATCACCAACAAAATCAATCAAAGCATTTCTGTTTGCCGAAGCACCTGCTCCTACTTCAAGGGTCACATCTCCTGTTGCTGCACCTAAACGCGCAGATCCAGAAACATCCAAGAGGTAGCCAGGGCTCGTAGTGCCAATCCCTACATTGCCTGTGCTACTAACAAAAACTCGGGTTTGCGCTGCTTGGCCATTTGGGTTTGTTGCAATTACAAAGCTATTGCCATTCTGTCCAGCGCCTGTCGTAACTGCTCCAATATAGGCATGTCGGTTATCAGCAAGATCGTTTGCTGAAGTTGTAAAAGCGATTCTTGAT
>Ga0315899_10000752_pt1 | contig 38581 bp, 5 predicted proteins | sample LakEriMetagenome_2_FD_203518 | JGI IMG/M metagenome (GOLD analysis project Ga0315899, IMG submission 203518) | Freshwater fungal communities from buoy surface, Lake Erie, Ohio, United States - Buoy 4 MA112 | ecosystem: Environmental > Aquatic > Freshwater > Lake | place: USA: Lake Erie, Ohio...
CCGGCCGCCGGTTACCCGGCCTGCCCGGAGCACACCGAGAAGGAAGAGCTCTGGCGCCTGCTCAATGCGAACCGCCTCGGCTGCACGCTGACGGAGACGTTCGCGATGAATCCGGCCGCCTCCGTCTCGGGCCTCTACTTCGGCAATCCGCAGTCGATCTACTTCGACGTCGACAATGTCGGCCGCGACCAGGTCGAGGATTACGCCGCCCGCAAGGGCTGGACGATCGAACAGACCGAACGCTGGCTGCGTCCGGTGCTCGGCTACAAGACCTGACGATGGAAGCGCGCGAACGTGAGAAGCTCGTCGCGGCCGTCGGCGCGGAAGACGCCGCCGCGGTCGAACGCTTCCTCGGCGATTGCGCCCTCTGCCAGCTGGTCGAAGCCGCCGACGGCGCCGACAGCGACTGGCCCGAGTGGGCCCGCGCCGCGGCCGTCCTCCAGCGCTGGCTCGAAGCCGCGGGTCGCGACGCCGACGCCGAACGCAAGCTCGGCTACCTGCATTGCACCGTCGATGCCCAGAAAGCCGTCCCGACCGCGATCCGACCCGCCCTGCCGCAAGCCGTCGCGCGGATGCTGAAGGATTACGGCTTCGCGGAGTAAGGTAGGGGCGTGATTGCCATCACATCCGTTTGCGGACCTAGGGCAGCTATGTCGTGACGCGGTCCCGACCCTACCTATGTCAGGTGTAGGCAGTTAGCGGCTGGAAATCACACGAACTCAAAGGGAGACCGGAAACCGGGAAGTATGCTGCGGGCATCAAGACCCCAGCCAATCATCCGGTCTCCGGTTTCCCTTTGTGTTTAAAGTTCCCGCCACCAGCCACCCGGAGCCGCCACCCGCCACCTGTGAATGACTGTATCTGCCTGCCTTTTCCATTCAGTCCTCCATTCAGCCCTCAACGCAGTCCTCTATTCAGTCCTCTCGTTTCACTTTTGCACTTAGGACAGCACGTGGTGCTGTCCCTACCCTCACTTCTTCTGCAACTCCCCATCCGTCCACGCATCCGTCCGGCCCTTGTTCTCGGCGCGGATCTTCTTCACGAGGTCGACGGAGACAGGCGAGGCTTCGTGGTCCCATTCGCGGCGGATATACGTCAGTACGCCGGCGATCTGTTCGTCGGTAAGGAAACCGGCCGCAGGCATGTCGTAGCTGTAAGTCATGCCCTTGACCTTGATGGGGCCGCGTAGTCCGTGCATGACGACCTTCACGATGCGGTCCGGCTCACCGAGCACCCACTCGGATTCGGCCAGCGGCGGCGCGAGGCCTTCGAGCCCCTTGCCGGTCGGCTGATGGCAGGCGGCGCAGAGGCCGGCGAAAGTCTGGCGTCCGTTATCGAAGAGCGCCTGCTCTTCGTTGGTGAGGGCCTTGGTGGACGGCACCACGACGCCGGGCTTACCCGGCCAGATGACGGTGCTCTTGAACCAGGCGAGGGCCTTGATCATCGCGGCGTCCTTGCTCTTGGCGAACTTGGCGAGGGCGGCGGGCTCGGCTTCGAGCTTGATCGGGCGCTTGGCGGTGACGGTCGGGTGCGTGGCGAGCGAGCCGAGGAGCGTGAGCTGCTGGGAACGCAGCGGCAGGCCCGCGATGACGGCGAGCGCCTGGGCGACACGCGCGGGCTTACGCTCGGCGAAGACGCAGCGGAGCAACGCCGCCGGCAGGGTCTTCGAATAGGCGGCGGGCTGCTTGAGCACTGCGGCGAAGACTTCGAGCTCCCGTCCGGCGAGCCCGCTGATGAAGGCGTCCTGGATGGCGACATGCTCGGCAGCGCGCTGGGCGAGCGCGGCGGCGGCGAGGTCGACGGTCAGGTCCTTGGCCTCACCCATGGTCAGGGCGAGCTGGACCTGCACTTCCGGCACGGCTTCGGTGGCGGCCAGCGCGGTCCAGCGGGCGATGACGTCGGCGCGCTGCGGGCCGGCGACGAGGGCTTCCGAGACACGCAAGGCGGCGGCGCGCACGCGCGGGTCGACGTCAGCCAGGCCGGCGGAGACGAGCGTCCAGTCGGTCACACCGAGTCCGTGCTGCGTCCAGAGGGCATGCACGCGGCCCATCGGCGAGGTGGTCTCGCGGCCGAAAGCGGTGAGCGCGGCGGCGAGGGTCTTGTCACCGCCCTCGATGAGCAGACGCTGGGCGGTCTCGCGGCGCCATTCGTTGCCGCTGCCGAGTTCGGTGATGAGGTCGGCCGGCTTCAAGCCGGTCAGCGTCGCGAGCTTGGTCGTCTTATGTCCCTCGGGCACCACGCGCCAGAGGCGGCCGAGGTGCAGCGGGGAGATGAGGCCGCGATCTTCGCCCTGCTTGCGCAGATACGAAGTGAGCGAGATGCGGTGCTGGATCACGCCGTGATGCATGTCCACGAGGTAGAGGGCGCCCTCCGGGCCCGTGAGCGCGTTGACCGGGCGGAAGCGCTCGTCGGTCGAGGCCACGAACTCCTGCTGATCGTAGAACGCCGTTCCCTTGACCAGGCCTTTGTCGGGATTGAGCACCAGTCGCTTCACGAGATTACCGGCGGGCTCGCAGATGAACGCGTTGCCATAGGCGTCGGCCGGGAAGAGATCGGAACGATAGACCCACGGTCCGCAGGCGGCGGTGCATTCCTTCAGCTTGAAATCGCGGAGCATCTCCTGGCGGTAGCCGCGGTTGATGCCAGGGTTCACGCGCGCGGGCCAGACGGTCTGCGCGACGGCGGCCTTAGTGTTGAGGCCGGTATTGCGGCCCAGATACGGATTGCGGAGGAGATACGACGAGTTGACCACGTCGACGCGCAGGAGGTCGCTGTTGTTATTGGAATACAGGCGGCCGTAGTCGTCCTGCGCCAGGCCCCACTGGCCACGGAAGGTGCTGTTCTCGCGGACCCACTTGCCGTCGACGGACTTGAAGCGGGCCGTGTAGGCGCCGGCGTAGAGCCAGCCATCATGCCCCCAGAGCAGCGCGTTCGGGGCGCGTTCGGGATTGGCGAGCTGCGGACGGGACGGATCGACGCGCACGCCGAAGTCCGTCGCGACCTCCGTCTTTTCGTCGGCCTTACCGTCGCCGTCCGTATCGCGGCAGAACCAGAGGTGCGGCGGGGCGCCGACGAGAACGCCGTCGCGGTGCAACACCAGCGCGCGCGGTAAAATGATGTTATCGAGGAAGACCGTACGCTTATCCATACGGCCGTCGCCGTCGGTGTCGCTGAGCACGACCACCGAGCCCTTGGCTTGGGCTTCCGTCGTGCCGTCGAAGTCTTCCATGTAGCCCGTCATCTCCACGACCCAGAGGCGGCCGTCGGGGGCGAACTGCAGGACCGTCGGGTGGCGGACCAGCGGAGCTTCGGCGACAAGTTCGATGCGGTAGCCCGGGGCGACCTTGAAGCTGCGGAGCGCCTCTTCGGCGGAAAGAGGGGGCGACGGCGGGATCAGGTTCGCCGGGACGATCGGCACCTGCGGCTCGCCGGCCTTGTCGCCGATCTGGGCGCATAGCGGTGCGGCGACCAGGCAAAGGGCGGCGAGAAGGTGACTGCGTCGGGGCATACGCATAAGGACAATATGAATGCCCCAAGGTTGCCGGGTCAACCGACCCCGCCGCTTTCCCCGGCCTTTATTCGATGGTTCACGGACATAAAGGCGCCCCCGTCGGCGGCCCCGAGCATGGCCCCAGCATAAAGACCTCAGACCCTTCGGATTGTTTTGGCCAGGCACGACCCCTCTGCTTCGGCCCATGCGCAAACGCCGTCACCTAAGCCTACCCTTCTTCCTGCTGCTCCTCCTTGCCGCGACCACCGCCGCTCAGGCGAACCCGACGGTTCCTGCGCCTGAAGACAGCGATGGTGACGGCCTGGAGGACGAACTGGAATTCCAGCTGGGTAGCGACCCCACGCATCCCGATACCGATACGGACGGCTGGAGCGACCTGATCGAACTCGTCAACGGGACGGACCCCTGCGATGCGAACGACTATCCGCAGCTCACGGAAAGCAACGGTACGACCGCGCAGGCGACGCGCAGCGCCCAACGACGCGAGGCGGCCAGACAATCCGCCGGCGTGACGGCACCGGTTCGCCCTACGAACGGCGCCGCTCCGACGACCTATCTCAGCCTGCGCTATTACCATCTGCCCGGGGCAATTCCTGACGTGGCCGCCGAACTGCAACGTTCGCCGCTCTCGGCCGGAGACTACTTGCTGCTCTGGAGTCATCAGACGGTCCGCAATCCCCTGAGGTTACGTCAACACTACGTCGTCACGATCCGGCGCGGCGACGGCAAGACGATCGGCGAATGGCGGACGCCGGCCGAAGTCGAGACGCGGTGGCGCACGGCCGGCATCCCGTTCACGATCTCGCCCGAAGACCAGCTCCACCCAGTCACGGTCACGATCGTGCCCGTCGGCGAGGCCGGCCTGCAATACACCCTGCGAAATATTTTCGTCCTTCCCGCCAGCATCGAGGCGGACCTGGACCGCGACGGCATGATCGTCGCCGGCGAGCGCCCGCCGGCAGGCCGGACCTTGCGACATTGGGTCAACGATGATGACGACGCTGGCGACTGGCAGGAGAGGTCGGACCTGCCCGGCCTCACCGGCCATCGGCCGGATCACGCCCAGCCCGGTATCGACGGGACTCGCGATCTCGTCGATTTCATCCCGGTCAACCTCGCCATCGGCGAGGTCGTCTGGCGGCTACCGCCCTCGGCCGGCTACCGCTACATGCTCTGCCATGACGACCGAGCCATTCAGGTCGTGCCGACCAGTCTGACGAAGGCGACGGTCGGCGCCGTGCATCGCAACGATTCGCTCGCCGTCTTCGGGCCGACGCTGGACGGGCCTTGCGCCAGCGCGGAGGTGCTCCGACCGGAAGCCGACGGGAGCATCGAGCTACCCGCCGACTTCCTGGATCACATGGTCTTCAAGAAGCATGGCATCGTGCTCTTGGAAGCCTCACGACCGACCACACGTCCATTGCGCCTCGAGATTCGGCAAGATGACCAAGTCGTCGCCCGGCTCGAGTTGCCGCTCACGATCGTTCCCGTCGAGGAGATGTATCGGCATGTCGACCTGACGCGACTGGCGCGGACCTATGCCGGGGCCCCCCTCACGCCGAAGACCCGCCCACGGCGTCAACTCATCACCGAACCACCCGGTCTGCCGGACGCGGAGACGGGCGCGAGCTGGGTCGTGATGCTCCACGGCTACAACATCTCGGCGCAGTCCGCCCGCGGGTGGCATGCCGAGACGTTCAAGCGCCTCCGAGCCCTCGGGAGCAATGCGAAGTTCGTCGGCGTGACCTGGAGTGGTGACACCGGCTTGGACTACCATGAGGCCGTCTTTCAAGCCTTCCAAGCCGGTGAAGGGCTGCCTCGCGCCCTTGGTTTCGTCGACGAAGCCCGCACGACGCTGGTCGCGCATAGTCTGGGCAACATCGTGGCCTGCCAAGGCGTCCAGACCGGCTTCACGCCCGCCCATTACTTCCTGCTCAACGCCGCCTTGCCGCTCGAAGCGATCGCCGGAGAAGCGGCCATCCGTCCGCATGCGGCCGACATGACGGAGGCATCCTGGCGCCCCTATCCGCGGCGACTGTTCGCCGCCGAGTGGGGGAAGCTTCCGGGGCAAAGCAGCCAAAGGCAGGGCTACGCCTGGCCCAATTGCTTCTCCCGGATCCGTCACCTCCGTGACACCGTCAACTGCTTCTCCGCCGGAGAAGACGTGACCAACTGTCCGCCAGCGATGACGTCAGCATCCGTCCTCGCCACGCTCTGGGCGGGACGGGCGGTCGATTACGGCGTCTGGAAGACCCAAGAGCTCCTCAAAGGCGTGGGCTGGACCCGCTCACTCGGCGCGGCCGCGATGGCACGCTCCCAAGGCGGCTGGGGATTCAACACCGCCTGGCGTGGTCGCTTCATCCCGAGCGGCCCAGACCGGACACTCGGCGGCCACTATGAACTCCTTTCGCCCGAGGTCGCCGCCCGCATCACGGACGCCCAGCTGCTGACCCATCCCTTCTTCCGACCGTTCGAACATCGCTGGCTGCACATGCCGATCATCAGCGCCAGCTCGCCGCTCATCGAATCCCCCCGGGTGCGCTATGACCTGCTGGCCAGAGGCTTGCCGGCCCTGAGTCCGGCGGCTGGTTCGACGCCGTTTCCGGCGATCGGCGGGGCGTCGTCGGTGACGAACTACGACCTGGAAATCCAAGGACGCCCGGTCGGCGGCGACTGGCCCGTCGAAGGCCATCGCTCGGCGCTGACGAAGGAACGCTGGCTCCACAGCGATTTCAAGAACGTCGCCCTGCCTTGCGTCTATCCGCTTTTCGTCAACATGATCAACCGTGGGGGGCTCCGATGAGACTCGGCCTCCTCGGCTCGGTGATCCTCGTGGCCGCGTGTTCGGCCAAGGAATGGAAGATCGCTCTTCAAGATGAAGAAGGTCGCGGGTTGGCCGGAGCGCAGATCGAAGCCGTGCTGACGCCGCCTGACGACCCTCGGCTCTCCAGCGTGATCACCCGGACCGGCCAGACGGGCGCGGACGGCGGCTTCCGTTTCGTCGCGGAGGACCGGATGGTGCTCACCCGCGTGAAGGCTAAGCGGGCGGGATACCATAGCGCCGATGCGGATCACCGTCATGGCTTCGGTCGAGCCGACATGGCGTCCGACATCAGGCTGACCATGCCGGCCGACGGTGAGAGTGTGGCCTTGCATTATCGCGAGGTCAGTCTGTCTGGACTACCGAATGAGACCTGGATCGGTTTCGACGCCGAGGCCATCGACGCCATCGCGCCATGGGGCAAGGGCAAGGTCGCCGATCTCCATTTCCGGATCAGCAGCCGACAAGTCGGCTGGACCGAGTCGGATGCGAGTTTGGCGGCGCTCCGCCGGACTCCGGAAGGCGCGCGTATGGATGAGCACGAATGGGCGCAGTCATACGGACGCTTCGAAGGCACCCTGAATCTTTCCTTTCCGCGCGCCGGAGACGGCATCGTGACGGCTCCCGCCTTCTGGCCTTACTGCCTCTTGAAGATGCCGGCTCTGGCACCCGGGGAAGGCTTTGTAAGCGAGAGAGCGCTCCCTTTCGATACCGTTGCCGACTCCGATCCGTCACATGATTTCACCGGATACTACCTGCGACTTCGCACTCAGCTCGACACCGGCGGCCGCATCACCTCCGCGCACTACGCCAAAATCCACGGACGCATCGGCGTCGGCCCCGGGCGGGTGACGTTTAGGTTTTATTATAATCCGCGGACCGACGATCGGCGGCTGGCCCTAGCGCCGGGGCGCAACCTGCTCCGCCCCTCCGGCCCGGGCGAACTCGTCCACGCGTTCGAAACCCAGCAGCCGTGAAGGGGATAAACCATTGCACCAAAGCCCCCCGCCGCACAACCTTCTACACATACCCATGAGTGCCCTACCCCGCCTAGCCCTGATCGCCGCAGCCTGCTCCACCGTAGCAGCTTTCGCGAATCCGACGGACATCCATCCGTCCGGCCAACCCGGAAATAGTTACGCCCTAGCCGTCTCCGGAGATGGCACGACCATCGTCGGCTACGACAACAGCACTCCGGCGATCAGAGCCTTCAGTAAGATTGGTGGTGCCTACGCCCAACTCGCCCTGGATGCCGGCGGGAGCTTCTCCGAGGCCGCCGGGGTTTCGGCGAACGGATCCGTCATAGTCGGTCACACCGACATCTTCGGAGGCGACATCTCCGCGGCTATCTGGACCAACGGCATCCTCACCGTCCTTCCGCTCAACGGTAGCGCAGAAATGCGCGCGACCGGCGTCTCCGCCGACGGTCTCACCGTGGTGGGCTTCATGGTCGATGTAAACGGACGGACCGACGCCTTCTACCGCGACTCGCTTAATTTCGTCTCTCTCGCGTTCCTTTCAGGAGGTCTTCACACCAAAGCCACCGGCGTCTCGGGCGATGGCTCTCTCATCGTCGGCACGGTCTCCAACGACTTCTTCTTGAGCCCGATCGTGCGTGATGGCTTAATCTATGATCACGTAGGCGCAACGCTTACGTTGATCAACCCTCACGGCAATGGCGTGGCCGGCTTCGGCTCGCGCCCCTTCACGGAGATGACGGGCATCTCCGCCGACGGCAGCACCAGCATCGGCGTGTCTTATTCCATTGGAAGCTCCCCCACCACCGACGGCCTCGCCTTCCGTCGCGCCAGCAATGGCACCATCACCTCGCTGGGTAACCTCGGCGGTGCCTGGTCTATCCCGAACGCGATCAGCGCCAACGGCGCGGTCATCGTCGGACAGAGCGCCAACGGCAGCTCCGAAGAGGCTTTCGTCTACCAGAACGGCACCATGACCGGCCTTGGCTTCCTCCCCGGCGGATCGACCTCCAACGCGACAGGCGTGTCCGCCGACGGCTCCGTCATCGTCGGCTACGGCGACGTCACCGGCGGCGCCACCCACGCCTTCACGTACGCCAACCAGACCCTGCTCGATGCGACGGAGTGGATGCGCTCTCTCAATGGCCCCGGCAGCCTGTCGGCGATGTCCATCAACCTCAGCAACCTGCCCCTCGAAGGCGCCCACCACCGCCCGTTGATGTCGTATGACGGCATGGGCAAGCAGCGCCAGTTCTGGGCCACGGGCGACTTCGGCGCTTCTTCCCGCCAGACCGATCGCCGCACTTCCTACGGCGAAGTCGGCGCCAGCCAGGCCTACGGCGACACGGTCGTCGGCGTGGCCGCGGGCACGGCCCTCCAGACCCAAGACCTCCTTTTCGGCGGCGACGCCAAGATCACCGGCCAGACGTTCATGGCCGAAATCGATACCCGCCTCGCCGACAAGGAAAGCATCCTCTCCCTGCTCGTCCTGCGCGGTGAATGGGACGCCCAGACCGCCCGCGGTTACGTGACCGGCGCCGGCAATGATATCTCCCGAGGACAGACCGACATGGACTCGACCACCGTGCGCGTGCGCTATGACGGCCCGACCCAGAAGTTCACCGGCAACTTCACCGCCGCGCCCTACGCATCGTTCGCGCTCACCCGCGTGAACACCGACGGCTTCGCCGAGAGCGGCGGCTCGTTCCCGGCCACCTTCGACGCCCACAGCCACACCGCCAAGGAAAGCCGCCTCGGCCTGCTCACGAAGTTCACCGCCGGCCCGGCTACCACCATCCGCGTCACCGCTGAGTGGATCCACCGTTTCGACGACGCCGGCGATGTCCTCAGCGGCGTGAACCAGACGACCTCCGGCGCCTTCGCCGTGGCCGGCCTCGCGCCGACCAAGGACCAGGCCCGCTTCGGCTTCGACGTGGATCACAAGCTCTCCGCCGACACCATGCTCAGCCTCTCGATCCACGCCGCCGGCTACGGCCAGGCGCATGATGTCGCCGGCTCCCTCAGCCTCCGCCGCGGATTCTGAGCGCGAGGCGAAGCCTCGCGAGGGGACACGTGGGCAAGTTGGCACGTGGACAAGGATCATGACAGGCCGCCCACCCGGGCGGCTTTTTTGTTCTAGGTAGGGCTGACCGGCCCTGGTCAGCCGCGGTTGAGCGGGCCGCTCAACCCTACCCGAGGCAACTAGGGCAGCACGCGGTGCTGCCCCTACCTCAAGACAGCTATGACCTGACGCGGTCCCGACCCTACCCGATTCTTTCTGTTCAACTAAGCCTCTGGGCCTCTGGGCCTCTCGTTTTCTGGCCAACCGGCCAACCGATCAACGGATCAACTTTCGAAAGCTTACGCTTTCGTCGCCTGACGCTTGCGGCGTCGAATCGCCGCGGCGGCGAGGGCCAGGGCGCCCAGGGCGAAGCCGTAGGTCGAGGGCTCGGGCACGGCGGTCAGCGTGATGGCCGAGCCGCCATCCCACGCGATCGACCAGAGGCCGGCGTTCGAGGCGCTGCCGTCGGAGTAGGTGAACTCGGTGAGGTCGAACTCGAAGACGTCGCTGATGTTCTGGCCGCTGTTGAGCAGGACGCCGCCGACGACGCCGAAATTGAACGTGCGGATCGAGGAGCTGCCGTTCGGCGGGCCGAAGTTGAACGGGTTTCCGGAGGTGTTGCCGTCGCCGGCGCCGAGGCGCGAGATGACCTTGAAGATGGCCTTGTTGCCGGGGTTGGCGCCGGTCAGGTCGAAGTTGCCGGTCAGGTTGATCTTGTCGTAACCGGTGCTGCTGGTCGCGTCCTGGACTTCCCACTCGATGGTCGAGCCACCGCTGGCCTCAAACGAGTCGGCGAAGAAGGTGCCCGGCGAATTACCAGGGGCGAAGAAGGCGCCAGTGCCGAGGGTGACCGTACCGACGGTACCGGTGCCGCCGAGGCGGGAGCCGGAGGACAGGGTGACGTTGCCCATGGTACCGTTGACGGAGAGCGTGCCGGCGGACACCGCGACGTTGAGGGTCGGAGCGTTGACCGCGGCGGCGATGTTCAGCTTGCCACTGCCTTCCTTCTGGAGCGAAGCGCCGGCGCCCATATCCGGGGCGCTGGCGAAGGTCACGTTATTCGAGCCGAGATCGAGCTTAGCGGTAGCCGCGGCCGGCACGGAGAGGCGCGAAGAGATGTCGTCGGTGTTCGTGCCCGACCAAGCGAGGCGAGAACCGTTGGCCACCACGATATCGGACGAGGCATAGGTCGAGCCCATGCCCAGCGAGCCGGACTCGAAGCCGAGCGTGGCGCCGCCGCCGATGTCGACGCGCACGTCGCCCTTGAAGCGGTTGGCCGAGCCGCCGAGGACCCACTTGCCCGTGCCGTCAATGGCGAGGTTGGCCAGAGGGTTGCTGCCGACGGCCAGGCTCGAGGCGAAACGGTTTTCACCGGCGGTCGCATTGCTGGCCGAGAGCGTGAGGCCGGGCGTGTCGCCGGTGGTGGCGAAATTGGAGGTAGAGGTGAACTCGAGCGTTCCCGTGCCCGTCGCGGCGATGCCAGCGGTGCCGCCGATCGTGAAACTACGCGTGGTGCTGGTATTAGCCGAGCCGTTGAACTCCAGCTTGGCGCCGGAGCCCAGAGTCAGGTTGGAAGGTACGCTGAGATCGCTAGCACCCAGCGAACTGCTCGTGTCGGAGAGGAAGGCCGCCTTGATGACGGCGCCGGCGGTATTCGCCGTGACGGCACCGGTGAAGAAGTTCGGGGTGGTGAGCGAGAGTTCGCCGCTGCCGTCCTTAGCAAGGCCGGTGGTACCGGTGAGGACAGTGTTGATCGAGTTAGTACCCGACAGCGCGGCCACGACTGCAGGGCTAGCAGCGGTCGGGCCGCCTTCAATGGTACCGCCGGTCGCGACCGTGATGGCGTTGGAGACGCCCTTATTATTCAGATCGAGGATCGCGCCGGAAGCGACCGTGATGGCGCCCGTGCCGAGGGAGGCGGCGTCCTGGATGATGAGCTCGCCGGCGTTGATCATCGTGGTGCCGGTGAACGAGACGTTCGGGCCGGTGAGGGTCAGGATGCCGGACGTAGCCTTGATCAGCGAGCCGCTGCCCAGGAGGCTTCCGGAGAAGGTACCGCTGTCGACGGTCAGCGCGGTCGAAGCAGCGAGATTGATCGTACCCGCAGAGAGCGTGCCGACGGTGGCGGCGGCTCCGTTGAGGTTAAATGTGCCATCCGTCAGCGTGCCGATGGAGCCGGAGGCGCCATTGAAGGTCAACGTTCCCGTGGTGAGCGTGGTGATCGTGGCGACTCCGCCCACGGTGGTCGTGCCGCCGTTGACGGTCGTCACGGTGGCGGCGCCCGTGATCGTGTTGGTGCCACCGGTGACGGAGGCGGAGGTGAGGGAGCCGAGGGAGTTAGTACCCGCGGTGATCTCACCGTTGAGGAGGCCGGAGATCGTGACCGAGCTGCCGACATTGCCGGCCATGGAACCAGCCGAGACCGTGCCGGCCGTGACATTGCCGGTGAGCGCACCGGTGACCGTGACCGCGCCGCCCGAGATGTCACCGGTGAGCGAACCGGCGTTGACCGTGCCGGCCGAGACGCCGCCCGCGAGCAGGTTCGTGACGGTCACGTTGCCGCCGGAGACGGCGCCGGCGAGCGAGCCGGCATTGACCGTGCCGCCGGTGATATTGGCGCCGAGCGCGCCGACCACGGTCACCGTGCCGACGGAAATGCCGCCGAGGACGTCGGCGTCGCTGCCGAAGCGGGTCTTACCGGCGCCGGCCAGGCTGCTGAGGGTGATCTTGCCCGTCGAGGCGGTGAAATTGAGGGCGTCGGCCGTCGTGCCGGCGTTGGTGACCGCGCCGGTGATGATCTGGTCCGCGGCCGAGATGCTCGCCGTGGCGGTGGCATCGAGAGCCAGCGTCGCGGCCAGGTTGTAATCCGCGGCGGCGAAGATAGCGCCGTTGACCGTGATGCCCGAGGTGGCGGACAGGGCGCCGGAGGCGACGGTCAGCGTGCCGGCCGAGACGAGCGTGGCGCCGGTGTAGTCGTTGGCGCCGGAAAGGGTCAGGTTGCCGGAGCCGAGCTTGGTCAACGCACCCGTGCCGCTGATGATTCCGCTCATCGTCTGGGCGGCGCTGCTTCCGTATCTGAAGACTCCGTCGTTGGTGATCGCCGCCGTGAAGGTGCCGCCATTGAGGCGAGCGGAGCCGCCGACTTCCAGGACGCCGGCATCGATGTCCAAGTCGAAGTTGCCCGTGTGGACTCCCGTGATCGCCATCGTCCCCAAGCCTGCCTTGGTCAGGGTGCCGTTCACCCACTGCGCAGAAAGCTCCAGGTCCACGGCATCGGTACCATCGGCAACATTGAATACGGTGTTTCCGGATGACTGATTGTTGATGAGCCCGCCGTTGGTCTGGGATATCGTGTTTTTGGCGCCCCCTGTGGTCACGAAGTTGTGCACGCCATTCTGCATCAGGTTATTGCCGCCGTTGAAATTGATCGTGCCGCCGCCGCTGGCGCCGAAGGTGAAGGTCTTGTTGTTGAGCACCGTGCGGTTGGAGCCGCCGACCGAGGACTGGAATTCCAAGGTGGAGCCGTTGTTGATGTTGAAGACCATGGTGCTCACGGCGCCTAGGTCGGCTACGTTGGTGAACCGCAGGGTGCCGCCGTTGATCGTGGTCGTTCCGCCGTATTGCGGAGTGCCCATCTTGATATCGAGCAACCCGGCGCCGCTCTTGGTGAGCGCGCCGGTGCCGGTCACCGCCGAGGCGATCGTCAGGGTCGTCGAGGCGGCCACATCGAAGGCGCCGCCGCCCGCCGCGAGCATCACGCCCCGGTTGGCGCTGAGCGAAGTCGTCCCGGTGGACTTCAGGATGCCCTGAGTGGAGGCCTCGCCCAGGGTGAGGTGGCCGTCCACGAAGGAGGCGGGTACGGCCCCGAGGTTGGACTCGGAGGCGACCTGCAGCGTACCGGCCGAGACCGTGGTCGCGCCGGTGTAGCTGCTGGCGCCGGAGAGGATGGCCGTGCCGTCGCCCGTCTTGGAGAGCCCGTTGCCGCTGATGATGCCCGAGACGGTCAGGGTGCCGCCGGCATCGACGGTAAACGCGAGCGTGTTGGTCGACAGATTGGAAATGGCGCCCGCGAAGGTGGCGGAGGTAGCCCCAGTCTGGAGTCTTAAGGTCCTCGCCTGCACCCCGCCGGTGCTGGTCAACAACATGGCGTTGGCGACCGTGATGCCATCGGCCAGCGTGAGCTGGGCGGCGTTACCGGCGAGCGTGACCTGGCCGGCACCGAGGGCATTGTTATGGCCGACGATGACCGTGCCGCCGTTGGCAGCGACGGTGACGCCTCCGTCGAAGGTATTGGCGGTGGCGAGGGTGAGCGTGCCCGCTCCGGACTTGGTCAACGAGCCCGTGCCGGAAATCACGTTGGCGAAGCTCAGATTATCCGAGCGGCTGATTTCGAGGATGCCGGAATTGGCGATGGCGCCGGCGCCGATGGAACCCGTGGTCGAGCCGGCGCCGATCTGCAGCTTACCGGCCGAGATCGTGATCGCCCCGCCGAAGGTGTTCGCACCGGAGAGGATGAGCGTGCCCGCTCCGGACTTGGTCAGCGTGCCCGTGGCGCCGGAGATGACGCCGGCATGCGTGCCGTCGGAGACGGTCAGGGCCGTCGAGGATCCGAGCGCGATGTTTCCGCCGTTAAGGGTGGTCACGGCGGCGGTCGCCCCGTTGGCGTTGAGCGTGCCCGTGGTGAGGGTCGTGACCGTGGCGACGCCGCCTACGGTCAACGTGCCGCCGTTGAACGTCGTCACGGTGGCGGCGCCCGTGATGGTGTTGGTTCCGCCCGTGATGGAGCCGGCGATGAGCGCTCCGGCGACGTTGACCAAGCCGTCCGAGATGGCGCCGGTCACGGTCGCGGCGGAACCGAACGTCGTCTTGCCCGCACCAGAGAGCGAGGCGAGCGTGATGGTTCCGGTCGTGGCGGTGAAGTTCAGCGCGTTCGCATCGGTGGCGTTGGCGTTGGTGACTGCCCCGACGTTCTGACCTGCACCGGAGATGGTCGCCCTGCCCGTCGCGTTGAGCGCGAGGGTGGCGCCGGAATTGAAGTCGGCCGCGGCAAGGATCGCGCCGTTAACGGTGATGCCCGAAGTGCCGGCCAGCGAGCCGGCCAAGGTGGTGAGCGTGCCGCCCGAGACGGTCGTGGCGCCGGTGAAAGTGTTGGGTCCGCCGAGGGTCAGGGTGCCCGAACCCTGCTTGTTGAAATTGAAGGTCGACCCGACGTTGTTCGTGATCGCGCCCCCGAAAGCAGTGTTGGCGCTGCCGTTGACGTTGAGCTGGATGGTGCCGGACGTACCCGAGGCGGTAATCAGTCCGCCGGTGGTGCTGCTGTCTCCGGCCAAGGAGGCGACGGTGGTGCTGGCTTGGAGCTCCAGGGTGCCGCCGGAGAGCACGACGAGAGCCGTGGCACTGGGTAAGGCGCCCAGATTTCCGAGACGCAGGAGGCCTCCGCTGACGGTCGTGGTGCCGGCGTAATCGTTGAAGGAAGCGGTCGCGGCGGCGCCGCCGAAGGTGAGGTTCTGGCCGGTGACGGCGCCGGTGAGGGCATTGTTTAAGGTGACCACGCCGGTGGCGGTATCGACGGCGGTCACCGTTGAGGATGCCGCGACCCCGACGCCGGTCACCGTCGAGCCCACCACCAGGTTGGCGGCTTCAGCGAGCGAGACCGTGATGCTGCTGGTTCCGGAAGCGCCCGCGCTGGGGACGTAGGTCTGGGTGTTGCCGAAAGCGAAGGTCCCGTTACCAGCAGTGGCTACCGCGTTCTTGGACAGGGTGACGACGGATCCGGCGACGGATGCGACCGTCGTGCCGAAGGCGATGCCCGGTCCGCTGACAGGCATGCCGACGGCGACTCCTGTGGCCACCGGCGCGCTCAGGGTGAGGTCGGCGCTGCCGGACACCGTGGCGTCGCTTGCGGCGCCGGAGGCGCTGAGGGCGCCGGTGGTCTGGGGCGTCAGCACCAGGATGCCGTTGCCGACCTTGGTGAGTCCGCCGGCCGAGCCGCTGATGATGCCGCCGAAGGTCGTCGTTGTCTGCGGGCTCGTCACGGTCAGCGTGCGGTTGGCGGCGCCGAGATTCACCCTGCCGTTGAAGGTCAGATTATGGGTGGCGGCGGCACCTCCAAACGTCGTGTTACCGTTGATCGTCAGGTTATTGGCCACAATCCTGGCCGTGTTGTCCGATTGGAGGGTCGTGCCAGCGGCGACGGTCAGCACGCCCGTGCCGAGCGGGCCGGAGGTGACGGCGGTTCCGGCCGTGCTGCCGGTGCTGGCGCCGCCGATGATGAGCGTGCCGGCGTTGAGCTGGACGCCGCCGGCGAAGGTGCTGGCGGCGCTGAGCACGAGCGAGCCGTTACCCGTCTTGACGAGGCCGGCCGGCGTGGCGGAATTCATCACGTTCTGCACGACGCCGCTCAGGATGAGGCCCATCGGCGAGCTTCCGCCCACGGTGATCGTCTTGCTCTGACCGTTCAGTTCCAGAATCGAGGCGAAGGTCGGAGTGGTGGCGTAGTTGTCGTTGGTCGCGGTGATGGCGCCGGTGACGAAGAGCGTGCCGCCGGTGACCTGGGGCGTCGTGGTGCCGCCGATGTTATTAAAGGTGACCGATTGGAACGTGTTCTGACCGACGAGCGTCAGCACGCTGCCACCATTGATCGTGACGTTGCTGGTCGAGGCGATCGACCCGTTATGGGTGGCCTGCGTCGCGTTGGCGTTGTTCAGGATCAGGTTTCCGGGCACCATGATGCCGCCGAGCTGCGAGGCGGCGTTGCTGATGTTAAGCGTGCCCTGATTGACGACGGTGTCCCCCGTGTAAGTGTTCGAGAAGTAAGGCAGCGGGGACGTAAAGGTCACCGCCGTGCCGTTGGTGATGGGGGCGGTCGTGGCCGTCGAAAGCGTGACGACGTTACCAGAGATGCTCGCGATGGTCGTACCGTTCGCCAGGCCGTTCACGAAGACCGGCATGCCCGCCGCCAGGCCGGCCGCGCTGGCCAAGGTCAAGGTGGTGGCTCCGCTCGAGGCGGCCGCGCCCAAGGTGGTGGCGATCGGCGCGTTGAAGTTGGCGATCGGCGCGCCGAAGATGAGGTTGCTGGCGGCGTGGTTCGCCGATGCGTTCACCGCCGCGCCGGTGGTGGCGCTGACAAGGTTCACCGTGGTGCCGCTGATGCTGCCGATGACGGTGTTCTGCGGGATGCCGACGCCCTGGACATACATGCCGACGGCCAGGCCGGCGACTTCCGCGGCCGAGGCCATCGTGACGGCGTTCGAGGCGTTGCTCAGCGCGCCGATGGCAGTACGCCCGACAGCCGGGGTGGCGGCGAAGTAGGCGTTGCCCACGCCGGTCGCGAGCGCGTTCTGGGAAAGGGTGATTGTGTTCGCGTCGACGATGCCGGCGACGGTCGTACCAGGTGCGATACCTGGCCCCTGCACGGGCTGACCGACGAAGAGACCCACGCTGCTGAAGACGCGGGCCGTCGTGCTGGCTGACGTCGTCGAAGTGATCACGGACCGCTCGGTGAGCAACGCATAGTTCATCGTGGTCGGCGTACCGGCGGTGAGCGCGGCCGATGACAGCGTCACGACGCCGGTCGAACGGTCGTAAGCCGTGATAGTCGTGTTCGCAGGCAGAGTGCCGGTCCCGCCGGTGACGGTGACGACCTGTCCGACATTCAGGCCGATGGTATTGGCGGCGACCGTAAAGGTGTTGGATCCAGCGGTCAGCGCCACACCCGGGGAGGTCTGCGCACCGACCGTTCCGAAGAGCAGACGAGCCGCACCCGCCGTAGTGGGAACGGCGGAAAGCGTGACCGTCGTCCCATCCACGGAAAGAACCGTCGCGGCCGGCAGCACCCCCGTCGAACCGGCGGCGGTCGTGACCGACATGCCAGGATAGACGACGGTGCCGGCGGGGACGGAGAAGGAGGCGGTGGCGCCCAGGGTGAGCCCGCCGATGACCTGCGTCACCGGCATGGTCATGGTCTGGTTCGCGTTGGTGCCGGTACCCGTACCGACGTTCTGGCTGATGGTATAGGTCGTGCCGGAGTTGACCTCGGTGACGATCGACCCCGTGGGCATGCCCATGATGGAACTCACGAAGCCCATGCCGACGACGACGCCCGGAACGCCGGCGGCGCCCGTGCTGTTGGCGCCTTCAGTCGTGACCAGCGGGCTGCCGCTGGTGGTGATATTGACGTCGAGACGCGGCTCGACGCGCAAGCCGACGGTCGACGGGCCTGACTTAACGAAGCTGACGGCACCACCGCCATTGTTCTCGAACCGGTTCAGGAACTGCGTGGTGCCGTTGTTCGCCCAGACATAGATGGCCGAGCCAGCGGTGGTGCCTGCGGTCATGCGTCCATTCAGGAAATTGACGTTCTGTCCGTTCTGGTTGGTCAGGATGCCTCCCGAAGTCACGCTGATCAGCTGGGCCAGCGACCTCATCAGGAACTGAGCGTGGGCGGAAGCATCCGTTCGGCTGATGCGAATCGAATTCACCGTACGCGAGGTGATGTCGGTTATCGTCGCGTTGTTGATCGACGTGGTCGTGTTGTCGGTGGCTGTTCCCGTATCAATGGCGTTGGCATAATTACCGAACGGCGTCTGACCGTTATAACTGAAGCCTAGGTTGCCGACGCCGTAGGCACCCGTGATCGGATCCACCGTCGAACGGTAGTTGGCGAAGTCAGCGCCGTTGATGACCGCCCAGCCACCGATGATGCCGTTGGTCGTCGCCGGGGCCGCGGTGAAGACGATCTGGGGGTTGGCACCGCCGTTTAATGCCTGGACATTGGAGGCGTTGACGACACCGCCGACCGGTCCGCCGAGATTGCCGCCCGTGTTCGTGAAGTTGACCGTGGACTGCACGGCGCTGCCGCGGGTCAAGCTAGCCATGGTGACCACCGACGACGAGCCTGAGGCCGAGCCGGCCGCGAAGATCGTGTTATTGATGACGTTCGCGCCGCCGTTGATCGTGACGGCGCCGAGGGTCAGCGAGTCGGACAGGGGGCCGGCGAGCACGGAGAGCGTGCCGCCGGTGACGGAAATCGCACCGGAGCCGATGCGCGATCCGGCGACCGTGGTGATCCCGCTGTTGTCCAGGGTCAGCTGGCCGAAGGACATCGTGACGGCGCCCGTGGTCGTGAGGGTCGCGGCATCGCGGAGGACGAGGGCGCCACCGCGGACGGTGAGGGCGCCGTTACCGAGGTTGCCGGCCGTGACCAGGGTCAGGTTATTGGAGCCTTGCTTCTCGAAATGGATGTTTCCGCCGGAAATCGCGCCGGAGAAGGTCGTGGCCGCGTTGTCCTGCACCACGAGGAGCGTGGCGGCCGAGGTGGAGGTATTGGTGACGGCACCCGCGCCGTTGGTATAGATGTTGCTGGTGAACTGCGTGAGACGTCGGAAAGCCTGGGTGTTGCCGTTGAGGTCGAAGGTGCCGCCGTTGACATTGAGGTCAGCCACCGTGGGCACGGTCGCGGTCGGGATGACCAGGAGCGGATTGGCCGCCAGTCCGGCCCCGAGGCGCAGGGTGCCGTTGTTCACGGTGGTCCCTCCCGAGTTATAACTGGCCCGGGAGAGCGTCATGACGCCATTGCCGGACTTGATCAGACCACCCGAACCCAAAGCCGTCGAACCGAAGGCGAGAGTCGTGGCGCCGCCGAGCACGTGGAAGTGCAGCGGATTACCGCCGGCGGTGACGGTGCCACCGGAGAAGCCAGCGTTGCCCGCATTGACGACGAAGCCACCGCTGGTGTTGGTGAGCGTGTTGAGCGCGCCGCTCAGGCCGTAGAACTGTCCGGAAGGACTCTGCGCCGAACTCAGGTTTCCGCCGCTGAAAGCGACACCGCCGCCGCTGTTGAGCGTGAGACTCTGGACGGTTGTCGCCTGCTGGAAGAGGCTGGCGGTGGTGGTGACGAAATTGGCGGTCGCCGTGGCACCGAAAGTCAGGCGCTGGGTCTGGGCGCCGCCCGTGGTCGCGGCGCTCAGGGTCACGGTGTTGCCGGAGACGGCGCTGATGACCGAGTTGGCGGCCGTCCCGGTGCCGGTGACGGCCATCCCCGCGAAGAGGCCGGAGGCGTCCGCGACCGTGATGGTCGTCGCGTTGTTCATGGTGGCGGGGAGGATCGCCCCGGTGCCCACGGAAGAGGTCAGCAAGCCGCGATACTCCGAGGCGGTCAGCAGGCGGAAGCCGTTGGCATCGTGGGTGACGAAGCCGCCGACGGTGTTGCTGCTGTCGATGCCGATGATGTCGGGGCGGACGCCATTCGTGACGGAGCCGGCCACCGCGGGATTGGTACCGGTCAGGTTCGGCGTCGTGGCGATGACGTTGACGCGGTTGGCGCCGGCGGCACCTCCGCCCAACGTGCCCGTGGCGCCGGCGTTCAGCGTCAGCGCCCCATGCAGCGTGCCGTTCTGAGCGTTGAGCGCACCGATGTTGATGCGCGTCTGGTTGCCGGTGTTCTGCGTGAGGTTCCAGACCGTCTGGCCGGCGACGTTCTGGGCCGTGGCGAGCGTCTCGACGATGGCCGCGGTCGTCGAACCGGAGAAATTGAGCACGCCGCCGCGATTATTGAACACGCGGTCGCTGGAACCCTGGATGGAACTGGCGCCGCCGAGACGGTCACTAAGGGCGTTCGCACCGTTGAGCGTGAGCACGCCGCCGAGGCTTAAGTTCGTGGTGACGAAGCCGAGCCTGCCCGTCGCCTGGTCGAGGACCACGGCGTCACCGAAGATCGAGAACGTGTTGAGCAGGCTGGCCGAACTGTCGCCGGAGAGGGTCCAGTCGCCCGACCCGATCTTGCTTACGTTGAAGCTGGAGTTGTCCCCGTAACGGAAGTCGCTGACGAAGGTGCCGGCGAAGGTGCCGCTGACCGAATTGCCGGTGACGAGCGTGGAGCCGGAGGTCGGATGGAAGTTCTTGATGATGGTGCCGGCGACGCCGCTGACCGTGCCCAGCGCGACGTTGGTATTACCGCGCATGTCCAGGATCGTCCCGGAGGCGGCGAGGTTCACCGCGGTGTCGGCGTAGTTGGAGGCGGAGCCGTTATTGTTGGGTCCGATGACGAGCGTCCCGGCGTTGACGTTCACCGTGAGGGACTGGCTGCTGAAGCCGCCGAGCTGCAGGACGCCGAGGCCTTCCTTATTGATGGTGCCGCCGGCAAGGATCGAAGCATTGATGGCCAGGCCGACCTGCTCGTTGGACTGCCCCGCAGTGCCTTGGACGGCCGTGAGTCCACCCGCGACCTGGGCGACGGTGACGGTCGCCACCGAGGGCAGGCTGAGACGACCGGCGAGGTGCGAGATGACGCGGACATCGTCCAGGTTACTGGCGCTGATCGTGCTCGCTGAATCGGTCAGGGTCAGCGCGCCGCTGAAGGTCGTGACGGTCGAACCGCCCGTGATGCCTCCCTGGGAATTATACACCAAGCGGGAGACGGTTTCGTTGAATCCGTTCAGGTCCCAGGCGGTTCCGCCACGGACAGTGACCACAGCCGTGTCGGCGATCTGATGGGCGCCCAGATTTCGGACGGTAGAGTTGGCGACCGAACCCGTTTCAGTACCGCTGGTATTGCCGCCCGTCAGGGTCAGATCACCGGTGATGGCCGCGCCACCGCCGGTCTGGTTGTCCAGCAGCAGGATGACGCCGTTGGAGAACGCGGAGCCGACATACGTATTGGCGTTGGTGAGACGGATCGTGGCACCGCCGGACGTGCCGCCCGAAGTGAAGACCGGGTTGGTGGTCCCGGTGATGGCCGAATGGATGGTCAGCGTATTCGCTCCGTTATGGATGAAGAACTCCGAGGCCGAAGAGGTGATCCGGCCACGGGTATTGGCGTTGGTAGTGGCACCGATGACGCGGTTTTGGGCGTCGGAACCGGCGAGCAAGCCGCCGGAGGTGAGAGTCAGCGTGTCGAGCGTGGTGCCAGTGAAGGAAACAGTGGTCGCTCCGTGGAGGGTCAGGGAGTTGATCGTCCGGTCGCCAGTCGGAATCGTCGTGTTGGCTGCCAGACGAAGATTGCTGGTCGATGACGAGGCGCCAAAAGTCGTCGTCTGTTCGAGAAGATTAAGGCCACGGATTCCACCGGTGGCGTCGTAGGTGGCGAATTCGAGGTTGGCGCCGGCGGTCGTGCCGTTCGCCGTATTGACCAACGCCCAGGGGCCGATGATTCCGTTGGTATTCGTGGTGAGCCCCGCGGCGGAAGCCAGGAAGAACGGGTTCGCGCCGACGACGCCCGTTCCGCTCACGAAGGTCAGCGTAGAATTGGCGGTGCGAGTCAGGCTGCCGCCCAGATTGACGGTAGCTGAACCGAGACCACCGTTGCCCGGGTTGGCGCGGAGGACAGAGGAACCGCCGGACAAGGCGAGGTCGCCAAGGGTGATGACTCCATCGGTGCCGCTACGGCTGATGTATTCGAAAGCGCCGCCATCAAGCTGGATGCCGACGGAAGAGGTGAAGCGATTCGACATCCCCTGGATGCCCGAATCGTCCCAGCGCAACAGGCTGTTGCGGACGCTGATCGTGTCGCCGGCGGCCATGCCGGAGAAACGCCCTTGGTCAACCAGGGCGACGATGCTTCCCATGATGGTCGCATTCCCAGTGAACTGATTATCGTCGCGGACCGTGAGCTGAGCGCCGCCGCTCTTGACGAAGTTGAGGCTTCCGTTGATCTGGCCCGTCCAATCTCGCGCCGTGTTCACGGTCGTGGTGAAAGTCGCGAGAGAACCCGAGTTATTGATGATGCCGCCGCTGCCGACGGTGCCGTTACGCGTCAGAAGGTCGCCGAACACCTGGGAGTTGCCGTTAAGCTCGAGCGTGCCGCCGGCCGTGATGACGAGGGCGTCGTCATTATCACCGGTCGTGGTCGCATTCATCCCCGAAGTAGCGAACCGGTAGAACAGCGCGTTATTCGGGGCCGCGGCGGCGAGCTCCAGCGTGCCGAGGCTGATCGTCGTGAGGCCGGTATAGTTGTTACCGGAGGCGGAATTAAGCAGCAACTTGCCGTCACCAGTCTTGGCCAACCCGCCGGAGGTAGGCGCGAAGACGCCGCCGAAGGTCGCGTTGGACGTCAGGGTGTTGGCCGCGCCCATCACGTGGACGAAGAACGTGCTCGCATTCGTGCCGCTGTCACGGGCGTTGATCGAGCCGACGCCAAGGCCGGTGCCCGCCACGCTGATGGTGTTGCTGGACTTGGCCAGGATGCCACCGCTGTGAAGACGCAGGTCGCGGAAGTTATTGATGACCAACGCGCCGCCCGTCTCGAAGGTAAGCGAGTTGAGGAGCGTGGTCGTGAGGGCGGCAGCGGCCGTGCCCAACGTGACGCCGGCGGCGTTGATGCGGTTGTTATTGTTCGCGACGACGGCGGCCGACGCGGCCGGCGTGCTCATCTCGTTGGTCGCGTTAAGAGGCCGCACGCCGTTGGTAGTTCCATCATTCACCAGGAACTGCGTGGTGGCGGTCGTGCCCGAACTGGTGGCTGATGCGTCCGCCACGGCCCAAGGGAAGATCTGTTTGTTGGCGGCCGCATTTGCCCCACCTTGGCCGACTACTGTCATCCAATTCGTCGGAGCAGTGGTAGTCGCCAGGATGATGTTCGTGTTCGTCGCGCCCGCAGCTTGGCCGAGAGCATCGCCACGGAGGAAGAGGGTCGCCAAGTTGCTGGAGATCAGGGTGCCAGCTCCGGAGGTAGTGATACGGAGGTTGGCGCCGTTATTGTCCAGGGTGATGACGTTGTGGGAAGTCGTGACGGCCAGATATTGGTCCGTCGTAAGCGCCTCGGTAACCGCAGTGCCGGAGCTGCCCAGGAGCTCGAGGTGCCCGCCGAAGAAGTCGACCCGGCGGGTGCCGAGACGCACGCTGCTGGCGGTCGTAGTGTTATCGAGGGTCAGCCGGGTTCCCGGCAACAAGGAATCGGCGATCGGTCCGCCGTTCAGGGTGATCGTGCCGGAAGTGCCAAGGCTGCCGGCGCCGCTGACGACGATTCTTCCCTGATTGATCGTGGTCGCGCCGTAGGTGTTGGCGGCGGTCAGGATCACCGTGTTGGTGCCAACCTTGGTGAGGGTGCGGACGTTGGTACCGCTGGATGCCGACGTACTGATGATCCCTCCGAGGGTGATATCGCCGGCGGTGGCCACGCCGGACAGGGCATTGACGCGATTCGAGCCGACCGAAGTGTTATTAGTCAGCGAGATCGTGCCAGACCAGCTGGCGGCGGTGTTGCTTGAATTGATGATGGCGCCTTGCGAACTGACCGCGCCGACTCCGGTGATGGTTCCCGATCCGCCGAAGCCCGCGCCGGCAATCGTCAAAGGTTCGGCGCCGATCGTCAGGCCGTTCAGGTCGAGCACGGCGCCGCTGGCGACCGTGGTGCCGTTGGTGGTATCGCTCAAAGCGGTGGCACTACCGAGACGAAGGACGCCCAGGTTCACGTCCATGGTGGTGAACGTATTACTGGAACCGGAAATGGTGAGCTGATTGGCGCCGGACTTGGCGAAGCCAAAGAGGCCGGTGACATTACCGGTCAGCGTGATGTCACCGGAACCGCCGATGGACGCGGCGCTGCCGAGCGTCAGATTGCCCGAAAGCGTGACGGCCGTCGCGCTGCTGTTCCAGATGGCGCCGCTAAAGTTGGCGGCGAGCTGCGCGGAGCCGGTGCCGTTCAGGGTCAGGGCCTTGGTCAGGCTGAAGCCATTGACGTCGAGTCGACCGGAGCTCGAAGGGTTGAAGTCAGCGATCGTGGCCCCCGCCGTCGCATTCTGGGACAACGTCACCTGGGTGGCGCTGTCGATGCTGACGATATACGAACCAGCGGCGATGCCCGTTCCGGTGACCGTCATGCCCTTCTGCATAGCGGCGGTGGAGGTGATACCGGTGACGACGGCCGAGCCAGCGACAGTCGTCGCCGCAGCCTGGGCGCCCACAGCGGTGCCGCCAATGGTGACGACGCCGCCGGGCAAGGCGCCGGCATGGCCGAGCATCAAAGTTCCGCCTTGGACGACGAGATCGCCCGTGAACGTCCCCGCGGTAGCATTGTCGGCTCCGAGGAACAAAGTGCCCTGCCCCGCCTTGACCAAAGCGTTGGTCGCAGTCGTACCAGAACCCAGGCCGGTGCCGCTCTGCGTGATCGGCCCGAGCAACATCAGGGTGCCGGCGCCGGCGCTGGCCGTATTGGCGGTGGCGAGGATCGCGCCATTACCGATGGTCGTCGAGCCGGCGGCGCCGAACCAGCCGGTGCCGAAGCTGCCGGTAGAACCATTGATCAGGTTGAGGGTGGCGTTCGCGCCGATGCTCAGGGTTTTCGTCGGGGCGACCACCGCGCCGAACTGCGTCGCGAAGGTATCGATCGTCGCCGTGGTCGAGGCGGCCAAGGAGTAGTCATTGGCGATGAGGGCCGCGCCGTTGAAGCCGTTGGCGGCGGTCGGCACCGCGTTCGTGGCGTAAAGCCGCGCCGGATCGGGCATACGGAGCGCTCCGGCGGTGTCGGGTCCGGAATAGAGCAAGCGATAGCCGCCGCCTCCCGAACCGTTGTAGACCTTATAGACGATGGAGTGCAGTCCGGCATTCAGCGTGATGGATACCGGAGCTACTTCCGAGAAGGCGTGGCCTGGCGAAGGATCGGTGTAGATCGCATTACCGTCGACATACAGGGCGAAGCCGTCGTCCGCGCCCGAGCGGAAAGTATAGGTGCCAGCGGTGGTGACCTCAAGGAAACCGGAGAACGTCGCCAGGCCGGAAACAAGGCCGCCGGAAGTCGAAGTGGGGCGATTCGCGAAATTGCCGTCACCCAGTCGGGCGACCTGAGATAGGACGGCGCCGTAGCCGAGACCGGCACCCTGGGTCGTCACCTGGCTAGAGGGAGCGGTCGCCATGCTGACGAAGGCCCCGGCCAGTCCGCCCGACGAATAACCGAACGACGTCATATCCGCGATGCCGAGGACCTTATTCTGAACGCTCAGGGGATAGCTGCCGCTGAGGGCGATGGAAGCAGGCGTGAGCGTGGTCGTCTCGCCGATCGTCAAGAGATCAGGGAAGACGAGAGAGCCTTGGCCGACGTTGATCGGCTTGTCCCCGGTAAAGTTGAAGACGAGGACCGTAGTGCCGGAAGCCACGTTGATCTGCGGCACGCTGCCGCCGACGGTATCGCCGGTGACGTCGAGCAGGCGGAGCGAATATCCGTTCTGGCCGCTGACGTTCAGGATCTGTCCGCCGGCCAGGGTCAGGCTCGGGACCTCGATCGTATTGGAAATATTCGCGCCGTTATTGCCGATGTGTAGGTTGGCCGCGGCATCCGTACCGGCGATCGTGATGCCGGTCGCGTAGCTGACCAGGCCGAGGTTGCCGGTGCCGTTGTTGAGCAGCGAGAGCATGCCGCCGTCGCCGATGGTGACGGTCGAACCTAAGGAGATCGGCGCGGTGGAGCCACCGTTGAGACCAGCGAGGGCGAGCGTACCGGCGCTGACGGTCACCCCACCCGTGAAGGTGTTGTTGTTGCCGAGGATGAGGGTGCCGAGGCCGGTCTTCGTGAGGGAGTAGGCGCTACCAGCGTCATCCAGCACCATGTTCAATGTCAGGGTCGCCTGCGGCGCCTCGACGTTGACGGTAGTATTGCCAGTCAGTGTCGTGATGACGTTATTACCTTGGAGCGTCAGTCCGTTGGTGCCGCGCAGGGTCAGCTGGGCGCCGCCGAGGACGAGGGCATTGCTCAGGGTGTTGGCGCCGGTCGAGGTGAGGTAGGTGCCAGAAGCGCCGATGGTCAGGGGACCGGTGCCGATCGGACCGTTGGCGAAAGCGGCCACTAAGCCGGTGGCGCCGTCTCGAGTGGCGACATTGGTGCTGCCGCCGACGGCGAGTCCGCCGGCGTTCACGGTGACACCGCCGCCGAAGAGGCTGGCGCCGGAAAGCTGGAGCAAGCCGTTACCCGCCTTGGTGATACCCACGGTCGCGTTATCCGTGGAACTACCGATCGGCGCGGAAACCGCGAGCGACGGCGTGGCGTTGGCGACGGTGGTGTTGCCGTTGACCGTCACCGGACTGATGTTGAAAGTCCGGGTCGCTCCGCCGAGGTCGAGGGCGGTGAGGCCGCCCGCGCCGGCGACGGTGGCGCCGGCGCCAGAGATGACGGCAACTGAGCCGACGTTAGAAGAAGAGGCCGTGACGTTACCGGTCAGAGTCAGGATGCCGGTTCCGGTGGTGACAGAGGCTGCGGTGGTTGAGCCTTCATTGACAAAACTCAGGCCGGCCAGGGTCTGATTGAAATTGTTGAGGCTCAGCAAGCCAGCGCCGCGGATTTCCGGGATGACGCTGGCGTGGATCTGGCTGGCGGCGTCGAGGCGGACGGTGGCGCCGTTGATGATGAGGTCGCCGGCCGGGATGGCGACGGTCGAGCCCGCATTGGCGCCGGCGACGTTGAGCGCCAAGATACCCGTGTAGCTGAAGCCACCGTTGACGACCGTACCGCCGGTGTAGGTATTGGCGGCCGTCAAGGAGGTGGGTGCGCCGTTAAGTCCGGAATAAACCAGGCGAGTCGTCGCGCCGAGGCCGTTGTCGATGATGCTGGCGTTGAAGGATACGCTGCCCTGATTGACGAGAAGGAAGAGGGGGGCCACGCCGGAGGACTGCGTGCCGCCCGTCGTGATACGTCCGGCGCCGATCGTCTTGCCGGTGAAATTACCCCCGATGGAAAGGCCGCCGGATGTGAGGTTAAGCGTGTCGTTGACGGAATCCGCGAAGGTCAGGGTCTGATTGATAGCACTGGTGACGAAGACGATGGAATTCGCGAGATAGGTGCCAGCCGAGCCAGCAGTGACGTCCGGGATCACAAAGTTGGCGCTGGTAACACGCAGATTCTGCGTGGCGATACCCGTGCCGGCCGGGATGATGGTCGCGTCATAGCCTGCGTAACCAGGCTGATTCAGGTTAGCGAGGCCACCGGAGAGATTGCCCGCGGACGGAGCCACGTAGCTGGCGAATTCGACCCCGTCACTGGCCCAAGGGATGATGTTGTTGACCAGCAGGGATGTCCCATTTGCGATGACCATCCGCCCATTGCTGCCCATCTGTCCGTTGACGATGGGGTTGCTCCAATAGAGCATCGTGGAGTCGTTATTCCTCGTGAGGTTACCAACGGAGAGGACCACCGAGCGGATGACTCCGTTGCCCGCCGGAGCTAAGGCAAGACTAGTCAGGCCGCGCTCCAAGGTCAGGGCGCCGACGGTCTCCGTCACGTTGAACGAGTCACGGCCTTGAAGGACGAAAGTGCCGCCACGGGAGACCAACGGGGCGGCATCGGGCAGTCGGTCGGTCAGGTTGACGGTGCCACCGTTGCTGAGCGTCAGCCCGCCGTAAGCCAATTCGACGGCACTGGTACCGGAAAGACGCCCTTCATCAAGCAGGGTGAGCGTCGCGCCATTGACCAACGTCCCACCCGTATAGGTGTTATCGCCGTAGAGCGACAAGGTCCCCGTTCCGGCCTTATTAAAGAAGATGCTCCCTGTGCCGGCGGAAAGATTACCTCCCCAGGCCGAGTTGGAGTTGACGCTGATGAAGGTGGCCGTGGTGCCGGAGCTGCTGTTTACGACGATGCCGCCGCTGGCCGCGAAGGCCGTACCGTTCGGTGAACGCAGATCGCCGACCATCTGGCTGTTGCCATTGAGCTGAAGGGTGGCCCCGGGGCCGATCGCAAGGCTCTGCCCCTGGACGCCGCCGCCTTGGGCGCCCTGCCAGAGGGTGTTCTCTCCCCCGGCAAGCGTGACGGTGCCGTCATTGATAGTGAACCAGCTGGCTCCGGCGTTGAAATACTGCTTCGTGGCGAAAGTCAGGTTACCACCCAGGCCCTTGGTCACGTTCTGGGTGTTAAAGAAGGCCGCGTTGACGGTGAGATCGGCGCCGGCATCGACGAGGAACGCGCCTTCGACCGAAGTAAATGCAGGGGCGGTAGCGGCCGCCGGGGTGTTCTGAGGATTGATCGTGCCGAAGAAGACGACCGGGGCCGAACCAGTGGCGGCCAAGGCGGCGTTACCGATGGTCTGATTAACCCCGACGGAGAGGATGTTGCCGGAGCCAATTGCGAGCTGGGTACCGCCCGAGGTGGCGAAAGCGACGTCGGTGCCGGCTCCTTCGATCTTGAGCGCGTTGATGCCGCGGAAGTTCAGACCTGGGTTGCTGAGCACGCCCGTGTCAGCGGTGACGCGGAAGGTGGCGGCCGTGGAGAAAACGCCGCTGATGAGATCCCTCGCGGCGTTGAGTCCGTAAGCCGTTCCCCCGTTGAGGTTGGTGAAGGTCAGATCCGTGCCGGTGCCCGTCCCGTCGCTCAGGGCGTGAGCGGCGGCGCCGAGGGCGGCGATGCCGGACGCGCTCACGGTCAGGGAGGCGCTGGCGGTGGCCGTGGCGTTGGCGCTCACGGTGAAAGTGGTCGGGCCGGTGATGGCGGTGATCGTCCCGGCGATGTTCGCGTTCGTGACCGATTGCCCGACCGCCAGCTGGAAGGTGTTGCCCGTCGTCAGGGTGACGACGTTGCTGCCGATGGTCGTGCTGGCGGTAGGGGTGGCCGCCACCGCGTTCGTGGCGAAGTTCACGCCGTTGGCGTCGACGACCACCATCCTTGGGATGAGGTTGTTGGTCAGCGTCGGCGTGGTGGTGATGATCAGGCGGTTGGTGGCGGGGCCGAAGGCCTGGGTGCTGGCCAACGTGAGCACCGACCCGCCGGAGACGACGTTCGAGGCCATGCTGGCGAACGTCAACGTGGCGGCCGCCGTGCCGGCGTTGTTCAGGGTGATGGTATTGCCACCCCAGGTCGAAGTCAGGGCGCCGAACTGGAGGGCCGAGGCTGCTGCGCCGTTCGCGACGAAAGTGAAGTTTCCGTTGCGCAGGTCCACCGTACGCGACGTGCCGCCGATGCGCGTCGTCGCCGTGCCCGTATCGTCCACGTTCAGCAGGCCGTTGTTCTGGACGATGACGCTTCCTGAAGTGCCGGTGAAGGCGCCGGATCCGCTGAGGTTCAGGGTCCCCTGCGTGACCGTGAGGGCGGACGTGCTCGTCGAGGCGCCCGTCACGTTCAGGGTTCCCGTGCCGATCTTGGTGAAGGAAGGGGTGTTGGGGTTGTAGTTGCCGAGGTTGATGACGCCGGTGCCGACCGCGTTGAAGGTCGGACTGTTGCTGTTGGCCATCGATCCGGCATTGATGGTCAACGTGGTGCCAGTGGCCGCACCGATGGTGACCCCAACCACCGCGGTGTTGGTAATGGAGCCGGAGAGCGTGTTGTTGCCGCTGGCGTTGAAGATACCGCCCGTGTTGTTGATGCCGGTCGGGGCACCCGCTCCGGTGGCGGCCATATTGATATTCCTGGAGAAGGTGATTCCGCCCTCAAGCCAGAGGGCGGCTCCCGCACCGGCCGCGCCGGGATTGAGAATGACCTGACCGGTCCCTAGGTCACTATCGTTGTCCACCACCAGCACGCCGGCGGCAATGACCGTGTTGCCAGTGCGGCCCGCCGTCACGTTGTCCGCATCTATGCGGAGCGTGCCGAGGTCGTTCTTCTGCAGCACATTTCCGGCGCCGCCGGCGAAGGCACCGGTCAGCGTCAGCGTTGCCCCGGCGGCGACGTCGATGCCTACCGTCGCGGCGTTGAGGTTGAAGGTGCGCGCCGTCGTGAAGGTCTCGGTCGCGCGGAAGCCCTGGGTGCCGGAGTTCGCCGAAAGGCGGACCACGTTGGCCGAATCACCCAGGGCAGCATCGCTTGGGACGGACAGGATGCCCGCCGTGACATCGATGATCGAACCGCTTCCGCCGAAGGTATTAGTACCCGTCAGCTCCAAGGTGCCGTCGCCGGTCTTAGTCAGGCCAACCGCCGAAGAACCCGTAGCGCCCCCGCTGATGACCCCCGTGAGCCGAAGTCCGGCCAGGGTGTTGGAGTTGCTGGCGGTTGAGACACTGAAGATCGGGGCGGCTCCCGAAACCGATGTCGCGAGCGCGAAGCTGTCCGCGATGCGCAGCTGATACTGGTTGTTATTGGTGACGGATAGGCCGGCGGCCAGCTGATCCGTCAAGGAAGCCGGCGTGATGACCTTGTTGATGGCCTGATTCCAAAGGGCGGTGGTGCCGGCGCGCCCTACGAGGATCGAGGCGGGACGGGAGAGTCCGGTGATCGCGCCGACGGTCAGCACGTCGCTATGCATGTCGCCGTCGCCGTCGTGGAGGATACCGAGGGTGCCGCCGCCGCTGAGCGAGGTGGCGACGGAGCCGGAGATGCCGGTGTAATTGAGCGAAAAATTACCCAGACCCGTCTTGGAAATGCTGGAGATGGTCGCCGCATTGGCGAGACGACCCGCCAGAGCGACCGTCAGGAAGGGGTTGTCTATGTTCACCTCCAGTGCGTTGCTTGGGGGCGTGATCAGCCCGCCGACGGTGAGGGTGACGTTGGTGCCGCCGTTGTTGTTGGAGAACGTCGGGGTGCCGCCGAAGACGACGGGGTTATAGAAAGTACGGCTGGAGTTATCGATCAGCAGGCGCGTGCCCGCCGCCATGGTCAGCGTACCGGCGCCAACGGGCCCGGTCATAGCGTTGGCGCCGGTGCCTGCGGCGATGCCAGTACCGGCGGCACCGAGGATCAGTCCGCCGGCGCTCACGGTCAATCCGCCGTCGAAATTGCTGGTGGCCGAAGAAAGCTGGAGCAAGCCGTTGCCGGTCTTGGTGATCGAGGCCCCTGCCCCGCTGATGATCGAGGAGATATTGAGGGTCGGGAGGACGTCCGTGACCGGCGCAGCGACGCCCGGGATCTTGATGGCGTCGATGTCGAAGGTCTTGGCCCCGGAGGTCAGGATGACGCGTCCGTTGGCGACTTCGGAGACCATGTAGGGATTACTCGAGGTGGCCGTGAAGGGCGTGGCGCCGCTGAGCGTCAGGAGCGAGTTGACGCCGACGTTGAGGAAGGAGAGCTGGGCGCCGCCGAACTCGCCGCCCCGGTTGTTGAAGGTGACCGAGGCAAGTTCGTTGACGGTGTCCTGCGCGAAGGCGAAACGACCGCTGCCGTTGATGGTGACGGCGTTGGAGGCCGCGACGGCCCCCGAAGCGTTGACGTAGATGGCCGCCATGTTCTGGCCGCCCCAACCGCCGTTGAGGACGATACCGCCGGCAGGAATGACCACCGTGGTCGCGCCCGTCGGGTTGACGTGCAGGTCGCCGGAATTGACGATGGTGCCGCCGGTATAGGTGTTGGCGCCCGTGAGAACTTGGATGCCGGGGCCAGCCTTGACGTAGGTGAGCGGAGAGCCCACGCCGACGTCCTGGAGGACGGAGTTGAGGATGACGTTCGAAGCACCGAAAGCGTAGGTGCCGGCGGCGGCCGTACCGGTCGCCGGGACGCTCATCACGACGGTGTTCGTGGCGGCGTCGACGGACTTGACGAAGGCGCCTCCGACGATGTTCGTACCGGTCACGGTCATGCCGGGGTAGATGCCGGCCGTGCCGGCGACGGCGTCGAGCGTGATGGTCGTCGAACCGAGGACGACGGCATTGGCGGCGGCGCCCGTGAAGTTCTGCGTGCCGGTATTGTTGCTGTAGACGATCAGTTCAGGCAACGAGGAGGTCAGGACGCCGCGGACGGCGGTGGTTCCGACGGAGACCGAACGGTTGTTGGCGCTGCGGAGGACGCCGCCGAGGCCGAGGGTGAGGACGTCAGACGAAGAGGCGAAAGCCAGCTGGTGATGGGCATCGCCTGCGAAACGCAGGACGGCGGCCGTGCTGGGTCCGGCGGCGAGGGTCGTGACGGCGTTGGAACCGAAGGAGGCCAAGACGTCGGGCTGGGCGACCAGCTGAGTGAACTTGCCTGCGCCGAAGTCGGCGTCGTAGCCGGCGAAACCGCCGTCCCCGATGATGCCCACGCCGGTGACCGGATTGTAAGCCGCGTAGTGTTCGTTGTTGGCGATGGCCCAGGCGCCGATCAGCCCGCGTGAAGCCGGGACGATGGGGGTGTCGAAGATGATGCGGGAGGCGAACTCCAGCTGGCCGAGACGTCCCGAGCCGGCGAAGTTGACGGTGGTGCCGGGAGCACGGGTGAGGCTCGGGGCCAGGAGGTCGGCGCGCCAGAAGGCGGAACCGGAACCCGTGACGCGGATGTCGCTGTCACCCTCGAGCAGGCTGAGCGCGCCGAGACGTTCCGAGTAGTAGGTGTTGACCAGGCCGTTGAAGAGGAGCGATCCGCCGTAGAGCGAGATCGGGGCGGCGTCGTTGATACGGTTCAGCAGCTGTGCGTTGGAGTTGTCGCCGTTATTGACCTCGAGTCGACCGTAGGAGAGGTTGATCGCGGTGGTGTTGCGGAGCTCGGCCTCGTCGCGGAGGTAGAGACGGTAGCCGCTGACGTAGGTCGTGCCGCCGTAAGTCTGGAGCGAGCTGATCGACAACGAACCCGAACCGGCCACGGAGGCGAAACTGACGTTGGCACCCTGGACGGAACCGTAGAAGCCCAGATCATACTTACCGACCACGAAGGTGGCGGGGGTCGCGGAAGAATTCGTGATGACGCCGCCGGCGCCCGCCTGGGAACCGAGGGAGCGGAGACGGCTCGCGTAGAGGAGGTTTCCGTTGAGGTCCAGCGTACCGTTGCGCTCGACGTTGAGGATGTTACCCGCGCCGCCGAAGAGCGTATTATTACCCGCGGCGAGCTTGAGCGTGCCTTCGAGCACCGTGGTCTGGCCGCCGTAATACTGCTTGGCCGAGACGAGGAGCGTGCCCGCGCCGACCTTGATGACGTCGGAATTCGAGACGAGCGCGCCTTGGAGATCGAGCGTGGTGTTGCTGGCGACATTGAAATAACCCGGTGCGTAGGCGGTGAGGGGGTTACCGGAGCCCGCCGTGGCTGTGTTATTATTGATGCGGAAGGTGGTTCCGCTGATGATTTCGGTGATGAAACTATTGCCGGGAATATTGGTTCCGCTGACGACCTGACCGACCGCGAGACGGGAGGTATCGCCGACGGTGATGACGTTACCCGTGGCCGCCGTAGACATCGAAGGCGGCGTCACGACGACGAAATTGAGACGCGGGACGGACAGGACGTGCGTGACGCCACCCGCGGCGAGGATGCCACCCGAGGAAACGGTGAGCGTGGCCGCCTGCGTGGCGCCGACGTTCCGGATGCTGGTGTCGGTGATGGCGAGGCCGCGGAGCGTGCGGTCGACGGTGAGGTCATCCGCGCCGAAAGCATTGTCCACGCGGAGTACGTCGCCGAAGGCCGAGGCGCCAAGGGAAGTCGCGGCGGAATAGCCGGTGAATTCCACGACACCGTTCGTGGCGGAGTAGGCGCCGAACTTGCCGTCGCCGACGAGGAACTTGGGCTGGAAGCCCGAGGGAAGAGCGGTGAAGACGAGCTTGCGGGTGTTACCCAGGTCGGCGGTACCGCTGACGTCCAACGCGCCGCGCGGATCCGTGAAGAGCGCGAAGTCGAGGGCGGGGATGCCGGCCGTGGTGTGGGTGAAGGTCAGCGTCGAAGCTCCGCCGGTCTGGGTGATCTTGGCGTTGCCGTAAAAACGGGCGATACCGGTCGACTCGTTGGTGCCGGCGGCGTTGGCGATATAATTGAAGGTACCTCCCTCCATCGTGAAGCCGGAGGTGTCGCCCAGTCGGGTGGCAAGGGAGGTGCCGTTGTTATCAAGCGTGACGGTCGCAGCACTGCGCAGGATCAGTCCATTGCCGACGGCCACGTTGAGGGAATTGAACGAACCAGCCCCCGAAATCGTGGCCGAGCCGCGCTCCATGATGAGCGTGGTGATGGTGTTGGCCGCAGTGAAATTGAGCTGACCGGTGCCGCGGTGGAAAATCTGTCCGGTCGCGGCGGTACTGCCGTTGACGATGGCCCCGGTGAAATTCGTCGTGCCTGCGCCGCCGGTCACGAAGATGCGCGGGTTGGTGTTATTGGAGATGTTGAACGCCCCAAAATTGAGAACAGCGCCGCCGGTCAGCTCATTGAAGATCCAGCGGTTGTTGTCCCAGTTGACCGTCGTGCCGTTGAACGTGAAGGACTGGCTACCACCGAAGGTGACGGGGTTACCGTTGAAGATGACACCTCCGGCGGCATCCGTGCCGGCAAAGGTCTGGGCGACCGTGGCCTCGATGCGGCCGCCGTTCAGCTGCAGGCGCTTGGTCGAGCCGAGTTGCTTGGAGAGACGCAAGGTCCCCTGCTCCAGGATGGTGTCACCCGTGTAGGTATTGAGACCACCCGCCATCTCGAAGTAAGCATCGGGCGCGAGGGCGAAATTGAGCTGAATCGCCCCGCCTGCGGCGGCATTCTGCGCTATGGCTCCGTTCCAAAGCGTCGAGCCGAAGCCTCGGAAGGCGATAGTCTGAGTGGCGGCGGTGGTTCCTCCGGTGGCGTTGGCGAATGCGCCGTTGATGGTGAGCAAAGCACCGCCTTCCAGGTTATTGGAGACAGTCTGAGTGTTGTTGCCGGAAGCCTTGGTCACCGTGCCCGTGAAGGTCATGGCGTGCTGGCCGCCGAAGACGGCGGTCGAGTTGTTATCGAGCTGGATAGCCTTCGAAACGTTGAGCGGACCGCCGTAGGCGAAGATGCCGCCATTGGCGAGGCGGATGGTGCCGATGGAACCGATGCCGTTAGCGGTGAGGCCGAGCATGCCGCCGCCGGCGAGCAGGCTGCCGCTGAACGTATTGGCCGTGGTCGGATTGAGTACCCAGACGCCACCGTCATACTTGGCCACGGTGAGGGCTCCCGCGCCTCCGCCGACTTCATTGGTCAGCTGGGAGGACACGATATTCATGTCGGTATTCGTACCGCGGAGCTCGAGGGTCTTGGCCTGGGCGGCGGTGTTGGGACTGGAAGTAGCGGCCGTATTATTGGCTACATTGGTCAGGACGAGCGCGCCCGAACCGCTAGAGTAGATGCGGCGGGAGCCCGTGGTGCCGGTCAGGACGATCTGTCGGGTGACGGTCTCGCCGGAGCCCACGTAGGTGAGCGAAGGAGACTGGCCGTTGAACGGATTACCGATCTCGAGGACGCTGCCGGAGAGGTTGGATCCAAGGTTGGTCGCCGCGGCGCCGGCGGCGCCGATGGAGGTGACCACGAGGTTACCATCACGCAGGACAGTCTTACCGGTGTAAGTGTTCAGGCCGGTCAGGAAAAGGGTGCCCCCGCCCTGCTTACCGAGCGAACCGTCGCCGCCGATGACGCCGGAGATGGTCGCGAAATCGAGACCGGTATTGCCGTTGTCTGCGACGATCAGGTCACGCCAGCCACTGGCTGTCACCGCACCGTCGGTGATGTTCGAAGGGGTGGTGTTGTTGCCAGCGGTCGCGTTCTGACTGATGTAGATCTGGGTGTCGGTCGCGATCGAAGAAATGTAAGTGCCGGCCGGAATACCCGTGCCGGTGATCAGCTGACCGACGGCGAGGTTGGCGGTGGTTCCGGAAGTAAGGCGGACGTCGGTGTTGCCGCGGAGAGCCAGCGGCAATGCCGTGGCGGCGGTCGTGACGGCGATCCGGAAGTCACCCCGGATCTCCAGGTCGGCGATCGAGGTGCCCGAGTTCAGGCTGAGCGAACCGCCGCGGAGGAAGTTTGCGGTGGCGGTGGCGTTGCCCCAGATCGGATTGGCAAGGCCGGTCCAATCGACGACGAGACGGTCGTTGGCGGCCGAGAAGCCGGCGAGGCCGTGAGTCGGCTTCGCGCGCCAAGCACCGGGTCCGGTGCCGAGCGGCCGGTTGAAGGTACCGCTGGTTTCATAGACGCCACCCCAGTCTTGGAAGAACAGGTTGGAATTCGCCGAGAGTCCCGCGCCGTCGCGGCCGGTGACGAGGGCGCCGCCGGAGACGATCGTGTCACCGGAGTAGGAGTTGCTCGCGTTGCCGAGGGTCCAGTTGGCGGAATAGCCCGAACGTGAAATGGAAAGCTTGGCTCCGACCGGGTCGATGAGCTGCAGATTGATACGATTATCACCGGTGGAATTGCCGGCCAAGGTCAGCGTGACCGTGCTGGCTGCAGGGATCACACCAGTATACTGGATGGCTCCGGTGTTGGCGAAGACGAGGGCGGCGTTATTCTCGGTTCGGCCACCAAGGACATTGTTACCGTAGGTTCCGTTGACCTGGATCTGGCCGCCGGAGGCGGTCAGCGTGAAGAGGCGGTCGATCGAGACGGACGGAGTCTGGGTCGTCTGGAAGATGTTCTGGACACGGTTGTCGTACGAGTTGTTGCCGGAGCCCGTGTAGAGCAGGATGCCGCCGTCGAAGATGAGCGACGCGGCGTTGGTGGTGGCGCTGGTGGCGTCGCCCGCGCCGAGGCCGGAGGCCTGGCCGATGTTGGCGAGCGAGGTGACGGCGAGGGTGCCTCCGCGGATGACGGTGGCGCCGGTGAAGTTGTTCGCTCCGACGATGGACTGCGTGCCGCCGCCGTTCTTGACGAGGGTGATCGCGCCCGCGGTCTGGTTGATCGAACCGGTGAAGGTGCCGTTCGCTCCGCCGTTGCCGAGATTGAGGATGGCCGGCGAGGCGTTGGTATTGACGACGGAACCCGAGCCGACGAGAGCCCCGATCGAAATACGGGCCGCGTTGGCCGCGCCCGTCCAATTCGAGACGGAGGATCCGGCGGCGTTGAGGTCGAGGGTCGCGTCCTGACGGAGATTCAGGAGCGTGGTGCTAGTCTGACCAGAGCCGATGGCGGCCAGGGCGCCGGAAAGACGCAAGGTGCCGGCGTTGACGTTGACGTTGCCGGTGAAGGTATTGGCGGCGCTGACGATCAGCGTGCCGTTGCCGGACTTGGTGACCGAACCGGCTCCGCCCGAGATGAACGAGGCCACGGTGAGCGCGTTCGCCGCGGTCGAACCGCCGGTGTGGATGATGACTTCGGAGGCCGAGGCACCGAGGGTGCCGCCCGTGATGGTGGCCGCACCAGTGCTATTATCGAAGAGCACGCCGCCAGAACTGACGGTCAGGATTCCGCCCAAAGTGAGCGTCTGGGCGCCCGCGAGCTTCAAGGAGTTGACGGTTTCCGCCCCGGTCACACCGAAATCGGCGGTCGAAAGGTAATTGGCGGTCGTCGAGAGGCCGGAAGCGGCCATCGGCGTATAAGAAGAGAGCGCGGTGGCGGCAGCACCGGCGATGCCAGGGACGACCCAGTTGACGCCGTTGAAGGTGGCCCAGCCGCCCACGATGCCATTATTAGAGACAGGAGCGGTCGAGAAGATGACCGAACCTCCGGCGGGGACGGAAAGATCGAGGGTGGCGCCAGCGCCGCGGGTACCCAACGAACCGAAGGTCAGGGCAGCGGTGCCACCGGCGGAGGGGATCACCTGGACCCGAGCGGAACCAGCCGTCGGGGTGAGCGTGCCCAAGGCCTCGGTCGAGTTACCAGTGCCAAAACCCAAGTAGGCCAGCGTGCCGCCGGCCGAATAACGGAAAGATTCCGCGTCAAAAATGACCGCGGAGGCATCCGGCAGGATGTCGCCGTTGCTGATGACCTCCAAGAGCTTAAGCACGCCATCGGAGACCGTGGTGGTGCCGGTGAGGGCATTGTTACCCGAGGTAGGATTGAGCACCCAGGTGCCGGCGCCGATCTTCTGGAGATTGGTGGTGGTGGCCGGGAGCAGGCTGGTGATGGTGTTGTCGCCGGTATTGGTGCCGCCGAGGACGAAGGTCTTCGCGCCGGTATTGGCCGTGATGGCGCCGGAGAGGGTGAGCGGACCGGTGCCGCTGGAATTGAGGTAAGCGTTCGCCGTGGTGACGTTGAGCAGGATCGGCGTCGACAGAGTGGCGGTCGGACCGGTGTAAGTGAGCGTACCGGCAGTCGTCGTGGCGTTACCGATGTTGATGGCCGAAGTGGTACCGAGCGAGCCGAGGCCAGCGACCACCAAGGTGCCTTGGCTGATCTGCGTCAGACCGGTGTAGGCGCCGAGCACGCCTTGCAGCGTGGCCTGACCCAGACCGGACTTGGTGAAGCGATGCGCGCCGCCGGAAGTGATGATGCTGCCCGTCAGCAAGGTATCACCGGAACCCTGGAAGGTGAGCGTGCGGGCGTTGGTGGTGTTCGTGCGCCAGAGGTTGCCGCTCAGGGTGAGCAGGCCGGAGAGGTTGGTGTTGACGTTGAAGTCGCCGAAATTGCCGGCGGCACCGCCAAGCGTGGTGCCGATGAAGTTGCTGTAGCCGGTGAACGTCGCCCCGATGCCGTTACGTCCGCTGAAATTGAAATTGGTGTTATTGTCGCCGGTGCCCTTGGAGAGATTACCGAAGGTGAT
>Ga0315899_10000754_pt1 | contig 38572 bp, 27 predicted proteins | sample LakEriMetagenome_2_FD_203518 | JGI IMG/M metagenome (GOLD analysis project Ga0315899, IMG submission 203518) | Freshwater fungal communities from buoy surface, Lake Erie, Ohio, United States - Buoy 4 MA112 | ecosystem: Environmental > Aquatic > Freshwater > Lake | place: USA: Lake Erie, Ohio...
TAGAGGAGTTTGATTTGGTAATAGTTGGTATTGCTCCAACAACCAGCATCTCTGCTAACAAAATCTATCCTGCTTTTATAACAGCAAATAAGTGTAGAGAGATAGGCAATCTGTCTCTTTTAATTGATGCCCCAGAAAGTTTTAAAATCCCACCTTCGTTAAATGCTTGGACCAACGAAGCGTCAACTTTCAAAAGTTTTTACGACAGAAGAAAAAGTTATTCCGATGTTGTAGATAATCCAGAGCTTAAAGCCGAGATTAAGAGTTTTGTTGAATACCTAAGTAATGAGCAGTGGCCTACAACTTTTTACCCATCGTACCCATGGTCAACTACAGATTTACTAACTAAGTATTTGCCTAACCTTTCTGCAGAAAGCCTAGTAGGCGTGAGTGTGGATTCCTATATTCTTCTTCAGCCAGAAAAAACAAAAAACTACTACCTCAGTGATGAGTATTGGGTTTGCGATGCTTTTAATTCTTCTGGAAAAAGTTATGCTCAAATGTTGACAAAAAAGGTTGTCCCAATCAAACAAGACGTTTGGGAAGTTGAATCAGAGACTCTTACTCACATCCGTGGAGCAGTCGGAACGATTGTATCTACCTATAGAAATAATGAATCTTGGTGGTCTCCTGCACTTGCTCAATCTCTGTCTCAGGGGGTTCCTGTAGTTCACGATTGGAAAATTACTGGGTACATGGGAGAAGAGTGGAGACATCTTGCAACAAGCGTAGAGCTTATGGACACAGTGGAACGAACAGAGTTGGCTTTTAGTCAAAAACAATCATATCTTGATCAACTCCCTAGCCAAGATGATATAAACGAAAAATTAACTAAAACACTAAAACAGTTAGCTTAAACCTTTACTAAACAACTAAAAACTAATACACTGTATGAAAGGAGGTCAAATGTCAAAGTTAGACATGGATTGGGTTAAATCCCAATTACAGGCAGCTAAGGTAAGAAAGCCAGTTGGCGATGCCACAATGAAATTAATCGAACTGATTGAGTCTTTAGACCTTACTCCTGAATTTAAAAATAAAGCAATTGACATGTTTGCTTCACTAGCAAAAGGTCACATTGTTGTTAAAGAAAATAAAAATGAAACTTGGATTCCAGTACAAGCAGGTTTTATTAAAGTAGCCGAACAAGTACGAGTCAAAGCTAATGCTTTTGATGGAGAGCTCGGATCAATTCACAACGGACGTCGAGGCGTTGTTGTGGGTGTTAGGTACGGAGACGTCATTATTAAAAGTAATGATGGTAAAGAACCTGTTCTTGACGGGGCTCACTACCCACCAGCTAAATTAGAGAAGCTGGTCTTGACATGAAAAGTATTACCCTGAACATAACAGTTCAGGGTGATAGTTATGAAGAGCTTCGTGAAAAAGCTGACATAGCTATTGCAAAATTTTTAGGGACTAATGACGAAGGAGATGATTTTTTTGACGAAGAAGACACTCCAGAAAATTTTCAACAAGTCAATTACGAACTAATAGTCACTCAAAAAGAAGACATTACGTCTGTATACGAATACTCTGCACAAGTGATTGCGAAGGTAAAAGATGTCAGAAAATGAAGTAACACCCCCACGCATAGAAGCTCTTAGAGAAGCAGCTCGTATCATCTCTACTGATAGAAACACCAATTATGGAGACCCTGAAGATAACTTCGACAGAACAGCAAAAATTTGGTCTGTAATTCTTGGAATTCCTATTTCAAATGAAGATGTAGCAATGATGATGGTGGGTTTGAAAATGGCTCGCTATGCAAATAAAGGTGATTTTCAACCAGACACATGGATTGATATTGCTGGCTATGCTGGATGTGGTTATGAAGTAGGACTTCGAGAAGACAAGAAGAAGAAGGGATAAATTCTAAATGATTCGTCCGCCTTGGCAGTATGAAGACCCCCTTTGTGCTCAGGTAGGAGGAAACTTCTTTTTTGCTGAAGATAGAGATGAACCCAGTTTGCCAGGAACACCAGAGATAAATTACGAAGGTGCTAGAAAAATCTGTAAGAGTTGCGCACATCTTGTTGAATGTGCTTTGTGGGGATTAGAAAACGAAGAGTTTGGTTTGTGGGGCGGTTTAAGCCCTGCCGACAGGAAGCATATAAAGAGCAAACGTAGGCCATTCCCCTACAAGAAAACAGCGTAAAATTATTGTATGAGCGGTGGACCTATAGTCACTCCTACACCAGTGTGTGAACAGTGCTGGTTAAAAGAGCACGCCCGCTGGGAGCCACACAGTATGGATGACCATGGCAACATTAAAATGGCTTTATCAGGTGTAGATGTCCCCCAAAAGATAAATACAGGAACAGTTGAAAGTTGCTCCATTTGCGGGAAAATAACAATCGCTGGGATTTTTGATGTAAAAGAGCACAAGATTGTATTCTCTGCGGACTCTGAAGAGCCTCGAATGTATGAGGAAGATGAGTACCAAGAAGACGAACTTGGTGGCTACTATGGAGAAGATAGGGAGTAGTCATGAAGGATAAAAGAATCGGCGAGTCCCTCTGGATTCATTGGGATGGCGAAGGCTACATCGAGCAAAAGCTTTACACTGATAGCATTTATTATACTAAAGAGCATGTTGATCTTGAAAATGAGCTAGTTCGCAGAGGTCTAGCATCAACGCTGCAAAGAGACGGCATAGTTGATTCTCTATCAGATGGCTTCAATTCAATTGTGGATTCACATGTAGAAATTGGTTGGGCAGGTATTATAGAAGGAGAAAATAATTACACCTTCTGTGATGCAAATGGTGAAACCGAGTACGGTGAGTATGTAGAAGAAGTCTTTGAGTTTACTTGGGTTGAATTATAGTTTTATAGTTTTATAGTGTGTTGCTTGCTTATTTTATGGTTCTATAGTATATAGTCTAATATGTGTGGAAACCAGCTAACAACATAGAATGGCAGTCTGAAGCCCTTTGTGCTCAGCCTCAAAATACTCATTTCAAAGACTGGTTTTTTTCTAAAGACCCTAAGCAAAAGTACGATGCAAAAAACCTCTGCTACGAATGCCCTGTACGGGCTCAGTGTTTGCAGTGGGCTTTAGAGCACCGACAGATTTGGGGTACGTGGGGTGGCAAAGACGAGAGCGAGATACGTCGAGCACTCTCTGTCTCTTACAAGGGTGAAGAGATAAAACGCCGTAGATACCCGCACTGTCCTTATTGTTCAGCTCGTCCGTCAAAGCTAGAAACAAGTTCTCAGGAAATTCCTGGTGGTGGTAGGTGGACTGTCGCCAAGATAGTCACATGTACGGTATGTGGCTTTTCTTGGCGCAGTCGAACTAGCGTAAATGCTATCGAAGCTTATAAACAAGAGCGTATTGATAAATCTGAAAAAAGAGCACGCATTCGAGAGAAAAAAGCTCTAAAGCTGGAGAAAAAGCGTTTAGCTAAAAAACTTAAGAAGCAACAACTTAAATAATAAAGTCTTTCGGATTCATCTCAAAAGGTCTACTATTTTCATGTGCTTTTCGCATGTCTTCTCTAAAAGCTCTGTAGTGGTTTTGAGCGTATTCAAATTGGTCAAACTGAACTAACTCATCCATCGCTTGCTCTCTGGATACATATCCAAGACCAGCTAATGTCCACTTCCACAGAGAATCAACGCCCCAGAAATCCATAAAATGAAGAACACTTGGGATTCTGCTCTTTGACCTCTCGATGTAGTTTTCTACAGCAGGAGAGGTAATCTTGTCGAACTTAATAGTTTTCCAGAACTCAGAATCTTCTCTTCCACCTTGATAGTGGAACACTGTAAAGTCTTTATAGTATTCATACATTTTTTCAGTTTTAGCATTGTATTTTTGTATTGAGGCAGGGTTTAAAGTTTTCTCTTTTGTATCTGAAAGATATTCTTGACAGAAACTAAAGATTTGCATAATAGTTGCATGAATACTGGTTGCCTCTAAAGGTTCAATAAAAGAGCTTGCAAGGCCAACTACTAAAACATTGCCTTTCCAAAATTGGTCCACTCGGCCTGATTCATATTTAATATGCTTAATTGGCTCGATAGGATGCCCCATAATTTTTTCAGCTTCTTTTTGAGCTTCATCTTCAGAAATAAACGCACTGCTATAGACATACCCACAACCTCGGCGGCCTCCTGTAGGAGTTCGCCACATCCAACCAGAAGAGAGAGCTTCTGCAACTGTTACAGGTTGTACTTTTTCTTCTTCTTTGTATGGAACTATAAAAGGCATAGCTCTGTCTACAAGAAGTTGGTTTTTGTAGTCTGTCCACCCAATACCAACTTTGTTTGCCAATAATCTAACAAATCCAGTAGCGTCAATGAAGAAATCTCCTTCAATAACTTGACCATCTTCGATAGTCACGCTTTCAACTAGACCATCGCTAGTGACAGTAACATCCTTGATAATTGAATCTATATGAGTAGTTTTTGTGGTTGTAGTTATATACTCTCGTAAAAACTTAGCTACTTTGTGGGCATCAAACTGGAACCCATAACCTCCAGAAGGTGGGAGTTTATTTAGATCATAAGACTGCCCTAATACAGAAGATAGATAAGCTTTTTCAGGACCAAACTCTGCTACAACATAATTAAACAGATGGTCAGGAGAGCGCTTAGAAGTTTCTGAGCCGTTAATTGGTGCCCAATAAGAGCCTTTGTCTTTAGCCCAGTTGATGTGCTTAAGTGCATACTTAGGTACAGCATCGACTTTCTTAGCAAACTCTGCAAAATCAAAAGCCACTTTGTTTGGATTTATTGTTTGATTATTTCCAAATAAGGTAGAGCCATCTAATACATCATAGAGAAGACCGCTTGTAGCCTCTCCAGCTCCAATAATTCCTATTTTTTGTGATTCTATAACCACTACTTCATGAAACTTTGGGTTACTAGAGTGAATGGTTAGAGCGGTAAGCCATCCAGCCGTTCCACCACCGCAGACTACAAATTTCACTAGACACTCTTTTCTTCTGGATTTATAGCGCTAAGACAGAATTTAAGGTTTTCTGCAAGTCTTTCATTATCTGGCTCGATGCTAAAAGCGTTCTTTGCATGCTCTACTGCTTCTTCAAACTTACCTAAATAGTAAGCAGAAATTGCAGCAAAATCATGCGGGGCTGCTCCCCATGCTTTTGCTTCGCACAAATACTCTAAAGGTTTTTCAGCAATAGCGATGGCATCTTTAGCTGCCTCATAACACTTCTGCCAGTCCTTGCGTTGATAGTACAACTCTGCTAAATCAACAAAAGGTTCACGGCGTCCTGGAGCTTGATCAATAGCCTTACGGAACCAAATCTCTGCCTCTGCAGGAAGGCTCTTACCAATAAAACGCATTGATGCAGCACGCTCTGGTGCCCATCGAGCTGTTGGGAGTTCAAGGTGTCGCTTTAGCTCTACTGCTGCTTCTTGGTAGCGACCATAGAAATAAAGTTCTCGACCATAGTAGAACGCATTGCGGTCGTTGTATGGGTCTTCTTGAACAGAGAGAGCCAGCAAGGGTAGATACTGAGAGCGCGATTTTGTTGGGTCTGGGTGATGGTGAGTTTCTAAACCTTCAATCCATTCTTGCACTTCTTCGCGTCCGTAAACATATAGACACTCATGCACTGGATGACGCCAGCGGTAATTTTTCCGAGTGTGGATGTGGTCGTAGCTGAATTCCAAACCTGGAGTTCCATCATCATTCCAAGACCAAATGTGCTTATAGCGAGGACGTGTTACTCCACGTTGCCATGCAGCTTCAAGCAGTGGACGCCAGTTAGGAGTAATTACTTCATCCATATCAAGGGAGATACACATATCAATATCGATTGGTAAAGCTGCCATTGCTGCGTTTCTAGCGTCATCAAAACGCCAAGGGGATACTCGAACATCAACTACATTAATTCCAAGCTCTTTTGCACGCTCAACGGTGCCGTCTGTGGAGCCTGTATCGGCTATTAACAAGTAATCAGCTTCTTTTGAAGCTTCATACCATTTATCAACAAACTGTCGTTCATTTAATGCGATTGTGTATATAGCTACTTTCATGTGAGCACCCTATCTTATTTTTCTATACCAACGCTGATACCCGTCAACTAAAAGTTCGAGTCGGTCTGAATAAATTGTACTAAACGCGTCTATTGCCAATTTTGGCTCGTTTAAATAGCCAAGCCCAGCGGACCATTGATAGTCATCAAAAGCTATTATTCCATTTACATTTAAACACTCGTAAGCGCTTATTGCATCCTTTATTACACCATAGGAAGTATGGTCTCCATCAACATACACAAAGTCATACTTCTCTAGATTATTTTTAAAGAACCAATCACTTGTAGACTTGACTTTAATAATTTTTTTGCTCTGCTGCCCTACTAAAGTTTTTACATCATAAAAACTTTCTACAGACTCCCAGTTCATCTGATTATGAACAGGTTCGTCAGAACCCTCCCACGTGTCCACATCAATCAACACCGAGTCTGGGTTGTGACGTAGTATGTTGTCCCAAAGCCACACAGAAGCATCCCCTGTGTATGCACCTATTTGCAACATTCGAGCAGGTTTATTTAAAAACTCTAGTAGATGGTTTTTAAAGTTCTCTTGACCATCATTTTCAAACCAGTTGGGATATGTCATTTTCGTCCTTTCGTGAAATAGCTTACCTTAAATTACACGTATGGGGTAGCACCGCTATAGCTTGAGTGGGGGGTTCCAGTCCAAAATCCGTCTAGTGAGCCATCAAAATAGGTCCCCAAAGTAGAAGACCTTTCTGCCATAACAGAGTCAACAAAAAATACGTCTGTATTAGATGCTGAAGTGGTCACAATTCTTAATGCAAAAAAGTTAGCTCCAGAAGTTCTAGTAAAAGACCCGCTCAATCTAACCCAGCCGTCAGCACTAGTTAGAGCTTGAATTCCAATATTTCCACTAGATATAGCAGCTGAAGCAGTGCTTGTAGTGTATTGAAGATGACGAAGATAGTAGGTCGCATTGTCATTTAGAGTGTCAAGTTTCACATAAGCGCTGACAGTCCACTCTTCTGCGGTGTCAATAAATGCAATTCTTTCGACTGTTTGAACACCTCCTCCAGAGGTGTTTGTAACTTTAAGACAAGCCGAACCTGTGTTAAATTCGTTTGTATCTCTTACTAATGTAGTCCCAGCAAAAGGTGTCCAGTCAGAGATATCTACTTCAAAAGTCGGGTTTTTAATATAATTAACCCTGTAATCTAAATTAAAAGCTTCGGCAGGATTTTTTAAATAACCTGCACCAGCAATAGACCCGACATTTATTGGCATTTTAAACTAGCGCCAAGTCTCCGACGAGAATCCACTCGTTAGTTCCAATTTTTACCGCAGAAGCTACAGAGTAAGGAGCTCTCAATTTATTAGTTGGAGTTGCTCTCACTGTCACACCGACTGCTCCAGCAATGGTGAGCTGACCTGCTCCATACTGAATAAAATCGATTTTCTGACCGTCTTGAAAAGCAACTGATGCCTCAACAGGTATTGTTGCGACCATAGAAGCGCCGCTATCACATTTTAAAATTTTTCCAGCATTAGTTAGCTCTAAAATAAAAGAAGCGCTTTTTGTAACGATAGGTTGAGCAGTTGACCAATCTCCCTGAGGACCAGTTATACCTTGAGCTCCAGTTGGTCCAGTAGGCCCAACAAAGCCAGTAGGTCCTGTAGGTCCAGTGGCTCCAACAGCAATAGGCTTCCAAATTTGATCGTTAAGATCATATTTTTTTAAGACTGGCATTTTATTCTCCTATTGACTCTTAAGGTAGGGCGTGCGTCCACAGTGCACGGTTAGAAGCTGTTATAGAACCTGCAGAAATAGAACTTGGTAAATCTGTCTGAGCAGCAACTAGACCTGTAATTCTTGGAGGTAAAGCCAAGATTGCGTTAACACCAGCAGATGCAACATGTGCGTGACCAATAACTGTAGGAAGCGTTTGTGTGCTCACCAGTACAACTGCATATGCATACAAATTACCAGCTGTCTTGGTAAATGATGAAGTTAAGTTAACTTCAAAAGCGCTGTTAGCGGTTGAAAAAATTGATGTGTCGTTTGCAGTAGACGCTACCAAAGTTAAATCTCCAGTAGAGTCATTTACTGAATAGATTCCATATTTCACTAGTGTTGGGGTTGCACCAGCAGCAGTACCGCAAGCCATAGAAAGTTTTGTAATAGTTTCTGTTTTGATTGCTCGACGATAAGTTAGAATAAGGTTTCCTGATGCTCCATATGCAACACCAGTGAGTGGAGCTTTTCTATCAATGCTGCCTTCACCATTAGTTAGAACGTCTAAATCACCAAGTCTTGTATTCAAACCTGTAATTTGACTTGTAGCAAGAGTTAACTCATCACCGCCACCGACAGCGTGCGTTGCAGCGTGAATAAGAATTGCTGAATCTACAGTTGTATCCACCCAGATACTTGATACATCGGCTGGAGGAACTGCACCAGAAACTATACCTGTCTCACCAATAGAACCTGTTGGACCAGTGGGTCCCTCAGGACCAGTTGGACCAGTAGGTCCAAGTGAACCTGTCGGACCTGTTGGACCAGCAGCACCAGTAGGGCCTCCTGGTTCACCAGCAGGACCAGTAGCACCTGTTGCACCATCTGCTCCACCAATACCCTGAGGACCAGTCGCACCAGTAGGACCAGCTGGGCCAGTTACACCAATTGGACCAACAAGCGCCCACTCTTGGTTAAGGTCTGACCATGCGTAAACAAATTCTGAAGCAACAACATAAGCATCTCCAATTGCACCAATTGGGTTATCAGCTTGAAGAAGATTAAGAGTTGCATATGTTCCAAGAATACGAACGCTAGACCCCTGAGGACCAGTAGGTCCCGATGGGCCAGTAGGACCAGATGGGCCAGCAGGACCTGTAGGACCTGAAGGAGCAATACTTGCTACAGTATTAAATCCTGAACCCGTATAAAAATTAACTTCCTGAGTATCAGAATCAATCCAAATATCTCCTACAGAAGGAAATCCTGGTTGATTTGAAGAATAAGTTATATTTGCTCTACCAGCTTGGTCATAAACAAGAGTTGCAGAAAAATTAGCAAGAGATGTGCTGGACTTAACCCAAATTTGGTCTCCAGCATTTAAAGCAAATCTAAATGTCTCAAAAGATTGGCCCACAGAAACAGCCAAATTGTCGACAATGTAGGAACGAGTTGCCTCTACACCGAGGGCTTCGGCTGGTTCAACATAGATAGTAACAAGACTCTGAATATTAGCTCTGTTTGAAACAATTACAGAAGCAACACCAACTGTGTCGTTGGTAGCAAGCAGAGTAGCTATGTTTGCATTGGGAGTAGCAAGACCTAAGCGTTTTGCTGCCATTTGTCGCTCCTTACTTCGTCAGCTTTTCTCATAATTATACCTTTAAAATCCTATACCGTGGCTCTTTGGAAGGAGAATTTTCTTTGTGAAGCCATAGGTACGTAGGCTATCAGGTTAGCCCCGCCATGTACGCTATGGACATTCGTATAGTCGTTTGTAAGGTCTGTCTTAAAAAGACTAGAAAATGACTTATCTTTGATGAAGTTAATGACCTGTCTTGGGGTCCAATCTGGGTGCATTTGGTATACAAGAGCCGCTATCCCTGCAATTTGAGGAGCTGCCATGGAGGTGCCAGACAAAAGTTGTTGTTTAAAAGACCCATTTAAAAAGTATGGGTAGTTAGAGTTATCGTCATTAACTTGGCTCATTGCACTCATAATTCTTGACCCAGCGGCATAAACTGTCACTCCTGGACCAGAGTTACTAAAGTTTGACTTTCTCTCTGTAGAAGTTCCAGTGACTGTTTGATGGTCAATAGAACCTACAGTGAAAACACTCTCTCGTGCTGTAATACTAGCTCCTGGTGTACCACCTCTATGATATGTAAAAGCACCGAAGTCAGTAGTGATGTAATTGTTGTAATCAATTCCACCTTGGACATCAATTTTTATGTATTCATTTCCAGCAGCGTTGACAAATAAAATTCCAGCTTCAGCACCAGTTCTAATGTCAGCATCAACAGCAGCAACTCTAAATGGGTATCTATAAGTAGATGGGGCAACAAGAGCACCAGTGTGACCTTTTGCAGTGTCTAATACAGTACCTTCCCAAGTAACACCTCGGTAGGCTCCTCCATTTATAGCATAAAGAGTTTCTGACTCATCTAGTCCAAATGAAAAAGCTTCTAAATCAGCTCTATGAAATACCCCGTACCCCCAGCTGTTGACAACAACAGTAGGTCTTCCATTTGTTTTGTTGTTGTGCCAACCAATTAGTACATCAAAAGCGGTGTCAACATCAAAACCTGATCCAGGGTCGCTTGGAGCTTTCAAGCCCTCAAGCTTTATAGAATAAATTCTTGCATTTTTTGCCCATCCAAAATTAAGACCAGCAACAGTCGCCGCCACATGAGTTCCATGACCGTCATAGTCTTGATAAAAGCCAGAAGGCATACTTCCAGAGACACCACTAACTGCAAACCAATCTACAAGGTTTACTCTGCTTGCACCACTACCGTCAGGGTATAAAAACTCTGGATGATTGGCTTGAATACCACTATCTATGATGACAACATCAACGTTGGAACCATCTAAAACATAGTCATAGGTTCCACCTGGGTCTAGAAGGCTGGTTCCATAAACATTTGCTGGCTTTGAATGTCTTAACAATCCCCAGTTAACTTTAGGACCAGTCTCATTTGTAGTTTTATCAAAAGTTCCAGTTTGAAAAGCTAACTTTTGTGGTTTAAAAATGCTTAAGTCTTGTACATCAGAAACGCGAGGGTCTTGTCTTAGAAACTCTGCTTCTCTATCTGTTAGCCAGTATGAAGTGTTTAGAGGGTTTTCTGGTCTCTCGTTTGCCACTTCCACGGCTCTAATAGGGATAGTAGTTAAATTACTCCCCTCAGTAAGCAGAGCATCCCACACAGCATCAGTAAGCTCTAAACTTTCTGTAGTAACTGTGTACTCTTTGTATTCACTCATGTACCAGTCCTATTAGATAGCCGAGATATCTTTAATTACGATAGTGTTGCCCATCGCTGGGTGTGACAAACATTGATATCTATATCCACCAGTAAGGTTTTGTCTGATTCTCCAATAAAGAGTTCCTGAGCTCTTACCTTGAGCATTTGAATCGGTAGAAACAACACCATTTGTGTCTACGTGGACTAAACCTTCACTAAAGTTGTTTCCATCTGCTGTTTGGATTGCAAATGGGTGACCAGCATTAGCAAGATTGAAAGCAATAGTAGTTCCAGAGATAGCATAAATTGTTGGGTTGTTAGACAATCCGTAGTGACTTGTAAATCTATAGGCAGTTGTACCTTGATTAACAACTCGTAGCATAGTAATTGCTGGTTCATAAATTTCATCAACAGTTACTGAAGCAGAAGTGATGTCATTCAAAGAGCCAAAGTTAGTAGTACCTGCTGGTCCTGTAGGGCCAGTAACACCTTGTGAACCTGTAGGTCCAGTAGGTCCTGTTGAACCGACTGCTCCTGTTGGTCCTGTTACTGCAGGGCCTGTAGGTCCTGTTGAACCGACTGCTCCTGTTGGTCCAGTAGGTCCACCAGATGGACCTGTAGCACCTGTTGGTCCAGTAGGTCCTTGACCAGTTCCTTCAATCTCAACCCATTGAGTTCCGTTGTAGTAATACAACTGGGATCCAATTGGTGCATCACTTACGTAAATAATTGCACCAGCACTAGCAGTTAAGCTAGATAGAGCAGCAACAGTAGAACTTAAAAGTTTAAATGGTGCGTTAGAAATAACTTCACTCTCTGCATCAAGAGTTAAAGTTGTTGGAGAACTTACAGTAAATGTTCCAACTCCTGAAGCAGGAGGAAGGATTGTAGGGGTCTCAATCTGAGACACAATAAGTTTTTGTGTAGAAGCATCGAAGGTGATTCCTTGATTAGTTTTACCACCTTGAATACCTGTTAAATCTTCATAAAGACCGACAAATGCAGTTGAATCTACTGTCTCAACTACTGCAACACTAGAGCTGCCTGGTCCCTGAGGACCGACAGGTCCAGTTGCACCAGTAGGACCTGTTGGGCCACCAGATGGACCAGTTGGTCCAGTATCACCAGTAGAACCTGTCGCACCTGTCGCACCTGTAGGACCTACTGGTCCAGCAATTGCTCCAAGATTGACCCATGCAGAACCAGTCCACATGTAAGTATCGCCTGTATCCAGAGTTACATAAGCGTCATATAAAGTGTTTCCTGATGATGGTAGAGAAGCGAAATCAGCAACACTACCCTTCATAACAATATTTGTTCCAGCAGGTCCAGTAATACCTTGTGAGCCAGTTGGACCAGTTGAGCCAGTGGCACCAGTCGGTCCAGTAGCTCCCGTTGGACCAGTTACACCCTGTGCACCAGTCGGTCCTGGAATAATAGATGCGTCTCCCTGAGGGCCTGTAGGACCAGCAGCACCTGCTGGGCCAGTAGCACCAGTAGGTCCTACCACGGTAGATGCGGCACCTGTTGGACCTGTAGACCCAGTTGGTCCAGTTGCTCCATAAATAGGACCAAGATTTGACCAAGAAGTTCCAGTCCACAAATAAACATCTCGTGTATCAAGAGTTACATATGCATCATTTTCGGTATTCCCAGTGGAAGGAAGTGCAGCAAAGTTAGCTACTCCACCTAATAAATTAATGCTTGTTGCTTGCGGACCAGCTGGACCCTGTGGACCAGTAGCACCAGTTGGGCCTTCATTACCACCTAGACCAACAGGACCAGTAGCACCAGTTGGGCCTGTAGTACCAGTAGGACCTGTTGGGCCACCAGATGGACCAGTTGGTCCAGTAGCGCCAGCGGCTCCAGTTGGACCAGTTGGTCCAGAAGTTACACCAGTACCTACAATTTCCCAGCCGTTTGTAGTCTTCTGCTCTAGAGCACCTGCACCACCATTTAGTTCTGTATTAAATCGAACATAACCAACTTCAGCAGTAGAGCGACGCTCTGCTGTTGTTCCAATGTCAATATAAACAGTGTTATACAAACCTCTAATTTCTTTATTAGTAAAAGTTTGTACGAGGTTTTCAGGAAGAGCTGAATCCTCTTGAGCGATACCTACACAGCTAAATGAAGCATTTGATGTACTAGAACGTACCCAAAGTGTGTCGCCTGGATTGACAGCAAATCTAAAGGTTTCAAAAGAAGAGCCAACAGGTACATCTAAGTTAAAAGCAATGTACGCAAAGTTAAGAGCGATTACAGCATTAGCTGGTGCAATCCAAATACTTACTTTACATGCTGGTACTGCTACTACACCTTTATTGGCAATAATTACTGAAACAAGGTGCGCTTCAGAAAATGTAGCAAGAACAGTATCAGTATTACCCGTTGGGTTCTGAATCCCAAGTCGCTGAATTGGCATGTGTCTCTCCTACGCCTGAGCTTCTGCCCATGACATCTTCGCTGAGGTTACTGTAGCGTTACCAGTCAATCTAGATACTGCAATTGTCAAGATGTCTGGACCATCTGGGAAAATTGAGTCTCCACCAAGAATAGAGTTTGACAACTCAAACAGGCTTGAAACATCTACCACAGTGGTGTCTTCAGCACCGCTAGCACCACCAGCAGCACGGAAGTTGTAAACCTGAACTCCACCAGATACTGTGTCCTGAGCTGTGTGCTCAACAATTTGAGTCAAGGAAGGTGTATCTACACCCACGAAGTTTAGGTTGTTTAGACGTGGATTTAGAAGAACCTTACAGTCAACCAACTGTGTCGTAGACACACCAATTTCCTGCAAACGTAACTGCATTCGGTTGATAACGTCTCGGTCACCAAGCTTACCTGTCAAACCTTCAGATACTGAAGGAGAGAGGCGAATTGATAACAATGGCTGGTAGTTAGGACCAGATGTGTTATTCAATGAGCCATTTGGATACAAGAAGTAGGTGTACTGAGTATTTCCTTGGGTAGTAAAGTTGATAACTTCACACATGATAATTGTATTATCAGCTGCGCTAGCAACTGTTGCCGACGTTGAGGCAGTGTATGTAAATGTAGTTGCGTTAGAAACTGTCACATAGAACGGACCATTTGGCACACGGGTTGAGCCGTATACACCGACATACATACCAGTTGATAGGTTGTGTGGAAGTGTGGTTGTAATAGTTACAGTATTACCAGATTGAGCGCTTGTGATAGCTTGACCACCACTATAACCAGCTCCTCTTGAAATAGTTACGTTTGGAGGAGTCAAGTGAATCAAGTTAGGTGAGTTGACCAGAACTCCATACAACGCATCGTTAGTCAAGTTAGCTCTTGTGTTAGAACCGACAACCTGAGTTGCTGGGTTCAAAAGGTTATTACCTGGGAATCCGTTAGTAGCAATTGACTGGAACTGTAGCAAATCACCAGTTGCAAAACCGTGACTCTGTACAGTAAACAAGTCAGTTGTTAGGTTGATACCAGATGAAGCAAATGACTTAGCGGTTGTTCCTCTAACCTCGAGAGTCTGGCTTGAACCAGTGAAGAGGTATGCGTTGTCATCATCGAAACGACCATCCATGATGACCGAGGTACCCCAGTGGAAGAGGTAAGGAATGTAAGTTGGGTTCTCGTAAGTTACAACTTCATAACGACCTGGCAAGTTACCTGAACGGAAGTATGACTCGAACAAGTTGTTGTTGTGAACGAACTCGTGAACGTACTGTACTTGACCATCTGTAGTCTTGAAACCGAAGCGAATCTTACCCGCACCGTACCAAGAGTAGTCAATGTAAGCCATCTGAATACGAGAAATATTTAGGTTGTAACCTGTAGGACCAGAACCGTCGCAAACGTCAATGTTCCACTGACTTTGAGGAACTCGGGTATCTACAGTCTTTGTCATAACAATACCTGACTTAGCAGGTACAAATGAGTGAACTGTAGTTGTTCCTGTAGTAGACAAATCTACGTTAATCTCAGAATCTGGGTCAGCAACAAGTTTAAAGCTGTTGTTGTTAATCAAATCAACGTAGTAAGTACGACCGTTAATCATTCCACCAATAGGCTCACCGTCAATGGAGTTGTAAATAACTGGTAGACGATCAGCAAAACCATGACCAATGATTGTAAAGATGTCAGTGGTTGTATTGACTTGAGTCTGAGGGTTGAATTCTTTTTCTGTTCCAGAAGAACCCTTATACTCAGGGCGAATTGACATACGTGTATCTGACTCAATCTCTGTAATTCTGTAAGACTGACCACGCATAACAATAAAGTCACCAACTGCAACCTGAGCTTGGAACGCTGTGTTTGTTCCAAAGATAAGCTCTGATCCTTGTAGAGCAGCTGCTGTACCTGCTAGCTGTTGAGTAGATGAACGACGTACGGCGTAGATAGCTTCACCATCAAACTCAAAGAATGCACCGTTCTGGAAGTCGAACATACCTTCACGAACAGCACCGTTTGACCACTCACGAACATAGAACTGAGGGAATCCGTAAGCACGGTTTTCAATAATTGGTTCTGTAGAAGTAAATCGGAATGTTGTTAGGTCAACAACTGTTACTTGGAACTCTCCGTTGTAAACAGTGCTTGTATTTCCGTAAGAATCTTCTGCACCATTTACTACAATAAAGAGACCAGAAACAAGTCCGTGAGGACGACGAGTCTTACATTCAACTGTAAGTGAGCTGAACTGTCTCATGCTCTCAAGGTCAATTGAAGGCTGGAAGTTAACACCGCAAGAAGACTGAATACCCTTACCTGACTGGTAACGGAAGTACTTACGAGTCTGACGAACAATTTGACCAAACGATGTCTTAGCACCTACTGACATCTCAACACCGCCATCGAATGGACGGTGTAGTGAGTAGCCCTGAGGACGTACATAGACGAATGTTGGGTATGAGTAAGAAACAGCGCTATATGCGTTTGCATACGGACGGTCCACTGTAATCTGAGTATCTCCACCAATCGCGGTGATACGACGAATGATTGGACCTACTGGAACAGTGTTTGTAAGAGTGAACCCTGTACCAGTACCTTGTGTACTGAAGTCAAGAGCCTGAAGGTTATTTTGAGCATCGTTTAATGTAGTATGCAGAGTAATTTCTGTGTTAGAAACTGCACGAACATAGTAGTAGTAACCATCAACTAGAGGTGTTGGTGGTACACCACCATTTGCTGCAAACTTAACAACATCACCAGTAGCAAAGTTGTGAGTGTCAACAATTCTGTTGTTAGTTGTGTTCACATCAGCGTCAGCAAATGTTTTTACTGTGCTAGATATCGAGAAATTACTTCCAGTACCAACTGTTGTGAGGTCAATAATGTTTGTATTGTTAGTAGCATCAGTTGATGTTGGGTGAAGAGTCATAGTAGACCCAGCGCTAACTGCTCTTACAAAGTAGGTAGCTCCTTCTACTAGAGGGGCTGGCGCGGTTCCACCACCAGCAGAGAACACAACTTGTGTTCCTGTAGTGAAAGTGTTGCTCTTTGTAATCAAGTTTGTAGTTGTGTTTACATCTGCAGCACCAAAAACCATAGTTCCATGCTGCTTAGTTATGTTAGGTGGGAATAGACGGAAACGGTCTCCCACTTTTAGAATCTTCGAGAACGCAGTACCAGTACCGTTAACAAGAACAGAACCAGATGAAACAGATACGGTTCCTGAACCAGTTACGTTACCGTTGATTTGGTCAGTAATAAGCTTGTGACCAACACCAGTACCGTGGTCGCTGATGTTAAGAGTAATACCAGCTGCAGCATTTTCCGCTGAAGTTGCTAGACGTAGATAGTCACGGTTGATTGCAACAACATAATAATCAGTGTTGTTTGTCAAACCAGCAATATCGGTTGCAGCATCTCCTTGGTCATATGTAACTTTTGTTCCAGTTGTAAAACCGTGAGAAGGAATAAAGAAAGTATTTAGCTCAAGGTCAATTGTGCCTCTTGGGTTAAACACCTTTGTAATAATTGGAACGTTTCCAGCTGCCTCGACAGTAAATGTCTGAGGAGAAGGTGTAGAAGTGATGGTGTAAATACCATCTGGAGTCTTTGACAAAGAACGTAGAGTATGGCGTCCAACACCAGCTGGGCTTGCTGTTAAATCAACAGCTGTACCTGCATCAGCATTTTCAGGAGTAGTTGCCAACTTAATGTTGTCACCATCTACGAAAATTACGTAATATGGAGTAGCAGTAGTCAAACCATTGACAACTGTCTGACCCTTTGAGTCATACTCAACAAGCTCTCCCTGCAAGAATCCGTGACTTGGAAGAGTGATTGTGTCAGTTGTGTAATCAAGCGATGTAATAAACAGCGAATGAGTACCAGTTGCTGGCCATGGGTCTTGGTTAGTGATGTTTGCAATAATGCTCAATGCTTTGTTTGTAGCAAGACGAACAATGCTGTTGTCAACTTTAACAATGTAGTAGGTGTTGTTATCAGTCAAACCTGGAATAACAACGTTTGAAACTCCACCCTTTGAGTAGCGAATTGCTTGACCAGACACTAGTCCGTGGTTTGGAATGTACAAAGTATCTTCAAGAGCGTTAACAGTCAAGAAGATAAAGCTGTGACCAGTACCAGTACCAGTGTTAGTGAAGTTGATGTAAGTAGGTGCGTTCAAAGAAGATTTCAACCTAATTTGGTTAGCATTGATAACTTCAGCCACATAGTATGTAGCTTGATCAATAAGAGGAGCAATAGCTGTTCCATCACCAACGTTGTAACGTAGAGGTTGGTCTACTAAGAATCCGTGGTTATTGATAGTTAGAGTATCAGTAGCTGTATTTACAACAACACGACTCAACTTAGCAGTTGTTGCGACTTCTCGAGAAGACGGAGCAGTTAGATTAATATTTGTAAACGATGGTGCAGGAGTGGTGCTCAATCGATAGCTAAACGCACTGACTGTATTTATGTAATAAATTGATCCATTTGTTATTCCAACTGGAGGAACTCCATTGAAGTTCACTTGAACTGCTTCACCATTTGTAAGAGTGTGTGGGGCAGCACTATGGATTTGGTCGTTTTGAATGTCCAAGCTAATTGGCACAAAAGCGTGGTATGAAGAACCAGCTGGTGCAACTGCAATTGCATTTGTACCATTTTCTGCGTCCTGTGCTGTTGGGTGGACACTGTTACCAGTTGTAAAGCTAGAAACTAGACTTACAATAACTTGACCTTCACCTGTGTGGTAAGAAGAAAGATTTGAAATTGGAGAACCATTAAATGTGTTTGCTCCATCAAATAAACCATTAGAAGTTGCAACACTTGTAGCAGTAGATACGATAAATGAACCACCACCACCACCAGACTGGTTTGCAGTTGTAGAACGAGCACCGCCACCACCAGAGTAGCCACCACCACCACCAGACTGACCTACGCGGTTACCGTCAGATTGACCACCGCCACCAAAACCACCATAACCACCAGTGCGAATGTTGGTTCCCATGGTTAGACCGTCTAGGAATGAACCACCACCAAATGTTGGTTCTGAGCTAAAGCTACCGTTCTGTCCGCGAGAGAAGAAACCTCCACCAGCAGCAGAATAACCAAGAGGGCTTTGTGCACGACCACCAAAACCAACACTACCGCCAGCTTGCTGACCATTGGTAGATGTACCACCAAGTCTTGTAAGAACACCATCTCGTCCAGCACCAGAGTTTGATTCAGCAGAACCACCACCAGCAATAAACAAAGGCTCGTTACCAGTTTTACGAACAACAAATGTTCCACCACCAGAGCCACCCCATGTAGCACTTCCACCTTGTTCACCGCGTTGACCGACAGCGATTGTAATAATTTCACCTTTAGTTAAAGCAACACGTCCTTCAACAATAGCTCCGCGGCCTACACCACCAGCTCCGTTACCATCAAAACCAGAAGCGCCACGAACGTTAAAGCTGTAAATACCAGAAACAGGAACTGTCCAGTCTTGATAACCAACAAATGCTCCTTGAGATATGTATGTATCGTCCCAAGTGGTGTTATAAGAGTTACGCATTTCCGTTTGGGTAGGGCCAACACGACCTGTTTTTCCACAGGTTGTAAAGGTGTGGGTACTAAAAGCGTAAAGCGCCTGTGAACCAGCAAACTCAGAAATTGATACGTTCTTTAGGAAGTATGTATCTCCACTAGTCAAACCAGTAAGAGGAGTTCCGTTTGTGTAGTACTTTACTGCCTGATTTGTTGGTGTTGATGCGTCAATGTTTAGCTTATTTGCGTAAACAATTGGAGTATTGAACTTAATTGAACCAGCTGTGCTATTAGTAAGATTAACCGCTGAACCATTAAAAGTTGTACTAAATTGCAGTTTCTTTGGTTGAGTTGTAGTTACATAGACAAGACCATTCTCAGTAAATCCTGTAACTGAACCAACACCAGATGTGTACAAAAATGCCACTCCAGGAGCTAGCGCCGCTGGGATAACGTTTGGGGCTGTGTTCTTAAAGTAGATAAAATCTTCATCAAGATTCACGTTTACTCTAGAAAAAGAGTGAGTACCAGTAGCACCAGCTGCTGTCACGTTAATAGGCATTTATGTTCCTCTTTGCTATAGTCTCGTGATTGAAATTTGACCGTTACCGCCACCAGAAACTTCTGAGTTGCTCTGGTTGGTTCCATTGTTATATGAACCAGCGCCACCGCCAGCGGATGACCACCATGAACCAGGTCCTCCAGCGTATCCACCACCGCCACCTGCTCCACCAGCCCATGCGCGACCTGCTCCACCGCCACCAAAACCACCGTTTGGTCCGTTGTAGTTACCGCCGTATGCACCGTTTACGAATGATGTACCAGGTCCTGCCCAGCCACCACCATTTCCGTAGAAGCCACCGCCACCGCCAAATGCTTCACCGTTACCACCGTTACCGCCACCTGCTCCACCATATGAGTTAGAGCCTCGAGAAGAGGTACCTGTTGTTGCATCTGAATATGAATACCAACCAGCGCCTGAACCGCCGCCGCCGCCAGCAACAAGGTATGGCAAGTTGTCAGATTGACGAGCTACGAATGTACCGCCGCCACCACCGCCGCTCTCGCTTGAGCTACCTCCAGCTTGACCAATAGCCATCTTGATAGTGTCACCAAGACCCCAAGCAAAATCTCCACGCATACGAGTTCCGTAGCCACCACGAGTACCCCAGCTAGGTGACCAACCTCCAGCAGCTCCATAAGCTTCTACGCGATATGTTGCAACCTCTGGAACTGTCCATACAAATGTTCCTGTGTTACCAGGCATTTGAATGTACTCGTTACCCCATGAAGGGTTTCCAGCTCCAGAACGAACTTGAGAAAGGTTAGGTCCACCAGCACCGCCAGCACCACCCGGTGTAAAGGTAACGCTTGAGAATGAATACAAAGCAGGTGGTTGATCAAACTGATATGTATGTACTTGAAATGCAGAGATTCCGTCTACGTCTGTACCAGTAATAATAACTTGACGACCTGGAACAGCGATATTTTCTGTAGGTGTTCCAGAAACAACACCAGTTGAAGGATTAAGACTCAAACCTGATGGAAGAGTTCCGCTTGTGACTGCATAAGTAATAGGTGCAGTCATACCAATAGCCGTTACGGTTGTTGGAGTAATTGCGTATCTAGAAAATCCTGTTCTTGAAATAGTTAACGGACTTAGCTCACCAACGGTCTGATTCAAAGTGAAGTTGTGTTGGTCAATAACTGTAGCCACAAAGTAGAAATTTTTGACTTGAGATGAGTCAACTACTGTAAAAGCACCGTTCTCGGGTGAAACATAGCGAAGCATGTCAAAACGAGCATAGCCATGGTCTTTTACGTGGAAAATGTCTTTATCTGGAGAAACACCAATTTGCTTAAATGTTTGTGTACCAGTTCCACCAGAAATTGAGGTAATTGTTGTTCCAGTTGGAAGAGGCTTTAAAGTGAAGGCGTAGTTAAGCCCGCCAGTAGAGAAGAATGAGTCAATAAAATAAGTGGTGTTATTTGTAAGTCCGTTTGCAGCAGTACCAGTGGTGGTATAGAAAACCATAGCTCCGAAATACCACTCAAGAGGAACTGCTTGCGCTGAAGTGACGTTTACTAGAGAACCACTATAAGAAGTTACTTGACCTACTTGAACAGAGCTGTTTGCACCATCAAAAACTTTTGGAGCATCTTTAACAATATCAACCACAACTTCTGTAAGAGAGTTTGTGTTGTTTCCAGCAAAAGTACGTGCTTGGTTAGCTAGCTGGAATGTTCCTGTCATTGTGGTTGGGATTTCAATGACATCGCCATCTGGAACTGCTGAAACTTGGAAAGTAGAGCTAGAAGTTCCTAGAGCAGTTGCTGTTTTTAGGAAGACAACGCCGCGAGGATTAGTAGCAAAATATCCGCCTCCAGATACAACATCATGGTAAAACGGAGTTCCAACAGGTCTATTTGCAAAATTTTCTGTACCGTGAGCAACAGTAATAGTGTTGTTCACAAGGTTCTGGGCATTCATATTAACTGTGCTAGTAACACCAGCTACAGTTGCAGAGTTAGACCAGTCAATGTTGATTTGAGAAAGAGTGTTAGAACCGTCAAATGTCTGTGCTACAGCAGAGTTAGAAGCGTCAAAAGACTTAGCTTCGTTGTTATTTGCAGGGAATTCCTGCGAAATAGTTGAGTTTAGGTTCAGGAAGTAGAACGGAGTGTCAACATAAAAACCGTGAGTAGAACCTGTTGTAACAGTAAGTGTTGAAATTGATTCACCGTCTGTTGTAATACCAGCAGCGTCTGCTAGACGTAGCTGCGAACCTTGGAAAAACTCACCTGTAATAACTGAGGAGTAGAGGTCCTCAATAGAGTTATTGCCTAGCTGAATGTCGCGACATAGGTAGGTGAAAGTAGTTGGGTTCGGAATAGAGTTGATGATGTATGCACCATCGGCTGTAATTGATTTTGTTCCTGTTACGTTAATAGGAATACCGACCGCAAGCCCGTGTGGGAGGCCAGTGCTGACGGTAATTTCACGTGTGCCATCGTTAGTTGTGATGGCAGTGATGTTGGGGATAGTGGTGTCACCAGACTTAGAAAAGAATGATGGGGTGTTGTTAATAAGCTCAACAGTTTCCCACTTGGTAGGCTGAAGACCATATTCAAAGTCGGTATCGATGAGGTTTTCAGGCTCGGATACGCGAAGTTTAGTTACTGGGTCAATAAACTCCTTTGGGAAGTTAATTTCTCCACCAACACCGCTTGAGCCGCCTGAGCTACCACCTAAAAAGCCGGGCATTAATCATTACCTCTCTCACCACACACGAGATCTGTTAGTAGAATACCACTGCTACAAATCTTTGATTTTAAAAAAGTGCTCGTGTTTTGCATTATTAAGTACCTAACCACCAGCTTGTGCTAACCGCAAAAGAACCTACAGGACCTGTTGCTCCAGCTGGTCCTGTTGAACCACCCTGAGTCTCAATAAAAACTCCGTTGTAAAAAACATAAGTAATAGCGGTGTTTGTATCAAACCAAGCATCACCATTAACGGCAGTCAACAAATCAGGTTGAGTTGGGCTAGCAGTAAACTTACCGACTGGGCCAGTAGGACCTGTAGGACCTGGAACTTCAGACTGTGGGCCTGTAGTACCAGTAGGACCTGTAACACCACGAGGTCCTGTTGGACCTTGTGGACCTGTAACATTTGAATCTGCTCCTGTTGGACCAGTAAAACCGCGAGGACCTTGGTCTCCTTGCAAACCTTGTGGACCTGTAGGACCCTGAGGACCTGTAGGACCAATTGGACCACTAGGACCAGCTACATCTGATACTGGACCTGTAGGACCTTGAATACCTTGTGGACCAGTGTCACCTTGTGGACCAGTAGCTCCAGTAGGACCCTGAATACCTTGTGGACCAGTAGGACCTGTTGGGGTTACACGCTTAGCTTCCCAAACTAGTCCAGTCCAGACCCAGGTTTGACCGCCAGATGTGAACTCTTCTCCAACTACTACGGGCGTTGGAAAATCAATTGCTGCCACTCTGCTTGCTCCTTTCTGGACTAACTATCTATTTTACTTGGATAATTACTATCCAACTTCTGGTTCTGATTCATTTGAATTTTTTAATCCCACATATGCTTCTGCCCAAGTGGTGGCTGACTCGATAGACTCCCACGGACCACTCTCGTCAATCACGTTGGCACCATCTAAAACTTCAACCATAGGACCTCTTGGATTGTCATATGTCAAGTTGTAGCTAAACATCCTTACCCTCCTGAATAAGCAATTTTGCCACCGTTTCCAACAACAATGGCTAAAGACTCGTCGAAATAAACATCATTTACGTTGGATATACCTACACCAGAATTTCTTTGAATCCATTGAATAGAATCCGTTGAGGTAGCCACTTTTCCTGCAGTTCCTCCAGCTAAATAGTAGTTTTCGCTATTTGCTGCAACAGACCTAATTTGAGAGGAACCAAAGCTGCTTGCGGGGAAAGATTGAATCCATGTAAGACCATTCGTCGAGCTAGCAATCTTTCCTGAGTCTCCAACGGCAATGTACTTGTCTCTTGCTGGATTTCCTACAACTGAGAAAATTGTGCTTGATATAAAAGATGACCCCCGTTGAGTCCAACTGACCCCATTTGTTGATGTTGCAAGTTTTCCATCATATCCAACAGCAATAATAAGATTTGCGTCAGAGTAGACGTTGTTTATAAAAGAAGTTCCAAAAGAAGAAAGTCTTTGAGTCCACTCAATTCCATCAATAGAAGTAGCTAACTTTCCAGAACCGCCTACAGCAATCCACAAACCTGCCGCTTGAGAGTATGTGATTCCCAAGATTGCACTAGCACCAAAAGAAGATGAACGTAGTGTCCAGTTTATTCCATCAGTTGATGTAGCAAGTTTTCCAGAACTTCCTCCAACAACATAAATATCGTCTCCATATGCCACTGCATAAATATTGCTACCAGCAAAACCAGAAGTTCTCTGGGTCCAACTAGTTGAAACATCGTTAGATGTAGCAAGTTTTCCAGAACTACCGACTGCTACAAATTGCCCCATGCCATTTGTAGCAATTGAATTAATGTTGGTAGAGCCAAAAGAACTGGTAGGAACAAGTGACCAGCTAGTAGGTAAAAAAGCTACTGGCAGGGTCGCATGCATTGCATGGGTAGATATCAGCATTCTAAGCCTGTAGGTTTCCGCTTAGCAGCCATGAGTTAGCCCCGAGCTTAATCAAAGAGGCGACTGCATAACGCTGCTTACTTGTATAGCGACTTCCTTCACTAAGAACACTAACTCCTGCAGCACCAGTGACACTGAAAACAGCGCTGCCCAGTTGAGTCAAAACAATCTGAGAACCAGTGTCGAATGTATATCCGCTAGTTCCATCTGCTGGAATAGTTACAACAGTAGGAGAAGAGCTGTTTAGCTTAACTAGAGAAGCATTGTCATTGGCAGTAAGAGTTACAGAAGATAGATACTGAGGACCAGTTAGATTAAAGAATGCAGGGCCAGTAGGTCCTTGAATACCAGTAGAGCCTGTAGGCCCCGTGCTTCCTGTTGGGCCAGTAGGGCCAGCTACAGTGCTAGCAGCACCTGTCGCACCTGTTGGTCCAATTAGTCCTTGTGAACCAGTAGGTCCTGTGCCTCCAGTAGGACCTTGAATACGTCCCACATTTTGCCAAGTAGTTCCGTTCCAAACCCAAAGGTCACCTGTTGCAGAAACTACATAAGCATCGTTAATTTGATTTCCACTTGCTGGAAGATTTACGTCAAATTGAACAGTACCTTTGAACTTAATAGATGCACCTTGTGGACCTGTTGGACCTGTAGGTCCAATTTCTCCAGCACCGAGAAGTAAATTCCAACTTGCGTATGTATTACCTTCACCATTTACCTTGTCCACAAACATGGTGATGGTTGTGCCAACAATTGTGGTGATGATGCCTTCCATATAATCCTGAGGAAAGGCAGAGCTAGCTAAGCGAGCTCGAGTTCCGACAGCAAAAGCATCAACTTTATTAACAATAAAGTTTTCAGATCCTAAAGAAACAGAGAGGTTGCTTGTAGATGTTACTCCAGCAAAACTTGCCCCCGCTGCACCTGTAGGGCCAGTAGGTCCAGCACCTGTTGCTCCTGTTGGACCTGTAGGTCCTGGAATATTGGAAGCAGCACCAGTTGGGCCAGTGACAGATGGACCTGTAGGACCAGTCGGTCCTGGAATAGTAGAAGCAGCACCAGTTGCACCTGTAGCACCTGTAGCACCACGAAGACCAGCAGCACCAGTTGGACCTTCAGAACCAGTAGGACCAGTAGCGCCTGTTGGTCCAGTAGGTCCACCTGCAGGACCTGTCGGGCCAGAAGCACCTGTTGCACCTGTTGCACCAGTCACTGACGGACCAGTAGCACCTACTGGGCCAGTAGGACCAACGAATCCGCGAGGACCAGTTGGACCTGTAGCACCTTGTAAACCTTGTGCACCAGTTGGACCAGTAACACCTTCTTCACCTTGAGGACCAGTATTTCCGATTGGTCCAATAGGACCTGTAGGACCTCTTTCACCTTCAGGACCAGTAACACCTTGCGCACCTGTAGGACCTTGTGGGCCAGTAGGCCCAGTTATGTCAAAACCTCGAGGACCAGATGGGCCTGTATTTCCTTGTGGGCCTGTAGGTCCTGTTGAACCTGTAGGACCTGTTGGTCCTAGAACTGTACTTTGAGGGCCAGTAGCGCCTGTTGGTCCAGTAGGACCTTCGCTACCGCTCAAACTTGATGCAGACTCAACCCAGTAGTCATCAAAGTAAACATAAATTTTTCCAGTTGCAGTGTTTAACCAAGCATCACCTGCAGAAGCTCCAGTTGGAGGAGTGTCTGATGCTAAGAGAACAGTGCCTGTCGCACCCGTTGGACCAGTTACATTACTTGCTGCTCCAGTAGGACCTTGTGGACCAGTAGGACCAACAACTTGAGAAATAACTAAGTTCCAAGAAGTTCCATCCCACTGCCAAGTTTGACTACCTGAAGTAAATAAATCGTTTGGTGTAGGAGAATTAGGAAAATCAATAGCTGCCATTATCTACTCGCCTCCTATACCACTGACTCATATGTGAATTGGACAAGAATCTTGTCATTACCGCTAAACAAAAATGGAGTGCTTTCAGTAACTGCTACACCTTCATCAAATGTTGCAGACTGTGAGTGCATAAACAATTCAATTCTGTTTGTAAAGTTATTGTTGAAAATTGCAGTTCCAAAGTAAGTAATACCTGGACCTTCATCTCGCATAACCACTTGCCCTACAGGCTGGTAATTTTCGACAATACCGTTTGAAGGAAGGCTTAGAGAATAAGTTCCACTTCCTCTGTTAAATCCAGAAGTTCCAGCTTGAATTCTAATTTCTCCAAAAATTGTTGCACCTACATAGGTATATCTACCTTGAATAATTCCATTACCGATTTGTGGATTAGTTGTGCTGCCATACCAAACAGGTGTGTATAAAGTCCAAGGTTCAATCGCAAAAGAACCTGTCGCACCTGTAGGCCCAATTGGACCAGGTGTAGTTGAAGGAGCTCCTGCTGGTCCCTCTGGGCCAGTCGGTCCTTGCGCACCTGTAGGTCCAGTTGCACCAATAGCTGTTGAGTCTGCACCTGCTGGTCCTGTAGGACCTGTAGGACCTTGAGCACTAGTACGAACTAGTCGCCAAGCAGTACCATCCCAGGAATAGGTGTTAACTCCATTTGTGTAAACCTGATTCAACGTCGGGTTACTTGGAAAATCAATTGCTGGCATGTTATCTCCTCTCTGTCATTCCTAGTTCGATACGTAAGAGCCTGTTATGTAAAGGACTGTGCTAGTAGAAAGTGTAGTTGGCGCTGTTCCAGTTACCGCGGTCAACAGGCCGTTTGTTCCTTCAAACCAAATCTTCATAGTTGCAGAACCTTCAGCCTGAGATACTGCCTTTACTCCATACACAGCGCCACTCTGACCTCCGCCTACGTCCAATACTCCAATAGCAGTTACTACTTGAACGCCAGTAGGTAGGAATGGAAGTGTCGCTGTCAGCTGAGCTGCGCTAAAGGTAGAGCTTGAGTACACAATTCTAACTGAGAATACAACTTCTTGACCATACTTTACATATTCTCCAAAAACAGATGGAGTTCCAGTCACTCCACCAGCAACAGGAACATATGTTGCAGATACAGGAGAACCTGTAGCACCAACTGGACCTTGTGGACCAGTAGGACCAATCTTATCTACAACTTCAATAATTCCACCGATGCTTGGGTCTGTAACATCTACATAAACCAAAGATGTTGGTGCATTCAAAGGAACGTCGTAAATAATAGTTGTATCAGGACTTGCACCAGACCTACCTTGAGTAGGTGAGTTATTAACAGTTCCTGGAACTGTTGAGGAAGAGAACTGACTTAGTCTCAATGCAAGTGGGTTAGCAGTTAAAACTTGGCTTACATCAATATATAAACGCTCACCACGTACTGCAATTAGTGTTGGGTTGTTGCCAACAATTCCTTCAACTGAGTATGAACCATTGTCTCCAGTAGAAGTAAATCGATATGTAACGCCACCCTTTGGACCTGTAGGACCAAATGGACCAGTAGGACCAGTAGGACCTGGCTGAGTAGATGCAGGGCCAGTTGGGCCTGTAACTCCTGGACCTGTTGGACCAGTAGGTCCAACAATCTGTCCAACATTGTTCCAGCTGTCGCCATCCCAAACGTATAAGTCACCATCTGCATCAACAGCACGACCATCATTAATTGTGTTACCAGTTGCTGGAAGAGCTCCAACATTAGCAACGCTTGACTTCATGGTGATTGAAGTTCCCTGAGGACCAGTAGCTCCAGTAGGACCAGCTCCACCTGTTGGGCCAGTAGGGCCAGCTACTGTTGAATTAGCACCAGTAGGACCAGTAGGTCCAATCAAAGCACCAGCTTCAATCCATCCATTAGTTGCTGTGTAAATGTAGATGGTGTCTTCTTCGTAAATTACGTAGAAGTCTCCAACTTCACCAGAAGTTGCGCCAGCACCAGCGATGAACTCAGCGTATGTGTTGTAGTAACCCTTGGCTTGAGAACCAACACCTTGTGGACCTGTAGGACCAGTAACAATTGGTCCAGTAGCACCAGTAGCACCAGTTGGTCCTACAAATCGTCCTCTATCAGTCCAAGCAATTCCACTCCAAATCCAAAGGTTTCCTGAATCAGTAACGATGTATGCATCGTTAGTCTGATTTCCGCCTGTAGGTAGAAGAGATGATGTATTTAAGTTTCCTCTAAATGTTAGAGAAGCACCCTGAGGACCTGTTGGACCAGTAGCTCCAATAGTTCCCTGTGCACCAGTTGGACCTGTAGCTCCACCAAATTCGGTACTACCAACTTCTACCCAGAAGTCGTCATAGTAAACAAATACGGCACCATTGTTTGTATCAAACCAAACTTGACCTGCTGCTGGATTTGACGGTGGAGTGTTTGCCTGTGGGATAAATTGACCGTCAGGACCTGTAGGGCCTACAAACTGTCCAGCATCAACCCAACCAAAACCATCCCACACATAAAGATTTCCATTAGAAACAACTACATAGCCATCATTGAGAGAGTTTCCGCCTGTAGGCAAAGCACCTACGTTTGCAACCTCTCCAAGAAGACTTAAAGCTGTTCCTTGTGGACCAGTTGGACCAGTTGGTCCTGTTGGTCCAGTTACATTTGATGGGGCACCAGTTGCACCTGTAGCACCAATCGCACCCTGAGGTCCAGTTGAACCTGTAGGACCTGTTGGTCCAGTAGGACCAGTTACTTCTGGACCTGTTGGTCCTTGAGGACCTGTAATTCCTCGGTAACCAGTTGGACCAGTAGGACCTGTAGCACCCGCAGGTCCAGTTACAGTTGAATCAGCACCTTGAGGACCAGTAGGACCAGTTGGTCCTACAGGAGCTGCACCAGTCTCAATCCAATAACCGTCGTAATAGACGTAAGTTTTTCCGTTGTTGCTGTTAAACCACGCATCACCGTTATTTGGATTTGTAGGTGGTGTTGTATCAGAGATTGCAAAATTACCAAGTTCACCTTGTGAACCAGTTGGACCAGTTGGTCCTGCCTCACCAGTAGAACCAGTTGGTCCTGTTGAACCTTGTGGACCTTGAATATTTCCAACGTTGTCCCACTCAGTGTTTACAGCATCCCAAACATAGAGGTCACCAGTTACTAAATAACCATCACCTGATGTTGGTTGAGTGTATTCAGCCCAGCCGTAACCTAGACCAGGTGCACCGCCAACAGTCCAACCACCAGTGGCAGCAAGAATCCAAACTTGCCCTATATGTGTAACTAAGTCATATAGTCCATACATAGCAAAGTTGTCCCAGTCGGCAGGTGGGGTTGTGTATGTTGGGTTTGCAGCAATAAGAGTTGCTTCATTTGGATAGGAACCAAGAATGGTTACACCAATACCAGCAATACCCTGCGCACCAGTAGCTCCAGTAGGACCAGTTACACCAATTTCACCTTGAGGACCAGTTACACCAATTTCACCTTGAGGACCAGTAGGGCCAGTAACACCAATTTCACCTTGTGGACCAGTTACACCTTGCTCACCTTGTGGACCAGTTACACCAATTTCACCTTGAGGACCAGTAGGGCCAGTGTCACCTTGTGAACCTGTTGCACCTGTAACACCTGTAGGTCCTACCTCACCTTGAGGACCAGTAAGTCCAAGCGACAATGTAACTAATTCATCATGAGTAAATGAGCCATAACCTGTGTAAGAAGTTACGTTGAAAACTACATAACTTCCAGGTGTTGTCTCATTAGTAGCAGTTCCAGCTACACAAGAAGTAATCTCATATGTGGCGTAAGTACCAGCATTAGTTTGACTTGTTAGTGTGAAGTAGCCATTTTGAATGCCTAAGAACAAATCGTGAAGAGTTGTGTTTATTCCAAAAGGATTGTCGTCTACTAGAATTTGAGTAGCTGACTCAAAAGGTAGAGTTACAAAACCTACATAGTCATTGGTTGGATCTCTATCTGCGGTGTTTGTTACATCTATTTTGTATGTCCAAGATAGAGAACTAATTCCACGTTCGCCTGTTGGACCAGTTGGTCCAGTTACACCAATCTCACCTTGAGGACCTGTTACACCAATTTCACCTTGTGGACCAGTTACACCAATTTCACCTTGAGGACCAGTTACACCTGTTGGTCCGACTTCACCTTGTGGACCAGTTACACCAATCTCACCTTGAGGACCTGTTGGACCGGGTACTGTGCTATCTGCTCCTGTTGGACCTGTTGCACCTGTTGGTCCGACTTCACCTTGTGGACCAGTAGCACCTGTAGCACCAGTTGGACCAGCTACTGTAGACGCTGCTCCAGTGGCACCAGTAGGTCCTACCTCACCTTGAGGACCTGTTGGACCAGCAACAGTTGAAGCAGCACCTGTTGGACCAGTAGCACCAGTTACTGATGGTCCTGTAGCACCTGTAGCACCAGTAGGTCCTTGGATACCTTGTGGACCCATATCGCCAGTACGAGCAAAAGTGATAATGATGTCTTCATCATTTGAGAAGGATGTTGCTAGACCGCTGACATAAGAAACAGGTACTGTGAAATATCCGCTGTTTTCGGTGATATTTCCTGTAATAGCAAACAATCCAAAATCAGCAGAGTTTGTTTTATTGCTGATTCGGAAGTGACCCTTAATTGGGCTTGTTGAGTCATCGATTGTACGAAGGAATGCCTGAATATCAATTGCACCGTCAGATTCATCATCGATGAACATGAATGTAGCAATCTGAATATCAGATTGATTAAATCTAAGTTTTCCTACACCTGGGTCTGCTTCAGTTGTAGTTGAAGAGAATGTGAAGTCAAATGAAGCTCCACCAAAATTACCTGTAGCACCCGTTGCACCAGTAGCACCTGTAGGTCCCTGCGCACCAGTGGCACCAGTAGCACCTACTGCTCCATCGGCTCCTGCGGCACCAGTAGGTCCAGTGTCGCCCACATTTCCTTGAGCTCCAGTTGGTCCAGTTGCTCCCGTTGCTCCTGTGCTTCCTTGAGCACCTGTAGGTCCAGCCGCTCCTGTGGCACCTGTAGCTCCTGTCTCTCCAGTAATACCTTGAGCACCTGTAGCACCAGTTGCACCCGTTGCTCCAGTTGCACCTGTAGCACCAGTGTCACCTTTGTCACCAGTACGAGCAAATGTGATTATTACATCTGCACCATTTGAGTATGAAGATGCAAGACCATCAAGGTGTGAAACTGGAATCTTGAAATATCCAGATGCCTCAATGCTTGCACCAGTAATTGCGTAGAACGCAAAGTTATTTGAGTCGCTCTTTAGCGAAATGCGAAGGTGACCCTTGATTGCAGATGTTGAGTCATCAATTGTTCGCAAGTAATTTTGAATATCAATAGCGCCATCAGACTCATCATCAATGTAGAGATAAGTTGCGCTTGTTAGGTTAGCGTTGTTGAACTTGAGAGTTCCACTACCTGGGTCTGTGTCACCTGTGTTGTTGCTAAATGTGTAATCAAGTGTGACTCCACCAAATTGTCCTGTAGCACCAGTAGGACCTGTTGGACCAGCTACTGTAGACGCTGCTCCAGTTGCACCTGTAGGACCTTGCGAGCCTGTAGCGCCTGTAGGACCAGCAGGGCCAGTCTCTCCTTGAATACCTTGAAGACCCTGAGCACCTGTCGCACCAGTAGGTCCTTGCGCACCTGTCGCACCTGTAGCACCAGTAGCACCTACGCCTGTAGCACCTGTAGCACCTGTCGGACCAACATCTCCTTGGTCACCCTTTACACCTGTAGGACCCTGTGCACCTGTTGCACCAGTAGCACCATCTACACCTGCAGCACCCGTTGCACCTGTTGGACCAGTAGGACCAACTTCACCAGTGGCACCTGTAGGACCAGCAACATTTGAAGCTGCACCTTGTGGACCTGTTGCACCTGTGGCACCAGTGGCACCAGTGGCACCAGTAGGTCCCTGTGCACCAACATCACCAACACGAGCGAAGGTGATAATTACATCGTCGTTATTATCAAACGCAGTTGCAAGACCGCTTAGGTAAGTTACATTTACCTTGAAATAACCTGTGTCTTCTGTATAACCATCGACAGCAAGCATTGCAAAGTAGTTTGAATCTCCCTTACGAGAGATACGAATGTGGCCCTTCAACTCACTGGTTGAAGCCATCATTGTTGTTAGAAGACTTTGGACATCAATTGCACCATCTTGCTCATCGTCAATGAACATGTATGTTGCAGCTGCAAGATCAACGTTGTTAAATTTAACTCGACCAGAACCTGGGTCTGAATCTGTTGTATTTGTTGAGAATGTGTAATCAACTGTTACACCACCGAATTGACCAGCAGGACCAGTTGCACCTGTAGGTCCAGTGACTGTGCTTGCTGCACCTTGAGCACCAGTGGCACCAGTGGCACCAGTAGGTCCAGTTGGTCCTTCTACAGTTGATGCTGCACCTGTCGCACCTGTTGCACCTGTTGGTCCGACGGAGCCTGTTGCACCTGTTGCTCCTGTTGGACCTGTACTACCTACAGCACCTGTAGGTCCACCAGCGGGACCCGCTGGGCCTGTAGGACCTTGAGGACCAGCTGGACCAACTTGTCCACGAAGGACGTCAATGCCCGCTGGGGAAGTAGTAATACGGTCAACCGTATCTAGCTTTGTAACCTCGACATCACTGCCATCGCCTTCTGGCAGATAAAATCTAAATTCTGTTGCTCGTCTTCCTGAAACTCTTACCTTTGCAGTCCAATACCAACCACGAGGGCTAAGGTCTAAATCATCTGTGCAAGGGAGTTCAACCGAGAAAGAGCCTGTATTATCAAGTGTTGCTGTAATTGGGCTAGATACAATAATTGCATCGTTTGCGTCTTCAATACGGCTAGATGCTGTAAAAGTAACTGTTCCTGAAGCGGGAGAGCCAGAACTCTTGAGGTACTGACCCACAACATTTCTTGTGTTTACGTCAGGAGAAAAACTCATCAGTGGTGCTCCAGGTCTCGATAGCATGGATTGAAATCTGCACAGGCAAGCAGATTCCTAAATCGTTCTCTATTGTACGCTGTTATAGACATGTCTATGTCTTAAATTATGCAGACCTAGGCACTGAAAGAACGCTAATATCCCTTCTCGGGTTATAGCCGTCCCCTACAACAAGAGTCAAAACTCCGGGTGGCGATTCTAGCCCGTGGCGGTCTCTAAACCACGCACTACCGGGGTCGACTGTTGGGCACTGGAGCCATAAACGCTCACCAATATCCATGGTTTTAAAGTTGTGAAAGTGTCCAGAAATCCAGATATCAGACATTCCAAGGGCGGTTTGACCAGCAGACTGCTCTTGAAGATACTTCATAACATTGGAACCTGACTGGTGTCCGTGGAACAAGCCAACCATAGTTCCGCAGATATTTATTGACAATGTTTGATGCGACTTCTCTGGGAATCTAAACTCAACATGAGAAAGATTTGCATTCTCAGCGCAAGCGTCCTGAACGGCGCTCGCAATCTCAACATTCCAACCATCTGAAGGGTCTGTAATAACTTGACGACCTGCTTCGTCATGGTTTCCATTAACCACTGGAACTATGATGCGCTCTGCTAGAGGAGCAAAAGCTTTAATTTGAGCCATAAGAACTCGTCTAGCAAGTCTAGTTTGTTCTGTAATTCCTAAATCAGAGGCTGCTTGTCCTTGAATTCTTCCATTTTGAGAAACATTACCCTCTACATGGTCTCCTGGTAGTGGAATAACTACTGTTCCTATAGGTCTTCCAATTTTTCTTAGTTCAAGAAGTCGTTGGACTCCCATCTCTGTAAGAGTAAGTAACCTTGATACCGTTGTGTCGGTTCCTATGTCTCCTTGCCTTTTTCCGATTTGTTGGTCGCTTGGAGCAAAAATAAAAGCTAAATCACCTGTAATTTTTTGTGAGACTTTTGATGGTCTCCACTTTGACACATCTTGTATTAATTTTTCTAAATCAAAATCAAGTTCAGAAGATTGTTTTGTGCTGGTTGGTACAAGACTTGCTCGAAAAGCTTCAAGCCAATCGCCTTTATGATTCTGCCAGCGAGATTTTCTGATGGACGTAATAGTCCAATCATTCGGGTCTAAATCAAATTCTTTTAATAATTCAATGCCATCAGGACTATTTCCTGCTGGTCTAGGAGTGGAGATAAAATAACCTTCGCCTTTTTCTGGGTCTATCTCGAGGCGAGGTCTCCATGATTCAGGAGTATTGGTCGCTTTTATATCCGAACCACTTGGCCCTGGGGAAATTAGCTCAGTGAGTCTTTCGGTTAAAGACGACATTAGTTCTCCTTATGTGCCTTATCTCGACTTGTATAGCAACGACATTGCTTACGTCGATGGAGTGAAATTGAGGCAAATGCAATTTCATATCCTTCCTCAAGAAGGATCTTGTGTACTTGCCTATTTGATACTGTTCCAGACACGGAACGAGTGGAGAAAATAATCTCTAAGGCTTCTTTATCTTCACCTTTTAACTCTGTCAAAAGCTTGCCTACACCGCAGGGCAAACCCGGTTGACTGCGAGTGGCACTGTTCAATTTATCAGCTAAACTCACTGAAATCCTCCAGTTTTCCTTATGTGTAGAGTTACCGTAAACCTTACAGTTACTCTAGATATGAGGATAGCAGTGAAGATATAAAAATAAAATAATTAGCGACTTCTGGCGTGTCGAAAACGCGGAAAAAAAGTGTTTCTAGGAAGAAGCGGACTTACGGCTTTTCCGCTTCACAGGTTGTTCAACCATAGGCGGAGTATCTGGAATTATCACAGATTGAGACAAAACTTTTATCAACAAATCCTTAGTTTCAAGATTGTCTTTATGCATCTCACTTAACTGTTCTTCCAGCCTGTTGGCTTTTCTAGCCACATCTGCTAGACTGAGCCCTCCATTCGCGTTTGGATGAATTGGCTGTGTAGCCACTTCAATCTCTTCACGAATGATTCGACGGAGTAGCTTTAGCCAAAATTTTGTCACGCCAAAAAAGGCTCCTGTAAGGGTAATTAGAAATACCAAGATTGCTGAGATATCCCCAATATCCAGAAAATTTGGGGTACCTGGTTCCCACCATGAGTTGGCTAAAGGGATTAACAATTAGGTACCGACTTCCAGACTATGGGACTATCAATATAGTTTATAGTAAAAGCTAGTTGGCTACTTTTGTTTAGCCTCTTACAGGGTATATTTGCTACACGCCGAAAAAACTCTTGACTCATATTGTAGAGTCGAGTAACTTTGGATTCATGACGACGGAGGTTATATGAGCGACGAGTCCTCCGAACGCCTTGTCAAAGGCGCAAGGTTTTATTCGAGCATCGACTGGAGCATTCTTCCCTGCCACGGAATTGTTAATGGGCGCTGTACTTGCAATAAGCCCCATGGTGAACCTAAAGAAGTAGGAAAACATCCCGCTCTCAATGAGTGGAATGTTATGTCTACACATGACCCAGCTAGGGTTGAACAGTGGTGGACTGAAAACCCAAACTACAACGTTGGAGTTCACTGCTCTAAGAGTGGATTTTTTGTAATTGATATTGACCCACGTTCTGGCGGTCCTGATTCTTTTATCAAATTTGAAGAACTAGTTGAAGGTGCATTGCCACCAACAGTAGAAGCCATAACTGGTGTTTACACAAATGACCGAGGTGTTGCTACTCGTGGTCGTCACATCTACTACCGTTGCGATGATTCAGAAGGTCTTATTGGAAATCTTTCCAAAATGGGACTTAATGGAATTGATATCAAACACAACGGGTATGTTCTTATTGCACCAAGTAAGCACTTCTCTGGAGTCAACTATGAGTGGGTTCCTGGAAAAGCACCTTGGGAAGTTGAAATTGCTGAAGCACCAGAACAATTACTTGCTGCTCTACGTAAAAGATCTAAGCGAACCAGCTTCACTCTAGAGTCTGGAGATTGGGACGACCTAGAGTATGAAAAAGTTGACATCTCTGGGATTCTTGAAAAAGGAATTGATGAAGGTGCTCGTGCCGTAGATGTTTACAAACTAACATGCGCTCTTGCAAATAAATTTGGAACTAGTAAAGACGCTAGAAGAATGATTGAGTCGGACATGATTCGATTCAATGCTACAAAAATTAGACCACCTCTTCACATAGATGGAACTAATGGGCTTTTGCACCACGTCCACCGTGCCATTGATTTTGTGGCATCAAATCCAAAAATTGGATTCATTTCTCCAGAAACAGCTGAATGGCAAAAACAACAAGCAGAGCGCCTCTCTCAGCCACAAACTGAGCTACAACCGCTAACTGGTGTTGTTCAACCTCTGACTGGTGTTGTTCAACCTCCAAAAGAACCTACATTTTTTCCAATGGGAACTGGTCCAATCTCAAGTACAGTTATGGCTGGCATTGAAGATGGAGATTCCATTGAACAAGCCACATCACTAACTAATATCAATGTTCCAAAGGACCCAGATGCTCTACGAATCGAAGACGGAGGAAATGAAAGCAAACGTTCGCTTTCTGACACAGGTAACGGTCGTCGCCTTGTTGACGTATTCGGCGCTGGCATTCGTTATACGAGCGGTTTGGGTTGGTTTGTCTGGAAAGAAGGCTACTGGAAGCCAGACAAAGAATCGTTGGAAGTTCAAGAACTAGCTAAAAGAGTTCCACCAATTATTTCTGCTGAAGTAATTCAGTATCCAGATTCTCAACAAGCTTCAGTTATTCAATGGGCACATCAATCTCGCTCAAATGCAAGAATGAAAGGTGCAATCGAGTCTGCAAAGTCTGACCCAAGAATTGAAATCCCTGTTAGTCGTTGGGATAACGATGAAAATCTTTTGGGCGTTCTCAACGGAGTTATTGATTTAAAAACTGGTGAACTTCTTAAAGGAAGACCAGACTTACATATCACTCGACGTGCTCCAGTTACATATACTCGAGGACACACAAATGTTCGTTGGCAGCAGTTCTTAGATTTTGCAACTGGTGGCGATAAGGAATATCAAGACTGGCTTCAAAAAGCTGCTGGGTATTCAATAACTGGTTCAAACATCTACGACATTATGTTTCTTGTGTATGGACCAGCAGGTTCTGGTAAAAACACTCTTGTTGAAGCAATTGTGAAATGTCTCGGTACTGAGCAATATGCGTGGCCTCTTGACTCTCACATTCTTGCTGCAAACGATATGAGCAGTGGTAATACTGATGCTTATCACTGGGCTCAGTTGCGTGGGCGTCGTCTAGTTTGGGTAGATGAGTTGCCAGATAATGAAAGAATTAAAGAAAACCAAGTTAAGAAGTTAACTGGTTCATCTGTAATCTCTGCTCGTTCTCCAGGAGAACAGCCATTCACGTTCGAATCTAGAGCCAAGCTCTGGGTTACGACAAACCACCGCCCAATCATCACGGATGATGCCATGTGGCGTCGTATCCGTCCGATGCCAATGACACGAGTGCCTGAAAACCCTGATCCTAATTTGAAGGCATACATATTCGACCCAGAAGGAGCACTTCCAGCAGTTTTGTCATGGGCTGTTGATGGTGCGATAAAAATTCTAGGTTCATCATCTCGTGATGCATTGGGTTGGTGTACTCAAGTAGCAGAAGCCGCTGAGATGTACCGCAAGAACGAAGACCGCATTGGTATCTTCTTGTCAGAAGAAACTAATGAAAATCCTTCAGCAAACGTTGCTCTAAAAATTGTCTACGGTGTCTATCGTCAGTGGAGTGAAGAGCGCGGAGAACGTCCTCTAAGTCAAGGCTCTCTACAAAAGAAAATGACTGAAAGAGGAGTAATCATTGAAGGAACAGGTTCTCGAGCTGTTATTCGAGGAAGAAGTCTAGTTCCAAGAGTTGTTCAAAGTGCTGAGCTTGATTGGAGCACTTTAAATAACTTCAATAGAGCGTTTTAACTTCTAGGAGTAAAAACTCGACCTCCGCCACCTGCTCTAAAATTAGGCAAGCGTCGTGAGGAAAAAGATTTGGCTACCAATGTGCCACCAACAAACCCTTGCGGAGGTTTGATTAGGAGGGCTGTCATTGCGTGAACTAAGGCATCCACCCTGTCTGGAGATTTTTTGGACTCTCCTGGCACCCAAGTTGTCATCTGAGACTCCAAGTCTGGAAGATAACCAATATGATGAATTCGATTCTGCTCGTAAGCAAGAACGACAGGTTCAGCGCGAAGCGCTTTACCGTGTTTTGAGTGCACTTCCAAAACTTTAACATTTGGGTCAATTGCATTAATTGCATTACGAACTAATGCTCCACCTTGGTTTACTTCAGCTACCACTGGAGCACCCCAGCGTCTAGCCATTTCAACAACTTTATTTGCCCACACCTCTGGGGAACCATGAACTGTTGCATCTTCTAGCACCCATGCGTGACGCTTATACAAATCACGGTCTGCTGTAGATGCGCAAACAACAATTCCACACTCGTCTCGAGGGTTTTCTGCAACAGATGGGTCAACACCAATACAACGAAGTGGAGCCTGAGGAGGAAGAAGTCCTTGTCTAGAACTTTCAATCATCTCCATTGTCCACAGTGTGCCTTCAACATCATCAAGCATTTCACCGTAAAGTTCTTGACGAGCAAGTGATGTTCCTTCATAAACACCCATGA
>Ga0315899_10000755_pt1 | contig 38552 bp, 35 predicted proteins | sample LakEriMetagenome_2_FD_203518 | JGI IMG/M metagenome (GOLD analysis project Ga0315899, IMG submission 203518) | Freshwater fungal communities from buoy surface, Lake Erie, Ohio, United States - Buoy 4 MA112 | ecosystem: Environmental > Aquatic > Freshwater > Lake | place: USA: Lake Erie, Ohio...
TTCGACGCAATGGTGTCGTGAAAGAGGTGCGGGTCCTGCGCCACTACGCCGATTGCCGCCCGCAACGACCGCTCCGTGAGGTCGCGCACGTCGCGGCCGTCGATGCGTACGGCACCCCCCGTGACCTCGTGAATCCGCGCGATCAGCATCGCCATCGTCGACTTACCCGAGCCGCTGCGGCCGACGAGCGCGACGGTCTCGCCGGACGCGATGCGCAGCGACACATCGTGCAGCACGTCACGGTCGGCGTCGGCCGAGACCGGCAGCGCAACCGCCTCAAGCGTTGGGATTGACGTGGTGCTCGCCGGTGGGTGGCGGAAGGTCACCTCGTCGAACTCAACCTCGCCCTTCGGCGCCACGAGGTCAACAGCACCCGGGCGGTCGGTGATCAGCACTGGCGCGTCGAGCACCTCGAACACCCGCTCGAAGCTGACGAACGCGGTCATCACCTCGAGCCGCGCATTGGTCAGGCCTGTGAGTGGCTGGTAGATCCGCTGCACGAACGCCGCCATTGCGACCAGCGTGCCGACCGAAATGCCGTCGTTCACCACAAGCAGCGCACCAACGCCGTAAATGGCGACGGCACCGAGCGCCCCCACGAGCCCAAGTGCGACGAAGAACACACGCCCATACATCGCCGACGAGATACCAATGTCGCGCACACGCGCCGCGCGCGACGAAAAGGCACCGACCTCCTCGTCGTGCCGTCCGAACAGCTTCACCAGCAGGGCGCCCGCGACATTGAACCGTTCGGTCATCTGTGAGTTCATCTGCGCGTTCAGCCCCATCTGCTCACGCGAGATGGCTTGTAGGCGCACGCCCACCTTGCGTGCCGGCAGCACGAACACGGGCAACACCACGAGGGACAGCAGCGTCAGGCGCCACTCCAGCGCCACCATCGCGACGAGCGTGGTGACGAGTACGACGGCATTCGACAGCACGCTGCCGAGCGTGCCGGTAACGGCCGTTTGGGCTCCGACGACGTCGTTGTTCAGGCGGCTAATCAGCGCACCGGTCTGCGTACGCGTGAAGAACGCGACCGGCATGTGCTGCACCTTGTCAAACAGGGCGACGCGCAGGTCGTAGATGAGGCCTTCTCCGATGCGAGCCGAGAACCATCTCTGCACCACCTGAAGGACCGCATCGAGCACAGCGGCAAGCACCAACACCAGCGTGAGCGTCACGATTAGTCCGACGTCCTCGCGCGGGATCGCGCGGTCGACGATGGTGCGGAACAGCAGCGGCGGCACCAGCGCTGCCAGCGACGACACGAGGATCGCGGCGAGGAAGCCGGCGATGCCAGAACGGTACGGTTGTGCGAACGTCGCTACGCGGCGGAGCCCGTCGCGCGAAAGCCGTGCCCCGGCGACGAACGATGCGTCGCCGGGAATCAGACCGTGTGGGGGCATTCGCACATCGTCAGGCTAAGACCTCGTCCCCGTAGCCAACGGTCGAAAGGGCGGTCGTAGATTGACGACATGCGCCTCCGACTCACCCTTCCTGTCACCGTGCTGCTCGTTGTGCTCGCCGCATGCGGTGGTCGCGCCGACGAAAGCGCACCGGATGCCGGGGGCACCCCAATTGAAAATGGCGCGGACACGGCCGTCCCCAACGCCGAGGTCCCCATCGACCCGATCCAGTGGGGTCCCTGCGAGGACCTACCCGCCGAGTCGCCCATCCGCTGCGCGACGCTGAAAGTTCCCTACTCATATGAGGATCCGGCGATCGGCGCGTTCTCCCTACACGTGAAGATGCGTCCGGCCGACGACGCCTCGGGGCGCATCGGTTCGATGCTCGTCAATCCCGGGGGCCCTGGATTCGGGGGAAGTTCGCTCGCGCCCAGCGCCAACTACTACTTCTCGTCCAGCCTCCTCGAGGTGTTCGACGTAGTTGCCTGGGATCCACGCGGGACTGGCCTCTCAACGCCAACTGTCGACTGCATTGACGACTACGACCCGTACTTCGGCCTCGACAGCCCACCGGAGACCGAGGAGGAGCGGATCGCGTTGATTGACGCGACGTCCGACTTCAACGACCAGTGCTCAAGCCGCTCGGGCGAGATCCTCCCCTGGGTGTCCACACAGTCGAGCGCGCAGGACATGGACAGTCTCCGGCGTGCGCTCGGCGAGGAGACCATCACCTTCTTCGGCTTCTCATACGGCTCAGAACTGGGTGGCACATGGGCGACCATGTTCCCCAACACGGTTCGCGCTGCCGTGCTCGATGGTGCATCTGATCCGAACGAGCCGCCGCTGCAACAGGCGCTCAACCAAGCCGCGGGGTTCGAGCAGTCGCTCAACACCTTCCTCGCTGCGTGCAGCGCCGACGTGGCGTGCGAGTTTCACAACGGCGGCGATGCCGAGGGCGCGTTTGACCGGCTATTCGTCGCCATCGACGAGCAGCCGATCATGGTGTCCCGCGAGCGCACCGCGGTAACCCAGGGCGTGGCGTATGTCGCGGTCGCCCAAGCCATGTACTCCGACTACCTATGGCCCGACCTCGAGCGCGCCCTTGCAACGGCCCAGCGGGGCAACGGCAGCGGGCTCCTGAAATTGTACGACGACTACTACCAACGCAACGAGGACGGAACGTACGGAAACGAGCTCGAGGCATTCCTCGCAATCTCGTGCCTCGACAACCGCGACGTCTCGACTGTCGAGGAGGTCGAGGCCACCGTCGACCAGTTCATCGAGGTGGCTCCGCGCTTCGGCGCGAACTTCGCGTACGGGTATACCTGTGCGCTGTGGCCGGTGGCTGGCGCCAAGTCCGTCACCGTTACCGCGAAGGGAGCGGGCCCGATTGTCGTTGTCGGCACGACCGGCGACGCGGCCACCCCACTCGAGTCGACGAAACGGCTCACCGCGTCGCTCGACGACGGCCGGCTCATCGTGGTTGAGGCGAACCGTCATACCGGATATGGCGCCAACCAGTGCGTGGTCGACGCGGTCGACCGTTACCTCATCGCACTCGCACTGCCGACTGACGGACTCGTCTGCTCGGAGTGACACCCGACGAGTGACGGGGCCCATGGCCCCGCCACGTCGTCAGCGTCCGTGGCGGAAGGGGTGGGATTTGAACCCACGGTGGGCACAAACCCACAACGGTTTTCGAGACCGTCCCATTCGGCCGCTCTGGCACCCTTCCGTCTCGGAACGCTATCGCCCGGTGCTGCGCGCCCGTCCGGCGTCCGGACCGGTGAACCCGTTCCGACCGCATCGGTAGCCTGCATCAACGAGCCGTTCGCGCGACCACACCGCATCATGACCATTCCCTTCAACACCGCGACCATCACCGAGGGCGATATCGCCCTGCTCCACGAGTCGATCGCCAACCTCCACATCTCGGGCACCGGGCCGTTCACCAAGCGGTGTGAGGCGGCAATCCAGGACCGGCTCGGCGCACCCCGCGCGCTGCTCACCACGTCATGCACGCACGCACTCGAGATGTCTGCGCTGCTGTGCCGACTGCAGCCCGGCGACGAGGTGATCGTCCCCGCATTCACGTTCGTGACATCGGCGAGTGCGTTTGCTCTGTTCGGGGCGCGTCCCGTGTTCGTCGACGTGCAGGACGACACGCTCAACCTCGATCCGGTGCTCGTTGAGCAAGCGATTTCGCCCCGCACGAAGGCGATCGTCGTCGTCCACTATGGCGGCATCGCCGCCGACATTGAGCGGCTCGTGGAGATCGCACAACGCCACGGGCTCATCCTCATTGAGGACAACGCCCATGGGTTGTTCCACCGCTGGAAGGGTCAATATCTCGGCACCTTCGGCGCGATGGCCACTCACAGCTTCCACGAGACGAAAAATGTCACGTGCGGCGAGGGCGGCGCGCTGGTCGTCAACGATCCGACGCTCGTCGAGCGTGCCGAGATCCTGCGCGAGAAGGGCACCGACCGGTCGCGGTTCCTGCGCGGTCAAGTCGACAAGTACACCTGGGTCGACATCGGTTCGAGTTGGATTCCGAGCGACATGCTCGCCGCGATCCTCGCCGGCCAATTGTCGCGCTTCGAGTCAATCTCCGCGGCTCGACTGCGGATCTTCGACCGCTACGCCGCCGAGCTCGCGGGATGGGCGTCGCAGCACGGCGTGCGCCTGCCGGTCATCCCCGAGGGCAACGAGCACACCGCTCACCTGTTCTCGCTCCGCTTCGACCGCGGCGAGCAGCGCGACCGATTCATCGCCCACATGAAGGAGCACGGCATTAGCGCCGTGTTCCACTATCAGCCCCTCCACTTGTCCACCGTCGGCCGGCAATTCGGTGGACGGGAGGGCCAATGCCCCGTCACCGAGAAGGCCGGCGACTGCTTGGTGCGGCTTCCGCTCTTCGTCTCGCTCAGCGACGCCCAACAGGACGAGGTCGTCGCGCGGGCCCTTGAGTTCCAGCCCTAGCGCTGTGGCTCCCGCGGAGCACTATTCGTGCGCGCGGCGGCGAAAAATGTCCGCAGCAACTCTCCAGCCTCCGCGGCCATGAGCCCCGACACGACCGGCGGGTTGTGGTTGAGCCGCGGGTCGGCCGCGAAGTTGTAGGCCGACCCGAGCGCGCCACCCTTCGGATCCGGCGCCGCGTACACCACCGCACCGATGCGGGAGGCGATCGCCGCACCCGCGCACATCGCGCACGGCTCGAGCGTTACGACGAGCGTGCAGTCGTCGAGGCGCCAACGCCCAAGTACTGCAGCCGCATCGCGCAGTGCGAGCACCTCTGCGTGCGCAGTCGGGTCGCCGGTCGCCTCGCGTTCATTGTGACGGGCTGCGAGGACCGCGCCGTCGCGCAACACGACCGCACCCACCGGCACGTCTCCTCCATCGTGCGCGGTGCGGGCACGATCGAGCGCGAGTTCCATCGCGGCGTGCAACGCGGCGTCGTTGTGACGGTCGTTCGCCATGGCGGAGGGGGTGGGATTCGAACCCACGGAGGCTTGCACCTCACACGCTTTCCAAGCGTGCCGATTCGGCCGCTCTCGCACCCCTCCTCGGCCGTCAATGCGGCGCGCACGAAGGATACCTGTGGCGGAGCGAGGCAGGTCGTCCGGTAGCGTCTGCAACAGATCGCCGAGTGAGGTGGCGGTCGGGTCCTGTGCAACGGGAGCCCGAGAATCAGGTCAGGTCCGGAAGGAAGCAGCCTTCATCGGTTCCTCCCGAGTGCCGCAGATCGCCTGGCCGTCGCCTCAGTCGGCGATCACACCGAGACGATCGCGCGCTCCCACAGCCGCGGCGCACCAAGCGATGCGGCCACCTGCTCGAACGACGGGTCGGGTCCCTGCCACCGCCAGTCCTGCACCGCGCCGACATCGAGATCGTCGACGAGCGTCGCAAGGGTCTTGAACAGCGCGGCGTCCCCGCGCTGGCGATCGAGCGCTTCGGCAAGACGCTGCGCGCCGCGCACCACCACCCCGTCGGCTGCCCAGACCGCCGGATCGGCGGGGATCGCCTCAATCGATCCGTACCGCGCCAGCACCGCCGATGCGCTCTTCGCGCCCCAACCCGCGACGCCCGGGAAGCCGTCCGACGAGTCGCCAACTAGCGCGAGCCAGTCGGGAATCGACGAAGGACCAACACCGAACTTCGCGACGACGCCCTCCTCATCAACGACCGTGGACATGCGCCGGTCGACCTGCACGACACGACGTCCACGGACGCACTGTGCGAGATCCTTGTCCGGTGTGAGCAGCAGCACCTTGTGCACCGAGCGGTCATCTGCCGCCGCACGCGCCGCCGAGGCAAGTCCGTCGTCGGCCTCGTGCTCAACCATCGGCCACACCACGACACCCATCGCACGTAGCGCCTCGGCGAGCACCGGGATTTGCTCGAGCAGTACCGGTTCCATGCCCTCGCTCGTCTTGTACCCCGCCCACAGCCCGTTGCGGAAGCTCTCGATGACGTGGTCCGTCGCCACGCCGACGTGCGTCGCGCCATCCTCGATCAGCTGCAGCGTCGATGACAGCACACCAACGGTTGCCGACCTCGGGCCGGCCTCGCCGCGCCGACGCACCTCGCCGAAGTGCTGCCGGTAGAGCTCGTACGTGCCGTCGACAAGGTGAACCTGCACGCCGCAGTCCTAGCGCACCGGCGAGGCGAGCACCGTCACAACCGCTGCAACGAGGAGGAACGGACCGAGTGCGATCCGTGTCCGCAGCGTCGCGCGACCAACCGCGATGAGCAGCAGCGCAACGGCGCCGGCTGCGGCGATTCCGGTGGCGACTGCCGTCGCAGCCTCCGACCACCCGAGCCACCCCGTGTACATGGCGAGCACCGCGCCGAGCCGCACATCGCCAGCGCCGAGCCCCCCGCGAGCGGCAAGAGCGACCAGACCGAGCGACGCACCGACGAGCAGGGCGCACGCGAGCATCGTGCCGATGCGGCCAGGTTCGCCGCGCACCAACGCCGCGACGGTCAGTAGCACCAGACCCAGTCCACCGGCCACGTTCGTCGTGCCACGCACGAGCAGTTTCGTCGAGGCATCCACGATCGTCTGCTCGATCGCCGCAGCCATCAGCACGGCGTAGGCGACGAACTCCCACGACCATCCGAAGCGGTGCAGGCACGCGACGGCGAGCGCCGCTCCTGCCGCCGCACCGACCACAGCCCACGGGCGACGTGACCCGCCAAGCGACACGACGGTGCGCTGGGCCCTGCGCGCACGCGACGCGCCGATGACGGCACCCGCTACCGCAGCGGCTGCCAGCGCCAGGGGTGTGATGCGCTACTCCTGGACGAGCTCGATGAGCGTCCCGAAACTGCCCTTCGGGTGGATGAACGCAACCGTGGTCCCGCGGCTTCCGGGTCGCGGGGTGGTGTCGATCGGCGTCGCGCCGGCCGCCACCATCGCAGCCAGCGCTGCTGCGCAGTCGTCGACGCGGTACCCGATGTGATGCAGGCCCTCACCGCGCTTCTCTAGCGACTTCGCGACCGGTGAGTCAGGGCGGGTCGGTGTGAGCAACTGCACGTAGCTATCAGCCACCTGCAACAGCGCTTCTTCAACGCCGTCGCGTTCGACGACCTCGCGATGGGCAACCGTCGCGCCAAACGCGCGTCGGTACCAGTCAATTGCGGCCTCGAGGTCGCGGACCGCAATGGCGACGTGGTCGATTTCCGTCAGCATCATGACGTCAGTCTCGCACTCCGCATCGCGTGGGGAACGACGCTGTGGCCGCTACTTCGCCCGGAAACGCGTGAGGGCGGCCTCGCCCACCCGCTCGCGCATCTCCGGATCATCAACGCCCATGCCGTCGCGCGGCGCAAGGCACCGGACGCCGATCTTCCCCTCGTGCTGATTGCGGTGCACCTGGCGTGCAGCCTCGCCGACCTCGACAAGGGGGAATGTGCGGGAGAGCACGGGGTGCACCATGCCCTTCGCGATCAACCGGTTGGCAGCCCAAGCCTCTTGGTAGTTGGCGAAGTGCGACCCAACAAGCCGCTTCAGCCGGTTCCAGAAAAACCGGTTGTCAAACTCGAGCATGTAGCCGCTCGTTGCCGCGCACGTGACGACGGTGCCGCCCTTCTTCACCACATACATCGACGCGCCGAACGTTGATCGGCCTGGGTGCTCGAACACGATGTCTGGATCCTCGCCAACCAGGCCACGGATATCGCCGCCCAACCGTCGCCATTCCGACGGGTCCTGGGTGCCATCTTCCTTCCAGAACCGGTAGCCCGCCGCGGCACGGTCGATCACGGCCTCGCACCCCATCGCCTTCAGGATCTCGGCCTTGTCGGGCGAACTGACCACCCCGACGGGAATCCCGCCGCCATTCAACACGTACTGCACCGCGTAGGCGCCGATGCCGCCCGTCGCACCCCAGATGAGCACGACGTCGCCCTGCTTCATGCGCGCGCCGTTGTCGGACACCAGCATGCGGTAGCTCGTCGAGTTGCACAGCGCGTTGACGGACGCCTCCTCCCACGAAAGATGGCGGGGCTTGGGCATGAGTTGGTTGGCCTTGACCACCGAGAGGTCGGCGAGGCCGCCAAAGTTCGTCTCGTATCCCCAGATGCGCTGGTTCGAGCCGAGCATCGAGTCGTTGTGCGAAGAAGGATCCTGGTCATCCACGTAGTTGCAGTGCACCGTGACGCGATCGCCCGGCTTCCAGTTGCGAACGGCCGAACCCGTGCGCAATACGACGCCCGATGCGTCGCTGCCGATTACCTGGTACGGAAGGTCGTGCCGCTTTGCCCACGTGCTTTCGCGACCGAACCGCTCCAACATCCCGAAGGTGCTCACCGGTTCGAAGACGGTGCTCCACACCGAGTTGAAGTTGATGCTGCTCGCCATCACCGCAAGGAGCACCTCGTCCGGCGCAATCTCCGGCACCGGTACCTCGCGCAGCTTCACGCTCCGGCGCGGGTCCTTCTCGTGGGACGGCACCCCCTCAAAGATCTTCTCGTCTGCCTTCTCGATGCACGCGGCACGGTACGACGAGGGGACGGAAATCTTGGCGAATGCCTCGCTGCCAGCGCCGGACTCGACTGCCTCGATGATCTGGTCCATCCGCGGAAGGGTACCCACGGCTCCGGCATACGCTTGACCGCATGACCGGAACGATGATCGTCGCTGGAGCCCGCACCCCGATCGGAAAGTTGAGCGGCGCGCTGTCGTCGCTCTCAGCCGCCGAACTCGGCGGGGCCGCTATCGCGGCTGCGCTGTCGCGCGCGGGTGTCCGCCCCGACGAGGTGGACCACGTGATCATGGGACAGGTCCTCATGGCGGGCCAGGGACAGATCCCAGCGCGGCAGGCCGCCGTGAAGGCCGGCATCCCGATGCACGTGCCAGCGTTGAACGTCAACAAGGTGTGCCTCTCTGGCCTCAACGCGATCTACCTCGCACACCAGATGATCGCCAGCGGCGACGCATCGATCGTCGTCGCGGGCGGCATGGAATCGATGACCAACGCGCCGTACCTCGCGCCAGGTGCGCGCGGTGGCTTTCGCTACGGCAATGTCGAGCTCGCCGACGCAATCGTGCGCGACGGCTTGTGGTGCGCGTTTGACGCGTGTCTCATGGGTCTCGGCACCGAGCGCTACAGCGCCGGCACGATCAGCCGCGAGGAGCAGGATCAGGCGTCGGCACAAAGCCACCAACGCGCGGCCGCCGCGATCGACGCGGGCCGCCTCGACGACGAGATCGCCAACGTGACGATCCCGCAGCGCAAGGGCGATCCCGTGACGGTCTCGACCGACGAGGGTGTGCGTGGTTCGACGACGGCCGAGTCGCTCGGTGCACTTCGCCCCGCCTTCGACCCGACCGGCACAGTGACGGCGGGCAACGCGAGCCAGATCAGCGATGGTGGCAGCGCGCTCGTTGTGATGTCGCGCGCCGAAGCCGAGCGTCGGGGCGTCGCGCCGCTCGGGGAGTTCGTCTCGTACGGCATGGTCGCTGGTCCCGATTCAGCGTCGCTACTGCAGCAACCCAGCCGCGCAATCATGCGCGCCGTAGAGCGAGGTGGCGTTCGGCTCGCCGACATCGACCTCTTCGAGATCAACGAGGCGTTCGCGGCGGTCGGCATTGCGTCGATGCGCGACCTCGGCATCGGCGACGACATCGTCAACGTCAACGGCGGGGCGATTGCACTCGGCCACCCCATCGGCATGAGCGGCAACCGGCTCGCGCTCACCGTGTTGCACGAACTGAGGCGGCGCGGTGGCGGCACCGGCGCAGCGGCGCTGTGTGGTGGCGGCGGGCAGGGCGACGCACTGATCGTCCGGACCGTCTAGCGCAGCGCGCCGCGCTCGTCTGACGCGGAGGCAGTCAGTCGGGGATTTCGCGCCGCCCGTCCAGCGCGCGCCCGAGCGTCAGTTCGTCGGCATATTCAAGGTCACCGCCCACCGGGAGTCCGCTCGCGATGCGCGTGACGCGCAGCCCGAGCGGCTTCAGCAGCCGCGCCAGGTACATCGCCGTCACGTCACCCTCGGTGTTGGGATTGGTGCAGACGATCACCTCGTCAATTCCCTCCGCGCCAATGCGCACCAGCAGCTCGCGGATCTTCAGATGCTCCGGACCGACACCCTCCAACGGATTGATCGAGCCGAGCAGCACGTGATACCGGCCCTTGAACTGTCCGGTCTTTTCGATCGCGATGAGGTCGCGCGACTCCTCCACCACGCACACCGTCGTCGAGTCGCGACCTTCGTCGCGACACACCCTGCACAGCTCCGCATCGGAAAAGTTGAAGCACCGCTCGCAGAACCTCACGAGGGCCCGCGCCTCGAGAATTGACGACGCGAGTCGCTCGACGTCCCCGCGGTCGGTCTTCAGCAGGTGGAACGCGATCCGCTGCGCCGACTTCGGCCCGATGCCGGGAAGCCGGCCGAGCGCGTCAATCAGCACCTGCATCGGCGGCGTGTAGGCGAGCGACATCAGTGGTGGTGCCGGTGCCTACGGCGCATCAATGACTTCGGAGCCGGGGAACGCCCTGCGAAGGTCGTCGAGTGCGTTCTGCGGCGGAATGACCTCACCAACGTCGTCGGGGGAGATGCGACCGGTGTCGTCGTCTCCAGCAGCCGCCGTACCGGCACCGACGGGATCGGGCGTCCGCGCCGCCGCAGGCGACGGGGTTGACGACGGGCCGGTCGCAGCACGGCGCGCATCGACCTCGCAGCGCACCTCGATCGGATGCCCGATCCTCCGCACCAGCACCGCGGCAAGCGCCGGGACATGCTCTGCGACACGCGCGGCGGTGGGCTCGTTCGGGGCGGCAACCACGAGTACGCCGTCCACGCACTCGACCGGCTTGACCGTCGAGAGCGTGGCGCGCGCGATCGGCTTCAGTTCCGAGAGCACCTCCGACCAGCGTGCGACAACCTGATCCTCCGACAGCGGCCCTGCGGATGCCGCGACTGCGGCGGTCGGAGCAGCGGGGCGTGCGCGCCCACCGAGTTGGGCACGGCCGGTCTTTGGATCGACCGGAGCCGGCGTGCGCGGTATTGAACCCGACTGGTCGCGCGACGACTCAAGTCGGGCCACACGCGACTCGAGCGCCGCGACGTCGCCGGCTGCGGCACCCGACTCGCGGGTCAGCGTGATCATCGCCACTTCAAGCAACACGCGCGGATCGGGCGAATGGCGCATCTCCACCAACATCTCGCCGAGCACCTCAATCGAACGCACGACCTGCGCAAGCGGGAGCCTCGCGGCCTGCTCAGCGACGGCATCGGCACGGCGGTCGGGCAGCTGCACGAGGTCAGGTGCCATCTGCGAGAGGAAACAGTCACGCAGGTGCGCGACGACCGACTCGGTCAGCGTCCGCGGATCGGCACCCCTCGCAACCGCCGACGCCACCGCGCGCACCGCGCGCGCGGGATCGCGTTCGACAATCGCCTCAATGAATTCGTCGGTCGAGACCCCTTGCTCGACGTCGCCGCCGGCCGCAGCGACAAGCTCAAGCGCCGACAGCGTGTCGCGCGCCGAGCCTCCGCCCTGCGCGAGCACGTGCTGAATCGCGTCCTCGCTCACTTTCAGGGCCGCATCGGCGACGACGAACCGCACGTGCTCCTCGAGCTCCGCCATCGGCAGCAGGTGGAACTGCAGGTGCTGCGTACGACTGCGGATCGTCTCGCTGACCTTCTGCGGGTCGGTCGTGGCCAGCACGAACACCACGTGCGGCGGCGGCTCCTCAAGGGTCTTCAGCAGTGCCGCCTCGGCCGGCTTCGAGAGCATGTGCACCTCGTCGAAGATGAACACGCGGTGGCGACCGGGGCTACCGAGCGCGGCGCGCTCGATGAGATCGCGCATGTTCTCGACGCCGTTGTTACTCGCTGCGTCCAGTTCAAGCACGTCGTAGCTATTGCCACTGTCAATGGCCCCGCATGAGTTGCAGATGCCACAGGGCTCGCCGTCCTGCGGGTCTTCGCAGTTGAGCACCTTGGCAAGGATGCGGGCAGTGGAGGTCTTGCCAGTGCCGCGTGGACCGGAGAAGAGGTAGGCCTGCCCCTCGCGGTGGCTCTTGACGGCGTTGCGCAGCGCACGGACGACGTGCTCCTGGCCCTTCAGTTCGTCGAACCGCCTGGGCCGATAGCGCCGGTACAGCGATTGAACGGCCATTGTGGCGCGAGCCTACCCAGCGCCTGTTCGCGGACAGGCCGGTCGCGTGCAGCCCTGCTGTGTAGCGTTTCCACGAACCATGGTGTCCCTGCTTCGGCGCACGTGTGCAGCCACCGGCCTCGCGGTCTGCTCCGCGATTGCGATCCTCCCCGGGTTCGCCGCTGCGGCTGGTACCACCGGCAGCAACGAGGTCGTCTCGTCAAACCCGGCCGCCAACCAGCGCGTCGACGTCCCGCCGACCCAGATCCAGATGGTCTTCCGCGATCCGATCACCGCAACCGACGCGGCCACGTCGATCCGCCTCGTCCTCGCCTGCGACGGCAACCTTGTCGGGCTCGGAGCTCCACAGCTCGGCACCGACCTCAAGACCGTCTCGGTTGCTCTTACCCAGATCCCCCCGGCGGGTCAGTGCACCCTCAGTTGGTCGCTGCCCGACGAAAGCGTCGGGTCGTTCTCGTTCATCTCGGCTGTCACCAGCGCCACCACGGTCACCGGCACCACCCTCGTGGCCGATCCAAACGTCACGACGTTGCCCGGTGAGCCGACGCCCCCAGGGGAGGAATCGGCCGCGGCGCCGACCGCGGCGCCGCGCGTCGGCGGGATCATCGGGCTCCTCCGGGTCCTCAACTACCTGCTCATCGCCTCGGTGTTCGGCGGGCTGATCGTGCTCACGGTGTGGCCCGAGGGCTCCGAGTACAAGCGCGCGAAGAGTTTCTACTTCCTCGCCTGGCTCGGAGCGATGGTTACGACGTACCTGATCGCCGTACTCACCGCCATGCAGCGAGATTGGGGCAGCTTCACCGACTACCTCCTGCCGTTCAGCTGGTTCTCCGCCCTCAACTACGGCGCCGGCTGGATCCTCATCCTTCGGATGGTGCTCGTCGCCGCGTCGGGATGGGTGGTGCTGATGCCACGGCGCATCCTTGAGGAGGAGACGCAGGTACCGGCGATCGCTCTCGTGACGTCGATGATGGCCACGCTGGGAATGAACCGCGCCGGCGAGGACGTCGCGTTCATGTTTCACATCCTCGGCATCATCCATGTGCTGGCCGTCGGCGTGTGGGTGGGCTCGTTGGCGCTGCTGATCCGGGTCGTGCTCGCAGGACCCGGTACCCGCGACCTGATTGACGCTGTCATCGGCGTCGGGAAGTTGATGAGCACGCTGATCATTGCGGTCGTCGTGACCGGCGCACTGCAGGTGTACCTGGTGAACGGCGCAAACCCGTTCACCTCTGGTCACGGTGTGCTTGGCGTATTGAAGTTGTTGGCGACGTTGCTGATGGCGCTCTTCGCACTCGCGATCAAGAACTTCGCGATGATGCGGCTCGACCGGCTGGACGAACTCTCCGCCGGCCTCGCGGGCCGGTTGAAGCGAGCCGTGTCGATCGAGCTCGTCGTTGCGATGTTCGTCTTCATCCTCTCGTCGTGGATGCTGCCGATGCGCAGCCCCACGCTCGCAGCACCATCGTCGAGCGGCAAGGTGACCTATGCCTTCGTGCAGGAATTGAGCAACGACAAGTTCAAGGTGGTCGTGTCGGTCACGCCGGCAACGACGGGTGTCAACGCACTGCGGATCGAGCTGCTCGAACCGGCGCGCATCAACAACCTCACCGTGCGCCTCGTTCCCCAGGCGGAGGGCTACGCGGGATTCGCGATCAGCGTGCCGCTCACGCGGCGCGGTGCGGCACTGGTACCTGGCGACGGGTCATTCGAACTGAAGGCGCCCGGACTGTGGTCGATTGAGATCACCGGTGCCACGACGACCGGCGAGCTCGAGCCGCTGGCAACCACGTTTACGGTCGGCGACCCGACTACGGCGACCACGCTGGTACCGGGCACCACTCTCGTTCCCAGCGCGACGACAGTGCCCGGCGTTCCCTCGACGCTCGCGGGCGTCTCCGGTGCACCGACCACGAGCCTCCCACCCGTCGCCACCACCACCGGCGGCTGAGCCACCCCGCGCACTAGCGTCGCCTGCGTGTCGGGCGGTGCGATGGACGACAAGTTGCAGGACCTGCGCGCCCGCAAGGAGCAGGCCCTCCACGCGGGCTCGCCCCGTGCGATCGAGCGTCAGCATGAAAAGGGCAAGTTGCTCGCACGCGAGCGCCTCGAGGTCCTGCTCGATCCGGGCAGCTTCCACGAACTTGATCTGCTCGCCCGCCACCGCGCCCATGCGGCGGGGCTCGAGGAGCGTCCGTACACGGACGGCGTTGTCACCGGCTGGGGCACGGTCGACGGTCGCAAGGTGTTCGTGTTCAGCCAAGACTTCACGGTGTTCGGCGGGGCGCTCGGAGAGGTGTTCGCGGAGAAGATCCACAAGCTGATGGATCTCGCCCTCAAGGTGGGCGCACCCGTGATCGGCCTCAACGACGGCGCCGGGGCGCGAATCCAGGAGGGCGTCGTCTCGCTCGCCAGCTACGGCGGAATCTTCCACCGCAATGTGCAGGCGTCGGGCGTGATCCCGCAGATCTCGGTGATCCTCGGCCCGTGCGCCGGCGGCGCCGTGTACTCGCCGGCAATGACCGACTTCATCTTCATGGTGCGCGAGTCGAGCCACATGTTCATCACCGGTCCCGACGTCGTGAAGACCGTCACCGGCGAGGAGGTGACGCTGGAGGAACTTGGCGGCGCAATGAGTCACGCGTCCAAGAGCGGCGTCGCCACCTTCGTTAGCACCGACGAGCGCGCCTGCCTCGAGGAAGTGCGTTACCTCCTCGGCTTCCTGCCGCAAAACAACCTCGGCGAACCGCCGACGAGCGACACCGGCGACGATCCCACGCGCAGTTGCGAGTCGCTGCGGACGATCCTGCCCGAGTCGCCAAACCAGCCGTACGACATGAAGAAGGTCGTCGCAGAGGTGGTCGACAACGGCGAGTTCTTCGAGTACTTCCCGCACTGGGCAAAGAGCATCATCTGTGGCTTTGCGCGTATTGACGGACGTTCAGTGGGCATCGTGGGCAATCAGCCAATGGTGCTCGCGGGCGTGCTTGACATCGAGTCGAGCGAGAAGGCGGCGCGCTTCGTGCGCACCTGCGACGCGTTCAACATCCCCATCGTCACCTTCGTCGATGTACCGGGCTTCCTCCCCGGCGTCGACCAGGAATACGGCGGCATCATCCGGCACGGTGCGAAGTTGCTGTACGCGTATTGCGAGGCCACGGTGCCGCGCATTCAGGTCATCACCCGCAAGGCCTACGGCGGCGCATACGTCGTGATGAACTCGAAATCGATCGGCGCTGACCTTGCATACGCGTGGCCGACGGCAGAGTTGGCGGTGATGGGTGCCCAGGGCGCGGTTGAGATCGTCCACCGGCGCGAGCTGCAACAAGCGGCCAACCCCGCCTCGCGGCGAGCCGAGTTGGTCAAGGAATACACAGAAAAGTACGCCAACCCCTACGCGGCCGCCGAGCGCGGCTACGTCGATGACGTGATCGATCCCGCCGATACCCGCATCAAGCTCGTCGCGGGACTCAAGATGCTCAGCACCAAGCGCGAGACGCTGCCGCAGCGCAAGCACGGCAACATGCCCCTCTAGGCGATGCCGACGATCCGCGCCATCGCCCCCGCGCCGACGGAGGAGGAGGCCACCGCCATCGCCGTCGCGATGGAAGCGCTCTGGCCGGCGCCGGTTGCGGCACAGCGCGCGGCGGACGATGACCTTGCGTGGAGGTTCAGCGGGCGGTGGTGGGGCGGCATGGCGGTATCCCGTCGCTCAAGGCCGGTCCGGTGACTGCACCGCTCGACGGTCTGCGCGTCATCGACCTCTCAACCGTTCTCGCCGGACCCAACTGCGCCCGCTACCTCGCCGACTTTGGCGCCGACGTCATCAAAGTCGAGCGGCCCGACGGCGGCGACTCATTGCGTGGAATGGCGTGGCGCGATCCTCGTGACGGCGGCGGTCTGTGGTGGAAGCTCGTTAACCGCAACAAGCGCACGATCACACTCGACCTGAAGGACGACGGCGACCGCGGCACATTTCTGTCGCTGGTGGACGGCGCGAACGTGCTGGTTGAGAACTTCCGGCCGGGCACGCTCGAGCGGCTTGGGCTCGGCCCCGACATGCTGCTCGCGCGCAACGCCGGTCTGGTGATCGTGCGCATCTCGGGGTTCGGTCAGACGGGTCCGTATGCGCAACGCCCCGGGTTCGCGTCGATCGCCGAGTCGATGGCCGGCCTCGCAGCCGTGAGTGGCGAACCTGACGGCCCGCCAATGCTGCCGCCGATTGCGCTGACCGACGAGGTGACCGGACTTGCCGCTGCGTTCGCCACGATGGTGGCGCTGCGCTCGGGAACCGGCCAAGTGGTGGACGTCAACCTGCTGCAGACGTTGCTGCAGGTCATGGGACCAACACCCTCCTTGTACCGCTTGTCCGGCGAGCTCCAACCACGAATGGGATCCGGTCTTCCCTACTCGGTGCCGCGCGGCGTGTATCAGTGCAGCGACAGCCAGTGGGTTGGCATCAGCACCTCGAGTGAGTCGGTCGCGCGGCGCGTCATGGCGATGCTCGGACTCGAGGACGACGCTCGATTTCAGACGTTCGCAGGACGCGTCGAGCACCGTGACCTGATTGAGTCGCGGATGCGCGACTGGTGTGCTGCGCGGACGCGCGACGAAGCCATGGCGCAACTCGCCGACGCTGACGCGGCCGCAGGACCAGTGATGGATATGGCCGACGTGGCGGCCGATCCGCATGTGCAAGCAAGGGGCCTCATCACCGAGGTGGGCGGCACACCGATGCAGGGCCTGATCGCCGATTTGTCCGCAACACCGGGACGACTGGACTGGGCGGGCAGGCCGCTCGATGCAGACCGCGACGAGATCGTCGCGAAGGGCTGGCTCGGTTCAGGCGAGTGACGTACCGGGCACAGCGCACGCAATGCCTGTGCCGCGAAGCCCGCAGTAGCCGTCGGGATTCTTCTCGAGGTACTGCTGGTGGTAGTCCTCTGCAAGGTGGTAGTCGCCTCCCACCACGATCTCAGTGGTGATCGGCGGGTAGCCCGCTGCAGCGAGCCGTGCCGCATAGGCATCCCTTGACTGTTCCGCGACGGTGCGCTGGTGCTCGTCGGCGCAGAAGACGATGCTGCGGTACTGGGGCCCGATGTCGTTCCACTGGCGGTCGCCCTGAGTGGGGTCGTGCGATTCCCAGAAGGTCGCCAACAGCCGCTCGTACGGCAGCACGGCGGGGTCGAAGACGATTCGCACGACCTCCGCATGTCCGGTCCGGCCTCCACAGACCTCTCGGTAGGACGGCGTCGCGGCATGTCCACCCGCGTACCCGACCGACGTCACCACCACACCGGACAGTTGCCAGAACACGCGCTCGGCGCCCCAAAAGCACCCCAAGCCCACGATCGCCACCTCTTGACCAGGTGGCACCGGTCCATCAATCGGCTGCCCGTTCACGGCATGGGTGAGGCTCATCACGTCGGCACGGTACCCTGACCGTTGCATGAACCGCACGATCAAGCACCGCAACGGTGTACTCGCGCTCGCGGCTGCGCTCGTCGTCGCCGTGGCGCCCCTCGCACCCACCAGCCCCGCCCATGCCGCACCACCGGTGCTGCTGACCCGTTCGCCGGGGCACCGCGCGACCGGTGTCGCGATCGACGCGAACCTCGAGTTCACCTTCGACCAGGCCGTCAGCCTTGACGGCGGCAACATCACGATCAAGAAGCTCGTCGGCAGCAACTGGGTGATCACCGAGGTGCTCCGTGCTCAGGACGGGCTCGCTGTGACGACGTTTGTGCCGGGCACCTTCAAGGTGATCATCAATCCACGCACGAACTTCGAGTACTCCACCACGTACGCGATCTTGATTGATGGCTGGTACTTCAAGAACACGGCGGGTGAGGCCCTCCCGGAGTTCTCGTCGGAGGGGTCGTGGCAGTTCTCCACTGTTGCACCACCACCCGCACCGACCACCACCGTTGCCCCGACCACCACGGTGCTCCTTCCCCGCGCGGTCGTTGGCACCTCGTGCCCACGTGCAGGAGCGACACGTAGGGTCCGCGCGACGAGGCTGGTGTGCCGAGCGTCGGGCGGCACGACGACCTGGCGCCGCGGCTAACCCTGCGTCGGCCGACCGCGGTCAGCCGATCAACTTCTCGATCGAACGGCCGAATTCGACGCTGACGCGCAGGTGGTCGAGGCGGGCAATGGGGATGCCCGTGTTGTGCAGCACCGCGATGCCTATTCCGAGCGCATAGATGAAGTAGCGCAGTGGGGTCGTCACCATTCTTGGATCATGTTCCTGGCGTTTTGGTCGGTTCGCCGGATGCCGGATCCATTCCGGATCGTGTTGGATTGAGCTCACCACGATTCGCTCCAGAGACATGTCACGCGCATGTCATGGTGTCGGTGCGTTCGTTGGTGAACACCTCTCCAACGACTTCGTGAGCTACCGAGTGGTGACTTCGACCAACGCTCCGGACGCATCGGTATCCAAGAGCGTGACCGTGACACCTGAAATCGTGAGCGGTTCGTCCGGAATAAGTGTCCACTCGGTCGTCGTGGTGAGGTGTGACTCATCCAGCACGAGCTGATCCCCTGGATTTTTGAGGGATCCTTGGAGCCGAAATGGCCCTGCAAAGTGGATTCGAGTTGCGTCCACCACATAGGCGATCGTCTCGTTGCAGCATCGGTTGAATTCGCTCTTGCGCCAGGTGTCGATCACCAGCACCTTCGTGTCGCTCAGTTTCACCATGGCTGCCTTTGGCAGATCGGACGGTTCAGAGTTGGTGCTGATGAAGTGTGAGGTTGTTCCTGCACCAACAACGCAACGAATCTGATCTGGCTCGACCCAGCCAGCCAGGTACTTGTTCCAGATCGTCATGTCCGTGGCGTTGTAGTCGTTGAGTCCGGCGTTGTACATCACGTCGAAACGATTGAGGCCGACGAAGTCGGTGATGCCGTTCTGTCCGGAGTAGAGGTCCCAGAGGTTGAGCCACGCGTGACCGAGTTCGTGCGCCACAAGCGAGGCGTCGCTGTGATTGTGGGTGATCAGTGTCGCCCTCGAGACGGCGCCTGCTGGACCGACGATCGGGTCGTTCCTTGGGTCAAGTTCCATCCATGCAGTAGCCCAGTTCTGCAGGTCGGGCGATCCGACGAGATGGATGATGTCGTAGCCATCAAGGTTGAGTTCCGGGCTGGTGAATGTGAGAACGTCAAACGGGGAAACCAAACCGGACAACGGTCCGGGAGAGTCTTTGGAGAACCCCATGTCAGAGGCGGTCTTCGGAACCTTGATCCAGAGATGCTCTGGAGCCGTCTCAATGGTGAACGACGCCTTTCCCCATGAGATCACCTCAAAAAAGTGAGCCGCTCCCCTGAGCGCACCGAGCGTCGGTCCGACAAAGTTCGCTGGAGGCTCACCGTCGCTGAACGAAAAGGGAAGCACCAGAATCCTGGGTGATCGGACGACGTTCGGCCGTGGAAATCCGACGAGATTCGAACGAACCATGCCGTCTCGGTCCGGAGGGAGGTCGGCAATGTGACAGTCCTCGGCCTCTGCCAGCGCACTTGTTGGCGTGTCGATGAAGGAATCGCTCAGAGTCGACGGTGCGGTTGCCGCGGTCACCTCTGGTGCCGGCAGATTCGATGATGAACGATCGGACCCTGCACACGCACCCACGAGTACGACCAGAAACGCTCCACCGATTGCGGTACACCGACTCGCCACTCGAACAGGCTAAGTGATTGCGGCAGACGAACGTGCCTGCGAATCCTGGCGCGCTCGAAGGGACTCGAACCCCTAACCTTCTGATCCGTAGTCAGATGCTCTATCCATTGAGCTACGAGCGCTTGCGACGCAAAGTGTAGCGGTGCACTGGCGGACTGCTATCCGCCCCACGGCCTCCAACTGCCGCTCCGCTGGTAAATGCGATAGGCCGCGCGAGTATTCGTGCGCGCGTCAAGCAAATCCTCTGGCGCATTGACGCCGACTGTCGGCAACCAACTCTTGTGCACCTCGTAATAAATCTGGAAGAGACCCCAGCAGCAGTTGCGCGTACCACCCACGACGCGCGGCTTGTAGTTGCTCTCGCGCCAGGCGACCTGTAGCGCCTTCTCTTCGAGGTGGTCGGGCCACTCCTCACGGATGATCTGGATAACCGCCTGCGCGCTCGCGGGTGCCGGAGCGGGAACAGTCGTGGGTGGCACGGTGTCCGTCGGCACCGTCGTTGGTGAAACCGTCGTCGGCGGCACCGTCTCTTGAGGAGTCGTCGTGGGGGCGGGCGCCGCCCGCACGCACACGCGATCGCCAATGAGGATCTTGGTCGACGTCCGCGCGTTGTTCAGGTCGAGGATGCGCCGCAGGGTGATGCGGTACTTGCGCGAGATCGTCCACCATGACTCGCCCCGGCGGGCGGTGTGAGTCTTCGTACAGGTCTCTGCAGCGGCCGCAGACACTCCCGCAGGCGCCACGAGGACGCCGGCAGACAGCGTGACGGCGAGCAAACACCCGCACAGCGCATTTCGCATGGCGGAGAGGGTGGGATTTGAACCCACGGTCCAAGAATCCTTGGACAACGCCTTAGCAGGGCGCCCCATTCGGCCTCTCTGGCACCTCTCCAATGCACGATCGACGACCGCGCCGACCCGTGTTATGAGCCTACCGGCGGAACGGGAGGGATTCGAACCCCCGGACCCAAAGGTCTTCCGCTTTCAAGGCGGATGCAATTGTCCACTCTGCCACCGTTCCGGTGGCGACGCTATCGCTCGATGCGCTCCCGTAGCGCGGCGATCCAGTCGTCGGCATCGCGCCACCGCGCATCGGCATGTTCGCGTGCACTCGTCGCCTGTGCGCCAGCCGCGGGATACGAGCCGAGGAACTTCACCGAGCCCTGCTTCGCGCGCAGCTCGCGCATCGCGTCGGCCATCAGCTCGTCGGCGACGTGTCCGTCGGCGTACATGACGAAGCAGTAGTCACCGAGTCCACCGCGCTTGGTCGGCCGCGACAACAGGTGCGACAGGTTGATTCTCCGCGCGGCGAACTCCTGCAAGATCGAGATCAGACTGCCCGGTTCATCTGCTCGCTGAAACACAACGAGTGCCGTGCGGTCGTGGCCCGTGGGAGTGGGAATCCACTCGCGCCCAACAAGCACGAAGCGGGTCTGGTTGCCGGGATGATCGGCGATACCGGAGGCCAGCACCTCGAGTCCGTAGCGCTCCGCGGCGATCCGCGGAGCTACCGCTGCCACCGTCGGGTCTGCGGCCTCACTCGTCTGGCGCGCGGCTTCTGCCGTCGAAATCGCGGCACGCACCTCGGCCGCCGGTAGCTCTCGCCGGAGGTATGCGTGGCACTGTGCCGAGGCGACGGGGATTGATAGCACCGTGCGAAGTCCGGCCAGCGTCGCGCCACGCGGCGCAACCAGGCAGTGCTCGATATCCAGCACCGTCTCGCGCTGGATCAAGAGGTCGTGGTCAAACACGAGAGCATCCTGCGTGAAATTGACGGTGCCCTCGATCGAGTTCTCGATGGGCACGAATCCGTGGTCGACGTCTCCTGCCGTCACTGCGTCCAGCACGTCGGGCACGGTGCGAAACGGCACGTGCACGAGGCCAGCAAGATCAGGCTGGCTGAGCAGCGCCTGCTCGGTGAACGTGCCCGCAGGGCCGAAGTAGCCGATCCGCGTTCCGCGCACGTTGCAAGGCTACGAGCGCACTTCCCCGTCCGCGTGGACGTCGCTCGGAGATGCAGGGGTAACCTCCCTATCCATGCACGAATTCTCGACGGTCATCCTCTCCAACGGCAGTGCCGACGCGCTCGCTGCCGAGCTGACCCGCAAGTCCGTGGAGGGCTGGGAGGTCGTGAGCATCGTGCCCACCTTCGACGGCCGGTACTGCGCGTTCGTGCGGCGACCCATCGGGGCACCGATGTCCGCCGAGGCCACGTCCGCTGCATCGGGCGGCGCCGCGATCGCGTCGTCCAACGCCTCCTCCCCGTCAACCAGCGCACCGGCCGACACTGAGCCCTCCGTCACCGAAGGAACAGGACAGCCGCAATCCCCCGCGGACTGGTATGCCGATCCGTCCGGACGCTTTGAACTGCGCTACTGGAACGGCTCCGAATGGACCGAGCACGTGTCGCGCAAGGGGAAGCAGTTCACCGACCCACCGGTGCCGTGACCGGTCGATGAGGGCCACCTCGCTCGGACACGCCGGGATCCTCGTCGAGGCGGCGGGTCGCACCATCACGTGCGACCCGTGGTTCATCCCGGCGTTCCACGGCTCATGGTTCGTGTTCCCTCGCAACGACCACCTTCCGCAGCACGTGCTCGACGCCGTCGAGCGGACCGACTATCTCTACGTCTCCCACCAGCACGCCGACCACCTTGACGAGGCGTGGCTCGCTGATCACGTGCACCGCGAAGCCACCGTGCTGCTGCCCGACTTCCCCACGCGCGAACTCGAACAGCGCCTCTCGCACCTCGGGTTCCGCACGTTCATCCGCACGCGCGACGGCGAGGAGGTCGACCTCGGCGACGGACTCCGCATCGCCATCCACGTCGAGACTTCGGTAACCGACGGACCCGGCGGAGACTCGGCCCTCGTCGTGTCCAGCCCCACCGGCCGGCTCGTCAACCAGAACGACTGTCGCACCGGCGATGTCGCCGCGCTTCGTCGGCACGGGCCCGTCGACCTGCATTGGCTGCAGTACAGCGGCGCCATCTGGTACCCGATGGTCTACGAAGATGATCCCGCGGAGCTGCGGCGCCTTGCCGACGCGAAGGTAGAGAGCCAGTTCGCGCGAGCAATGCGCTATGTCGAGTCCATCAACGCACGCGCGGTGGTGCCAAGCGCCGGCCCGCCGTGCTTCCTCGATCCCGACCTGTTCCGATTCAACGTTGTCACTGGCGACGAACCATCGATCTTCCCCGACCAGACGGCGTTTCATTCACGACTCGCAGCAGCACGTCGCACCGGACTACTCAACGTGCCTGGCACGTGCATCGAGGTTCGCGGCGGTGAGATCGTGGTCGAGCACCCCGACGGCGACGCAGCAGCGAGGCGACCATTCGACGACAAGCTCGCCTACCTCCGCGAGTACCAGACCGACTGGATGGCGTGGCTGAACGAGATGAAAGCTGGCTGGCCCACGGAACGCACTGACCTCGTCGCGTCGCTGAAGGCGTGGTGGGAACCGTTGCTTGCACTCGCACCCGTGTTGCGTGGCGCGATCGGCGACGCGTGTCTGATCCGCACCGACGGCACCGAGATCCTCGTTGACTTTCCCGCGGGGACCGTGTCGGCTCATGACGGCCGCGACACCGGATTCCGCTTCACCATTCCACGGCCACTGCTGGAAATGGTGGTGGCCGACCATGCCGTTGACTGGTCGAACTCGCTGTTCCTCTCGTGCCGGTTCTCGGCGTGGCGGCGCGGCGAGTACAACGAGCACCTCTACAACTTCTTCAAGAGCCTTTCCGTCACGCGCATGCAGCGCGCCGAGGCCGAGGCCGTCCGTCGCACCGCACCCGCTGCGCCGCCGAGCGACACCGTACGCATCGGCGGGTTCGTCGTACAGCGCCAGTGCCCGCACCGGCAGGCTGACCTCGGCGAATTCGGCATTCTTGACGGCGACCACATCGTCTGCACCCTGCACGGTTGGAGGTTTCGCACCTCCGACGGTTCGTGCGTCAATGCCGACGACCGCCGGCTCGAGATCCATCCCGCTGACTGACGGGCGCCTGGGCTCGCCGTCTGCTCAGCGCCGCTGCGCCCTGACTCAGTCGAGTGAGATCGGCAGTTCAAACCAGATCGTCAGCGAATACTTCGTGCCTTTCGTGATTCGCGTGCTGCGGTGAGGGTGCGTGACAAGGCTCGGCCACGCCAGCAGCGATCCCACAGGGACCGACGAGTTGTCGGCGCTCTGCTGCGGAAACTCCAGCACCGCGCCCGAGTATCCATCGTTCAACTTGATGCTCGCCGACACCTGCGCGACGTCGTGGTGCAGTCGCAGCTCCTCCTGCTCGCCCGGCCGATAGGTGATGACAAATGCGTCCCGGATGCCGTGGTATTCGATCATCGGCCAGTGGTTGCGAAGCTGCGGCCAGATTCGGCGGCCCATGTCGTTCGTTACCGTCTCGAAGAGGCGTGGGCTAATGGTCATCAGCGAGATCTCGCTACCCGGCACGGGGTCGCCGTCCGCGGCGGCAAACCCGCCGGCGGCCTCCGCCGCACGCACCAGCGACGCGCAGAACTCTGGCGTCCAGCACGGCACGACGACGAGATCCTGAGCGAGCACCGTCGTGCCCGTCCGTTCATCGACAGCATCTGCGTAGCCAAAGATGCGCTGCAGGTCATCGGCCGCCACATCTCCATCGTGTCACTCCGGTCGCCTCGGACACAGCACCACTCGCGACGGGGTCAACTAGGGTCAGCGACGTGAACGGCTCGGCCTCGCATGAGGTTCGCACGATTCCTTCGGTCGCCACCATCCGGCGCACGCTTGTGCGGCGCTGGTGGATCGCGCTGCCGATCGTCGCCGCCTGCACTGGCCTGCTCTTTTCGCAGGAGTCCAAGCTCACCGTCAAGCCCGCCACGGTCTACATGGTTCGCACGTACGAAGTGACGAGCCCGCTCCCGCAGCTCGCGGCGCTTGGCGTCGACCCGTCCGCGTTCGCACCGCTACTCAGCTCGTCAAGCGCCATGGTGCGGTTCAACAACGAGGACACGATGTTTGCACGCGCCGATCGTCTGGGCATCCCCGCCGAGTTGCGCATCGAGCAAGCTCCGACCGACTTCGCCGCCATCAAGCAGGAGTACCAAGAGTCGCGCAGCATCTACACGCTGCTTGTCGCCGGAACCAACGTCTTCAACCTCTACTGCGACAAGGTCAACTACGAGGGCTGCGATGCGGCGGCAGAAGCCGGCGCTGAGGAGTTCGCCACCATCCTCAACGAGTCATTCCGCGCATCGACCGCAGAGGTCGCGCGGCTGATTGGTTTGCGCGCCGACGCCGTCGCCGCCACCGACCGCACCGGCCTCAGCGACGCGGAGCGCGCAGTGCTGCTCGGGCGCGAGGTTGAGTTGCGGTCACAGGTTGCCGTCTTGGAAGAGATCGGGGCAAACGGCCGCTACGCCACGACCCTGCTGGCCGAGTCGGTTATCGACCAGGCCGCCACCATCACCACCGTCAACAGGTCGACCTACGCGATGGGCGCGATCGTGGGGTTACTCATCTCGGCTCTGGTGCTGTTGCAGATGGCGGTACTCGCCGAGCGCCGCCAGCGAACCACGGCCCCGTGAGTCCCGCGACCAGCAGTGCCAGGAGCACGTGGTTGCCGATGACGAACGACTCCTGCGTGGACGCAGCCAGCACAAACACCGCCAACCCCGCGTAGACCGAGCCGAGGCGGTTGTCCGCCGCCCGCTCGCGGTGTCCCATCAGAGCCGTCGCGACGAACGCCGCAAACAGCGCCACCGCGACCACCCCGCCGCCAAGTGCAATGTCGTAGTACGAACTGTGCGACCACGGACCGGTGCGCTCGCGCCAGAGCCATAGTTCGCGTGGGAAGAACGTCAGCGACTCCCACGCTGCCATCCAGCCCCAACCGAACCAAGGCCGCTCGAGGAAACCGTCGACGCTCGCCATCCAGAGGTTCTCGCGGCCGCCAATACCGAAGGGTCTCGTGAAGCGCCCGAACCAGCGCGCCAGCAGTGCGAGCACCCAAGGCAGCACGACGACGGCCCAGAGCACCACCGACCACACGCGACTGGCGAGACTCCGCGTCGTGCCCGACGCCGCCACCCGCAGCAGCACCGCCGCTGCGAGACCAATGGCGCACGCGGCGACTGTCGTCTCAGAGCGTGTCCCGAGCGCGACCACGAGGTGCAGCACTGCACACACCACGAGCACCGTGGCGCGGCGCCGGTCGCCGCGGCGCCACGCATCAACAAGCAGCGTCGCCGCAGCGAACACGCCGAGCGCCGCGACGGGAGCGAGCGAGTTGCGGTTGTAGTAGATGCCGATCCACTCGCCCTTCGGGCCGACCGAACCGTCGAGACCGAGCGTCATCGCCGCCACTGACGCGACCGCACCGGTCGTCATCGCGGCGAGCAGCACCGTCATCAGCTCGACCGCATCACACCGCGACGCCAGCCACAACCCCAGTGCGCAGGTGAGTACGAGCGACATCACCTCCACCACCGAGTGCGCGCCGTAGATCGACCACGCCACTGACGCCCCAGTCCACGCGAGCCATGCCGCCATGAGACCGAGTACGCGCCACGCGCCCTTTGGAACGGCAGACCGGCCAAGCAGCACCAGCGCGGGCAACTGCACCAGTGCAAACGTCGCCACGATCGGCGCGCGAACAGGGATTCCCTCGGCCGCGGCACGGCTCCACCAGATTCGCAGCACCGGGCCCTGCGTCAGCGCGAACAGCGCAACGGCTGCATACGCCTTCTCCATGAGCGCCGTCGGAACCCGCACGGGCGCGGTCATCCCGCGGTCTTGCGGCGGAACAGCGACACCGTGCCGGGCACTTGGTCGGACGCAGCGAGCGCCGACTTGGTGGTGAGCAGCACGACCAGTGCGGCGGCGTGCACACCGGCTGCGCCGAGCACCCACCAGCCGTAGCGCTCGGGCATTTGCGAGAGTGCGACGCCGAGCGCACCGAGCACCATGGCGCTGAGGAGGATCACCGTCACGCCGCGGCGCACGCTGATGCCCAGCCGAACGACGCGGTGGCTGATGTGGTCCTTGCCGCCTTCGAAGGGGTGCACGCCGCGGCGCAGCCGCGACAACACGACGAGCGCCGTGTCCATCACTGCGACGCCAAGCACCACCACCGGCACGAACAGCTGCGTCGTCTCCTTCGGGTCGACCCGCAACTTGAGCGCAAGGTACGACAACAGGAACCCGAGGTAGAGGCTCCCCGAGTCGCCCATGTAGATGGTCGCGGGGTTGAAGTTGCTGCGTAGGAAACCGATCGAGCTGCCCGCAAGACCGACCGCCAACACCGCGGTCAGCGGCTGGTCGTACATCAACGCGATGACGAAAATGGCCGTGCCTGCCACCGCCGTCACACCCGCGGCGAGTCCGTCGATGTTGTCGAGCAGGTTGAGTGCGTTGGTGATGCCCACGATCCAGACGAGGGTGACGACCGCATCGAACCCGTCCGGCAGCGGCGAGTTGAATTGCACGCCCACCAGGATCACGGCGCTCGCCACCGCGCCCTCAATCACGAGCCTCAGCGAAGGGTTGAGACCGCGGAGGTCGTCGATCAGGCCCATCGTCGCCAGCACCAGCGCGAGGCCGAGCACCAGCACCAGTTCGCCCACCGCGCCGACACCCCGCGCAAAGATCCCGTCGGAGCCGACAATGACCGGCAGGTCGCCGTCACCGATCGTCGTGTTGCGGCGGAGGAACGTGCCGAGGAGCACCGCGGCCGAGAACGCCACCACCATCGCGGTGCCGCCGAGGTACGGGACCGGGGACTCATGCGACTTGTGACCGCCCGGCAGGTCCACGATGGCGCGACGGAGCGCAACCAAGCGCACCAGCGGGACGAGCACGAGCGACAGGCCGAGCGCGCCAAAGAAACTCACGGCGTAGAGCCAGTCGCTCGCCATTTCCACGATGCTACCCCACAGTTCTGGCGCACCCGCCCGCCGGTATGGTTGCGGTCGCATGAGGGTGCTGGTCACCGGCGGTGCCGGCTACATCGGTTCGAACCTCGTCGACCGCCTCGTGCGCGAGGGGCACGACGTCGCTGTGCTCGACGACCTGTCGACCGGCTCGGAACAGAACCTCCGCGACGTCCGACCCAAGATCGAGATGGTGGTCGGCACCATCCTCGACGAACCGACGGTGCGCGGGATGGTGAAGGACGCCGAACTCGTCTACCACCTGGCCGCGGCAGTGGGCGTCATGAACATCGTCCGCCAGCCCCTGCAGTCGATCGTCACCAACGCCCGCGGCACCGAGAACGTCCTCGACGCGTGCGCGGCGGACGGCACTCGCGTGCTCATCGCGTCGACCTCGGAGATTTACGGCAAGACCACGAAGATGCCGATGAGCGAGGACGACGACCGTGTACTTGGCTCGACCACCGTGTCGCGCTGGTCGTACAGCACTGCAAAAGCGCTGGACGAGCACCTCGCCCTTGAGCACTCCCGCAACGGACTGCCCGTCTCGATCGTCCGCTACTTCAACTCGTATGGCCCGCGCATTGACGAGCGCGGCTACGGCTCGGTGGTCGCCAACTTCTTCCGCCAGGCCCTTGCCGGCGAACCAATCACGCTGCACGGTGACGGATCACAGACCCGCTGCTTTACCTTCGTCGACGACACTGTCGATGGCACCGTGCGCGCCGCCACCATGGATGCGGCACTCGGTTCGGTGTTCAACGTGGGCAACGATTCGGAAATCACGGTTGCGGAGCTGGCTGCGCTCGTGAAGCGCGTCACCGGCTCAAACTCCGATGTGGTGTCGGTCAGCTACGAGTCGCGCTTTGGGGCGCGCTTCGAGGACACCAAGCGGCGCGTGCCCGACCTGTCACGTGCGGCGTCCGTGCTCGGATATCGGCCATCCGTCGCACTTGAAGACGGCCTGCGACGCACGTTGGAGTGGTGGCGCCAGGAACACCAGTGATCCGCGTCGTCCACGTCATCACGCGGACGAACATCGGCGGACCGGCGGTGATCGCTTCATCGTTGCTTGCGGACGGCCGGCACCCAGACGTGCAGCAGTCGCTCGTGCGCGGCATGCCCGGCGCCGACGAAGGTGACTACTTCGAGGGTTCGCCACTGCTCGCCCGAACCACAACGGTGCAGGGCCTCGGGCGCTCGCCCAAGCCGCTTGACGACATGCGCGCACTGGTGTCGCTGGTGCGGCTGCTGCGGCGCGAACGGCCCGACGTCGTCCATACGCATATGGCCAAGGCCGGCGTGCTGGGCCGCATCGCCGCATTCGTGGCCCGCGTTCCCGTGCGCGTCCACACCTTCCACGGACACCTCTTACACGGCTATTTCGGGGCGCTCGCCACGCGCGTCGTCGTTGCAGTCGAGCGCCTCATGCGGCTGGTCACCACGCACTCCGTCGTCGTCGGATCGAGCGTGCACCGCGACCTCGTCAGGGCAGGCGTCGTCGATGCGCGGCGCTCGAGCGTCATCAACCCCGGCGTGGAGCCGTTCGCCGTCGTAGACCGTGGCGCTGCGCGTCGTTCACTCGGGCTTCCCGCCGACGGCCACGTCGTCATGTACGTCGGTCGGCTCGCGCAGATCAAGCGGCCGGACCGCTTCCTCGACCTCGCCGACGACCTCGCCGCGCGCAACGGCGCCACATTCGCACTCGTCGGCGACGGCCCCCTTGGAGACGAGTGCCGTGCGCGTATCGCGCGCACGGCGAACGCCGTCGCACTCGGGTGGCAGCGCGACCTTGGCACTCTGCTGGGCGCGGCCGACGTCGTCGTGCTGTGCAGCGACAACGAGGGCGTGCCGTTGCTGTTGATTGAAGCCGCACTCGCGGGCAGGCCGGTGGTGACGACCGACGTCGGTGCGGTGCGCGACGTAGTGCGCGACGGTGAGACCGGGGTGCTGGTGCCCGCTGGCGATCGCGGTGCGCTTGCTGCGGCCGTCGACACGCTGCTCTCCGACCCCGCGCTGCGCGACCGGTTGGGGGCTATGGCACGAGACCGTGCGCTCAAGGAAATGACGGCGTCCGCAGCCGTCGACCGGCACGTCGAGTTGTATCGAACGTTGGTTGAGCAGCGCTCTCGCTAGAGGCGTTCGCGCGGCCCGCTCGCCGCACCGCCCGCATTGACCGCGTCGAACACGGGCCTGCCCAGCTGCTCGAGCTTGGCGATCGGCCATTCCGGCGACGACACGAGGATGATCGCCGCGTCGAACGTCTCGGACGCGACGTTCGCAGGTTCGACCGACTCAAGACGAGCACCACCGTGCAGATCAATGCTGGGCACGTGCGGGTCGCAGTACGCGATCGTCGCCCCTTGGCGTTGTAGCAACTCCATGACGTGGATGGCGCGCGAGTTGCGCACGTCGCGCACGCCCGACTTGAAGGCGGCGCCGAGGCACATGATCGTCGAGCCATTGATGGTCATGCCGTGGCGGTTTAGCTGGTCCTGCAGCCTCCACACGACGTAGTTCGCCATCTGCGAGTTGATGTCGGCTGCCAGCTCGATGAAGCGCGTGTGGAAGTCGAACTCGCGCGCCTTCCACGCCAGATAGTGGGGGTCGACGGGGATGCAGTGGCCTCCGGGGCCGATGCCCGGATAGAAGGCCTGAAACCCGAACGGCTTGGTCTTTGCCGCGTCGATCACGCTCCACACGTCGATGCCCATCTCGTGGCAGATCTGCGCGAGTTCATTGACGAGCGCGATGTTGACGGCGCGGTAGGTGTTCTCCAGCAACTTCGCCATCTCGGCCACCGCTGGCGATCCAACGGGGTGCACCAGGTCGGGCGCGTCCATCAACGCAGCGAGCAGTGCGCTACTGCGTGCGGTGCACTCGGCCGACAGCCCGCCGACGACCTTCGGCGTATTGCGGATGCCCCAGACCGCGTTGCCGGGGTCGACCCGCTCGGGCGAGAAGGCGAGGTGGAAGTCGCGGCCGGCGACGAGACCTGTCGATTCAAGGATCGGCTTGACGAACTCGGTCGTCGTGCCCGGATAGGTGGTCGACTGGAGAATGACGAGCATCCCCGTCTTGAGCACCGACGCCACCGTCTCGGTCGCCGACTTCACATAGGTGAGATCGGGCGTCTTCGCCTTGTCAAACGGCGTCGGCACACAGATGAACACCACGTCGCAGCCACCCAACGCCGATGGCTCCGACGCCGCAGAGAAGCGGCCGTCCGACCTCAGCGCCGCGACCCGCGAGGGAACGACGTCGTCGATGTGGCTCGCTCCACCGTTCAGCAACGACACGACCGGCTGGGATACGTCGAATCCGACGGTCGAAAACCCCGCCTCGGCAAACGACACCGCCAGGGGCAGGCCCACGTAGCCCAGACCCACGACGCCGACCACGAGGTCTCGCCGGCCCACGCGCTCGGCGAACTGATCGGCGCCCATCCCGATGATTGATGCTAACGACCCCATTTCGCGGCCCATCCCCGCCGAAGTTCGGCCGCGCGGCGGCAGGGTTAGGCTCGCTGACCGATGTCCGACGATCGCGACACGCTGATCAAGGAACTGCTCGCCGAGTCGTTTGGCCTGCGCACCAAGGCGGAGCAGCTCAGCCAGTACGTCGAGACCAGGGTCTCCGAGCTGGTGAAGGTCCGCAAGGCCCTCGGCTCCCACGAGACCGGAGAAGCCCACCGGAAGTTGACCGAGGAGATCACAGCGCTCCGCGCCGGGCTCGAGGACGTCACCCGCCAGCGCAACGAGCTGCAGGCCCGGCTCGACGAAATGCTGGCGAGCCATGAACGGCTCGCTGAGACACTGACCTCCGCATCCGACCAGCGCGACCGACTGCGCGCCCGCCTTGCGGAGGTTGAGAGGTCACGCGAGTTCCGCATCGCCCGGCGGATCGCCGCGCTGCTCCCGTTCCTGCGGTCGGACTCCTGACGTGTCCGACTCAATCCCCGTCATCATCAACGTCCGCGATCGCTTGGAGCCGCTGAAGGCGCTGGTCGCCTGGATCGAGTCGACCGGACGGTGCGAGATCTGGATGTGCGACAACGACAGCACCTTCCCGCCGATGGTCGAGTGGCTCGACGCGAGCCCGTACCATGTCGTACGGCTCGGCGCCAACCTCGGCCACCGCGCGCCGTGGCTGAGTGGACTCGTCACCGAGCTCGGCCTCGACCGGCACTTCGTGGTCACCGACCCCGACGTCGTGCCGAGCGAGGAGACCCCCGACGACGCGCTCGACGTGTTTCGCGACGTACTCGACTCTGACCCGGCACTCGACAAGGTGGGTTTCAGCCTGCGCCTCGACGACCTACCCCAGCACTACGCGCACCGCGACGACGTGGTGCTGTGGGAGTCGCAGTTCTGGCAGCGACGCCATGCGAGCGGGCACTACGTCGCCGAGATCGACACCACCTTCGCGATGTACCGCCCGGGCGAGCACCACCAGAACAACCGCGCCGTGCGCACCGCGCCGCCCTACACCGCTCGGCACATGCCGTGGTATCAGGACTCGGCGAACCCCACCGACGAGCACCGCTACTACGTCGAGCACGCCGACTCACTGATCATCAACTGGGACAAGAAAGAGCTGCCCGCCTCGCTGCGCGCACACCTGAGGGTGCTGCGCACCGAGCATGCGGCGGGGAGGGTCTGATGGCCGGTCCGGCAATCTCCGTCGAGCACGTCTCGAAGAACTTTCGGCTCTACCACGAACGCAACCGCTACCTCAAGGCTGCGCTGCTTCGCGGACGTCGGGCTCGCTACGAGGAGTTCCGCGCGCTGGACGACGTGTCGTTCGACGTGCCACACGGCGCGACCGTCGGCATCATCGGATCGAACGGCTCCGGCAAGAGCACGATGCTCAAGTGCCTCACCGGTATCTACCGACCCGATCGGGGATCGATCTCCGTCGACGGCTCGGTCGCGGCGCTGCTGGAGCTCGGGGCTGGATTTCATCCCGAACTCTCGGGGCGCGAGAACGTCTTTCTCAACGCCGCGATCCTCGGCATGTCGAGGGCGGAGGTCAACCGGAACTTCGACAGCATCGTCGAGTTCGCGGGGCTCGAACGCTTTATTGACACGCCGGTCAAGAACTTCTCGTCGGGGATGACGGTCCGCCTTGGATTCTCGATCGCCACCCACGTCGAGCCCGAGATCCTGCTGATCGACGAGGTGCTCAGCGTCGGCGACCAGGCCTTCCAACGCAAGAGCAGCGAAAAGATCGAGCAGTTCCGGCGCGACGGAAGGACGATCGTCGTCGTCAGCCACGCGCTGTCCGCCATCTTGCAGCTGTGCCGCGAGGTGATCTGGCTCGAGAAGGGCACGCTGCGCAGCTACGGGCCCGCCGCGGACGTCGTCGCGGAATACACCGGTCAGAGCTACGAGCAGCACACGGCGGAAGACTCCGACCACAAGCAGCGCTGGGGGACCGGCGCGGCGATCTTCACTTCGGTTCGCATCCTCGACCGCGCAGGCGAGCGCACCGACCGCGTCGGCACCAACGAGCCCGTGACGATCGAGTGCGACGTGATCCCCCAGGAGCGCCTCGACGCTCCGGTCGTGCGCATCGTGCTAAGCGACCTTGCCGGCACAGTGCTGTGGGCTTCGTCGTCGCTAGCCGCTGAACGACCCATCGCGCGCATGAGCGAGGCGACGACGATCTCTGTCGACATACCCTCCCTGCCGCTGCTTGAGGGCTCGTACTTCCTCTCCGTCGCGATCACGGACGCGACCGGCACCACGGAGTTCGACCACTGCCGCAACTGGTGCCGGCTCGACGTGCGTCAGACGCGCCTGTTCGACGAGGGTGTCGTGGCCGTGCCGGCCACGTGGCGCATCGCGGGCTCAGAGCGCCCGCGCGCCTAGCGGTTCGTACGACCTAGAGCTCTTCGGCCACGCGGCGCGACAGCCGAATGAAGATTGCGTAACCGCCAGCGAACGACACCAACGCGACGGCCACGAGGTACGCCATCTTGTTCCAGTGCGGCGCGGCGCCGGAGTAGAGCATCCTTCGGAACTCGCCGATGAAAACTGCGACCGGGTTCCATTCCCACAGCGTCTCGAGAGGCTCGGGCAGCTTTCCTTGCAGCTTGTCGGGCGAATAGATGATGGGCGTGCCGAAGAACAGCATCTGCGACACGATCGTCCACAGGTAGCGGAGGTCGCGGAAGTACACGGCCGTGGCGCTGAATGCGAGTGCGAATCCCGTCGCGTAAACGGCCAACACCACCATCAGCAGCATCGCAACCGGGATCCACGGCCATAGCGGGCTGCCGAACAGGATGAGGGCAAAGGTGAGCAGGCCCATCTCGATGGAGAACTGAACGAGGCCGAAGATCGACTGGGCAAAGACGAGGGTCTCGCGCGCGAACGCGACCTTGCGCACGAGACCCGCGTTGCCGATGAGCGACGCCATCCCGAGATTCGTGACCATGAGGAAGAAGCCCCACGGCAGAATCCCGCACAGCAGGTAGAGGCCATAGACCTGCAGGCCGGACGGGTCGCCCACCGGTGCCTCGGCCCCGAACACGATCGCGAAGACGAACGTGTAGATGAGCATGCTCGACAGCGGGTTGAGCATTGACCACGCCCACCCCAGGAGGGAGCGGCGGTACTTGGCCCGCAGCTCCCTCAGGGTGAGGTTCCAGAGGAGGTTGCGCGAACGGCGCAGTTCTTCGAAGTGCTGAAGAATTATGCAGAGACTGTATCCCCGCGCCGCCTCGCGGCAGCCGTCAGTTGACGGCTGCCGCGGTGGCGATCGTGAGGCGGTGCAGGTCGACGAGTTCGTCCATGCCCGCGCTGCTGTCGCTGATGTAGCCGCCCGCAAGCGTGAACGCCACCGGGATCTGGTGGGTCCACGCCCACGCAAAGACCGTGCGCTCCCGCTCCGCGATCACATCGGTCGTGATCCCGGTCACGCCAGCTGCATCCTCGTGGGGGTCCATGCCCGCGTTGAAGATGACCACGTCGATCGTGGTCGGATCGACGATCGTCGCCAGCTCGCGTTCGATGACCTCGAGGTAGTTCGAGCCCTTGGCCATCACCAACCGTGCGTTGGACGTGTCCGGGTACGAGTCATAGCCGTACACCGAGATGTCCAGCTGTTCGATGCCCTTGACCCCATCGATCAGCGACGCGGTGCCACCACCACAGTGCGCATCGAGGTCGAGGATCATCACGCGCTTGCCGCCTTCGTCCAGCACCGCCAGCGCCGCCGTGACGAGTCCGTTGAAGGTGCAGTACCCGTCGCCCCGTCCGAACTTTGCGTGGTGCAGACCGCTGGACAGAGCACCCGAATGGCGACGGGTGCGGTACGCCTCGAGCACAGCGTCGCGCACGGCACCGTTGCTGATGGCCACCGACGCGAAGAGCCACTCGTCCCAACCCTTGCCGTTGCTCCACGCGAGGTGGGTCGGGTCGCCACTCATCACCGCTACGACGTATGCCGGATCGTGGGTGCGCTCGAACTCCTCACGCGTCATCGGACGGGGCTCGACGAGGCTGACGCCCGGAATGGGCCGCTCGACGAGCGAATCGGCGACGCAGCCGCCCTTGATGAAGGTCTCGAACATGATCTTGGTGAGGGCCCGTCCGAAGAAGACATTGATGTCGTTGATGTGTTCCATTGCTGGTGTTGCTCCTTGTGTTGTCGATTGGCGGATGACTGGATAGACGCGACGGGCCGTCCGGGGCGTGACGTCGGAGTTAGAAGACGTCGTCGGGGTTGACCGGACGATCCGGGTCCTCCCCCGCGAGGAACCGCTTCTTGCGGCTCCTCGACCACTCACGCTCCGAGGCGTACGAGTTCTTCGCGCGCGACGACGAGATCTGTCCCGCCTCGATCTCCCACTCGTCGCGCTCGATCTCGTCGAGCTCCTCAGCCATGGACGGATAGCGCATCGCGATCTGCTTCGCCTCCGATAGGCGCGCTCGCGCACCAGCGGTGTCACCCTTCCTCGCCATCTCAATCGCGTCGCGACGCGCCCGGACCGCGAGCAGGATCTCCACCTGCTCGACGACTCCGGCATCGGGTGCCACGCGGTCGGCATCGGCACCAGGGGCTGCGCCGATCTCCACCGGAATGCTGGTGGAGTGCATCGCCGCGCCGCCACCCGTCACGTCGACCCAGCGGATCTGAACGTCCGCCACCTTCACGGTGCCGGGCTCGCCGATGGCGCCCACCTTGATCTGTGCGATGACGGACCGCTTCTCGTCGCCGAACGCATCGCCCACGTCGATCCGCACGGTGCTGCCGACGCGCGTCGAGGGGAACTTGCTGAGCAGCTCCACGTCACCCGTACGGGCGTCGGGGACGATCTCCACGATGATGTTCTGGGCGACGACCGACGCCAGTCCCTCGAACTCCTGTCGGAAGACGGTCGGCGCGTGGTCGGGACCCTCGCAGAAGTAGTCATCGCCGCCACCGGCGTCCGCGAGTCCTGCGCACAACTCCTCGTTGAAGCCGTCGCCGAACCCGATGACCGACGTGGTGATCTCTCGCACGCGCCCGCCACCGACGATGCCCGTCAGCAGGACGGGATCGACGATGCCCACGTTCGCCTCGCCATCAGTGAGGACGACAATCCGCTTCATCGCATCCGGGCGGCCCTTCTGGGCCATCTCGTCGTAGCCGCAGAGCCATCCCCCGCTCAGGTTCGTGCTCCCGCCGGACCTGATGCCCGCGAGGGTCTGGTTGATCTCGTCGACCCCGTGAGAACCCAGCGGCAGGACCAGCTGCGCCTCGTCGTCAAACGTGACGATGCCGAGCCGATCGTCCGCCGTGAGCAGACGTGCCAACTGTGCGACCGCGCGAAGCACCGAGCGCAACTTCCTTCCGGACATCGACCCGGAGCGGTCAATGGCGACGGTGACGTCGATCGGGCGGCGCGTGGTTGCGGGTGCGGGTGGGGCCTCCAACTCGATGAGCAGGTTCACCGTGCCGTCAACCTCGACAGCAACGACGTTCCGGTCGAGCCTGGTGTGTGCCTTCATCTGTGGTGACCTCCTTGGTCGGTGATGTGCCTCGTGGACGGACCGCCGGCTCCGGCGAAAGGAGAACTCCGTCGCCGGCGGCCCGTACATGGATGACGCACGAAGGGGTCGGGGGCGTGACGCAGCGCATCCCCGTCTGACGACTCATAGAGTGACCGAGCGATGGACCGCCCCCGGATCCGACCCCGCCGATGAGCCTCATCTACCGCGCCATGTGGCAGGACGACCGTGCAGACCTGCACGACGTGGCGACGGCCACATTCGTCGAGTGGGCGACGAAGAAGCACGATCGGCACCTCGACTTCGGTCCGGAGCGGTCGGTCGCCGACAACGGCATCACGACCTCATTGCGCACGGTGGAGCACGACGGCGTCACAGCCTCAGAAGCAGTGCTCATCGAGGAGACCGGTCCCGACCGCTGGCTCACCCGCCAGCGCACGCTCGTCGGGGCAAACGGCGACCAGTGGCTGTGGGTCGACATCGAGCGCACCACGACCGAGGTGTTCCGTCGACAGGACATCGCCGCACCGCGGGTGGTCAGGGCTCACCTCGACGCAGCGAACAGCGGTGGCGGACGGCCCCGAGTTGGTTCAGTGCCGCTGCGCACGAGCGCCGTCGCCGTGCCTGCCGGTGACGGCGTCAGCGATCTCGTCGAATCGATCCGCGACGGACAACGTTCGGTGCCCATCGTCGTCTTCACGCACAACGAGCGGCTCGCCGTGAAGGACACGATGGACTGGGCTTCGACCACCCAGCTCATCCTCGCCGGCGTCGCACGCGTCGTCGTACTGCCCCCTGACGCCGTCGGCGGCTTCACCGAGTTGCTCGGCAAGGACCTCTCCGTGTGGGACGGCGCGGTGCGCGTCTACTTGCCCGGCCCGCTTGAACCGTGGCGCCACCGCTACTACCTGCGCGACATCGTCGCGAAGCACCCACGCGAAGTGGGACGGCGCATCGCCAACAGCCTCTCCGGCTCCATCTCCGCTCGGCGTGCACCGCAGCCGTATGAGGCGGTCCGAACCGCGCTGCGCGGCGCCGGGAGTCGATCGACCGACGATCTCCTGCAGCTCGCCGACCTCGAACTCGAGGAGCGAGACCTGCAGATCGACGAATTGCGCTCCGATCTGCAGTCGCGCGACGACCAGCTGCTCGACCGAGCGGTCGACATCGAGGAACTGAACGAAGAACTCGAGGCGGAGCGGCGCAAGACGCGGTACTGGATGCACGTCGCAATTCATGGCGCCGATGCAGCGATGGACGACGGCTTGCTCCCCGAGCGCGCGACCACGCTCAGCGAAGCCGCGGCCTTCTGCCAGGCCCATCTTCCTCTGGTCAGCCTCCCGGACTCGGCAATCCACGACCTCGAACAGCTCGACTCCGCTCCGGAAGCGACGGCGTGGGCGCAGACGTCGTGGCGAGGGTTCCGTGCGCTGCAGGCATACGCGTCCGAGGCAGCCACCCGGAACGGCGGGTTCTTCGAATGGTGCCAGCACACCTCGCACGCCGACAATTGGCCGGCAACGTCGAAGAAGGTCTCGATGTCGGAGAGCGAGTCGGTGATGAACAACAAGGCCCAGCGAGCTGCGCGATACCTGCCCGTCGTCGCGGAGGTCAGCCCCGACGGCCGAATCGAGATGTTCGCCCACCTCAAGGTCGCCGAAGGCGGGGGCAACAACATCCCTCGGATCTACTTCCACGACGACACGAAGGGCACGACGGGAAAGGTGCACGTCGGCTTCTTCGGTCCGCACGTGTACATGGAGAACACAAAGACCTAACGCGGCTACTGCGCAGCGACCGTGTCTGCACCCCTCCGATACCGTGCCACACGTGGCCGACCGGGTCATCGAGCTCTACTGGCCCCAGTCGGCCGTGTTCGGGCCGGTGTCGGACGGTGCGCTCGTCCAGTCGCCGCAGGCGGGG
>Ga0315899_10000757_pt1 | contig 38507 bp, 33 predicted proteins | sample LakEriMetagenome_2_FD_203518 | JGI IMG/M metagenome (GOLD analysis project Ga0315899, IMG submission 203518) | Freshwater fungal communities from buoy surface, Lake Erie, Ohio, United States - Buoy 4 MA112 | ecosystem: Environmental > Aquatic > Freshwater > Lake | place: USA: Lake Erie, Ohio...
GGAAGACAAATCGATTTCATGGGATGCTACGCGGTTCATCCCGAGGCACTTGTCGGCGTGGGTAAACATCCTGATCGTGAACGTTGGATTGGATGCTGCGGGCCAAGTGGAACAGGCGGGCCAAACCGAGTCTGTACTTGCGGTCGTTCGATTGGAACTGAGCGGTCAGATTGTATGTGGCCAATCGCGATTTACCTTGATCCCAAGAACGTCAAACCAACATTCAAAGAGGCCTAAATCGGGTAAGGATGCCCGTCGCCGGGTCCCCTCCTCGCACCAAATAGCAATCACCCCTCCACCATCACCTTCGCCACTCCAGCCGCCTTGGCGAAATCATCCTCGGTAACCAGCAGGTAACTCTGCTGTGCGATGCGTGGTGAGTTGCCAAGCCAAGAGCAAACCACGTGTAGCGGGAACTCACGCTGTAGTTCTGTTTGTCTGCTAGCCCGCAAAGTAGCAGGCACACTCCGCTGTGCCGTCCGCCAGGGATCGATGTACGACTGATTAAACCTTAAGAACGGCACAGCGGAGTGTGCCTACTACCTTGGGCGGCAGATCGATACTGCGGAGCAGCGACCACGTATTCGCTTTTGTCGCCGAAGATTTCGAAGGCTTCGTCCAGGATCGATCGCAGCTCGGGAAAGATCGGGCAACTACGAATGCCACGGCCTTCGTGATGCTCGACCTTCGGCTCTGGGATGCTCATTTGGTTTCTGATCTCTTAAAGATACCTATCTCGCACAGGGGACTGGTCCAAAGTGGACGGCACCCCAATACCGCAATGCCCATGACGGGCGTAGCCAAAATGCCCCCGAGTTGCCGATCGGGCATTTCCTTCAAACAACGCGTCTGGCGCCAGGCCGTAGTTGCAAAGCGTTCGTGCCTTGCTCGCGACGCCGCCGACTTTGGGTTATAATGATGCTCGAGGTGAACCATGACAGAAAACGCGAGCAAAATCCTTGAATTCTTCGACAGGCTTGAGCCCATCGAGCAGCATGATGTCGTCGTATCTCTGATTCGACGCACAGGTGAATTGCCCAGTGAGCCGTTGACAGATGACGATCTGTGCGGAATTGCGGACGATCTATTCACATCACTGGATGATGAAGAAAATGGTAACAACAACGCCGAGGCGCGGTGAAGTTTGGCTCGTTGATCTTGGTATGGTCGCCAAGATTCGACCATGCTTGGTTGTGAGCATTCCAGTCCGACATCATCGTTGCGGCTCGGCAACTTTCATCCAATCGGTGGTGGAAGGGTCGAGACAAATACCGAATGTTTATCTCGCAAGTCGTGATAGACGAGTGTTCCGCAGGAGATTCGACGGCCGCCGCGGAAAGGCTTGATTTATGAACGGATATCGAAGTCCTCGCGATTACAGCTGAAGCCAAGAGCCTAGCTGCCGAACTTATGCTCCGATATGGCATTCCCCAATCCGAGCCACGAGATGCACTTCACATTTCCCTTGCCGCAGTCCATGGTATAGAATTTCTTTTGACGTGGAATTTCCGACATATCGCAAACGCCGAGACACGCGCGACTATCGAGCAGATATGTAGGGATTGTGGCTACAAACCGCCCTCAATTTGCTCGCCGGATGAATTAATGGGAGACTGAGAAAATGATGAATGATCCTATCAAAGTGTTAGAATCCGATCCTGTCCCCAAAAACGACTCGCAGTCACTGCAACTTTCCTCCAGTGAAAGTATAGACACAAATGTTTCCAAAACATGCGCTGCAACCAACATCAATGGTATCCTTTCTAATCGCTGCATTTCTTGGGGGCTTGTGTTCTACAGATTCCTTTTCGCAGGAACCCTCTTCTCGAGGCGCTCGGACCCGGAGCGATGAACAAGGGCGGATAGTCGGACTGACCTATTGGGGTCAAGGTGGACTGAGACTATCCGCACCGAAGGACATTTCCAACCTGACGAACGTTGAGATATCCTATGGAACAACACTCACGCGTGACGATATTGAGTTCTTGGCTTCGCTGCAGAATGTCGAGGCGCTTTCTTTTGGTGGAAATTTGAGTAGCGAAGACGTCGCTATCGAAGGGGACCTGTCTCCGTTGTGTAAACTGAAGCGGCTCGAAAGCCTGTTTCTATGCAAACGCGATATGCGTGACAGCGACCTTGCCTTTCTTCGCGAGTTACCCAATCTGCGTACATTGGAATTTCTAGCGGGCCCTAATCCCTTAACCGAGAATGGATCCAGCGTTACCGACGCATGTGCAGAGTCCATAGGTCAAGTCAAAAACCTTCGCTGGCTTGGAATATATAACGGAGACATCCTCACCGATCGGTTCATTGAGGGAATCAGTCAACACTTGAAGGAACTTGAGCATATCTACCTGAGTTCCGACGAGCTTACCGATCGAACCTTGCAGTTGCTTGCCAAGCAATGCGGCAACCTAAAATCCATTGATTTGTACTCCAAACAGTTCACGGACCAAGGCGTCGCATCTTTAGCATCCGCAAAACAGCTGCAAGAAATCTGGATTGAATGCCCGCTGCTGACGCAGGAATCTGTGAACGCTTTAACGGAACTCAAAGACCTACGCCACCTCTTGATCACCGCCCCAACGATCACCAACGAAGTCGTAGAAAAAGTGGCAAAACTACCTGAGTTGCAGATCCTTTGCCTGAGGAATACTCCGTTATCGGATGAGCAGTTTGCGATGTTTGCCAAACATCCGAATCTCGAATCGATTTTTGCCAACGGCCGAAATCTAACGACAGAAAAGGTTTTACAGGTGATCGCGACAATGCCGAAACTGGAGCATATGGACCTTCTTGAGGCAAAAGCAACCCAAAGTGCCGTGACTCGATTTTTAGCGGCTCGCAAGTCTGCAACCAAGGAAAGTAATCGCTAAATACTGTTTCGTCGCTTGCCGCAGCCATCATCTGCGGTGGTGCTAATTCAAGCTCCGGTAGAGATACCCTGATGTCATGACGAGAGAACATTACAGGAATGACTTCCTTCGAAACCGCGGCATCGTAGACCAGTCCTAAGTACTTATGTACTGGAGTGGATAATCGCAAAATCCAGCTGAAAGCGATCACTCTAAGACGTGTCAGCAGAGGTAAATCTGCTGAAGCGATGATGTCCTCTTCACCTACCTCGATCATCCAGCGGTCGGCGGAAACCTGGAGCATTCCGCGGCGCTGCAATTCTTTCAGATCGTTGCGAACATCCGGTTGTTCCATATATCCGCAGTTCACGGTTATCATGGCAATAGAATTGGAGCATCAAGTTGCAGTTGGGGTTGGAGTGGGATTTGAATTGAAGTCCGACAATTCACGCCGCAGGATGCTCAGGGTTGTTTGGAGCAACGTCACGGCCAATGGTCCGATCAGTATTCCGATCGGACCGAGAGCCTGCATCCCACCAAGGACGCTCAGCAGCGCCAGAAGCGGATGCAGTTGACTTTGTCCATGAAGGATCAGCATCTTGATCAAGTTGTCGATCGTGCCGACGATCACCAGAGCATAGATGGTAAGCCCAATGGCGTTTGGGATTTTTTCTTGGTAGAACGCCATAAACAAGGCCACTGGAACCCACACGATTGCGGTTCCCACAAACGGGATCAGAGCGCATACGATTGTTAGGGCAGTGAGCAAAAACGCAGAGGGCGCACCGAGAAAGTAATAGGCCAATCCTGCCGCAAGTCCTTGAGCGACCGCCGAGAGGATTGTCGCAAGGACAATCGCGCGTGAGGTTCGATCGAATTCAGCCAAGAGTTCTTCTTCATAACGGTTGTCCAGAGGACTCAGATCCATCAGGGTTCGAACCATGCTTGGGCCATCGCATAGGAAGAAGTAGAGCGATACGAGCAATATGGTCAGTCCGACCATCAGCTTGATCACGAATGCGACCGAGCCACCACCGAAGCTGATGAGTTTCGGTTGCAGGTAAGCCAGAGCATTATCAAGTGTTTGTCGGACTTGTTCGGGAGATGGATTGGCAATCTCTTTGAGAGTGCCGACGATTCGCCCACCCAGGAGCGTTTCTCGAGAGGCTTGCCAGGTCGCATTGACGTTCCAGACCGATTCCTGCAGGCTCGTTAAGTTACCTGTGTCCGAAGGGGCTAAACGGTTCATAGAAGCGTTTAGTTGGGATGCTGCGATTGCCGATTCGATCGTCTGATCGATCAATCCGGAACGGACTTGGCTGACGTGAGCCATCGGTGCCGGCTCCAAGCCATCGATAGCGATGATTTGTGATTTGATCGTGCCGGCTTTTTCCCTCAGGTCTTCAAGATGCTTCGAGAGATCCTGGTCACTAGGTTCGGTGGCCAGGAACTCCGGCAGTCCAACTGCCAACGCCTGGACTTTTTCAAAGGTGGTTTGCAGATACGAATCCACCTTCTGTTTGATAAGCGGATCGACTCCCCCTTTTGCGGCGTTTTTGCCATTGGCTTTTGAGTGATTGGTACCTTTCTCCTTCGCATGAGAAAGCATTGCCTTAGGGATCTCATCGAGTCGCAAACGCACATCGACGATATCGCCTGCCATGCGGCCTTTGGGGTCGGTTACTTCGGCATAGCTGGTCGATTCGGATACGACCTTCTTGATCTCGGCGAGCTTTGCATCGATCGAGCGGAATTGGACCGCGGCGGGAGATTCCAAGTTGACGAAGTTATTCGATCGCAATCGACTCAGTCCGAGTCGGATGTTCGATTCATTGAACTCATCGAGCAGCTTGATGCCTTGGACTGCGGCTAATCCTACGATCACGCCTGCGGGCACCAGCACGCAACCGACGATCATCAGCGTCGTCAGCGAGGCCGCTAGGTGAGTTTTATTTTTGACCTTCTTGAGTACCCAGCGATGCAGGGGCTTGAAAACAACCACCAAGACAACGGCGATGAAGACCGGGACAAAAAATCCGATCATCACCTTGTAGAATAAGATCCCTATGAGGGCAAGGATCGCCAGCAAGACGGCAAAAGAGATGTAGCGAGCCATGAGACGTACGTTTAAGATAATGTTTTCGTGGGGAAACCTAAGGGGATAGATCTTAACACAGGCCAAGTCATTGTGCATCCACCGAAAGAGCCTGGCGAGAGTAAGCTAGATCATCCAAAAAGTTCTCATCGAGAGTGGATAAAGCTCGCGCTGCGGATTTCGATCTTGTCCCTTGCGATTCTTTTCTTCGGATTAGCAATCCGACATGCGGCTATGGAATTGGCTCGCAGCGAAATTTCCCTCAACTGGAGTTCTGTTCGCTGGGGGTATTTAGGTGTAAGTGTTCTGTTTGGGATGATTGCGATGGTGCCCCCGTTCTTTGGCTGGCATGCAATCCTTAAGGATTTCGGACAGAACATTCCATGGCCCGTTACGATCTACGCCTATTTTTTAGGTCACTTGGGAAAGTATGTTCCAGGTAAAGCGATGGCGGTATTGCTGAGGGTCGCAGAGTTGCAACGACACAAAGGTTCGATGAGTGCTGGTGGACTGAGCGTGTTTGTCGAAACCTTGATCGGATTTGCAAGTGGCGGAATTCTAGGTGCATTGATCTTGCAGTATCTCGATTTCCCCAACTGGTTACGGTGGTCGGCACTGCTTGGAATTCCCTTGGCAGGCTTAAGCCTATCACCCTACAGCTATCGATGGATAATCGGACCGATCCGTCGAACTCGAATCGGTAAGTCGATGGACACGTTCATCGGTGCGATCAGTACGCGGTTGTTGTTTAGAACTGCAGCATGGGCTTGGGTCGGCTGGATGTTCCAAGGAACGGCGTTGTGGTTCGTTCTGCTATCGCTCGCGGATGTTTATCCTGCGCTTTCGGCAAACCTCAGCAGCGGTCATGTTTGGTTGGTTTGCGTTTCAAGCATGAGCCTAGGTGGGCTTGCAGGTTTTCTTTCAATGTTACCCGGAGGAGCACTGGCACGGGAACTCGCCTCCACAGGCGTGCTTGCTTCGATCATTCCGCAACCGATTGCACTGATCGCTACAGTGCTAGTGCGTGTTACTTCGATGGCCGCTGAACTCCTGATGATCCTTCTGAGCCGAGGGATCAAACTCTTTACCAAGCACTAGCCTACCTTGAAGGAGATAGGGCTCGGGTTGCGGACAGCTTGCGAGTAGATCGCAACAATGCTACCGATGGCCAAGAGCGACCATGGGAACCAGTCCTTGGGTCGAAATATTTTCCCTTGCGGCATTTGCGGTTGGGAGTTGAACCAAGGGTTTTGCTGGGCTGCTACTGCGGTGTCTTCGAAGATCCCAGGCGAGAACAGTGCGCTCTCGATGGCGAGGCATTCCAGGCCGACGATGATCATCACCAGACCTACTGCGCAGAAGAAAGCTCGATAGAGGTTCGAAGGTCGCAGAAACATGATTGCAAGGATTTCGAGGTTACGGGATCCAAAAACCAACCCAGACTTCTTTTGGGTGATCGACCTTGGGACTTGGCGAAGTTTGGTTCTCCCGAGGGGTTCTTTTGAAAAAATGTGGGGAAAGTCGACCTAAGCCCGAAAATCCGTAGAAAGAAAACAACCCGCATGCTCGGCAGAACCGCCTCGACCGGTTTGAAATCTCCGGTTGCATCGGGTACCCTTTATGGCCTGTAGGCTCCAGCCCCTTGATTTGCTGGGCCATTTCTCACCTCTCTTTTCCATTTCGTAGAGTTGCTATGAGCCATACCAATCGTCGTCGCTTCCTCCAAACCACTTCGGCTGTCTCGGCTGGTTATTGGGTGGCTGGAGGTGTTGCCCCTAAGGAAAGTCGTTCTGCTATTGAAGAGATCCGTTTCGCTTGCATCGGTGTCGGGGGCAAAGGCTCCAGTGACTCCAAGGACGCAGCCAACAACGGCAAGATCGTCGCGATTTGCGATGTTGACGACAACACCCTCAATGGGAGAAAGAAAGACGAAGACTTTGAAGATGCGCAAGTCTTCAATGACTTCCGAAAGATGTTTGATAAAGTCGGTAAGGATATCGACGCGGTGACCGTGAGCACTCCCGATCATACCCACGCAGTGGCAACGGGCATGGCTCTGAAGATGGGTAAAGCATGCTATACCCAAAAGCCATTGACTCGCACGATTTGGGAAGCTCGCCGAATAGCGGAACTGGCTGCCAATGCCAAGGTTGCAACTCAGATGGGCAACCAAGGCTCAGAGAGCCCTGGCCTGCGAAGTGCAGCAGCCAAGCTCAAGTCCGGCATTCTTGGCAACGTGAAAGAGATCCACATTTGGACAAACCGACCTGTTTGGCCTCAAGGCATTCCACGTCCTGCCGAACAGCCGATTCCGAAGGAACTCCACTGGGATGAATTCATCGGCCCAGTCGAGATGCGTCCTTATAATGCCGCCTATCACCCCTTCAAGTGGCGAGGGTTCTGGGCCTTTGGTACAGGTGCTCTTGGCGATATGGCTTGCCATACCCTCAACGTCGCCTTCGCAGGTTGTGATCTAGTAAACCCTGTGAGCGTCCAAGCAACCACGACGGGACACAATGGCGAAACCTTCCCAGGTTCCTCGAAGATCAACTTTGAATTTGCTCCGACGAAGAACCGTCCAGCGATCAATATGATTTGGTACGACGGGGGCAACAAAGTCGATCCCGAGATGCTCGAAGGACGCAAACGTAGCGATAGTGGTTTGCTGATCATCGGCGACAAGGGCAAGATGTACTCGCCTAACGATTACGGAGCCGAGTGCTTCTTTACCGGAGTCGAAGACAAAGAAGTCGACTTTGAAAGAAGCCCAGGCCACTTCAAGGAATTCGCAATTGCCATCAAGACCGGCAAGCCGACTTGGTCGAACTTCGCAAATTACGCGGGCAAGATGACCGAGGTGATCTTGCTAGGTAACCTCGCCGTTTGGGCTGCAGGCAAGGCCAAGCAAGAAGGAGAGCAAGTCACCAGTGCCAAGCTCGAATGGGATGCCGAAAACCTCAAGGTCAAGGGAACCAGCGAATTTGACTCGATGATCAAGCCTGCTTATCGAGCAGGTTACGAACTGTAAATCGTTTTGTGACGATTTTCACGGTCAAAGGACTCGATGAAGAAATAGAACCCAAGACGCACGTGGCCTTCCTCGTGCGTCTTGGCTTTTCTACCCTGTAAAAAACCTGGGTTCCTACTACTATGGAGCGTCGCCTGACAGCCAATCCATCTCGATCTACTCATCCATGACTGACAAAAAAACTTCGACCATCTCCAACGTGATGTTGGGCTGGCTCATCCCTATCGCAATAGTGACTCTGGGAGTGCTCGCCTTTTTGGGCTTGGGGAAACAGACCCCGAAACAAGTCGGCAACGACCCCTCCGATCCGCGTGTGATCCTGACCAAAATGCCGATGGTCAACGTCGATCGCATGGAGGATTTTGAGGGGATCGAAACGCTCGATATCGACCTCTCGGGTACCGTGGTGCCCTTCCGACAAGTCACCATCGGCGCCGAGGTTGCAGGGCGCGTCGTCTACAAGAGCGATCAGTGCAGGATTGGTCGCTATGTAAACCGGGGTGATCTGCTTCTGAAGCTCAATCCAAAAGACTATGAGCTTGAAATCGAACGGATTACTTCATTGAAGGAATCCGAGTATGCACAGCAGCGGGAACTCGAACAGGAGATCTCGAACATCAAGCGCTCGCTGGCACTAGCCGAAGAGGAATTGGAACTTCAGGAAAAGGATCTATCCAGGCTAGCAGCCTTACCCGAAGGATTCGCAAGCGATACTGAACGGGATCAAGTTCGCCGCCAAAGGATCGCCAGTGCAAACCAAGTTGTGACGTTTCAAAACCAGTTGCAATTGCTCCAAACTCGTCGGATGCGAGTCGAACTGGCCGAGCGTTTAGCCGACACACAGTTGGCTCAAGCGAAGGTCAATCTCGAACGCTCCGAGATCAAATCGCCAATTTCCGGCGTGCTGATCAATGAAACAGTTCAAGAGGATTCGTATGTGCAACGCGGGGACAAGCTCTGTGTTATTGATGATACCGAGAAGGTCGAAGTCAGTTGTAATCTCAGAACCGACCAGTTGCTGTTGATCCTTGATCAACTATCGGATGGACCTATTCAGGATCCATCTGCTCAGGTACTCAGATCCTCTAGCTATGAGTTGCCACCGACACCGGTTGAGATTTCTTATCAAGTCGCAGGTCGCACCGATGTCGTCTATCAATGGCATGGCAGGCTAAGCCGTTACGAAGGGATCGGACTCGACACCCAAAGTCGCACGGTTCCGGTTCGAATCACTGTCGAGAACCCTAGAGACGTTCGGCGTAATGGCATATCGATTAGCGAAGAGGGAAATGGCGGGCTACCGGCCCTGGTGCGTGGAATGTTCGTCGATGTAAAGATTAAGACCAAACCGCGAAGGCAATTGGTGTTGATTCCAAAACTAGCGCTAAAGCCAGGTGGGCTGCTTTGGGTATTCGAGTCTGACAACTCGGATTCGTCTACGGGATCCGCTTCCAAATCAGAGTCGCAGGAATCCCTACGTCCACCGTCGCTTGATTTGAATTTATCAAACCCCGACGATTGGGTCCTTGGCCAAGTTAAAGTCGTCAGCGGTATTAAGACCATTCGAGTTTCCAAAGTACCGCACCTGGGTGATCGCGAATACTGGGTTGCAGAGGCCGACGATCGACTTAAGCCGGGAAGCAAGCTGATCACCACGCCACTTGCGAATCTCATCGGCGATGGTACCGACAAGGTTCGAACAGCCAAATCGAGCATGGTTCAAGAAGGGACAAATCCATGAATGGAGTAGTGCGTTGGGCAGTCAAACACATGGCGGGGATCAATTTTTTGGTCGTCGCTATTTTGATCGGTGGACTGGCAAGTTTTTTCGGGATGCGCCGCGAAACCTTTCCCGAGTTCCAACTCGAAGTCATCTTGGTCACCGTCCCCTATCCGGGTGCTACCCCCGATGAAGTCGAATCGGGTATTTGCCAAAAGATCGAAGAGTCGGTGCAGTCCTTAGCGGGAATCAAAAAACTCACGAGCATCTGTCGCGAAGGGAGTGGGTTTACGCTCATTCAACTCGAACCGAGCGTCAAGGATGTTCCTCGGGTCCTCTCGGAGGTTCGGTCGGCTGTGGATCGAATTTCTGTCTTTTTCCCAGAACGAAGTGAAAAGCCCACCGTCGAGCAGATCACCTTTAGAACTCCCGCGATCCGAGTGGCCGTGATCGGTCCGGCACACAGAGACGAACAGAGCGAACTGAAATTAAGAAACTTTGCCGAAGATATTCGCGATCGACTGATCGAACTTCCCAACGTTTCCCAAGCCCAGGTCGTCAACGTCAAACCGTATCAAATCGATGTGGAGGTCAGCGAAGATACTCTTCGAAAGTACGGCCTGACACTCAGTCAGGTAGCCAACATCATCCGTAAGGAGAACATGGAACTCCCAAGCGGACAGATCCGAAGCGAGGGCCAAGAGATCTTGCTTCGAGGAAAAAACAAGCGGGAAGTCGGAGAGGACATCGCCAAGTTGCCGCTGGTGACCCAGCCTAATGGAGTGATTCTGTCCGTGGGAGATATTGCCAAGGTCAAGGATGAGTTCGACGATGTTGCTGCCCTCAACGAGATCAATGGCAGGCCTGCGATGACGATCGTCATCGAACGAACCAGTACCGAGGATTTGCTGAGTATTTCCGACGAAGTACAAAAACTGGTTTCAGAATATCCAGTACCCGATGGTTATTCGCTGATCGCCTGGGGAGACGAGAGCATCGACGTGCGGGATCGTATACGAATGCTTCGCGAGAATGGACTCCAGGGAGGACTGATTGTCTTTTTGTTATTGGCTTTGTTCCTGAACTTAAGGCTGGCATTTTGGGTCGCTATGGGGATTCCCATCAGTGTCATGGGAGCTGCGATCGGCTTGTATGCTTTTGGGGAAACGCTCAACATGCTCACGATGTTCGCGTTTCTGATGGCAGTTGGGATCGTCGTCGATGACGCCATCGTGATCGGCGAGAATATTTTCGCGCACAGGGATATGGGCAAGTCCAATATCCAAGCAGCCATCGATGGTGCGGCGGAAGTATTGCCTAGCGTATTTTCCAGTGTAGCGACCACGATCATTGCATTCATGCCGCTATTTTATGTCTCGGGTGTGATGGGTAAATTCATCGCCGTAATGCCAGTGGCGATTGTGCTAATGCTGACCATTTCCTTGATTGAAGCATCGATTGCATTACCTGGGCACTTGTCGCACGAGTCGCACGCACCAAAGTCGCTTCTTGAAAAACTCCGTTACTACTTGATGCTACCGATCCTTCCGATCGAACGTTTTTTTGATCGGATATCCAAGTTCAACAATTCCATTCTCGACTGGTTCGGAGAACGGTTTTACGGACGAGTTCTACGAACCTTTCTGAAGAATCCTTTGCTCCCTATCGCTTTAGGCTTCTCAGTCGTTGCGTTGGCTGTTGGGATGGTTCGATCCGGAAAGGTCCCTTTTGAGTTCTTTCCTGATCTGGATGGAAAGACAATCATCGGTCAGGTGATCTATCCAGACGGGACGCCAGCAAACATCACAACGGCTGCGGCTCGCAAGATGGAATCGGCACTTCGGGAAATCAGCGAGCAGGTCGCCGACAAAGAGCAAAAAGAGGGAACCGCCAAGACCCCGCCTCCGACCGACCCGTCCTCGCCGCGAGGTCCGGTGAAATTGACGTTCTTGCGGGTAGGTTCGGCCGAGCAAGGCAATCAGGGTGCCGGAGATCGACAATCGGGATCCCACGTGGCCCAGGTGACCGCTGAGATACATGATGCAACCGTGCGGAATGTGACAAGTGAACAGATCATCAAATGGTGGCGAGAAAAGGCTGGCCAATTTCCTGGGGCTGAGCGAGTGAACTTCCAAGCAGCTAATATTGGCCCCGGTGGCAAGCCTTTGGAGTTCAAGATTCTCGCACCACGAGAAGGACTCCAGCAACTCGAAACTGCCGTTGAGGAAGCCAAAGCGAAACTTGCGACCTACGATGGTGTCTACGACATCCGAGATGACTCGAATCCGGGTAAAACGGAGTTTCAATTTACGATCAAGGATCGAGCCAAGGCGATCGGGATCCGACAAGACGACCTGAGCGAAGCGATCCGCAGCGCCTATTACGGGGCTGAAGTCATGCGGCTACAGCGCGATCGTCATGAGGTCAAATTGATGGTGCGTCATCCGATCGAAGAACGCAGATCGCTTGCCGATTTCCAAGATTTGCGAGTGCGAGGTCCAGACGGAATCGAAAGGCCGATCGCTGAGCTTGCTGAGATCAAGGTTACACAAGGATACTCCGAGATCAATCGCTTGGATCAAATGCGATCGGTAACGATTTCTTCGGAGCTCGATACGACCAAAGCCAACGCATCGACGATCGCTGCAGATCTTCGAAAAACGCTCGAGGAGGAGTTCAAACGAAAATACCCTTATTTGCGTTTTCGTTGGGAGGGACAGCAGGAAGAGACACGAGAATCGTTTAACTCACTAGCGATCGGATTTGCTGTAGCGATGGCTGCGATGTACTTGCTTTTGGTCTTTGAATTTCGCTCCTACCTGCAGCCTTGGATTGTTTTGGCGATCGTACCCTTCGGAATGGTCGGAGCGATTTTCGGGCATGCACTCATGGGCTTGCCACTGACCCTCTTTAGCATGTTTGGGATGGTGACATTGGCCGGGGTGGTGGTTAACGACTCGATCGTCTTGGTGGATTTCATCAATCAGTGTGTTGAGAAAGGAATGCCACCGGTCGAGGCGATCATCACGGCAGGATCGCGGCGGTTGCGCGCGGTGTTTCTGACGAGCGTCACTACGGTTGCCGGACTCTTGCCGATGTTGCTCGAGAAATCGTTCCAAGCCCAGGCGCTCATACCGATGGCCACCAGTTTGGCCTTCGGATTGATCGCCTCGACTCTCTTGGTACTCCTGATGGTGCCTTTGCTCTATCGGCTCTATGTTGCCTTGACCTTCACCGATGAACAGATGCTCGGTTTTGACCCTGCAATCAAAGAAAAATCAGCCGAGTTCAAAGCGAGTCCCTTGGTGCCTACCAGCGAGCATCCAGCTTTAGTTCTCGATGCGTAGGCGATAATACAGTATTACATTAAATGCTTCGCAGAGAAATTCATTGATTGGCCATAGTAAAGATACGGTTCTTAAGGAATTATTGTGGGTAAAACTTCACGGGCCACCATTCGGATTCACGCCGGTGGGGCCATGACTTGCGGCTACAAACGAAGCTTTAAATTACGCCTCCGTTGGCATAAAGCCAGTGGTAGGCTCATTGAGTAAAATGCAATCCAATTCACCCAGAATGATCCCTGAAGAGACTCCACACACAATACCCCCGAGAGATCCTCGATGCTCGATATACGGTTCCGATTCGCCGCTCTTTTTGTAATCTGTTGCTTAGTCCAAACTACCGCAACTGCGCAGGAGAAGTCCAGTGAGGTTTACGATCTCGATCGGCAGTGGGTCGGCGGATCGATCGAAGACGCGATCGTCACGCCGGTCAACCAGCGTCTAACACCGGTGGGCAAATGGCTCGATCTACCGGGAATGCGGCCTCAGGTGCTTGCACTCTCCCCCAACGGTAAAATCGCCGTCACCAGCGGCAAAACCAGCAAGCTTGTAGTGATCGATCCTGAAACGGCCACGGTGCTCCAGCAAGTTGATCTGCCGAGCGAAGAGTCAACATCTACGACCGATCAGGCAGCCGCTAATAATCTCAAGCCCGATACCAAAGCCATCGCCAGTTTCACTGGACTGGTATTTTCGCCAGATGGGCGTTCGATCTATTTGAGCAATGTCCAAGGTTCGATCAAGGTCTTCTCGGTCGATGCTACCGACAAAGTATCCCCTTCGCATGTGATTCGGATTCCAGATGCCAATGCACCGCAGCGCAAGCAAGAGATCCCCAGTGGACTAGCTATCAGCCCTGACGGTAAGCGACTTTTGGTATGCGGTAATCTTTCGAATCGAATGCTGGAAATTGACATCGAAACATCCAAGGTGACTCGAACCTTCGATGTGGGTGTTGCACCCTATGATGTGAAGCTTGCGGGCAACAAGGCGATCGTCAGCAACTGGGGCGGTCGCAGGCCAGGCCATGGCGACTTGGTAGGACCCGCTGGCAAAGGCACCAAGGTTCGTGTAGATCCGGTGCGATTCATCGCCAATGAAGGTTCCGTATCGATGATCGATCTTGAGTCCGGTAGCACCCAAGAGATCCTCGTCGGTTTGCATCCGTCTGGATTGGTTGTCTCTCCGGATGGCAAGTATGTGGTTTGCGCCAATGCGGCGAGTGATTATCTGAGCGTTATCGACTTAGGTTCATCGAGCGTCATCGAAAAGATATGGACCAAGTCGAATCCTTCTGAACTATTTGGAGCGTCACCCAACGCCCTGGTCTTCGGCGAGGAATCTGACGAATTGTATGTTGCCAATGGAACTCAGAATGCGATTGCAGTCATTGAGTTTGAGCCACAGGAGAGGGGTGAGAGCAAGCTCAAAGGGATGATCCCTGTGGGTTGGTTTCCGGGTGCTCTGGTTTATGATCCAAACCGGCGAAATATCTTGGTCGCCAATATCAAGGGACTTCCCAGTGAGCCAAAAAAACAGGCCAATTCCAAGGGGTTTAACTCCCACCAATACCAAGGAAGTATCTCGATTGTTCCGGTGCCAAAAAAGGAAGACTTGCCGGTGCTCTCCGAGCGAGTGGCTCGCAACATGCGAGCCGATGCTTTGATCCAGTCGAGATTGCCTGCAAGGCAAGGAGAGCCCGCGAGGGCGATTCCCCAGCGCGTCGGCGAACCGAGTTTGATCGAGCATGTGGTCTATATCATCAAGGAGAACCGAACCTACGATCAGGTTTTTGGAGACGTCGGTCGTGGGAACTCGGATCCAGAGTTGTGCATCTTTGGCAAGGAGATTACACCCAACCAACACAAGTTGGTCGAAGAGTTCGTGCTATTGGACAACACCTACTGCTGTGGGATCTTGAGTGCTGACGGGCACCAATGGAGTACCACGGCCATGGCTACGGATTATCTCGAAAAGAGCTTTGCAGGGTTTCCTCGGAGTTATCCCGACGGCATGGAAGAGAGCGACATCGACGCGCTTGCTTATTCACCAGCCGGATTCATATGGGACAATGCGGTCAAGCATGGGATCCGAATTCGCAATTATGGCGAGTTCATGATGCCCAAGGTCCGTTGGAAGGACAAGAATCGGGGAGGTGCTGTTGATTTTTTGAGTTGCTACAAGACCTGGAAGGGGATCGAAGACTTGGTGGTCTTTGAGTCGACGCCCGGTATCGAGAGCATCAAGGATTTTTCGCCGACCGGGTATGTGGGTTGGAACATGTCGGTACCCGACCAAGTGCGAGCGGACTTTATCCTTAAGGAGCTTGCGGAGTTTGAGAAGCAGGGGAGTTATCCGCAACTGACGATCATTTGTTTACCGAACGATCACACCAGTGGCACTTCAAAAAATTGTCCGACTCCAGCGGCTTGCATGGCCGACGGCGACTTGGCCATGGGAAGGATTGTCGAGGGTTTGAGTCGATCGAAATTTTGGGGCAAGATGGCGATTTTTGCGATCGAGGACGATCCTCAGGCTGGCTGGGACCATGTCAGTGGATATCGCACGACGGCCTATGTCATGAGCCCCTATGCCAAACGCGGGGCGTTAGTGAGCACTCAATACAACACGACGAGCATCGTCAGAACCATTCAGCAAATTTTGGGAATGCCTCCGATGAATCAATTCGATGGCAGTGCGACACCCATGTTCGATTGTTTTCAAGACACTCCTGATTTGCGATCCTTCGAATCGGTTCCGGCGAATATACCACTGGATCAGATGAACCCAGGATCGGTTGCGATCACCGATCCGTTGCTTAAGCAACTGGCGGAGTGGTCTGAGGAGATGAATTTCGAGCAAGTCGATCGGGCGCCTGAGGATCGGCTCAATCGTGTACTATGGCATGCGATGCGGGGTAGCAATGCACCTTATCCCGAGTGGGCCGTTGGAGTTGAGGAGGAGGAAGATGAAGAATAGCAGTGGCCAAATCGTTTCATCGGCACTCCAGCGCCCCGTTAGAAGTGCCCAAGAGCCGAATTTTCTGGGTTTGCCCATTTTCTACGAGCCTATTTTTCGTCGCTTGGATTAAAATCGGGTGTCGGTCGTGCTGGTAACCACACCTTGAGTTTTCTCCGTTTGATATGTACTGGAAGAACCATGCCTCAAGCCCTCATAGCCCTCTTTGGAACATTGTTTGTCATAGGTTCGATCATCGCCTTGGTCTTCTTGGCGATTCTATCGAGATACTTTTGGCTTTGGATCCAGTCGATCATGACCGGAGCGAATGTTCGACTGATGGATCTTATTGGGATGATGTTCCGGCGTGTGGATGCTCGAACGATTGTTCGTAGCAAGATCATGGCCGTTGCCGCAGGGATCGATGACCCGGATTTAACGACCAAGGCGTTGGAAGCTCATTACCTTTCGCGGGGTAATGTTCCGCAGGTGATCCGTGCTTTGATTGCGGCCCGAAAGAGCCGTCAGATCAACTTGTCGTTCCAGAAGGCTGCAGCGATCGATCTTGCAGGACGCGATGTACTCGATGCAGTCCAAACAAGCGTTTATCCCAAGGTCATCGACTGTCCGCCTCGCAACAGTGCCAATCCATTCCTGGATGCGATCGCCAAAGATGGTATCCAACTCAAAGTCAAAGCAAGGGTGACCGTTCGGGCTAACCTAGCCCAACTCATCGGTGGTGCCACCGAGGAGACGATCATCGCTCGGGTTGGTCAAGGGATCGTCTCTGCGATTGGTTCTGCCGAGAGCCACAAAGTCGTTTTGGAGAACCCTGATGTGATCTCCAAAGCGGTGCTTGCAAGTCGACTCGATGACCAGACAGCCTTTGAGATCGTGTCGATCGATATTGCGGACATCGATGTCGGTGAGAATATCGGAGCCAGACTGCAAGCGGATCGAGCGGAAGCCGACACTCGCGTTGCACGGGCCCGAGCGGAAAGCCGTCGCGCTGAAGCCGTGGCGATGGAGCAGGAGATGTTTGCCAAGATCGAGGAGAGCCGCGCTGCGGTGGTCGCCTCCGAGGCGAGCGTACCTGTGGCGATTGCCGATGCGCTCAAGGGAGGGCAGATCAATGTGATGGATTACTACAAGCTCAAGAATATCACCGCAGATACCGAGATGCGCCAAAGCATCGCTGGTACGAGCACCACGGGCCCATCGAGCACCGGGCAAGTGCGGCCCGCCAACTGATCAATTCACTAGCTTCCACAATCGGATCGACACATCATGGCCGATGAACTCGACGAGTTTCTCAAGCAAGCTGCCCAGAGGCGCATGGAGCGTCAGCAGCAAAAGAAGCCTACGAGCCCAAAGCCCGCTGGCCCAAAGCCTGCTGCTCCTAGACCGACTGGTCAAAAAACCGCTTCACCAGCACCGAGGGACTTGTCCGGTCAAAGGCCTGCTGTTTTTGAGGACAACGCGCCCGTATCCGAGCGATCCCTCGAGCCCTCGATCTCAAACCGACATGTCACAACACAGATCGACCAAGCCGATGAGGGGATTGATGATTATGTTCGATCGACCATCGGCGATGCGGCCAATCTAGGTGATTTGAAAAACCGAAACAAGCAAAAGAAGCCAGGGGCCAAGACCAAGTCGGTAAACCAATCCGACGAGCGTCCTACTGTTGAGCAACGGCCTAATGACATCGTCGGGTCGTCAGAATTGATCCGTCAATTGCGAGATCCCAAAACGCTTCGGATGGCCATCTTGGCGCACGAGATACTGCGTCGACCTTACCAGTGATCTCTTCGGGAACTTTCAATCCATGACCAATCCAAGTGATTTGATTCACGTCCCGGATTTCTCCCGTGGGGTCGAAGGTCTTTTGCCAACGATCGCTCAAGACAAAACGACCGGTGAGGTCTTGATGATGGCTTGGATGAACCTCGAAGCGTTCGAGGAAACGGTTGCCTCGGGGTTTGCCACCTATTACAGTCGATCACGTAAGCGGTTATGGCGCAAGGGCGAGGAGAGTGGCCATCGCCAGAAGATTTTTGAGATCCGTATTGATTGTGATGCCGATTGCATCCTGTTGATCGTCGATCAGGTTGGTGCGGCTTGCCATGAGGGATACTCGAGTTGTTTCTTCCGAAAAGCCAGCGCAGATGGTTTTGTCAACGATAAAGTTCGCTTGGTCGATCCCTCGTCGGTATACGGTCCGAAAGAGAAGTTCTAGGTAACGACCAGAAGAAAGGCTTTTATGCCTGAATTGCCTGAAGTCGAAACGATGCGACGCGGTTTATTTCCTTCGATCGGAGGGCGGATCAGTAGGGTTGAATTTCCAAAGAATCGCTATCGTCCCATCGTCATGAGTCCTTCGTCGGATCAGTGGGAGTCGAGACTCTGCGGGATGAGCATTGCTGGGATTGATCGAATTGCAAAGCGCGTTTTGGTTCGCCTAAGCAATGAGGATCGTATTGTCTTGCAACCGAAAATGGCTGGATTGACGCTCATCGCAGATCCACCTTCCCAAGAGCATATTCGATTGATTATCCACTTGGAAAATACAGCCTGTGATCGGATTATTTACTGGGATCGTCGAGGGTTGGGAACAGCCCACATTTGGACATCCCAGGAGTGTCAACTCCAACTTGGACCTGAAGTACTCGGCCCGGATGCACTTGAAATCACATCGGAGGATTTTCACCACCGTTTCGGAAAGCTTCATCGGCCCGTCAAACCCGCCCTGCTAGACCAACGCTTAGTTGCCGGTGTAGGAAATTTGTATGCTTCGGAAATACTTCACCGGGCTTCGATCGATCCTAGGACTCTGTGCGATAAGATCAGCAAAGCCAAATGGCAAAGGATACACGAGCTGATGCAAGGTGTGCTGTTCGAGGCGATCGAGAGCGAAGGTTCGACGCTAAGCGATGGCACTTATCGAAATGCGATCAATGGCGAAGGTGGTTTTCAGCATTTCCATTTGGTCTATGCCAGAGACGGCCAATTCTGTCGCACTTGCAAGTCGGGAACGATCCTTAGAATCGTACAAGCTCAGCGCAGTACATTCTATTGCCCGAAGTGCCAGCGTCGCTAGCTCGATGTTAGTTATCGTTTTCTTCTGGCCAATGGATCGATTCTTCGAAGGATCTTACTCGCTTGAGCCCTAGCTTCCACATCGGGCTTAGCAGTCCTTCCTCACGTCGATAGTCGGCATCGTTACGAGTCTTTTCTGGACTGAGCAGTTCGCGATTCGTCCAGCGTTTGGACTGTTTCCATAACTGTAAGGTGCTTCCATTCGCTAGCGAATAGATTCGAGATACCTCGGACTCTACAACGGTAAACTCGATGGAATCAAGCAAACCGGACCATCGATCATCGCTTGGAATCTGACTGTCGCTCAGCAGGATCGCGGCATGCTTTTTCGGTTGCTCGATGAAGGATCTGATTTTTTTTTGCCAATGCGTTTTCTCGACCAGTTGATCGCTTGGGACGATCATCCAAAAGGCATGCATCATGTCGCTGTGGGTTGCTCGAGCGTCGGCGTGTTTGTTTAGAAGACCAAAAGCGTGGTAGTATTCGCCCAGATCGGTTGATCCCCAATAGAAATCGTGATCCTCAATGGGTTCAACACACCAGATGAGGGTTCGATTCGATTCGGTTTCGAGTCCCTTTTGGATCCTAGGTTCAGGATCGCCGGTCGCTCCCGAAGCCCAAAGAGAGCTTTGCAGCCACAGCCTTCGGTTGTCTGCGTAGTTCAGAAAGAACCCGCCGATGGCATTTTGGTCGCCGATGACGACGATTCGGCCGGCACCGAACTCTTTGGCTGCTACGATGGGCACAGGGCCGCTTGGCTCGTTGGGATCCTGAAAGAAGTTGCCCAAAAAGCCGAGGTTCTTTCCTTCGCCATACATGGGGATTTGGGATTCATCGCCCCAGCTCGTCGGGCTGGTCCAAGCGATGCCGTATCGAGCATCGACAGTTCCTCCGGTTTGTATCCCGAGATGTTTGACGTTCTTGAGGATCGGATGATTTCGAAAAGATTCAATAACGATCCAGCCCCCTCCCTGTGCTAACGTCCTTGGGGACTGTTCACAAGCTGTCTGGCTAGTGAGCTCGATGTCGAGTCGATCGCATAAAGCTTCAAGTGCATGATTGTGAAAATAGCAGTTGGTGTGATCGGTAATCAGGATCAGTCCACCTCCTTGGTGGACAAACGAGACGATTGCCTCGATTTCAGAACTGCGGAACGCCGGCTTGTCGGTCGACACTAGGTTCAAAACAACAAGCTGGATATCTTTTAGCGAATCTTCATCCCAGGGCTTTAATTGCACATCGACTTGACAACCCATCGCTGTGAGAGCCTGAGCGGCACGCGAGGGACTCGCAAGCAGATGGTATTGATTGATTCCCGGTTGGGGTGGCGATTCAATCCATGTATGTGCATGGTACGCGTCGAATCGCACATGAAGAGCTTGTGCGTCTTGGAATGCGAGAGTTGATTTCTGGCAGAACGCTAGGATCGTCAAGCAAAGGAGCAACGGCCGGATACCGGGTCGAACGCGAATCATTTCGACGCTTTACCAAGTGGATTTTTGATGAATTGCGCATAGCAATTTTTGCACAAAAAATACTGCCGCCGTTGATACCACTCGTCTCCAAAGTCCGATGCGCAGACTTCATCGGCCGATTCGATCAAACCTGCAAGGCTTTCTAGTTTTTCGTCGGCCGAGTCGTACTCGGACTCATCGATGTATCCTTCGGCTTCGATCTCGATGGTCACCGAGTAGTGAAGGTCATCCGGAACGTTGATAGCATCAAGGCAGCGGTCACAACGAGGTTTTTCCACGCTCTAGCTCACATTAGGGTTGGTTGCGGTTTGGCACGCCGGATTGGAGACTTGAGATCTCATCACGCAGGGGGCCAAGATCTTGAATCGGCTCGACTTCCGGGTCTCGATTTCCAACTGGCCGTTGTTTGCATTTGAAGAACTCGGACAGATAGTGTTGCAAAGCGGTGTACTCGGGAACCTTGTACCGATCTCCTTTTTGAAGAATAGGACGATACTCTTGCATCTGGCCAAACTGGCGATCACCGGCGACTTGGCATGGGAACCAGTGCCCTTTGCCTTGGTCATCCTCGAGGTAGAACTCAGGATAGCAGTGATTGGGAATCCAAACGCAACGTGCGGGGATGTTGCTCGCGCGGCAAATGGCAATAAAGATTCCAGTCATCTCTTCACAGTCCCCGCGTTTGTCCTTCATCGCCTCACGGGTATTGCGGATCGGCCCATTGGTGTATTGGATGTTTTCTCGAACCCAGTCGTAGATTTTCTCGACATGCTGCCAAGCTGTTTCGGGTTTGGAGTCCTTGATGGATTTAGCGATCCGTTTGATATCCGACGCACCGGCATCGATCATCGGACTGTTTCCCATAAACCAATTGAGTTCCTTGGGGATCTTTTTGGGAATCACATAGATCGACGTATCGCTAGGTGCGGTGATAAAGGACTTTTCAATTTCGACTTCGAAAATCAGATCCAATTCGCCGTTAGGTTGCATGGCTGGAATGCTCATAACCAACTGCCGCGCCGACGGTGGTGCATTGGCAGGTAAATCGCGGTATTGCCATTGGGCGTTCGGAGGGATGTTCGATTGTTTGACCCGTACTTTTTGCTCTGGCCAGTCGATCGGAAAAGCGATGGTCGCTAGTAGGTCAGAGCAAAAGTTGTCGTTGGATTTGAACTTCATCCCAAACTTCATATCGAGTTTGCGCGGGGCAAAGTAGCCAACACCTTTACCCTCGTTCTGTGGTACTTGTGCGCCGGAGTCTTGAGCGTCTTGCGTACTGCCTACGACGACGTGTTGGCCGCAATGGATGCTATAACCTAGCAAGACCAAGCTTGATAACCCTCGGTTCAGAAGAGTTCTTCGATCCAATTCAACACGGAGAGATTCTTTCATGAAGGCACCTATTGGTTACGGAAGAATTTCGAGCGTCGGCGTCGCTGAGAAATCAGTGTAATCGGATTTTTTTTCGGCTCTTTGCCAATCTTGGCTTGCCCGAAAACCGAACCGATGCCGTATTTCATCCCCTTTGGCCACACAAACCCACAAGCTAGGGTAGAATCGCTAGCATTCTTGGGTTGCGGATCGAATCGCTATTGTGCAAAAACTACTTTAAAACATGCATTTGCTGGAGATATCGATGGGTTGGAGTTTACCGAAAGGCTCACGAATGGCTAGGTGCTTGCGTGCGGCTAGCTGGATCGTAGGTGTTTATGTTGCGACGGGTAGCTACGGCCTTGCGCAATTGGACAAAACACCTGACAAAACACTTGGAGAGCCGACGATTCGGCTTCCTGAGGGATCCGAGCAGATCACATCTGGCAAGGTGACCGGAACGATTTCCTTCTTGGCCAGTGACGAGTTGGCAGGCCGCGAAACCAATAGCAAAGAGTTCGAAATCGCCGCTGCCTACGTTGCGGCTCGATTTCGTGGTGCGGGTCTCGAAGGGGGCGGCCCGGAGGGAAGTTTCTACCATGAGACGGTCGTTGGTCAGTCGCGCGTTCCCTCCGATGCGGTCTTGCTCCAAGGGGACAAGACACCGATTGCCCACTATGGACTGCTGAGCACCGACGAGAAACCGTGCAAGGTACAAGGCCGGGTGATGGACGTGTCGTTCGAAGCACTTGCCACTCCGGATGCGGATTTGAAGGGACTTGGAGGGATTCTTCGGGGCGAATTTCAGACGCAGGCCAAGGGTTCGCGAGCCATTGGTCAACTGAACCGTCTGGCTCAGAAGTTGCAAGCTGCGGGAGTCCAAGCGTTGCTTCTTGAGTGCGAGTCAGATTCTGAGTGGATCAAGCAGGCAGAACTTGCGAGGTTGAAACCCAAGCTGGATCGAGGCGATCGCGCTGGAATCCCGATTCTCTTGATACCATCATCGGTTCGGATTGATGGGGATGCGGAGTTGAGAGCATCGGGATTGATCCGAGACGATAAAAGGATGCGAAACGTTATTGGTCTACTCCGTGGCTCCGACGAAACCTTGCAAAAACAAGCGATCCTCTACAGTGCCCATTTAGATCATTTAGGTTCGAACCCGGCACTTGAGGATGATCAGATTTACAACGGTGCCGATGACGATGCGTCCGGAGTTACTGCGGTCGTAACGCTTGCAGATGCCATTGGCGCGATGAAGGAGCGACCGAAGCGCTCGGTGCTTTTTATGGCTTTTTGGGGAGAGGAATCCGGGTTGCTCGGATCCAAGCAATTTGTCTCGAATCCGTCTTGGCAATTGGATCAGATCGTTGCCAACATCAATATCGAGATGATCGGCCGGCCCGAGGGTGGAGCCAGAGGAAAGATTTGGATGACCGGTTGGCGTGAATCCGATCTTGGGGTAATCATGAGTCAAGCTGCCAAGCCTTGGGGGGTGGAGATCTTTGAGCATCCCAAGTTCAGCTCGATGCTCTACCGAGCTAGCGATAATTGGTCTTTTGTTGAACGCGGTGTGATTGCTCACAGTTTCTCGGCAGGGTCGCTTCATCCAGATTACCATCAGGTCGACGATGAATGGGATCGCTTGGAGATACCCCACATGACCCAGGTCATCCAAGGGTTGTGGCTTGGATCACTCCCGCTTTTGGATGGAACACAAACACCTAGCAAAGCAACCAACAGCACGAAAGAAAGCAAATGAGCAAGAAAAAGGTTCTCTTTATTGTAGGGGATTTCGTCGAGGACTACGAAATCATGGTGCCCTATCAAATGCTACTGATGATTGGTCACGACTGCCATTGCATTTGCCCTGGCAAGAAAACCGGGGAGTATGTCATGACGGCAATCCACGATTTCGAAGGCCATCAGACTTATAGTGAAAAGCCGGGGCATCGATTCGTGCTCAATGCCGACTTTGATGCAGTAGACCCGACGAGCTACGATGCTTTGGTGCTTCCCGGAGGACGGGCTCCGGAGTATTTGAGGCTCAATCCCAAGGTGCTCCAGATGGTCAGACATTTTGCCGAGGCCAACAAGCCGATTGCTGCAATTTGTCATGGACCGCAGATTCTTTCGGCGGCGGGGGTGCTCAAGGGCAAAGAGTGCAGTTGCTATCCGGCCGTTGAGTACGAGGTGGCCTCGAGTGGAGGCTCGTATGTTCCACCGAATGACACATTTAGCAGTGCGCATGTCAGTGGTAATCTGGTCACCGCTGCGGCTTGGCCTGCACACCCGGCATGGATGCAGGCCTTTGTTAGATTGCTCGGTACCAAGATCGAGTTGTGATGCACGGTGGTTGTGATTCACTGGGCGTGAGCTATCGGTCTAGTGGCTAGAGGGTTTTATTGAAGCTGTAGGAGCCTGGTTGTCTGACTTCTACAGCAGGTGCATCACCCCACTCAATTTTGTCTGGTACCAAAGACATCTTGCTATCCTTGAGGTCATCCCAGCGGATGACTTCGCCGGAGTAAGCGGCTTCGCGCCCCATGATGGCCATGAGCGTGCTCTTGCACATGTAGTCACCGTTGTTGAGCGGCTTACCTTCTCGAATCGATTTCATCAAGGCGACGTGTTCGAGGTAGTACATGCTAGGTTTTTCGCCTTTGTACTTCCATGGATTTTCGCCTGTGATTTCGTTGGCAAGAACCTTGGCGGTACCCTTCGTGCCATAGACAAAGTCTTCGGTTTCGTTGAAGCAGTTTGGCATTTGCCTCGTGGCTGCGTAGGTTCGTGTTCCATCGGCCCATTCATACACGACATAAAAATGGTCGTAGATATCGCCATATTCGGGTTCCGTGCGAACTTGGCGACCGCCCATTCCATAAGCCAGAACGGGTGGTACATCGTGGTGCAACCACATCGACTTATCGAGCGAGTGGATAAACTGCTCGACGATATGATCACCGCTGAGCCAGCGGTAGTAGAGCCAGTTCATGACTTGGTTGTGCATTGGGGTCCAGTAGTCCTTCGGTTCGCGGATCCAGAGGGTGCCGGCCAGATAGTTTTCTTGAACCGAGATCAGCTCTCCAATCTTGCCGCTGTGGATTTGCTCCATGGTGGCTTTGACGCCAAGGTCATATCGCCAGCAGAGACCAGAGACGAGCGATAGTCCTTTGGCTTTGGCTGCTTCGCTAGCGGCCATCACGCGCCGAACTCCGACAGGGTCGACAGCGATAGGTTTCTCGCAGAAGATGTGCTTGCCGGCGGCGACGGCTGCTTCCATGTGCATTGGGCGAAAGCCGGGTGGTGTTGTCAGCAAGACGACGTTGATGTCGGTTTGCAAAAGCTTGTCGATCGCATCGAGACCAGAAAAAGCTTGATCATCGGGAACGGCGTATTGCTCCCCGAGGGTTCGTTTAAGATTGTTTCTTGCAGCCGCGAGCCGATCATCGGTGACCTCTGCGACGGCCGTAAGACGGCAACCGGAATCGGCGGTCATCGCATCTTTGGCGGCTCCGGTTCCTCGCCCACCGGCACCGACCAATCCGACTTTGATGATGTCGGAACCTTGGGCATGCACGGATCGATTAAAAAAGCTGCTTGCGATGCCTGCAGCAGCACTTGTGGCGACGAAGGATCTTCGGCCAAGTCGACTTGAAGTGGGATTTGGAGAAGTTGTCGAGGGGGTGCTGGACGCGGGGGATGATTTTCGCTCAGAAGTCATGGCAGGAATCACTCGGTAAGGGGTGACGAAAAAGGTGGGACAGCATATCCTTGAGGATACCCCGCTTTTGACGGGATCTCGTTTATAACCCAACGAACATGCCGTGCAACATATCAATCGACCTTTAACTTGAAATTACGATAGTTTCGATGGAATCCATGGAGCAAGAGTCTCAAGAGGCCGAACCACTGCAGCGGTCATTTCGAGACCCGATTGACGAGTCCCGATTTCGCAGTGCGATGGCCACGAGTCTACCGATCCAATTGGAGATCGGTTCGGGCAAAGGGTTGTTTCTGACCAATGCTGCGTCGACGACGAGCGACCATTTTTTCATCGGTTTGGAGTTGGCGACCAAATACGCCAGGGAGGCACAGGCCAAGATCGAGAGGCTCAAGATTGACAATGCCGCTTTTATTGCGAGCGATGCGACGAGGGTGATTGCTACGGAAGTTCCTGACGAATCGGTCGTGGCGGTTCATGTTTACTTTCCGGATCCTTGGTGGAAGGCCAAGCACAAGAAGCGGCGCGTTTTGTCTGATGAAACAATCGTGCATATCCAACGGGTGCTTAAGCCAAACGGACAATTGCATTTTTGGACCGATGTGCTTGACTATTACGAGATCGCAGTCCCTCGAATCGTTGAGCTCACAAAGCTTTCTGGTCCGTTCTATGTTCCTGAACCCACTGCAACGCATGCCATGGATTACCGCACCCACTTTGAACGGCGAACGCGACTCAATGGACTCCCAGTGTATCGAGCTCGTTTTGTGCGAACTGTATGATGGATCGGTATGAGTACTCAACCCCGACGATGGGGACAATTCTCAAGCTTGTAGTCTACGCACAGGATGAGCACGAGGCGCAAAGTTGGATCGATATTTGCCTCGCAGAAATCGAGCGGCTCATGCCGATCCTCAATAATTACACTTCCAAGAGTGAAATCTCGCTGCTCAATGCGAGGTGTGGAGTATCGACGATTGTTTCTGAGGATTTGTATCAGGTTCTCGAGCATTCGCACCGATGGTATGGGCTTTCAGGGGGCGCGTTTGATATCACCTGCGGCGCTGTTTTTCAGCTTTGGAAACAAGCTCGCAAATCACTGCAAGTGCCCAGCGAATTGCAACAACGTGAAGCGAGGGAATCAAGCGGATGGCAGCATGTCAAATTGAGGAAAAGCAAATCGGCCGATGGCCAGACTGATACCTATCAAGTAACAGTCGACCAACCCGGATTGGTGCTCGATGTTTCCGGGGTCGCAACGGGATACATCATCGATGCGGCCATCGATAAAATGACCCGAGCTGGTGGCAAATCTTTTTTGATCGATATCGGGGGAGATATACGCTTAGGGGATGCACCTGAAGGCAAATCAGGTTGGGTCGTTCAGATCGGGGGACTTGGTAAAGCCAGTCCGCCAATCATGCAGTTGTCTCTTGCAAACTGTTCGCTTACGACATCCGGGGATCGCAATCAGTCGACGCTGATCGATGGAGTGTCTTACAGTCATCTTGTGGATCCTCGGAAAGGACAGCCTCTTTTGGGCCATCAAAGTTGCACAGCGATCAGTTCTAAGGCGACGGATGCCGATGCGGCTGCGACGACCCTGAGTGTCATGGGTATGCGAGATAGCTCAACGTTTTTTGATCGTCTGGGAATTGATCAAGCGATCCTGCTATTTTCTGATCCGTTGATCGCCGAGCAAAAGGACTCACCGGTAAGTTTCGTACGATTGGCACACGAATGATTATTGATTGTCCTTGCCCCAAGGAGGCATGATGAGATAGCCCTGGGTGCTCTTGCATCGGATCGGTTGAATCGAGTATGAGGCAATAGAATGTAGATCGTGCGGGATATCCACTGGATTGTTAGCCGGCGCGAAAATCGAATAAAAACCTCAGAATACAAGGGTCGATCCATGACAGGGCTACGCAAATCCTCTTGGTCTTTGCTCATTATTCCCGCCCTAATGCCCTGTTTTACCGGTTGTCAGACCAACTCCATGATGAGCATGCCGTGGAATCAACCCTCGCGCGTTCCACCTCCGAATGCCCCGAGCAACTTGCCATCGGCTCCCTATGCGAACCCTACGATCCCTGCATCGGCCCCCGCGCAACCAGGTTTCCCGGCTCCCAAATCGGTTTCCTCGTACTCCAATGGTCCATTGACCGACGCGGTTACCTCGCTGCAAAACGACCTGACCCTGGTGACCGAAAATACTAGAGCTACCGTCGAGAAATCGGCCAATTCCATAAGCGACGGGGTGTCTCAGGCCGGAGCAAGGCTCGATCGGATCGGAAGTGGGATTGTGCAGGCCACGGGGATCGTGGAATCTTCTTTCAAAGACCCTATTCCACTGCCCCCGGCTACATCCGGATCGCTCAGCGATGCACCTCAGGAGGATCCAAACGCCCAATGGCGAAAGCCGAATCCAAGGTAGTTTTTCTGGCAACGGTCGACAGTTTCCGATGCGGTGGTTAAAATCGTCCACCGGATGAAGGCCACTTGGTGAAATTGGCAGACACGCAAGACTTAGGATCTTGTGCCGCGAGGCGTCGGGGTTCGACTCCCCGAGTGGCCACTGCTAGGGAAATTCTTCGGAGCCGGTGTGCGACTTGAATCTTGAATATTGAACTGATTACAAGTCCAGCGAATCCCAGAGTCAAGTTTGCAGCTGGCTTGCGGGACGCAAAGAACCGTCGGCGTGAGAATCGTTTTCTTATCGATGGAGCAGCTTCGATACACGTCGCGTTAGATGCGGGTGTTCAGATCGCAGAGATTTTCGTATCCCAGCAAGCTTGGGATCGGCCCGATGCTCAAATCGCTTCTCTATCTCGTCGTACAGCTGGTGAACCGATGCGTTGGACTTGCTTGTCCGAAGCAGCGATGCAAAAGATTCAGTATGGCCAACAAGATCAGCAGCTCATCGCCGTGGCGATCCCGTTAGATACTTCGATCGACAGCTTAAGTGCTCGAGCTAGTGTCACGGCCAGCTCCTCATCCCACGAACTTTTTTTGGTTCTTGATCGCTTGGAAAAGCCTGGGAATCTTGGGGCAGCGATGCGTACGGCAGATGCTGCGGGTGCAACCGCAGTGCTTTTGAGCGACCCGGCTTGCGACCCTTGGAATCCCAATGCGATTCGCGCAAGTCTCGGAGCAATCTTTACCGTGCCGATCGCTTCGGGTTCATGGCATGACATCTTTTCATGGCTTTCGTATCGATCCGTTCGGTGTTTTGCAGCACGTACCGACAAGACAGCTCCCTATTGGTCGATTAGCTACCCGGAGAAAACGGCAATTGTCATAGGGAGCGAAGCCCACGGACTCGAAGATCGCTGGAAATCCGATGAAATTCTACCTGTTCACATCCCGATGTTTGGCAAAATAGATTCCTTGAATGCCTCGATAACGGGTTCTATTTTGCTTTTCGAGGTGATTCGCCAGCGTCCAACACATTGATGAGCTTGTCTATTCTTGAGAGTCCACTGATAGTCTGGTACTCTAACGGCCCTTGGATTTTACTCCGAACGGTTCTTCGAAACCCAACATGATCACTCGCAAACCGATTTTTCCAAATGTCATCGAGTTGAACGTTCAAGCCGGGCACTTGATTGGCTGCAATCTTTACCTGGTTTTCGACCAAGACCAGTGGTTGCTGATCGATATCGGCTATGAAGACAATGTCGATGAGATCATTGACTTGATTCGGGATTTGGATTTCCCGCTCTCGAAATGCAAAACACTCCTCGCTACGCATGCCGATGTGGATCATTGTCAAGGTTTGGCCAAGGCCAAGCAGATACTGAAAACGACTGTCACGGCGCACCCGAAGGCCGCAGATCTTTTGGAAAGTGGGGATCGGTTACAGACCTTCGCGGAAATCCATGCTCAAGGAATCAGTGAGCCGATGCCCAAAGTATCCGTCGAGCATCGTGTCAATGATGGTGATCGTATCGCGATCGGTGATATGGAGTTGCTCGTTTGGTCTACCCCTGGCCATGCCGATAGCCAATTGGCATTCCAATTCGGTGATTTGCTTTTCAGCGGAGACAACATTTATAGGGATGGCGGGGTAGGTGCGATCGATGCCCACCACGGGAGCGATATCCCCTCGTTCATCCGCTCCCTAGAACGGATCCGGGATTCTTCTGTCGAGTGGTTACTTCCTAGCCACGGTCCTTATTTTCGCAAGGATCCCGAGATGATCAATCGGGTGATCGATCGCCTAAAGGGTTACTTGCACCTTAGCGACTTTGGAACCTGCGCGATCGATTGGCCTTTGATGAAACAGTGGGAGCAGGAAATTGCCGAAGGCCGATACCCCTGATGCTCAAGTTTCGGATTCTCCAGTAGCACCGACACAGCACAACGCGATTCGTGTGCCGACAGAGTGGGATCGTCTGATATCGAGCCGTAAATTTATCTTGCTGGTTCTTTTTTGCGTTACAGGGGCATTGGGTCTACCACTGCTTTGGTTCAGTCCCGCCTTTAGCACCCGCGCGAAAATCGTTTGGTCGATATGCAACATCCTCTACACATTGGCGCTGATTGCCTTATGCATCGGTATCTGCATTTGGTCTTACCAGCAAATCGTCAACTCGATGTAACAGTTTCGGTTGGCCCCCCCATGTTGCCGCGACCGAGTTCCTTGGTCAACTCATACCGTCCGAATTGCAAGTTAGATATTGATGCTTTGAGGAATACCTTGTGGCAAGAGGGTCTCGTAAACCGATCGTGTCTTGTTGCGTTCCTGGATCACTGTGCCAATATGCTTGAGTTGCTTTTGAAACCTTTCAAGGGGTTCTTTGACGCGAGGGTCTTTGAAGTGGCCTTTGGCATACTGACCCAGTTGCGTGTAGTGCACTGTTCCTAGTAGATACCCAAGATTCATCTGAAGTTCGACCATGTCCATTGGGGGCAACATCGCAAAGTAATCTTCTTCGCTAAGCTGCTCGTCGGTCGAACCGGGTGCTGGGCGATAGCCAGCAAGTGGCATGTTAGGAACGTAACTCATTTGGTCGTATTGTGGAAAATTCACAGCCGCATGTTGAACACTGCAAGTGTAGATCACAAAGGTGACCATTTGCGTGAGAGTCGATTTGGTCAATTCCTCAGGCGAAGGCAACCCGCGTAGGCGTCCCCCGTCCTTGGAGTTTAACTCGATCAACCATGCCTTGAGCTCATAATCGGATTGAACGTCTTGATCGTTTTTATAATAGATGTCTAAGTAATCTGAGACCCATTTGGAAATGGACTCCCAGTAAAGTTGGGCGTCGTCGCGGTAGGCGTAGTTGGGAAGTCGATCTTGGTCGGCAACCCCACGGGCAGCAAAGGACATCGGAAGCATGCTATCGCGAATGCTCATCTCTTGGACCGTTTTTACAGCCAAGCCCCGGGAAGTGGCGATGCTGCCACCCATCAAGCGATCAACCGCACCTCTGTCAGCAATCAGATGCCTCCAAGCCATGTCATTGATGGCAAGAGTTCCTTCGAAATGGGGCGCGAGCAACTGCGTTAGCGGGTGTCGCCAAGCCAAATTGCGGAGCGATGCAAGAACAAACGGTTCCATGACCAAATGCGTTTTCCCAAGATGTGTTCCAGCTTCGTGATAGTTTCCATCGGCAATGTCGATGATCGACTTGGCCATCAACCAAGCAATCCCATCGGCAGGGGTAAAGATTGGAAAGGATTTGCTGGGTGTCTGCTCGCATTGGATTGCGATAGGCAAGAGCGGGCCGCCGCCAAGAGCTGATACAAACAAAGCCATGGGAGCATAGAGGTACTTTTTGCCATGTGGAAAAGTGCCTTGCTCTGCACCAACGAAATCCACATAGTCGAGCATGAACAACCGGCCTTCGTCGGCGGCACGCTCGAGACTATCGGAACTACCCTTGGTAACCCAAGCAGCATCTGGATGGGTATGCAGGGCGACTTTGGTAGAATGCCCGCTGGATCCAGAGACAATCTTTGAAACCAAAGCGCCAATGGCTTTTTTGAAATGCTCCTCTTGGACTGGAAACTTATCTGGTAGTTTTGAGACATGATGAATCATGACCGGATTTGCACCCATGAGCCGTTTAAGTCCAAACTCGATGTCGCAGCGGTAATTGGTTGCGACTGTAGGCAACGGAATGCCTTTGAATATCGATTCATAATCAGACATCGATTTTGCACGGTAGGAATCAGAGACTCCTAAGCCGTCCATGTGCAAGACCTCATAGACAACTCGACGTAAAATCACCTCAGCGTCTTTAGCTTCGGCTAAGGCCTTCAACTTCTGATGAGCCGCTTGCCTTTGAATTTGATCCTCTGCTACATGCAACTGGTTCTTCAATAAAAAACCAGCCCGAGCAGCAACCACCTTGACCCATTCCAATTTTGGCTCATCGCTCCAATGCAACTTATCAAGAACCGCTATATCGGCTAGATATTCATAGTTGTACCGATACTTAGTACGACTCATTTGGCACTGCAACTTACGGAAGAAAGCTACAATGCTAGACTCTTGCTGCGGAAGAAATGCAGACATATCGAGGCGGGCTTTTGTGATGTATGAGGGTAACAGAACCAGGCAAAGGAGCCTCAATTATATCAAGAAACTCTGCCTTTAGCAGAAATTGGCGGAGGAATCGTATGGGAGTGACTTTCAAGATTGTCGATCATCTGGCCAGTCAATTCATCGATGTCGCCAAAAATTCGAGTGATGCGTCCTTCGAAATAATGCGATGCGATCGCTGCAGGAATCGCAACCATCAGGCCTGCTAAGGTTGTGACCAAGGCCTCATAGATACCTACCGCCAGAAAATCAGCGCGGTTTTGCCCCGCGGTCAGTTTGGTCGTGTCGTGAAAGGCACGGATCAAGCCCCAGACGGTTCCTAATAGGCCTAAAAGGGGGGCGATGCCTGCACCGAGATTCAACCAGCGGACGTTGGCATAAGCCCGATCGACCTCGCGCTGAAGGGTGTCGCTAAGCGCTCCTTGGATCTCACTTTTGGGCCTGCCAGCGCGATTCAAAGTGGCACGCACCACACGCTCCAAAGCCGATTCTCCCGGACACAGCTTAAGTGTCTCGACCGGGTCAAGCGTTCCGAGTTTGCTTGCGCCGCGCAGCAAGTTCACAATGCGTCTGGGCATGAGCTTACCTCGGCGAAGTCCGATCCAGCGATCGAACACGAAGGTGGCCACGAGCAAACTCATCAGCCCGATGGGTATCATGAATACCCCACCTCGAACTAGTAGATCGAAAAAGTCGATCCCCATCTGCCTTGCGTTTGCAGTTTGCCCAAAAAACAATGCGATCTGCATCCTGTTTGATCTTTCGGTTCGCCTTGGGATTCGCCTTCAAATTCCGCTTGGATCGATTGTAACCTTTTTGCCTTCCTAGGAAAACTTTTTACTCGAACCGATCCTCCCCATGGCTAGCAAACCAAACCCATGTGGCAAATCGGAACCTAGACTCCCTGGGTCTAGTCATGGAAAACCCAACGTAACTGTGATATCTTACCAAATATGAACCAGCCACTTTCCGGTATTTTTACCCCCAACATTACCCCCCTGGATGCACAGGGTCGACTCGACGAGGATAAGCTTCGTGCCTACGTTGATTGGCTCATCGAGCGGGGTGTCCATGGTCTTTACCCCAACGGTAGCACGGGTGAATTCGTTCGCTTTACTCCTGAGGAGCGGCGGCGTGTCATCGAGGTGGTCGTCGACCAAACTCGCGGTCGAGTCCCAATCCTTGCTGGTGCGGCCGAAGCCAACGTCGCTGAGACGATAAGGGCTTGCGATCTTTACGGAAACCTTGGTTGCCGCGCGGTTGCTATCGTCGCCCCTTTCTACTACCGGCTTGCACCCGATGGCGTCTTTGCTTACTTCAAAGAGATCGCCGATCACGTGTCGATCGACGTGACCCTCTATAACATTCCCGCATTTGCCTCACCCATCGATGTGGCAACTGTCAAACGGCTCGCCGAGGAATGCCCGAGAGTCGTGGGGATCAAGGATAGTTCTGGCGATATTCCCCACATGATGAGGATGATCTCCGAGGTGCGACCGATTCGCAAAGACTTCTTTTTTCTCACAGGATGGGATGCGTCTTTGGTTCCCATGCTCATGGTCGGTTGCGATGGTGGGACCAATGCCACAAGCGGCGTGGTACCTGAATTGACCCGAGCCATCTATGAGGCTTGTAAAGCCGGCCAATGGGATCGGGCCATGCAGTTGCAATACCGACTCTTGCCTCTGTTCGATGCGATGATCGCAACCTTGGAGTTCCCAGAAGGGTTCCGAAGAGGTGCCAAGATCCGAGGTTGGGATCTAGGTCAATCGCGTCAACCCCTTTCGCCTCAACAATCCACGGCAGCCGAAGCGACACAGCGCAAGTTGCAGGAGATGCTTGCAGGATTTGATTTCGTGCAATCTCGCCCTTTGCCTGCGCACAAGGTCGCTGCAGGGGCTAGCGACGAGGTGATCAATCGTATCGTGCATGAAGTTCTATCCCAACTCAGAACCCTATAGAAGCCCCAAGGGACTGACGCATTGAGCCATTCCAAGGACGGTGAAACATCAGCAGATGTGGGCTGGGAGCGAAGTGTTCAGCATTCGCTCGGTCGATCCAGTCGCGCTTTGGCCCTGCTAGCTATCCTCTCAATCGTTTTGGTTGCAGGCTGGATCATTTACCAACGCTCGATACGAACAACAAGCGATCTGACGGACGGACAACTCGTCGAGAACTGGACGGTCGATCTAAATCATGCGACCGAGCAGGAACTCCGATTGATACCAGGCTTAGGTCCCAAACTCGCGCGTGCGATTCTCCAGCGGCGATCTGAGTTGGGTCCTTTCCAAAGCCTTGATCAACTCTCCGAGGTTCCTGGAATCAAAGAGCAGAGGGTCAGAAATCTCGCTCGCTACCTGAAGGTATCGAATTCTGTGAACGGATCTCAAGTAAACCCCTTAAGCGAATGATTAATAAACCCTTCGAACTCGATAGCCAATACACTCCTGCTGGAGATCAACCGCAGGCGATCAAGGCCTTGGCGCAAGGACTGCGTCGAGGCGTTCCCCATCAGGTTCTCATGGGGGTAACTGGATCCGGCAAGACCTTCACCATGGCAAATGTGATTGAACAGGTGCAACGCCCGACGTTGATCTTGAGTCACAACAAGACCTTGGCAGCTCAGTTGTACTCTGAGTTTCGCGAATTTTTTCCCCGCAACGCAGTCCATTACTTCATCAGCTACTACGATTACTACCAACCCGAGGCTTATATCCCACAGAAGGATTTGTACATCGAAAAGGATTCCTCGATCAACGAAGAGATCGAACGTTTGCGATTAGCTGCCACCAGTGCCCTCGTCACGCGTCGAGATTGCATCATCGTGGCGAGCGTTTCTTGTATCTTTGGTTTGGGCTCCCCAGAGATGTATAGCAAGATGGTTGTTCCGATCCATGTCGGAGATCTAATGATTCGCGAAGAGCTCTTGCTCAAGCTTGTCAACAATCAGTATTCCCGCAATGAGACGGCCTTTGAGAGAGGTAAGTTCCGGATACGGGGAGATACCATCGAGATATGGCCTCCTTACGAAGACTTTGCCGTGCGACTAGAGTTTTGGGGGAATGAAGTTGAAAAGATCACATTCATTCAGCCTGAGACAGGCGAAGCCCTTTCTCGGGAGACCGGTGTGATGATTTATCCAGCCAAGCATTTCGTGACAGACGATCAACGCATCTACCATGCGATCGATGTCATTCGCAAGGAGTTGCAACAGCAGTTAGCGAAATTTCAAAAGGAGGGAAAGATCCTCGAAGCTCAGAGGCTCGAATCCCGAACCAAGTACGATTTAGAGATGCTCTCGGTGGCCGGCCATTGCCCTGGAATCGAGAATTATTCGCGGCCACTTTCAGGCAAACCTCCTGGTGCTACTCCTGATACTTTGCATGATTTTTTTCCAAAAGACTTTTTCGTAATCGTCGACGAATCGCACGTGACAATCCCTCAGATTCGGGCGATGTATTTTGGAGATCAAAACCGCAAAAAGACTCTTGTCGAGCATGGGTTCCGATTGCCCTGTGCGATGGACAACAGGCCGCTGAAGTTCGAGGAGTGGGAGCAGAAGGTCAATCAGGTCGTGTTTGTCTCGGCAACGCCGGGCGATTATGAACTCGAGAAGACCGGAGGGGAGGTTGTTGAGCAAGTGATCCGTCCGACAGGCTTGCTCGATCCGATCATCGAGGTGGTTCCAGCGCAGGGACAAATCAACCATTTGCTCGCTCAGATCAAAGAGCGACTGGCCATGGGGGATCGCGTCTTGATCACCGCACTGACGAAGCGATTGGCAGAGGACTTGTCGAATTACTTCTGCGATCAAGACATCAAGTGTCGGTGGTTGCACAGCGAGCTAGATGCGTTCGAACGGGTCGAGTTGCTCAGGGATTTGCGGGAGGGGCATTGCGATGTGATCGTAGGAGTAAACTTGCTCCGCGAAGGTCTTGATTTGCCAGAGGTATCCCTCGTTGCGATCCTTGATGCAGATAAAGAAGGGTTCCTGCGTAGCGAAACTTCGCTGATTCAGACCATCGGTCGGGCGGCGCGAAATGTGAATTCCAAGGTGATTTTGTATGCAGACCGCGTCACCCAGGCCATGCAGATTGCTATCGAGGAGACCAATCGGCGTAGGAAAAAACAGGAAGAGTATAACTTAGCAAACCATATCACCCCTGCCACGGTGCGCAAGCAGGTCACGGCCAGCATTCAAGAGCATGCCAGGTTTCGTAAGAAGGCTCGCGACATGATCATCCAAAGTGCACCGCCGAAGATTGTCACTCAGGAGTACCTTAAGGAACTTGAACAGGAGATGATGGCTGCTGCCGAGGAGATGGAATTCGAACGTGCTGCCGCCATCCGGGATAAAATTCAACGAAACAAAAATCGAATTGGACAGCCCGTCGAGAGCCAGGAGGGGCAAGAGCCGCAAGGCGATCGATCGAAGCCTTCGGGGGGCTTTAAAAATCGTCGCCAGCGAGGCAGTGGTCGTGGCTCGAGGAACTTCAAAAAAGATCGCGACGGTGAGAAAGATCGCGGTGAGAAAGATCGCGAATAGCTACTCGATGGCTGTTTGAACTGCGGCGATGGGAGATGGTTGACCGAAGCGGTTCTCAATCCATTGCGGACCCATCGGCCGAATCGATATGGAAACGTTTAGTACACGAATTGAGTTCGCACTTGAAGGTGATCTGTTTCACCTGTGGTTCCGAAGCGGTCTAGCCAGGTATGGCCCCATCCGATCCCGAACTTGGCCCTTCGAGTGGCCCACCAGTTGGTGCCGAAGTAAGTCTTGTAGAACTCACCGCCGTGAATTTCTTCATCTTCAAGATCGACATTGGAGAAACGTCCTACGAGTTCTAGCGCCCCATAGCGATGTTTCGGAATGATGCGACGGGCATAACCGACCGTTCTATCGTAAGGCCTAGACTCGCCGGTTAAAACCCAGCTGGTAAGGATGTAGCAGCCATAGAAATTTGGATTTCCGGAGACATCGGAACTGATCCAGCTAGGGGTGTACTCGGCCAAGGCCGAGAATGGACCTCGGTTCCAAAGAAGTTCCAAACCAAAATTCCATGCGTAGCTAGCCGGGATACCACCGGTATCAACGAAGTTGCTAGTGACGTTCGATTCCGGTCGACCCCTCATGCGAATCGCGCCATCGGTCGAAGCGTTGTATCGTCCGGCCAGGCCGAGGTGAAAATAGTCTCGATCCTCGTTCAAGTCCCAAAGCAGGCCGGTTGTCCGAAACGTGACATCCGTACCATTGTTGATCGAACTGGGAGAATCTCCCCAATCTTGATCGTAGACACCGATAGCCGCCGTCGCGCGATGATCTTGACCTAGGACACGATTGAGTCGGATACCGGCGTTTCGAGAGACGAAAAAGGGGCTCAGCACTCTTTCTTGAGCGGGAAGGTTCGCCGCATCGCCGACCATTTCGTAGGCAAAAGTTTCTTTCAGCTTACCGACCGACACGGTTGTTTCTGGACCTCCGATGGGGGCCGTGACAGCCAAGTCAGTTAGGTTCCATAGTTGTTCAGGATCGGTATCGAAGCCTTTGTATTCGGCGGCGGCGAGATATCCAAGTTTATAAGCTCCACCAATTTTGCCCCGAGCCATGAATCGAATCGCTCTGTCATCGAACTGATCGATCTGTTTGCCGACTTGGCTCAAGCTAGCTGCGTCTTGACCAAAAGCATTGTAATCCCCGATGAGGACTAAGCCTGGGGTTAGAGACAACCAGTGCCGATCGACTTTGAGTTGCTGGGATAATTGAGGTGGGACGTCAGGGATCAGGTATACAGGTGCCGGCTCAGTGGAATCAGGCGCGGTGAACTGACCACGAGGAGGAGCCGGATCGGATTCGATCGATTGGGCAAAGCACGATTTGGTGATGGGCGAAAACAATGGAGTCGCAACGAAAACTGCGAAAAGGATAAGTTGCCATCTAGTCATCGCATCGCCCACTGGAATGTTCTGTTCGAAGGTCAAATAGCTTGCCTTAGGTAATATCCCTTAAATCGGAATATTTTACTGGATTTGGTGACGAAAACCGTCATACGAGGATCCACCCGAACATCAAGAAAAGTCTTCCCAATGTGATGTATTCCTGGGCATTACCCATGAAACTCGGTAGGGGACAAAGTTGCTGATTTCTCCGAACAAACATTGGGTAGGCGGGGGGCTAGCTAAGCCCCCAACCCCCCACCGAACCGTACAGGCGGTTTTCCCGCATACGGCTCTCCAGTTAGTAGCCTCTCGTGGATTTAACGAATCGAGCATGGGCTTCACGCA
>Ga0315899_10000758_pt1 | contig 38487 bp, 32 predicted proteins | sample LakEriMetagenome_2_FD_203518 | JGI IMG/M metagenome (GOLD analysis project Ga0315899, IMG submission 203518) | Freshwater fungal communities from buoy surface, Lake Erie, Ohio, United States - Buoy 4 MA112 | ecosystem: Environmental > Aquatic > Freshwater > Lake | place: USA: Lake Erie, Ohio...
CGCGGGAAAGGTCTCGACTGTGCAATGCCAGTCTCGACCTCGTGCAGCTGCCTCCGGCTTCTGGTTGCCTCCAACAGGCCCCATAAAGGACTCTCACCTTCTGTCATTCATCCATGTCCAACGCACGTCTGGAGACCCCGGCCTTTGGCCGGGGCCGTGTCGCCTGCGGCGACCGGCAAAAGGTGGCTGTCACCTATTTCAGAGCATGTCGGCAGGGCGTTGCGGGCAGGCCGTGCCCGCGGCCTCGTCCTCGATCTGGATCGTCCAGTGGGCGACGTGCAGCTGGTCGCGAACGACGGCCCCGGCAGCGGCCAGCACCCGGGCATGGTCGGCACCGGCGGACGCCACCAGGTGGACCGTGAGCGCATGCTCCGACGTGCTCGCACCCCAGACGTGCAGGTCGTGCACGCCGCTCACGCCGGGGATCGCGGCCAGCGCCGCGGTGGCCGCCGCGGGATCGAAGCCACGCGGCACGGCGTCGAGCGCCAGGTCGAGGCTCTCGCGAAACAGGCCCCACGTGCCCGCCATGATCACCGCACTGATCACGATGCTGACGAGCGGATCGATCCAGCGCAGCCCCGTGATCCAGATCACGAGACCGGCCACGACCACGCCTGCAGAGACGGCGGCGTCTGCGACCATGTGGAGAAACGCACCGCGGACGTTGGCATCCCGCTGGCCGCGGATGAAGAGCAGCGCCGTGAGCGTGTTGATGACCACACCGACCGCGGCGACCGCAATCACCGCAGGAGCGGCGACCGGCTCCGCATCGCGCAGCCGATGCAACGCTTCCCAAAGAATCGCCCCGCAGGCAGTGAGGAGGAGGACGGCATTGGCAAGGGCAGCGTAGATCGTGGCCCGGCGCAGACCCCACGTGTACCGCGGCGACGGCGGCCGCCGCGCCAGCCAGGCCGCGCCCCAGGCGAGGAGCAGGCCGAGCACGTCGCCCGCATTGTGGCCGGCATCGGCGAGCAGCGCGAGCGATCCGGCCCAGACGCCGGCCGCGACCTCGACGGCGACGAACGCGACGTTCAGGCCGACGCCGCAGGCCATCGCCCGGTCGAGATGGCCGGCCGCGAGGCCGTGGGCATGCCCATGACCGAGCCCATGGAGGGCGGCATGGTGGTCGCAGTGCTGGCCGGCGTCGTGCGCCATGATGTCGTCGTTCCCGTGGCTGATCGGCCGGCGCCGCCGGTCGAGTATAAATTCACCGCATCCCCGGCGTCGCCCTCGAGGCATCCGCATGTCGCTCTTTTCCGCGGCGATCCTCCTGTTCTTCGTGATGGACCCGATCGGCAACATCCCGCTGTTCCTGGCGGCGATCCGTCCGGTCACACCGGAGCGGCGGCTGCGGGTCGTGGGGCGGGAGCTCGTGATCGCCTACGTCCTCCTCGTGGCGTTCCTGTTCGCCGGCCGGCCGTTGCTCGCGACGCTGGCCATCTCCGAGCCGGCGGTGACGATCGCCGGGGGTATCGTGCTGTTTTTGATCGCGATCCGGATGGTGTTTCCATCGACGGCAGGCACGCTCGAGGAGCGGGTCGAAGGCGAGCCGTTCGTGGTGCCGCTGGCCGTGCCCTACGTCGCCGGCCCGTCGGCGCTGGCCACGGTGCTCCTGCTCACGAGCCGCGAGCCAGGCCGCCACCTGGAATGGCTCGTGGCCGTGTCGGTCGCCTGGGCCGCTTCGGCGGTGATTCTCCTGCTCGGGTCGAAGCTCAGTCACTTTCTCGGCGCCCGGGGGATCCTCGCAATCGAGCGGCTGATCGGCATGGTGCTGGTGGCATCTGCGGTGCAGATGTTCCTCGACGGCATGCAGAACATGGGAAAGGGGTGACGCATGGAACCGATGCGCGTGGCGGCGATCGGGCGAACGGGGCGTGGCGACTGGGGGCATGCCCTCGACCGGATCTGGTCGGGCATGGAGGCCGCCCGCCTCGTGGCGGTCGCGGACGACGGTCCCGACGGCCCGGCCGAGGCCGTGGCCCGCAATGCGTTGCCGGCCGACGCCGGCTACGCCGACTGGCGGCGCATGATCGCCGCCGTGAAGCCCGACGTCGTGGCGATCTGCCAGCGTTGGATAGACGCACACGCCGAGATGGCGATCGCGGCTGCTGAGGCCGGGGTGAAGGGCATCTTCATGGAGAAGCCGTTCGTGCCGACCCGTGCCCAGGCCGACGCCGTGATCGCGGCCTGCCGGAAGTCGGGCACGAAACTGGGGCTCGCCTACGCCAACCGGCACGCTCCGACGTACGCGCAGGTTCGTGCACTGATCGAGGACGGCCGCATCGGCACGGTGCTCGAACTCCGCGGCCGCGGCAAGGAAGACGCCCGCGGCGGCGGCGAGGACCTGTGGGTGACGGGCTGCCATGTCCTCGACCTGATGGCTGACCTCGGAGGCGCGCCGCGCTGGTGCTCGGCGACCGTCACCGAAAAGGGGCGACCGATCGGTCGTGCCGACGCAGTCGCCGGGCCGGAAGGGATCGGGCCGATCGCGGGGGACTCGATCGCCGCCATGTTCGGCCTCGGCAACGGCCCGACGGGCTATTTTGCCAGCGTCCGCTCGGCGGGCTTGAAGCAGCCGAATTTCGGGCTCACGGTCGTGGGGACGAAGGGGGTGATTCACATCCGTCCAGACCATGTGCCGTATGCCTTCCTTCGCGAGGCACCGCTGTGGCGGCTCGACAAGCCGCATCCTTGGAAGCCGATCGGACCCGAGGGGGTGGTGGAGTCACTCCCTGCCCTGACGGACGAGGAACGATCGGCGGAGCGTGCGAACTGGTCGCGGCGAGCGGCGGCCGATCTGGTGGCGGCGATCGCGGAGGACCGCGAGCCGGAGACGGGCATGTTCGCGGGGCGGACGACGGTGGAGATGACGGCGGCCGTCTATGCTTCGGCCCTGACGGACTGCCGCGTCGACTGGCCGCTTCCCGCCACGCTGCCGAGCCTGGCTGATGCCGCATCGCCGTCGCGCTGACCGCTCGACGCGGCGAGTGGAGCGATGCAACTCGTACCACCCCACACCTGCCCGAACGCGAGGACCGTCGCACCGCGAGTCAAAAAAGGCCGTGCCCGGAGGAGGTCCCTCGGCAGCATCCGTGCTGGTGGGGCCCGTTCCGTGGCTATCGTGTTTCGTCGCCGGATGAGACCGACAGGCTGAAACTCTTTCCTCTCATCCGGGCACGGCCACATCGCTGCGACCGCGTGGAGTCACGCGGTCAATTCGTCGATTCGCTGGCGAAAGCCAGGCATCTCGGTCGTCACGAATGTCGTCCAGGCGGCGGGCTGCCAAATTTCCACGCACACAGCCGCCCCCACCACCATCACCTCGGCACCGGGTTCGACGGCAAGAAACTCGCGAAAACCCTCGGGCACCACCAATCGCCCCCGGGCCGCGAACGAGACCACACGGTGCCGGGTCGAGAGCAGTCGGCCGAGGTCCTGCACTTGCCCGACCCGCTGGGCCAGCAGGCCCGCCTGCATCTTGCTGCGCACGACCTCCACGGCGGCGTCGATCCGCGGTTTCCAGATCGCCGCCGGCCAAAGGGACAGGCATCCCGCCCGCTCCTTCGCCAGCACCAGCCGCGGCCCGCTCGCAAGCAACGGATCGAGCAATTCCGGCGGTATTGCCAGCCGGAACCGCTCGTCGAGCGTCCGGGCGAATTCGCCGATCAAAAGGTCGGCTGCGGCCATGCCTGTGTTTCGCAAATCCCACGCCACCCGCTCCGCGGGACAGTCCCGAGCCCGCCGATCGGCTCTCGGCACCCAATTTTGGCTTATTGTGGCATAAAACCCACAAAACAACCTCTTTGGTAATGTACGTGGGCTTCTAACCCACGAGCAGTCATTCTAGCCGAGGTAATGGAGGCTGCAAGCCTACGGCCCCGTGCATCAGCGAACACGCGGCAAACCCGCATTTTCGCTGTTTTGTGCCTGTCCCCTTTGGCCCCTTTGGCCTTCTGCTTGGGGCCTTGCATGCCTGTCCCATTAATTGGGTGCCTGGCCGGACCTGGGCCAGGCGGGGCTGCCGGCGGGGCTCAATGGCCGCAGGTCTGGCAGCCGCCCTTGCAGTTGCCACCGCACGTGCCGGCGTCCCCAAGTTCCTTCTTGTAGGCCTTTTGGGCGGCGGCCTCCTTGGAGAGTTTCATCTCCGGCCCGGCCGGGAAGTACTGAATGTCGTCTTGCAGGTAGTAGGCGCTCGGCAGCGTCTGCCCCCCAACGTCGACCTGGCATCCGGTGAGCATTGCCGAACCCACACCGATCGCCAGGGTGGCAAACCCCTTCAGTCTGCAAATCTTGCCGGCTACGGAACGGATCGCAGGCTTCATGGTCTTTGCCCCGGGCGGTCGTTCGAGCACCCGCTCGACCGTGCTTTTCCTATCGACCGCGCCAGGCGGTAAACTTTGCAGTACCGTCTTGATCGGGACATCCCTCCACGCGCTCGACAGCGACGCCCCCCCAAACCTCCCAGTTTCCGCCCGGTTCGAGCGACGCCTGCCACCGGCGGATCGCAGTTCGGTCCGGCCCCGCATGCGGGTACAACATGGGCATCATGCTCGCCCCTCGCCCGACGCGTCTCAGCGTGGCGGCCCTTGTCGCCGGGATCGCGTCCGCCTCGCTCTCGATCTTCCCGCACCCGGCTGCGGCACAGATCGTGCTGCCTCCCGGGCTCGGCCATGCCGGGGGAGCGCAGAACGTTCCCTCTCCGGCATACGACGCCGCGCTCGAGTCGCTCGATGACGGCGACTACGCGGCCGCATTGGCGGCCGCAGCCGACGAATATCAACGCGGCGTCAAGGTCGGCGCTCAACGGTGGATCGACTCGATCGCATCCGCGTCGCTCGTCGGCGAGTGCCATTTCGAACTCGGCAGTTTCCGCGACGCCATCGCGGCCTACGAGGAATCGATGCTCATGGCCGCCACGCAGGGGGACTGGCTCCTTGCCGTCCAGTTTCCACCGCAGCAGCTCCGGCCGGCCCCCGGCCGGGTGGCGACCTGGGGTCAAAGCGCCCGCAGGACACTGCCGGCGCTCATCCCGCAGACGATGACGATCCGCCGCGGTGGTGCCGATCCCGAGGAGGTGCTGAAGAAGGGGGGCGCACTGGTCGCCCCGGCCGATTATCCGATCCGGCCCGAGGAGATCATGCGGGCGCTGGTGATCGCGATCTATCGCCACGCCGACATCCTGGGAGAGCTGTCGCGGGACAGCCCCGCCGTCGCCGGCGTGACGAACATGCTCGGCCGGCGGCCCGCGCCTGCCAATCACTATTCGCAGGCATGGATCAGCGTCGCGCTCGGCACGGCCCTCTGGGCGCAGGGCAGGCACGAGCAGGCCCAGCCGCTGCTCGAACGGGGCCTGCTTGCCGCCGATGGGCTCGACCACGGCCTGACGGCCTGGGGCCTGATCGTGCTCGGGAGGATGGCGCTCGACTCCGGGAGGGCGGAAGTCGCCGCACGGTTCTTCGAGGAGGCGACCTACTCCGCCGCCGACGCCACCGACGGCCGGGCGATCGAGGAGGCCTTTCGGCTCGCCTTCATGGCGCACATGGCCGCCGGCACGCGCGGCGTGCCGGCGACGATCCGGGCCGGCTGCGAGTGGGCGCGGGGAAACCTCCCCGTGCTCCGGGCCACGCTCCTGGCGATGCAGGCAGAGGCGCTGGTGGCCGCTGGTGACCGGCAGACGGCGGCCGCGGCCCTCAAGGCGATCGACGGCCGCCTGCGACAGTCGGATCCGGGCCGCGGTCGGGCCGGGGCGCAGGTGGCCTACGCGGTGGCACTCGTCGAGTATGCAGCCGGCGACACGCCGGCCGGCGACGCCGCGCTCGACACGGCGATCCGCCTCGCGGCCCAGCGGTCGACGCGGCTTTTTCGGACCGCACAGGTCGTGGCCCTGCTCGCTGCCGGCTCGGCCGCCATCTCCGAGCGACGGGCCGAGGAGTTGTTCGACTCGCTTCTGGGTGATCCCACGGCCGACCAGTTCGCACGCGACCCGCTCGACACGCTCGCCGTGATCTCCACCCCGCGCGCCGCAGCCTTCGACAGATGGGTGGCCGTGGCGGCTCTCCGCGGCACCGATCCGGCACTCGACGCGGCGGAGGCCACGGCCCGGCAACGCTGGTTGACGACGCTGCCGGTGGGAGGCCGGCGGGTCGCCGTCCAACGGCTGCTTGCGGCCGACCCGGCGACGCTGCGGGTCGACGAGGCGCGTCGCCGGGCCGATCTCGTCGCGCGCCATCAAGGCCTCGGCGGCCTGATCGACGGCCTGACGCGGAGCAGGGGCCAACTGGCCGCCGCCCTCGCGGCGCCGGCTGCGGCTCCTGCCGACGGAGACAAACCGGCCCTGCCCGGGGCCGCTGCCGACTGGGACACCTACCGCGGTCTGGCGCGGCAATACGACCAGGCAGTGGCGGCGATCTCCGCCGGTCGCGACTTCACGCCCATCGATTTCCCGCCAAACCTCCCGTCCACCGAGATCCGCCGCCGGCTCTCTCCGCGGCAGCTGATCCTCTCCTTTCACTGGACGACTTCCGGTCTCTTCGGTGCGCTCGAATCGAGCGACCGGACGGCCGTCTGGCAGGTGAGGCAGGTGGCCGGCCTGCCCGGAGAGGTGCAGCAACTCGCGAAGTCGCTCTGCCTGTTCGATCCCAACGCGCCGATCTCCGCCGAGCGGCTCGTCGAGACGGGCTGGCGCGACTCGGCCGCGGCCATCGAACGCATCCTCTTCGAAAACTCCAAGGTCGCCCTCGGCGAGGGCATCGACGAACTCGTGGTCGTCCCCGATGGCTGGCTGTGGTACGTGCCGTTCGAACTCCTCCCGGCAAAGACCAACCGGGCCGCAGCGCAGCCCGCCGGCGACACTCCGCCGCTTCGCGACGCCTGCCGGATACGCTATGCGCCGACCCGCAGTCTCGCCGTGATGCCCTGTCCGCCACGCCGGCCGCTGGGACCGATCGGCCTGCGAGCGGGGAGGATGTATCGCGGTGACAAGCCCGCGGTCGGCGACCGGTTTTTTGCCGACTTTTCCGCCGCCTGCGACCGGGTCTTTCCGGTATCACCGCTGCCGGGCGGCCCGCCCACCGCGCTGGTGGCATCGCTCTGCGACGACCTCGTCATCGCCGAGGAACTCGCCGGCGACGGCCCGTTTTTGCGACGCCCCGTCCTCAGCCCGGCGCCTGCCGGCGCGGCCATCACGTTCGCCGACTGGATCGGGGGCCCCGGCAAGCGGCCCCGACGTGTGATCCTGCCGGGCTTGCAAACAGCCATCGCCGGGGGCTTTGCCAGGATTCCGGACCGTCCGGGAGAGGAACTGTTTCTCGCGACGACGGCCCTGATTGCAGCCGGGGCCGAGACCGCGGTGGTGAGTCGGTGGCGAACCGGTGGCCGGGTCGCCACCGATCTCGTCACGGAGTTCATGCGCGATGGCGCCGCGGCCGCCGGCAAGGAGGCCACGCCCGGGCCCGCGGAAAGCTGGCGGCGGGCCGTCGACATCGTGACGCCCGAGCCGCTCGATCTGACCCGCGAGCCGCGGGTCAAGCCTTCGCCCAAGGCGACGCTGGAAGATGCGAAGCATCCGTTCTTCTGGGCAGGATACATGCTCATCGACTGTCGGCCCGGCATGGCGGTGACCGTCGATGCCGATCCGCCGCCGAAGGATCGATGAGCGCCGGCGCGGGCTGGCCCGCGACAGCCGGGGTTCTGGCCGACGGTCCCGTGGGACTGGCGGTGCTCGCCGCCGCGGCGACGCTCGCGGGAGCGATCAACTCGGTCGCCGGCGGCGGGACGATCCTCACCTTCCCGCTGCTGGGATTCATACTGCCTCCCGATCCGGGCCGCCTGGTGACGGCCAACGCCACGAGCACGCTCGGCCTCTGGCCCGCCTCGCTGGCCGCGTCGTGGGCCTACCGCGACGCGGGGGCGCGGCAGCCGGCCTGGGCCCGTTGGCTGCTCCTGCCGAGCGCCGTCGGCGCGGCGGTCGGCGTGATCCTCGTCCTCGCGCTTCCCGACCGCTGGTTCGCCGGCGCGGTGCCCTGGCTGATCCTGCTGGCGGCGGTGTTGTTCGCGGCACAGCCACGGTTGGCATCCTGGACCGCCCGACCCGCGACGGGCGTTGCACGTGACGCCGCCACAGTGACCGGCGGCGGGCCGACGATTGGTCGGATCGTCGCCGCCTGCGGCCTGCAGTTCGTCGTCGCCGTCTACGGCGGCTATTTCGGTGCCGGAATCGGCATCCTCATGCTCGCGGTGCTGGGCATGCTCGACCTTGGCGACATCCACCAGCTCAACGCCGCGAAGAACGTGCTCGCGACCGTGGTCAACGGCACGGCGGCAACGGCCTTCATCGTCGGCGCCGCGGTCGGGCTGCACGACGTCTCCTGGCTCCACGTCGCGGTGATGGCCGGGGCGTCGATCGTCGGCAGTCTCGGCGCTGCCCGCTTCGCCCGCCGGCTGCCCGCCGCGGTCGTGCGCCGGGCCGTATCCCTTATCGGCTTCGCCCTGGCGGCCTACTATTTCCTGCCGCGCGGCTGACGCTTCCCCAAACACCCCTCGCTCGCCATGCTCGTCGACATCGAAGGACTCACGAAGCGATACGGCGCGTTCAGCGCCCTCGATCGATGCACGCTCGGGGTCGGCGCCGGGGAGATCTTCGGCCTCCTCGGTCCCAATGGTGCCGGCAAGACGACGCTGCTCAGACTGCTGTTGGGCTACATCCGGCCGTCGGCGGGCCGGGCCACGGTCTGCGGCCACGACTGCGACACCGATTCGCTCGGCGTCCGCAGTCGCACCGCCTACCTGCCCGGCGAGGCACGGCTGTTCCGGCACATGACGGGGGACGGCACCATCCGCTTCTTCGCCGACCTGCGCGGCGACTGCCGCCGGGAGACGGCCGTCGCGATCACCGACCGCCTCGGGCTCGACCGGACCCGGCCGGTGGGGAGGATGAGCACCGGCATGCGACAGAAACTGGCGATCGCGGTGGTGCTGGCCACCGACGTGCCGCTGGTGATCCTCGACGAGCCGACGGCGAATCTCGATCCAAACGCCCGCGCCGAGGTGCTGCGGCTGGTCCGCGAGGCGCGGGCCGCGGGCCGGACCGTGATCTTTTCATCGCACGTCCTCTCCGAGGTGGAGGAAGTCTGCGACCGCGTGGCGATCCTGCGGTCGGGGAAGCTCGTCCATGAGGAGGCGATGCGGTCGCTGCGCCGCGGCCATCTGATCAGGGCGCGGCTGGACGGGCAGTTCGCCGGCGTGCCCGAGACGCTGACGGCACGGGTCGCCGTCGCGGAATATGGTGCCGGCCGCATCGTGCTGGAGGCGTCCGACGCGCTCGGTCCGCTGCTCGGCTGGCTGGCGACACTGCCGCTCGACGAGGTGCAGGTCGAGCCCGTCGGCCTGGCCGCCGTGTACGAGCGTGTCCATCGCTGAGCCGTTCGTCGCACGCCAACCGGGGCCGCCCCATGTGGAACACCGCGATCTGGAAGAAGACCTGGGGGGAACAGCGGCTGCTGGTCCTCTCCCTGGCCGCCCTGTGGGCCGGGTTCCCCTGGATCTACATCGGGCTGTCGGCCCAGATCGAAATGCCCAACTTCCAGATGCTTCTCGCCCTCATTCCCGCCGACTGGCAGAAGCTCTCGGCCGTGCCGATCGCCGACGTGGCCACCTACCCGGGCCGCGTGGCGCTGGCGTTCGTCGATCCCGTCGTGGTGCTCGCGGCCACGGCCTGGGGGATCACGCGCGGCAGCGACGTCGTCTCGGGGCCGCTGGAGCGGGGCACGTTGGAGATGACGCTCGCCGCGCCGCTCCGTCGCACGGCGCTGTTTTGCACCCATGCCCTGGCGACCACGGCCGCCGCGGCGGTGCTCTGCGGCGTGCTCCTCGTCGCGGTCTGGACGGTGGTTGCATTCGGCCCCTGGGCGGGACGGATGGAGCCCCGGATCTTCGTTCCTGCCGTCGCCAACGTGTTCGGCCTCATGGTCTGCATGGCCGGGCTCACCGCCTGCGTGTCCGCGGCCGACAGCCATCGCTGGCGGACGATCGGCATCCTGGGCGGCTTTTACGTGTTCACGATCCTGCTGAAACTCGTCGGTCGGCTCGGCTCTCCGCTCATGTCGTGGTGCGGCTATCTCTCGATCCTCAACGCCTACGAACCGCAGCGGCTGGTGGAGGGCACGTCCCGGTCGTGGTGGCTCGTGGCCCAGTACGACGGCATCCTGCTGGCCGTCGGCATCGGCGGCTACGCCCTCGGGGCGCTGCTCTTCGCCCGCCGCGACCTGCCCGCTCCTCTTTGAGCCCGGACGGCATTTGCCGCATACTACACGTACCATGAAGGCCCGGCCCGGCCGCCGCAGGCCGCGACCGATCCGGACGGAGTAACTGCGATGCATTCTTTCGATGGCTGTCGTGTCGTCGGGGCCCTGTTGTCCGTGCCCCTGGCGGTGGCGCTCGTCTGCCCTGCCCTGGCGGCGCCCGCGGAGGAAAGCCCGGGCCAGGCCGATCTGGATGCGGCGATCGAGACCAAACTCTCGGCCGATCAGCTCGAGGATTACGCCACGGTGATCGATCTCTGCAGGCGGGCTCTGCAGAAGGGGCTCGCGGCGGACTCGCGGGCATTCGCCGAGGAACTCTACGTGGGCACGCTCGTGGACCGGGCGGCGATGATCGTCGACGCGCTCTTCGAGGGCCGGCAGCCGAACGACCAGTGGCAGCGGATGCGGGCATTCGCCCTGCGCGATCTGGGCGAGGTGCTGGAGAAGGTCCCGGAGAACGGGCAGGCGCTCCTGATGGTGGCCCGGCTCGAATCGCTGCCGGGCGGCAACCGCGACCGGGCCGCGGGGGCGGCCGCCAAGGCGGTTGATCTGCTCGGCGACGACAAGCTGCAGCTCGCCCGGGCACACATGGTGCTCGGCACCGTGGCCGAGCAGGAAAATCGCATGGAGCACCTCGACAAGGCGGTCGAACTGGCGCCCCGTGACGCCGAGATCCGTCGTGCCCGGGCCCATGCGCGGCTGGTCGCCGACCAGTTCGAAGGGGCGCGGGAGGACCTGCTCGTCGCCACCGCCGAGAATCCCGAGGACGCGGCGATCTTCCAGGCCCTGGGGCTCGCCTGCACGATGGCGGACCGGCTCGACGAGGCCGAGAAGGCGTTCGACAAGGCCCTCGAAATCGAGCCTGATTCGCCGGCCGTCCTCCTGCAACGGGCCCGGCTGCTGGCCGTGCGCGGGCAGCGGGAACGCTCCATCGCCGACGTCGACAAGGCGATCAACCTCGACCCCGACGACCCGCAGCCGCGGGTGCTCCGGGCTCGGATCCTCCATCAGGCCGGGGAGACGGACCAGGCCCTGACGGAGCTCGAGCGGGTGCTGCGCGCGGCGCCCGACAATCCCTCGGCCTTGGAAATGCGCGGCCTGATGGCGGCCGAGCGGGATGATTACCAGGCGGCGATCCGTGACTTCCGCCGCCTCGTGGGCCGCAACGGCGACGACGCCGTGCTCGTGTCGCAGCTCGGTGCCCTCTACCTCGCCGCCAAGCAGCCGCGGGAGGCGATTCGCCGCTTCACCCGCGCCCTGGAGATAGACGAGTCGCACTTCCCCAGCCGGCGCGGCCGCAGCGACGCGGCGATCTCTATCGGCGACCACAAGGCGGCGATCGTCGACCTGGAAAAGGCCCTCGAGCAAAAACCGGACGACACCGGCGTGCTCAACAATCTCGCCTGGCTCTTGGCCACGTCTCCCGACGACGGCCTCCGCGACGGCAAGCGGGCGATCACGCTGGCCGAGAAGGCCTGCGAGAAGACCGAATGGAAGCAGCCCCACATCATCAGCACGCTCGCCGCCGGCCATGCCGAAACCGGAGACTTCGCGGCGGCGCGGAAGTTCAGCACGCAGGCCGTCGAGGGAACCGAGAAGGAGACGGAGATCCGCGGTCAGTTGGAGAAGGAGCTCGCCAGTTACGAGGCGGGCAAGCCGTGGCGCGAACGGCAGGAGATGGCCGACGCGACCGACGGTCCGCCGGCCGCCGCAACTGCCCCCGCTCCCGAGAAGCGCCTGCCGCGCAGGCCGTTCGACGAGCCTTGACCGCCGGCTGGCGTCAGCCAACGGGCGGAAGGACCGTGCCGCGCCGCCGGACTGGCCGTCAGCGGGCCGTCGGGTAGAAGTGCGAGTAGTTCATGTAGGTCGCCCGATGCCCGGTCGGGCGGATCGTTTCGTCGACCTGCCGGCCGGACGTGTCGCGCTGGATCTGCTGGACCTGGTTTTGCAGCTTGCCCAGTTGCCGCCCCTGCTGGAGCTGGGTGAGTTGCTGCTGCTGCTGTTGCTGCTGGGGCAACACCATCTGCTGATAGATGCTGCCGGCGACCTGCGGGTTGTTGCTGAAGGTCGCGAGGTTGTTGTAAGGGCTCACGGACGGGCGGCGGTAGGTGTTGGCGAACGGAAGCGCGGCGTCGCGTCCGCCCTGCGCGAGAGCCGAACCGGCCCCGCCGACGACCAGCATCAGCGCCATCGCCGCCACGTGCCCGCAGCGTTTCGTCATGTGCATCGCACCCTCCGCGTTGGAAGTTTCCGCCTCACCGATCCCACTTCAGTCTATACCAGATTCCGGGAGCCGTGCTTCACTCCGCTGCGGTGCTCGCCGCCCCGGCCAGTTTGGGCATCTCGGCCTTGTACCGCTCGACCACCTGGTCCATCAGGCCCTTGACCGCGGCCTTCATGACCGGCTTGTCGTGGATCCAGGCGGCGAAGTCCTCGCCGTGGGCGGCGTAGGCCTCACGCAGCCAATCCGGGGCCTCGGTCAGCAGCCAGGCGCGGAACAGCAGCCAGTCGGGGTTCTCGGCCCCGTAGACCTCGCGAGCCACCCAGCAGATTCCGAAGTTCGGGTTGAAGCCGAACGGCATGCGGTTGATCGTCTGGATGGCATTCGAGCCGATCAGGGCGAAACCGAACATCCGCTCGAATGGCGCCGTGATCTTGCCCACGATGCTGTCGAAGGCGATCCACTGATCCTGGGCGATGAAGACGCGGTCCCCGGGGAGAACCTGGTAGTTGGTGGCCGTCGATCCTCCCTTCATGATCGCGTCGATGTCGACGGGCAGGATCTGGTCGCAGCCGACGCCCGACGGCGCCGGCCTCGCGATCCAGATGTCCTTGCTCGAAAGCCGCGACAGCCCGTTGATCTGCGACACCGCATCGAGCACGGTCTCGTTGCCGGTGACGGGAAAGCGGCCGATCTGGTCGCCGAAACCGGCTCCCTCGGTGACGACGTAGTAGACCTTGGAATTGTAGGAGAACACGTCGACGCTCACGAGCGGCGCGTCGAGGTGCTGGGCGAGGTGCTTCTCGATCGTCTCCTTCGCCTGTTCGAGCGTCAGTCCGGTGACGTAGACGGTGCCGTAGGTGCCGAGGTTGATCGTGCCGTCGGGGCCGACGAGATGCTCGCCGGCGATCTGCTGCTGCCCCGCCGCCTGGGCCAGCGTGAGCGACACCTGCGGTTCGCGGAGCACCCGCTTGAGATGGCGGAAGACGGCGTCCTGGGCCTCCTCCAGCGACTGCCCGCCGACCATGACCTTGCCGTAGGAGGGGCCGAGGTCGAGCATCCCGCCCGGCTCGACCACGTACAGCCCGTTGATGGGCTGATCGAGCAGCGTTCCCTCCACGATCACCTGCAGGGTGTCGAACGACTGGATGCGGAAGGGAGGCTTGGGCACCACACGCAGTGCATCGACGAGGAGGATGTCCGGCGGCTCGATCACGTACGGTGGCAAGGTGACCTTGGCCAGTTCCTTGGCCGGCATCTTCGCCGGATCGGTAGGACAGTTGGCGTCGAGCATCGCCTGTTGGGCGGTCAGATTCTGCGGCCGGCCAAATGTCCGGCAGCCGGTCGCCGTGGCGACGAGGCACGCGAGCACGAGTGCCGTCCCCGCCCGTGAACGTCCTGCCGGCGTCCACGCGGCCATCGCTGGCGGGAAAATCCTTGTCTCTGACACGGCCATGGCAGGCTCCTTGCAACCGGAAGAATCGGCCTCTTCGGTGTAATCGGCATCTTCGGCCGGTAAACTTTGCCCGGATTTCCGGGCATGTGGCGGCGGGGGCAGGAGAACGGTCTCCCCGCGAGACGCGGCACGCGACACGGTCGTGCACGCGACGTAAACTTCGGGCAACGAACGGTTTCGGGAGATCGCTTTTCAGGGCTGGCTGGTGCCACCCAGGAGCACGGAGTCTGCGCGACCCACAATGCCCATCCTCCCCAAGCAACGCGACACCTATCCCGACGACCTGTTCGACGCCCCCTCCTTCTCGGACGGCCACTGGATCGCCTTCTACACGCTTTCGCGTCGTGAGAAGGATCTGATGCGGCGTCTCGAGGCCGCCGGCATCCCGTTCTATGGCCCCTTGATCCATCGCCGCCTGCGGGCCGCCGGCGGCCGCACCCGATCGTCGTTCGTCCCGCTTTTCCCAGGCTATGTATTTTCCCGCGTCGATGACGAGCAGCGGCGGGCGGTGCTGGCCACGAACACGGTGGCCCGCTGGATTCCGATCGCCGACGAGCGAATGCTTGAGCACGACCTGCGTTCGATCAAACGGCTCATCGACAGCGATCGGCCGTTGACTCCCGAAGCCCGGCTCGAGCCGGGGCAGGCGGTCCGGGTCTGCAGCGGCCCGCTGCGGGGTCTCGAGGGCACGGTCGTGCGGCGCCGCGGCGAGGAGCGGCTCGTGGTCGCGGTTCAGTTCCTGAACCAGGGTGCATCGATCGAAGTCGAGGACGTGGATCTCGAGCGGCTGTAGGCGGTTCGCCGCGACGTCAAGGACCAGCATGAACGACACCTCACCCCTGCCCGGACACTCGATGCGTTCCTTCGTCGGCGCCTGGGTGCGGACCCGGCGGCCGACCCGCGAGGCGATCGTGGTCTCGGCGATGTTGGCCCTGCTCTTCGGCTTCGCCTACCTGGCCGCGTTCTTCGTCCGCAGCGAGCTGCTGCTGCGGCTCTCCGACGCCCGAACGATCATCTCGACGATCGTCGTGGTGGTGCTGATGAAGACCCTTGTCTTCTACTGGTTCGGCCATGCCCACCGGCCGTGGCGGGCTGCCAGCTTCTCCGATTTGAGCCGGCTCGTGCGGACGAGCACGCTCACGCTCCTCGTGATGGTCGCCATCAACCAGTTCGGCGGCGTTCTGGCCAGCTGGCCGCCGATTCCCCGCAGCGTGCTCGTCCTCGATTGGACGTTCACGATCCTCGCCGTCGGCGGCCTGCAGGCCGCCTTCCGCAGCGTTTACGAGGAGATCATGCCGGTCACGCCCGTGGGCAATGCCCGCAGTGTCCTCGTCATCGACGGTTCCGAGGCCGGTCGATCGCTGGCCCGGACGCTGGGCTCCCTGAGGCAGCAATCGTTCTTCGTCGCCGGACTGCTCGACGACGACCCCGACAATTACGGCATCTCCGTCGGCGCGGCCAGGGTGCTCGGGCCGGTGGGCATGGCGCCGGCCTGCGCCGAGCGGCTGCGGGTCAAGGAAGTGATCGTTCGCCAGGGAGCGATCTTCGGCGGCCGGCTGCGGTCGCTGTGCGACGCGTGCGGACTGATCGGGGTCAGGGTCAGCATCGCCGAGAATTGCGAGCCCGCGGAGACCACAGGCGGCCAGCGGAGCGTGTCGGCCCCGGTGGTGCGGGCCATCGAGTTGCGGGACCTGCTGTCGCGGCCACAGGCCCGGCTGACCGACCGCGATGCCGACGTGCTCCCCTTCGTCCGCGGCAAGACGGTGCTGGTGACCGGCGCGGGGGGCTCGATCGGTGCCGAGATCTGCCGGCAGCTCGTCCGCTTCGAGCCGGCGAAGCTCGTGATGCTCGAACGGTCGGAATACAGCCTCTTCCAGATCGACCGTGAACTCGCCGCCAGTTCCCAGATCGGAGCGACGACGATCGTGCCGGTGATCTGCGACCTGACCAACGCCGACCGGGTCGAGCAGGTGCTCGGCGAGCATCGGCCCGACGTCGTGGTCCACGCGGCGGCCTACAAGCACGTGCCGCTGATGGAATCCCATCCCATCGAGGCGATCGAAAACAACGCCCTCGCCACCGCAACCCTGGCGGAACTGGCCGACGCCCAGGGCGTGGGCACGTTCGTGGCCCTGTCGACCGACAAGGCCGTCAACCCGTCGAGCGTGATGGGGGCGTCCAAGCTGGTCGCCGACCGGTTCCTCCAGGCCTACAATGGCGGCTCGCGGACGCGGTTCGTGGTCGTCCGCTTCGGCAACGTGCTCGGATCGAGCGGCAGCGCGGTGCCGATCTTCACCGAGCAGCTGGCGCGACGGCTGCCGATCACGATCACGCACGAGGCGGTGCGGCGGTATTTCATGACCATCGACGAGGCCGCCCAGCTCGTGCTCCTCGCCGGCGCGCTGGCCGATCGTGGAGGCACGTTCGTGCTGGAGATGGGTGATTCGATCCCGATCGTCGAGCTGGTCAGCAGCCTGGCATACGTGATGCAGATCCCGCCCGGCCAGGTCCGGATCGAGTACTGCGGCCTGCGGCCGGGCGAGAAGCTCGAGGAGGAACTGTTCTTCGCGGACGAGCACCGCGAGCCGACGGCCAACGAACTGGTGATCCGTGCCAGCCGTCCGACCCGCCCCCTTTCGGAGGTGCGGACGTGGATCGCCGAACTGAAGAACGCGGTCGCCACCGGCGATCAGGCCGCCGCCATGCGCAGCCTGATGGATATCGTCACCGCGGACTGCGGCCACGAGGAGCCGCAGCCGGACGCCGATCGGGCCGACCGGCTGGCCGGGGCGCGGGTGGAGCGGTCGGCATGACCGGCGGTGCCGGCCGTTGGGCCGTTCCACTCGTCCGACCCGACCTGCCGTCATTCGCCGAGCTGGCGCCCGGGATCGAGCGGATCGTGGGCAGCGGCATGCTCACCAAGGGCGCCGTCCTCGAGGCGTTCGAGGCCGACGTGAGCGCGGCCACCGGCTGCCGGCACGCCATCGCCGTGTCGAGCTGCACGGTCGGGCTCGCGATCGTGCTCCGGTCGCTGGCCGCCGTGGCGGATCGCCGCCGGGCAGGCTGTGACGCGGCCTGCCACGCAGGGGCGGGGTGCGCCGCCGCCGCGCACACGCGCACCGAGGTCATCGTTCCGAGCTTCATTTTCCTGGCCGCACCGGCGGCGATCGTCTGGGCCGGCCTCGAGCCCGTTTTCGTGGAGGTCGATCCGGCGAACTACACGATCGATCCCGTAGCGGTGGAGCGGGCGATCGGCGAACGCACCGCTGCGATCCTCGCCTGCCACACGTTCGGCTGCCCGTGCGACATGGATGCCCTGGAGGCGATCTCGCGGCGCACCGGCGTGCCGTTGATCGTCGACGCGGCCCACGGCCTGGGCACGCTCGACCGCGGCAGACAGGTCGGTGCCGGCGGCCTGGCGCAGGTCTTCAGCCTCTCGCCGACGAAACTGGTGGTGGCCGGCGAGGGAGGGGTCGTCGTCACGTCGTGCGACTGCCTCGCCGACCTCGTGCGCATGGGGCGGGAATATGGCAACGACGGGCGTTACGGCAGCCGGCTGCCGGGCCTGAACGGCCGCATGCCCGAGATCTCGGCGCACCTTGCCCGGGCCTCGCTCGCCAGGCTTGACGACGTCGCCGCCCGCCGCGGCGCGGCAGTGGCGGCCTATCGCGACGAACTCCGGGACCTGCCCGGCATCTCCTTGCAGGAGATTCCCGCGGCGGCCCGCAGCAGCTGGAAGGACTTCACCATCGCGATCGATCCGGCCCGCTGCGGCATCGACCGACAGGCCCTGCACGCCTGCCTGGCAGACGAGGGGATCGAGACGCGGGCCTACTACTCCCCCTGCTGTCACCGCATGGAGGCCTTTGCCGGCTTCCTGCGGCCGGGGCAGTCTCTGCCGATCACCGAGCGGCTGGCCGACACCGTGCTCGCCCTGCCGCTGGGAGTGCACGTCACTCCCGAGGTCGCCCGGTCGGTGGCCGGCAGGATCCGGGCGGCAGTCGCCGCCCGCCCGGCGGTGCTGCGATGAGCGACGCGGCGGGGAATGACCTGTTTCCGTCCCTCGACTCGCTGGAGATCGTGCTCTGGTCCGGCGCCGGCCTGTTGGCATTCGTGGTCTCGGCCGCGGTGGCCGACCTGATCGTGATCGCGAGCACCCGCTGGCGGCTCGTGGATCTGCCCAATCGGCGCAGCGCCCATGCGTTGCCGACGGCCCGCGGCGGGGGCCTGGCGATCGTGGCCACGGCCCTCCTGGGGATGATCGCCACGGCGGTCCGGTATCCGGACGCCGCCGGCGAGATCGTGTTCGGCCTGATGCTGCCCAGCCTGGCGATCGCCATCGTCGGATTCATCGACGACATCCGTCCGCTGCATGCGGTGCTCCGGCTCTTCATCCAGATCGCCGCGGGCGTCGCGATCGCAGCCGCGCTCGGGCCGATCACCGGCTTCGGCCTGCCGGGTGTCGAGCCGATTTCCCTCGGCGCCCTCGCCTGGCCCGTCACGATCGTCTGGGTCGTGGGCATGATCAACGCCTTCAACTTCATGGACGGTTCCGACGGCATGGCCGCACTGGGGGCGACCGTCACGGCGGCCTTCATGGCCGTCCTCGCCTGGCTCGCCGGGGCCCATGCGATGACGCTCGTGGCCGGCTTCGTGGCCGCGGCGGCGGCGGGATTTCTGGTCTTCAATTGGACCCCCGCCCGGATCTTCATGGGAGACGTCGGGAGCGCGTTCCTGGGAACGGTGTTCGCCGCGTTGCCGTTGTTCTTCCCGAGCCAGCAGCGCGATGCGCTGTTTCTGCCCGCCGTCCTCGTGCTTTGGCCCTTCATCTTCGATCCCCTCGTGTCGGTCCTGCGCCGCATCTGGAACGGCAAGAATCCGCTCCAGCCGCACCGGGAGTTCCTGTTTCACAGGCTCATTCGTTCGGGCGTCAACCACGGCCGTGCGGCCATCCTCTATGCCGTGCTGGCCATCTGCGGAGCAGGCGTCGCGATGGCGTTGATCGACCGGGAGGTGACGGTGCCCGTCCGCCTGGCACTGCCCACGATCGTCCTCGCGCTGGCGGCGCTGCTCACGGTCGGCACGGAGCAGCTCGCACAGCGAAAGAACATCGACGGCAAGGCATCGCAGACGCCGGCGATGCCGGCACCACGGCCCCGGTAGGCGGCCGGATTCACTTCGTGTCGCTCTACGCCGACTTTCTGAAGCGGGCCTCCGACGTCGTCGCCGCCCTGCTCCTGCTCCTGCTGCTCGCCCCGCTGATGCTGATCCTTGCGATCATGGTGCGGGCCGTGCTCGGTCGGCCCGTGTTGCACGGCGACGACCGCGCCGGCCGGGGCGGCCGGCCGATCCGCGTGGTCAAGTTTCGATCGATGACGGAAGCCCGCGACGCCCACGGCCGGTTGCTCGGCGATGCGGCGCGGCTCGGACCGTTCGGCCGACTCCTGCGCCGCACGAGCCTCGACGAACTGCCGCAGTTGCTCTCCGTGCTGCGCGGCGACATGAGCCTGGTCGGCCCCCGGCCCCTGCCGCTGCGGTACGTGCCGCGGTACACGCCGCGGCAGGCCACCCGGCTCGACGTCCGGCCCGGCCTGACGGGCTGGGCCCAGATCCACGGGCGCAACTCGCTCGACTGGCCGGACCGGCTGGAAATGGACGCCGAATACGTGGAGCTCGTCCGCCGGCCGTTCGGTTTTTTCACCGATCTCTGGATCGTCTCGGCCACGCTGTTTCAAATGGTCGGTCAGGCCCTGACCGGCCGGGGCGTTTCCGCACCCGGCTCGGCCACCATGCCGGAGTTCGACCCGTGACACCTCCCGTGCCCGACGCCGTCACGACCGCCATCCTGACCGTCCTCCGGGACACCGGTCGCGATGGGCGTGCGATCGCGCCCGCCGCGCTCCTCGCGGCCGATGTCGGCCTCGACTCGCTCGACCTGGCGCAGACGATCGTGCTGCTCGAGCGGTCGCTGGGCATCGATCCGTTCCGCACGGCCCCCGCCTCCGGCCCTCGTCAACCGGTCCGCACCGTCTCCGACCTGATCACCATCTACACCGCGGCCCTCGAGCAATCATGAGCACACCCTTATCGAGCATCCCTGACGCGCCGGTCGAGGACCGGCTGGCAGTCGCGATCACCGAGATCGCGCGGCATGCGGCCGACCGTCCCGCGATCATCGTCGCCGCCGGCAGCGAGCGGCGGCGTGGCGTCTCCTACGGCGCGCTGGCCGCGTCCATAGCCGCTGTCGAATCGCGACTCGACGCCATTCGACCGGTGGGCGTCGTGGCCAGGGCGACCACGGCCGAATCGCTCGTGGCCATAGCGGCCGCCTGCGGGCGGCAGCACGTGCCCGTGGCCCTCGTGGCCGACGATTCCCGCGACCTCGTCGGGCAACTCCGCGACTGGATCGAGATCGACGACTCGCTCACCGTCACGGCCGCGGCGTCGGGCCGGCGCTGCGAGTTCGATACCGTGCCGGCACACGTCGTCGTGGCCACGTCGGGAACGAGCGGCCCGCCGAAACTCGTCCAGCATTCCTGGGACTCGCTCCTCGCCGCCGCCCGCCTGGCCGAACAGTGGCACGGGCTCGGCTGGCTGCTCGTCTACGACGTCACCCGCTGGGCGGGCATCCAGGTCTGGGTGCAGGCGCTTCTCACCGGCGGCACGCTGGTGGTGCCGGACTCCCGGGATCCGGACACCGTGGCCCGGGCGATGGCCGCGGAGGGCGTGGCGGTGCTCCCCGCGACGCCAACGCTCCTGCGCCGGCTGATCACTTCGGCGGATCGCCCCCTGCTCGCACGCTGCGGCCCGAGCCGGATCACGCTCGGCGGCGAAGCGGCGGACGCCGCGCTCCTGGAGCAGGCCCGCGCGGCCTTCCCGGCCGCCAAGATCACGCAGGTCTACGCCACGACGGAACTTGGCGAGGTGTTTCGGGTGGCGGACGGCCTGCCCGGCTTCCCGGCCGCCTGGCTCGGCAAGTCGCTTCCCGGGGGCGTGCGGATCGCGATGCGGCGGGACGGCGAACTGCTCGTGCAGCTTTCCCGCGACACGGCCGAGGTGGCGACGGGCGACCTCGTGGAGCGGCGCGGCGACCGGTACGAGTTCACCGGCCGCCGCAGCGACGTGATCGTGGTCGGAGGCGCGAAGGTCTACCCGAAGCGGGTGGAGGAGATTCTGCGGCGCGTGCCGGGCATCGCCGAGGCCCGCGTCTACGGCATGCCGAGCGCGATCACCGGCGAACTCGTCGCCGCCGAGATCGTCCTCGCCGAGCCGGTGCCCGATTCGGCTGGTGCCGACAACATCCGCACCGCGGCGCTCGCCGTCTGCCGCGGCGGCCTCGAGCCGCACGCGGTGCCGCGAGTCCTCGACATCGTGAAGCGGATCGCGACCACCGCCGCCGGCAAAACCCCACGCCGCCCGACCGTCACCGCAACGACGTAATTCCGGTAACCTATCGAGGCGTGAATAAATCGTTCATGGCCTGCCGTCGCATCGCGACGGGGATGTATCGCTGCTGCTCATGAATCTCCTGTTCATCGGTCAAGAAAGACATGCTTTCCGATTATTTGACAGCCGCAGCCCGACACGCGACGTATGAAATGCTCCCGGAGGACGGGGTTTTCTATGGGGAGATTCCCCCATGCGCCGGTGTCCATGCCACCGGAACGACGTTGGAAGATTGCCGCGCCGCGCTCCTGTCAGCGCTCGAAGATTGGATCTTGTTCCGCATTCACCGCCACCTTTCCTTACCGGTCATCGACGGGGTGGAGTTATCAGTCAAGGCCGAAGCAGCGATTTGAATGCCTGCTTTCGGCCCGATCTCTCGACGGGAACTCGTCCGGTGCCTTCGTGTTGCCGGTTTCGAGGGTCCCTTCGCCGGTGGCCGGCATGCCTTCATGACGAAAGGCGACCTGACCTTGGTCATTCCAAATCCCCACCAGGCGGACATAAGCCACGATCTCCCGCGCCGGCTGCTCCGTCAGGCGGGGATTTCAAGGGAGCAATGGCAAACTCTCTGACATCCCTCGTCTCAGGCGGCTCCCGCGGCCTCGGCCTGGCGATCGTCGAGCGGCTGCTTGCCCGCGGTGACCGGGTGGCGACGTTTTCCCGGTCCGGCTCGGCCGCGCTCGACGAGCTTGCGAGCGGCCATCCCGGCCGGCTCCACGCGGAGACGCTCGACGGCGGCGACTCGGCGGCGGTGATCGCATTCGTGGGCCGTGTGGCCCGGGCATTCGGCGGCATCGACCATTGCATCGCGAATGCCGCGGTCGCCCACGAGGGCGTGCTGGCGACGATGCGTGACGACGAAATCGACCAGATGCTCTCGGTCAACGTGAAGGCCGCGATCGTCCTCGTGCGCGAGTCCGTCCGCCAGATGCTCGCCGCAGAAAAAGGTGGCAGGCACCTTGGGTGCCTGCCACCTTTTACGCCCACACCCTCGATCACGCTCGTCTCCTCGATCGTCGCCTCCCGCGGCTCGCCCGGGCTCTCCGTCTACGCGGCCACGAAGGCCGCCCTGGAAGGATTTGGCCGCAGTCTGGCCCGCGAACTCGGATCCCGTGGCATCCGCGTCAACTGCATCGCCCCCGGCTTCCTGGAGACCGATCTTTCGGCGACACTCTCCCCCGAGAATCGCGGTCGGATCGCCCGGCGCACGGCCCTCGGTCGGCTCGGCACGCCTGCCGACGTCGTCGGCGCCGTCGAATTCCTGACGGGCCCAGCGGCGGCCTTCATCACCGGCCAGGTGCTCACGATCGACGGCGGCGGCTGATGCACCCGGAGCGTTCATTTCCTCGCGGACCGGTCGATCGCATGCGAGTGGCTGCCGATGTTCACCGAATCCTGATCGTCGGCGCCGGCGGGTTCGGCCGCGAGGTCTTGCTGTGGGCGCGGGAGGCGTGGCCGATGGATGCGGGCCGGATCGGCGGATTTCTCGCAGCCGATCCGCACGGCCTCGAGGGGCATGCCACGACGCTTCGCGTGATCGGCCACCCCGACACGTTTCAATTTGCACAGGGCGACGCCTGCCTGCTGGCGATCGGAATTCCGGGCGTGCGCAGACAGGTCGCCGATAAGATCCTTGCACGCGGCGTCAACTTCCTGACGTTGGTGCATCCGGCGGCGATCGTCGCGCCGACCGCGTCGATCGGTGCCGGCTCGATCGTCTGCCCGTACGCGATCGTGAGCGACTCAGCCCGGCTCGGCCGGTGCGCGCTCATGAACTTCCATTCTTCGCTCGGCCACGATGCAGCCGCGGGCGACTTCGCCGTGCTGTCACCCTATGCCACGCTCGGGGGCGGAGCGTGCATCGAGTCGGACGTGTTCCTGGGGTTGCACGCCTCGGTCGGTCCGGGGAAGCGGGTGGGGCCGCGAAGCAAGCTCGCCGCCAACTCAGCCGCCCTCGCGGACGTGCCGGCCGATCACCTGGCATTCGGCGTGCCCGGCCGCGTCAGCCCGCTGATGACGTGAAGCAGCCCCGACGCCCCGCCGGCAGCCATGCCGCAGAGCGCGACCGCGTCCGGCACTCGAAGTCCGTGCGGCGTTACTTCTGCAGCGGGGTCTCGGCGCCCGTCTCCCAATATTGGTCACCGGCGTCGACTGCCACCACCACCGGCCTGCCGTCCACGAGTTTGCCCTTGTGAACCGTCGCGCACCCGCGGGCCAGCAGCGTCACGGTGCCCAGTTCGGGAATCGTGACCTTCACCTGGCGCTCCTTGCCATCGGCGGCCCAGGCCGTGATCAGCCAGTGCGGCTTCGCCCGCAGCCGGCGGGCGACCACCCGCGCGTTCGCGTCGCCCGTCGGAAACTCGTAGGCAGGCAGATCCTTCGACACGCGGTGCGGGTTGGGCCCCGGGAGCAGGTCGCCGTCACGGAGATAGGGCTCGAAGAAGGAAAACTGCGCATGGACTCGTGCCAGGGCCAGCATCTGCCGGAGCCAGGGGGGCGGATCGGCGGGAGGAAACGGAGCCTCGAATCCTCTGACGCCGTGCGTGACCGGATAGTCGTAGTAGCCCGCGTTGCCGCCGACCATGCCCGCGGTGTAGAGCATTTTCAGGAATCCCACGTAGAGGCTGTTCTCGCTCACCATGCCGGGCTCGGCCGGCTTGTAGCCGGCGCAGAGCCAGTAGTATCCGAGCGGATGGCCGAGGGCGATTTCCTGGGCCCGGGCATTGAGCATCTGCGTGAGCAGGTCGCCGCGGGCGCCCTCCCACGTCCAGCCCGTGTTGTATTCCTTGTAATACGCGACCGAGTTCGGCAGGTCGCAGATGCCCTTGGTGTCTTCGAAGACGGGCTGCCATTCCTTCCACTGGCCGAAGCTGTTGCGATACGGCACGCCACCGAAGTGGTAGTACATGTAGAGCGTGCGGTCGGGCACTGCCTGCCGGATGGCATCCGCCACGAGCCGCTGGCTGTGCGCGAGCCGTTCGGACCCGAAGTCGGCCCACGACTTCCGCCCCTTCGCCTTCACGATCGCCGGATCTTGTTCCCACACCTTCTGTGCCCAGCCCGGCACCGGCATGCCGTATTCGCCGCCATTGAGAATCACCGCGATCGGACAGATCTCGCGGAGTTTTCGCAGCGGCTCCGCCTGCAGTCGCCCCGACTCCTGCCAGACCGGGTCGGGAGCGAGGGGACTGAAGACGGGCTGCATGCCCGGCGTCCAGTTCATGCCGTCGAGCGACTGCGCCTGGCCGTTGAGGAGCATGCCCTTGGCAGTCCTGGCCCACGTCTCGGGAGGTACCTTGCCGAAGTCCGGCAGTTGCCGCGACGCAATCACTTGCAGCTTGAACCGGTCCGGATGTTTCGCGGCCAGGGCGACGATCCTCGCCTCCGGATCGCCGGAATTGCCGCGCACCCGCGGAGGGAGGTCAGCGTTCGCCGGTGCACCGAGCTCGAGGCAGTAGCCCCAGCGGTCGGCAAGAAGGACGCGGGTGTCGAAGTCGAGCGTCCAGCCGTAGCGGGTCAACGGCGGAAGCGTGTGGCCGTCGCGGAAACTGGGCGCAGGCTGCGACTGCAGCCAGCGTGCCGGCGAAACCATGCCGCCGACTTTCCCGGCCACGGGGGGATCGGCCCGGACGGCACTGACCACCGTCCAACTGATCACCCCCCAGATTACGAGGCAGACCGCGACTCTCGGCAACTGCGGCACATTCACCTGCCAGGGCCCTCTTGGAGTGGCAGCCGGGCCGCCGTTGTCCACGTCGCAGGCGTCCGCTGAGAACGCCCGCCCGATCTTCATCCTACCGAAAATGAGACTGGCAAAAAATTTGATCGGTCAGCAGCAGAAGCGGACGAAAAAATGATTTTCTGGTGTACAATCTGCGGCTGGGAACGTTCCGAGATTTCAATTGATGCCACCGAAGAGAACGGAGTTTGCGTGGCCCAAACCCCTCTAGTTAGGGGAGTGGCGTTCTCGGGCGTTCGCCAACGCATGCTCGACCGATCAACTCGTGCCCGTCCAACCTGCATCGCCGCCCGGTGGTTCGTCTGCCCTGGCGCCCTGACGATTCGCCTGCCCTGACATCCTGATGGCCACAGGCCCAGCCACACTGTCGCCCGCGTATTGGCCGCCGGCCCGCTCGCCGGGCGGCGTCGCCTCACCGCAGGCCACGCCGTTCCCGTGGGCGACGGGGATCGCCGTGATTCCCCTCTTGGCCACCTTCATGCGGATCGCATCGCCGCCCACGGCGACGCTCAGCTACCTCCTGATCGCTGCATATGCGTTCATGGGCCGCAGGCAGGCGGTCCTGGCGCTCTATCTGTGCTGCCTCTTCAACCTGATGAATCACGGTTTTCCGGGCAGGGTGCCGTCGGGGGCGGCCCTGCTTCGCTACATCGTGTTCTTCAGCGCTGCCTTGTCGGTGCTTTTCCACGGCCGCAGTCGGCAGGCCCCGCGTCAAGGTTTTTTGTTGCTCGCCTTCACGTTCCTGCTCTGCATGCTGATCACGGTGCATTGCCTTGCCGTCAGCCCGATCATGGACGTCTCCCTTCTGAAAAGCCTGTCGTTCACGATCGTGGCCATGACCCTCTTCGCCGGCTGGTCGTGGATGGATCCCACGGAAAGGAGGCTGACCGAGCAGATGATCGTCGGGGGGCTGATGATCGCCGCCGTCGCCAGCATCCCGCTCATCAGAATGTCCATCGGCTACATGAAAAACCCGGGGCTGTTCCAGGGCGTCACGGTGCACCCCAATAATTTCGGGCCGATCATGGCGATCCTCGCCATCGTCATGGCCACCCAATGCCTCACGCTTCGGCCGCTGCGGCCATGGCGAGTCGGCATGCTGGGCGTGGCCCTGCTGATGGTCATCCTGTCGAAGTCACGAATGTCCCTGGTCGCATTCGTCGGCGGGATAGCGATCGGGTTTCTCGCCGAAATGTTCCGCGGCGTGCTCGCGCACTACAAGAAGTCGCCGCGCATGGTGGCGGGCCGCCTCGCGGCCGGCTGCCTTTTGCTCCTGGTGCTCGTCGTCTTTCGGATCAACAGCCTGGCCGCCTTCTATGACGACTTCATTCGCAAGGGGCAGAAAGACGTCGAGAACATCGGCGAGGCGTTTCAGAAATCGCGGGGATTCCTCATCGAAAAACTCCAGCGGAACATCGCGGAGAACCCGCTGACGGGCATCGGGTTCGGCATCGCCTCCGATTCCTCGATGTGGGTCGGCATCGACCGCGATCCGATCTTCGGCCTGCCGCTGATGTACACGATCGAAAAGGGCGTCATGCCGCTGGCCGTGCTCGAGGAACTGGGCATCCCGCTGGGCATGCTCGTGTTTCTCTGGATCGCCATGATCTCGATACGAGCCACCCGCGGCGGCATCGTGCCCCTCACCGCCTATTCCGTGGCAATCCTGACGAACCTGGCCGAATCGACGCTGTTCTCTCCCGGGGGCATGGGGATGATGATTCTGTTGATGGCCGGCTGGGCAGCTACGGCGCCGCCCGGCGGAGCCTGGGTGCGTCCCCTGCCGAAACCGCGTCCCGTCCCTGTGACATGAACCGGGTCGATTTAGGCAGTACTATCGCCTCGTGGCTCCTGGCTTTGGCGGCAGTCGTCGGTTCCGTCTGCCTCGGGGCCAGCAACGCGTGGCCGCGGCTTGCCTTGGAGACTCTCCTCACGGCCGCGTGCCTGATCTGGGCGGTCAGTGGCCACAGGCCGACCCGCGCACTCGCTGTTCCGCTGGCCGTCGCCGGCCTGTTCCTGCTTCAATTGCTGCCCCTTTCTGATCGCATGCTGATCTGGCTGGCTCCGGTTTCCGGTGGGGCGTGGAAGATCGCCGCTCAGGGCGTGGACGGCTTCCTCGGCACCGTGGCCGTCGATCCGTCCGCCACCGCGACGGCGATTCGCCGGCTTCTGCTGGGATTGACGACCGTGGGAATGGTCGCGGATCTGGCCAGATCGCCGAATTGCCGGCGCGTGCTGGTGGGTTCGCTGGCGGCAACGGGGCTTCTCATCTGGTCTCTCGGGCTCCTGTTTCGCACGACTCCTGAAGAGCGAATCATTCTCGGCTTCATCGACCTCAAGGGGCCGATCGATTACTGGCTCACTCCGCTCGAACCGCCGCAGCGGACGTGCGGCGTGGGGGAACGATCCACGCTCTCGATCGGCGACTGGCGCTACACGGTTGTCGACAGCCGCGCAGGAGACGGATTCGGCCCCTACATCTACAGCAATCATTTTGCCGGCGCGTTGTGCCTGACGGTGCCCGCGATCATGGGCTATGCCCTCGTCTGCTTTCGTAATCGGGGGCCCGCCTGGGTCGCGCAGCTCTGTGCGGCGGCCGTCGGGATCGCCGGCGTCGCGACTGCGGCCCTGGCTGTCAAGTCTCGGGCGGGCGCCGCCTCGCTGCTGATGGGCGTGCTCGTCTTCTTCAGTCTCTCCCTGCCTCTGGCATGGCAGCGGCGTGTGATCGGCTCACTGACGGGCTGTGCGTTCGCCGTTCTGGCAGGCTTCATGCTCATGTTTTTCGGTCCCCTGCGCGGCTGGGAGAAGATGCTTCCATCTGCTGCCCAGCCGGTGGTGTCGGCCATGCTCGCCGATCCCCGCGTGCTGGAAACCGCGGTGGCGCTCCGCATCGCGCGGGCCAGCCCCGTGCTGGGCACGGGACTGGGCAGTTACGGTGAACTCAACGCCGCCCTCCATCCCGGCCGTTTCGTTTCGCACTACGCACACAATGATTACGCCCAGTTCCTGGCCGAAGCGGGGTCGCTCGGCGCCGTCATCCTGACTGCTGCCGCAATCTTCTTCGGCACCGGCCTGCGACGGTTCCTCGCCCAGCCTGCGGCTCCGGATCGCGGGCTGTCCTATGCGAGTTGGGCCGCCCTGGGTGCGATCGCGGTTCACTCGGTGTTCGATTGGAACCTGCACTTGCCGGCCAATGGATTTCTGGCGTCGATGGCCGGCGGGCTGGCCCTGGCATCGGCCGCGCCCGCGGCGGGAGCACCCGCCCGGCCTTCGTCCCGCGCAACCATCGCGCTGACCGGCCTGTTCGCCGTCAGCATCGTGATTTCCTTCGCATATCTCGTGCGCGATGCCGTCACGGAGAGCGTCCAACGACAGGTGCGGATCGCGATCGCAGCCGATCGGCTGCGCATCAAGCACAACAACGCGGAAGTCCCCGAGCGGCAATTGTCGGACGCCATCGCTCGTGGAGAAAAGATGGCGGCCTGGGATCCTCGCAATGCGAGCCTGGCCACACTTTTGGCACAGGCTCATGTCCACAGGGGTGCCATGGCGGCTCCGTCCGAGAACGCCCGGCAGCACGTCCAGGCATGGACGAGCCGTGCCCGTCTTCTGACAGCGAGCGGAGTGCGACTGCCCCAGATGCAGCCTGGCGCAGCCCCCCAGGCCGACCCGCGGCGATGACATCGATGCCCTTCTTTCTTCCAAAACGGCTGCTTGGAGGAGACTTGCTGGACCTCCTGTCGCCGGAGGAGCGACGCTCGGCGACCTTGATCGTCGTCTGGATGGTCGTCGGGATGGTCCTGGAGATGGTGAGCGTGGGCGTGGTCGTCCCCGCACTCTCGGTGATGGTCGGCGGCGGACGGCTCCTCGCAGACGGGAACCTGGACGATTGGCGGACCCGGTTCGGCGGACTCTCACCGGGCCTGATTCTCGCGGCCGGCCTTCTCGGTTTGTTCATGATTTACCTCGTGAAGACGGCCGTGCTCGCATTCGCAGCATGGCAGCAGCAGAAGTTCATCGCCTCGGTTCACGCCGGACTTTCGCACCGGCTCTACGACGTCTATCTCAGGCAGCCGTGGACGTTTCACCTGCAGCGGAATTCGGCCGTGCTGATGACGAACCTTGATCGCGTCAACATCGTCGGCGATGCCGTGGGATGGGCGTTGATCCTGCTCGCCGAAGGCTTCGTCCTCGCCGGCATGGTGGCCCTGCTGATGTGGTTCGAGCCGGTCGGCACGTTGGCGGTGTGCGGCGTGGCGGGGGCTGCGGCGGCCGTTCTCGGGCGGCTTACCCGCCACCGTCTCGTGCGCTGGGGCAAACTGCAGGAAGACTACGCGGCCGTTCGCGCCCGACACATGCACCACGGCATTCACGGCGTGAAGGAGTCGTTGCTGCGGGGCTCCGCCGGATTCCTCCGCCAATTTGCCGCTGCCAACGCGCTCTTCGCCCGGATGACATCCCGGCGATCGTTCGTCTCCAACCTGCCACGGCTCTGGTTCGAACTCGTCGCCGTCACGGCGCTCTGCGTGCTGACGGGGGCGATGTATCTGGAGGGAAAGACGCCGCGGACGATGCTTCCCTTGCTCGGGCTCTTCGCGGTCGCTGCTTTCCGCATTCTGCCCTCGGTCAACCGGCTGGCGACCGCCACCCACATGCTCAAGTACCACCGGCCGGTGGTCGACATGATGCACGAGGAACTCGCGCTCGGACGCGACGCCGTCGCGCCGTCAGCATCGAGCACTCCCCTTGCCTTCGACAGGGAACTGGTACTCGACCAGGTCTCGTACCGCTACCCCGGCTCCTCGACCGACACCCTGCGGGACATCTCCGTCCGAATTCCGGCCGGCTCCTCCGTCGGCATCATGGGGATTAGCGGTGCGGGCAAGAGCACGCTGATCGACACCATGCTTGGGCTGCTCTCGCCGACCGCTGGATGCATAAGGGCGGACGGCGTCGACATTGCGACCAACGTCGGCGGCTGGCAGCGGCTCGTGGGATACGTCCCGCAATCGATCTATCTGGCGGATGACACCATCTGCCGCAACGTGGCCTTCGGAGCCGCTGACCACGAGATTGACCATCTGGCAGTGCGGCGCGCGATCCGGGCGGCTCAACTGGATCAGTTCGTCGCCGACCTGCCCAAGGGACTCGACACGCTGGTCGGTGAGCGCGGCGTCCGCCTTTCGGGCGGTCAACGGCAGCGGATCGGCATCGCCCGGGCGCTCTACCACGATCCTCGGATCCTGGTGCTCGACGAGGCGACCAGCGCCCTCGATGATGCGACGGAGCGCGAGATCCTCGCGGCAGTCAATTTGCTTCACGGTGTGAAGACACTGGTGATCGTGGCACACCGGCCATCGACGGTGGCTGCCTGTGAGACGATCATCGAACTCGACGCCGGCCGCGTGGCCCGCATCGATCGCCGGACCGAGACCGCGGCGGCGTCCTGATTCACGGATACAATGCCTGAATGAACGCGGGTACCGACCTCCCCGTCACCGTCTACACGCCGGAATCGCCGCTGCGTAACCCGGGCGTCTTCCTCCGCGGCATGATCGCCGACGTGTGGAAGGGCAGGGAACTCGCCTGGCGGCTTTTCATGCGCGACCTCTCCGCGCAATACCGCCAAACCTGGCTCGGGTATGTGTGGGCCTTCGTTCCGCCGCTCATGGCAGCCGCTACGTTCATCTTCCTGCAGTCCCAGGGGATCGTGACAGTGGAGGGCACGGGCATGCCCTACGCCGCCTTCGCCATGATCGGCACGCTGCTCTGGCAGACGTTCGTGGAGGCGATCCAGAGCCCGCTCGCGGCGGTCGGCTCGGCGCGGCCGATGCTCGCCAAGATCAACTTTCCGCGCGAGGCCATCCTGATGGCCGGCCTGTATGGGGTACTATTCAACCTGCTGGTCCGGCTCATCCTGGTTGCCGTGGTGCTGGCGGGGTGGCGGATCGTCCCAGGCGCCTCGCTCGCCTGGTTTCCAGTGGCGACGCTCGGCCTCATCGCATGCGGTTTCGCGGCCGGACTGCTCCTACTGCCCGTGGGGTCGTTGTATGGCGACGTGGGCCGGGCGGTGCCCATCGTCGCGCAATTCCTGATGCTCCTGACGCCGGTCGTGTATCCGGCGCGGAGCAGCGGCTGGCTCGCCCTGCTCACGGCGTTGAATCCGGTGGCTCCGGTGCTGGTCACGGCGAGGGAATCCCTGACCGGCGTGCCGCTCACATCACTCGTTCCGTGCCTGGTGGTCACGGCGCTGGCGCTCACGATTTGCTTCGTCGGCGTCGCGGCATTTCGGCTGGTGATGCCCATCCTGATCGAGCGGATGGGGGGCTGACCACAGTGGCGGACGACGTGTTGATCTCGTGCGAAGGCGTGAGCAAGAAATTCTGCCGCAGCCTCAAGCGATCGCTCTGGTACGGCGCCGCAGACATGGCGCGGGAGGTCGCCGGGGCGGGCACCCGCCATGACCGCCTTCGCAAGGACGAATTCTGGGCCGTCGACGACGTATCGTTCGAACTACGGCGTGGAGAATGCCTTGGGCTGGTCGGCCGCAACGGTGCAGGTAAGACAACCTTGCTCAAGGTTCTCAACGGTTTGATCAAGCCAGATTCGGGCTCAATCGCATTGCAGGGGAAAGTCGGAGCTCTAATCGCACTTGGAGCGGGATTCAACCCCATTTTGACCGGGCGTGAGAACATCTACATCAATGGCTCGATCCTCGGCCTGACCAAACGCGAGATCCATGACAAGATGGAGGAAATCATCGACTTCGCGGAAATTCGTGATTTTGTTGATTCACCCGTGCAATGCTACAGCTCCGGCATGAACGTTAGGCTGGGGTTCGCTGTGGCCGCTTCGATGAACCCGGATATCCTCGTAGTCGATGAGGTGCTAGCCGTGGGGGATTCCGCCTTCAAAGTCCGATGCTATAACCGGATTCGGGAAATGCTTCCGAGAACAGCGGTCATTCTCGTCAGCCACAGCATGTTCGACATCGTCCGCACCTGCACGCGCGTAATGGTGATGCGAAAGGGAGCCATTCGGTTCCACGGCGGCGTCGCGGAAGGGATTCACATCTACAACGAACTCAATGTGGAAACAGGGGAGAACGAGACGCAGAAACTGGTTATCCACAAGGACAACGGGATCGAGGATGTCCAAGTGGATCACTTCACGTTTGCCTGCCAAGGGCTGGATACCGCAATCGACCTCGGGTTCTCCGTGCACAGCAAAATCGCTTTCGGCGAGTCTCGCATTCGTCTAGTTTTCTTCGATGATTCCGAGACGCCGGTAGCAGAATGGGACAGCGCGTACCACAACGTACGCTACGACGTCCGTGCTGGACGGAACGACTTTCATGTTGTCGCTGACCGCGTTCGCCTCCGGTCGGGAACGTATCGCATTGCCGTGGTGTTGACGGATCCTCTGAATAGAGGCTACACCGTTGGCATCGAGCACGGCCTCCTTTTTCGCGTCCGGAACGGGGCGCTCGCGGGCGCACCGTATAAAATCTAATTTTATGGATGTTGCATCCATCAACTTGACGGTGCCCCAAAGCGATTCGCCTCCACCGCGACGTGCTCTTGAAGACGGTTGTGTGTGCGTGACTAATTAAGGTCGCTTTTCACTGCCTTTCAATATCAGAGATGGCGACGGGTTAATTCGACTGATGGCGGCTGAACGTCGCGCCGCGATCACTAGTTCGTGAAATCATTTTGTTGTTCGGTTTTGTCGGCAGGAGTTCGCTACTTTCAATGGGTTCATTTCGTTGAAATATTGCCGCCACAATCCGAGCCTGCGGCCGACCGACAGGCTCCGCTTGGAGCGTTCCTGCGCCTCATAGTCGATTGGGTTCACTTGGGGGCGATGTGTGCCGTCGGTTTTCTGAACGCCTTCGCGGGCGGTATCAATGCAAGTCGTTGGATCGCCTCTTGCGGTGCAACAACCCGGGAGCGCAACGGGTGTGCGAGATTTTTGACGAACGTTTCCGGCACTTGGAAATAACGGCACAATGAAAGTCGTAGCCATCGTTCCCGCAAAAGGGAGCAGCGAAAGGGTCGCCAATAAGAACGTCCGATCGTTCAACGGTGAGCCCTTGTTCGTCTATACAGTTCGCAAGTTGCTGGCGTGCGACTTCATTGATGAGGTCTACGTTGATTCTGATTCAGAGCACATCTTGCAGAGATCCCTGACTGTTGGAGCCAAGATCATGCGGCGGGCCCCTGCCCTCGCTACCAACGCGACCGACGGCCACAAACTCTTTTTGAACGAAGTGCAGAACATTTCAGCAGATATCTACGTCCAACATCTTTGTACAAGTCCATTCGTTGAGCCGGAAACCATCGAGCGGGCGGTCGATGCCGTCCTGAAGAATCCACAGGTCGACTCGGCTGTACTCTGCCGGTCGGACAAGTATTACTGGTGGCGAGATGGCCGCCCGGCGTACAACATCGATAATATACCGAACAGTGTTGACCTGCCGGCCGAGATGAGCGAGGCTATGGCGCTTTATGTCGTTCGTCGAGAAGCGGCACTGCAAACGGGTCGCCGAGTTGGCGAGCGGCCAGCGGTGATCATCGGCAAGCCGCTTGAACTTGTCGATGTGAACACGGAAGACGATTTAAAACTGGCCGAAGCGATTGTTCGGGGCCATGCCGCTCAGGAGCGAAGGGTATTCCAAATACTTTCGAACATTCTTTCTTCGCCTCTCGTTTCCGACGTGTGCGATGAGTTGGGAATCGAGGGCTTTGTGCCCGCGAGCTTTGTTCCCAACTTTTTAAATGCTAAGTTCATTGGCCGCGCGAGGCCGCTTCACCTCAGGCCATCCGATTCTGATGACCGGCCGGACGCGATCTACGATGCGCTTTCGTCCTATTCCGTCGTTTTCGAAAACGATGTTATTGTGGTGCAGAACGATTGCCCTGGACTCGCATATTTTGGAGAGCTGAACATGAGCTTGGCCATCCGCTCCGGAGCAGTCGGCGCAGTGATCGGCGGAGTAACGCGAGACAGCTGGGCAACGTCTGCCGCGTCGTTCCCTGTGTTCTCGCTTGGTTACTGCGCGAAAGACATCAAGGGGAAGGGCGCAGTCGCTTCAATTAACGACACGATCACGTTATGCGGCCGGAACGTTTCTCCTTCTGACGTTATCTTTGCAGACCGGGAGGGCATTATCGTCCTGCCCTATTGGAAGGCGGAGGAGGTCTTGCGGAGAAGTCTCGAGGCGGCTTCAAAAGAGAAGCGAGTACTCGCCGATATTGCCTCTGGGGAAACCGTGGCAGGGATTCTTGACAGACATGGCTTCTTTTAAGTCTCCGTCCTGTTCAAGCGCGATCGCCTTCGACCGGTTCTGTGATTGCGCGTCCTCCGCAATCGCTGATATCAGCCGGAGCCGCGATGAGATTCTTAAAACGGCTTCCTTAACAAATGAAGCTCGCTGCATTTATTCCTGCGGTGTCGGAAAGATGTCTTTCATTGCTGGAAAGTTCGCAGCGTCCCTCCGCAGTGTCGGGGTTGAAGCGCATTTTTTGGATGCAACGCACCTTGCCCACGGTGATCTCGGCGTCATTCGGAAACATTCAACGGCTGTTCTCTTTTCAAAGAGCGGAAATTCGTCTGAACTGAAGGCGATTGCGCCCTTTCTCAAGGCATTATCGGTCACGGTGATACTCGTAAGCGGATCGCCGCGCTCGCCGCTCGCACAATACGCTGATCTAGTCATTCACTTGCCTGGTGAGCAGGAAGGTGACACTCACAACCTTCTTCCTCTTTGCTCGACGCTGTCAGCAATGGCCGTCGCGGATGTTATTGTTTCGATTGTCGCCGACCAGCGTAAATTCGATGCGAACGTGTTCGCCGCAAACCATCCAGCCGGTCAGATAGGATTAAACCTCAATCGCCGAGTCGAGGATCTTGTCGCCTGGCGAGCACGGACGCCGTTCATTTGCCCGAACGCGACAATTGCGGATGCCATGGAAGCTATCGGCGTGGCTTTGTGCGGCTTGGCTTGCGTGGTTTCTAAGGGCACGCTCGTGGCGATAGTGTCTGACGGGGACCTTCGTCGCGCGCTAATCGGCAACGTCGCGATTACCGACCCAGTGGAAATGTGCTGGAACAGAAATCCGGTCACCGTCGATGTAACATTCACCTTAAAACAGGTCTACGATCTAATGGAACATACGACTAAGAAAGTAAACGCTGCTCCTGTCGTCACTGGAACGGATTGTCTCGGTGTCATGACTATTCATGACCTGTTCTGATGAGAAACGCATTTATCGCTCCCGCTCATGATTGGTCCATCGGGCTTTTCCGTGGGTCGGGGGTGTCCCTGCCATGTCACCGGCCGCTCTCTGCGGGCCTCCGGCCCTCCGTTCACTGCATGTCCGCCGCGCTTCGGCATCCATGCCTGCGCTTGCTTCCACAGCCCGGCGACATGGCAGGAACACCCCCTTCTTGGCTCCTGACCCACAAACCTCCCGGAAGGACCTCATGGGTTCTTCAGGGATTTCCGTGGCACGCGGGCATAGGATTTGAGGCGTCGCATCGTAGAGTGTGGCCATGGATACACTCTCAACCCATTATGCCCGCCTCCTCGGAATCGATGAATCCTGGAAGGTGGAGGACGTGAACCTTCAAGTCGATCAGCGGCGCGTCGAGATTCGCCTCGCTCATGTCGGCCGTGGCGTTTCCTGCCCGGAGTGTGGACGAACCTGCGGGCTGGCTGATCACGCCGAAGAGAGACGGTGGCGGCATCTGGACACCATGCAGTTCGTCACGGAGATTGTCGCTCGTCTTCCCCGCTGCCGGTGTCCCGAGCATGGGGTGAAGACGGTCGTACCACCGTGGGCGGCGAAGCATTCCCGATTCACCCTTCTCTTTGAAGCCTTCGCTGTCGAGGTTCTTCAAGCCTGCCGCACCATCAATGCCGCCGCAGCGATGCTCAACCTTCCGTGGGATGCGGTGCAGACGATCATGGACCGAGCCGTCGCGCGAGGACTGGTTCGCCGCGAAGCCGCCGTCGTCGCTCATGTGGGCCTCGATGAGAAGAGCTTCGGGAAGGGGCAGGACTACATCACGGTCCTCACCGATCTTGACGGGTCGCGCGTCCTTGATGTCACCGAAGAACGCACGGAAACTGCGGCAAAAGCCGTTCTGCAGACCTTGACGAAGGAGCAGCGAGAGGGCGTGCAAGCAGTTGCCGCTGACATGCTGCCTGCCTATGCGAAGGCCGTGGCCCAGGAGCTTCCCAATGCGGAGCTCGTGCATGACAAGTTTTACGTCGCCAAGTATCTCGGAGAGGCAGTTGACCAGGTGCGTCGAGCCGAAAACAAGGCTCTCCAAGCCCAGGACGACGACCGCCTGACGGGAACGCGGCAGTTGTGGCTGTTCAACAAGTCGAACCTGTCTCATCGGCAGCGCCGCAGGTTCGCTGCCATCAGGAAGGGTGATCTGAAAACGGCCAGGGCGTGGGCTCTCAAAGAGGAATTCCGGTGGTTCTGGCGGCATGTCTATGCCTTGAGCGCCGAGGAGTTCTTCAATCACTGGTACGCGTGGGGGGCCCGATGTCGCCTCAAGCCGATGGTCAAGGTGGCAAAGATGCTCAAGAGGCACCTGCCGAATCTGCTGACCTACTTCCGCCACCGAATCACGAATGCCACAAGCGAGGGATTCAACAGTGTGATCCAGGCCCTCAGGTATGCAGCCCGCGGCTTTCGATCCTTCGCGAACTACCGAACGCGAATCCTCTTCTACTGCGGCAAGCTCAGCCTCGTGCCACAGCTACCGTGCCACTGAAATGCCGGAAGAGCCCTTATTTCAGGTTGTGACACTGTTTTGTGATTGGAACAGCAACGAATCCCGAGTACGCGTAATTACATCGCGGCGCAAAAGGCTGATACCAACCTTGTGTCGGTGAAATATATAAGGCGGGAACGCCGCGGCCACAATGCCTGTGTTCAAAGGATACTTAGAGCGGCTAAAACAGTTGGTCCGTGAGCGTTATTTTTTCCCCATGATTCGGCGACGGCAGCGTATTGAATCATTTCGTGCCGTCGAGACACAGGAATTTGGCGTCATAGTAGGAAATGGCCCGAGTCTTCGAATCGCGGACCTGGAACGGGTTTCTCACCTGCCATCGTTTGGATGTAATCATATCGCGCTAATTTTTCAACACTCGACATGGAGGCCCACGTACTATGTGCTCGCGGACCCCAAAGTTGCGGCGCGGGTTAACTTTGATTGGCTTATGGGAGGGCATACGACGGTCGTTGCCACAAGTACATGTGCGCCATTTCTGCCGTCGAAGCTTAATGCTATCGTGGTGAGGGAGCGTTTTACGAACGCGAGGTTCGCTTCGCTCGCCCCTAATCTAGCCGCGAATGACCGCTTTGCGTTCTCGACCGATCTCGCCGATGGAATAGAGGCCGGATGGACAACGTCGTTTACAAGTCTTCAACTGGCGATGTGGGTTGGATGCAGAAATGTTCTGCTCATCGGTGTCGATCACAATTACGGCCCGCACGGACTCGCTCGAGCTGGCGAGAATGCGCAGCAAACGCATTTTTCTGATGCGTATTCCAAATTAGCGACTGGTATGGACGAACCACGGCTTGATCTAACTGAAATTGCTTTTCGTTCCGCGTATTCCCATTACCGCGAAAGAGGCGGGACCGTTGTCAACGGAAGTCGTAAAACCAGCTTGCAGAGTATACCGCGGTGTGAATTTGATGATTTCGTAAGGAACCATGGCGTGTCGGGAAAATAGCGGTTGTGTAGCGTTGGACTTGGTGTGTGCAATGCCAGAGCGGTGGACCGAGGCGTCGCTTCCCTGATGTGCACCGGATGGCTGTGAGCTGCCCGACGGATTTTGCAAACCCGGGCATGACCGATCACCGGCTCCTGGTCATTTCCAGCATCGGCTGTGGACCTCCATACATGGGCAACCGCATGCGGATGCGAACGCTGTTGGCGGAATGTCGAAACCTGGGTTTGGTGATCCACTTTGCCGGAATCGAGATGTCTGCCGAGGAACGGGCGGCAACGCTCCCCTGGGTCGATCGGTGGGTGGCGGATTTTAAGCCCGGCCGCCGGAGCCGCCTGCGCCGACTGCGGGACGCGATCCTGCGGCGGATGCCATTCGGTCGCCGGAATCATGGCACCGACGGAGCCGATTCCGTGGACCGATGGATGGCGCCTCATTGGGTGGAGGCAGTCGCAATGGACATGTGGGAGCCCTACATCCAGTCCACTCTCGAAGCCGTTCCTCTGGCTTCCTCCAAGATCGTCTTCGACCGCTTCCATGTCATGCAGCACATGACCGAAGCTGTAGACG